>Ga0208938_1000211_pt1 | contig 51425 bp, 49 predicted proteins | sample AD_UKC125_MetaG_FD_184434 | JGI IMG/M metagenome (GOLD analysis project Ga0208938, IMG submission 184434) | Active sludge microbial communities of municipal wastewater-treating anaerobic digesters from USA - AD_UKC125_MetaG (SPAdes) (version 2) | ecosystem: Engineered > Bioreactor > Anaerobic >... | reverse complement strand
GCCCGTCACAAGCGGCGCGACAAGGTCACGACGGACTCGAGGCATGGCCTGCCGGTGGCGGAAAACCTGCTCGCCAGAAACTTTACCCCGACGGCACCGAATCAAGTGTGGACGTCGGACATCACCTCCCTGTGGACGGATGAAGGCTGATTGTCCCTGGCGATCATTCTCGACCTGTTCAACCGGGAAGTCGTCGGCTGGTCGCTCAAGCCGCGCATGACGGCGGTCATCGTGACGGATGCGCTGACCATCGCCTGGTTTCGCAAGAAGCCGGCGCCAGGATTGTTGCACCCCTCCGACCGGGGCAGCCCGTACGCCAGCCATGCGTTTCAGAACAAGCTCCAGGAATACGGCATGACCTGATCGATGAGTCGAAAGGGGAATGGTTGGGATAACGCGCCGACGGAGAGCTGGTTCAACAGCTTCAAGAACGAGCGGGTACACGGGATTCGCCATGCGACGCACGCTGAGATCAAGGCTGTCGCCTTTGAATACATCGAGGTCTTCCATAACCGGAAACGGCCGCATTCGACTCTTGGCTACCGATCGCCGATTCAGTTCCTGGAGAACTGGATCAGAGAGCCGCATCAGCAAAAACGGGTGGCATGAAATCCGCCCTTTGGCACACGAAAAACCGAGGGAACCTCACGCACCTCTACGCGAATCTCATGCCCAAAGAAAGACGTCATTTGTTCTTCTGCGCTTCGGCAGCCATGAAGGGACAGGTATTGGTGGCCGACCACGCCGGCACCGCAACGATTGTGCCATTGCGATTTCTCCCGTCTATTAAGAAGAAGCGGCGCGTCGTCTAGTCGTGAAGGGAGCGGACGACGATCTGCTGTCGCAAGGCATCGATCGTCCGCGGCGAGGATAGACGCGGGCCAAGTTGCCCGAGGGCGCTGACAGCGGTGGCAGTGGCGTAGCGGGCGCAATCGGCGAGCGAGTCGCCGTGTATCTTCGCGGCGACCAGGCCGGCGACCATCGCGTCGCCGGCGCCGACGGTGCTTTCGGCGACGATTTCCGGCGGCTCTGCCAGCAGGCATTCGCCGGCATCGACAAACAGCGCGCCGGCGCGGCCCATCGACACCACCACGCAGTGGATTCCCCCGTCGATGAGTTGGCGGGCGGCGCGGGCGATTTCGACCTCGCCGTTCAGCGCGGTTCCCAGCAATTCCTGCAATTCGGCGATGTTCGGCTTGATGGCGAAGGGTGACGCGGGCAATCCGGCGCGCAGCGCTTCGCCGCTGCTGTCGAGCACCACCCGTCGACCGGCGGCCTTGAGGGTGGCCACCAGTTTTCCGTAGAACGAGGGATCGACGCCGGCTGGCAGGCTGCCGGAAACGACGAACCACGGGTAGTCGGGCATTAGCGCGACGACTTCTCGTTCGAGAGCGGCGACATCGGCGGTGGCGGCGTGCAGGCCAGGAAAATTGATTTCGGTGACCCGCCGTCGCACCCGGTCAGTGATTTTCACATTGACTCGCGTGCGCCCCGGCACGCGCACGAAACGGTCGACGATGCCCTTGTGGGCGAACAGTTGTTCGAAATACGACGCGTTCTCGCGGCCGAGCAGACCGGTCACCGCGGTCGGGAAACCGAGATCGGCAAGAAAAGCGGCGACGTTAACGCCCTTGCCGCCGGGATCGCACCGCTCGGACTCGACACGGTTCACATCGCCGGTGCTGAAATTGGCGATCGCCACCGTCTGGTCGATCGCCGGATTCACGGTCACCGTGGCGACGGCGACCCTGGATTGGTTCATCTTTCCTCCTCGCCCATCGCCGCGCTCTCATCTCGTTGGCGCCTATCGCGCGGACGCGCTCCGGTTAGCCGGGCAACGGTTTCAGTGACCACCCTCGCCGGCCCTGGCGAGAACGATCACCGCGCCGAGAATGACGGCGCCACCGACGATCTGCCAGGCGCTGATCGCCTCGCGCAGGCAGAGCGCGGCGAGGACGATGGTCACCACGGGTTCGAGAGTGGACAACGTTGCCGCATCGGCGGCACCCAGACGCGCCATGCCGGCGAAAAAAGCGATTATCGCCACGGCGGTCGAAAAGAAAGCGATGCCGCCGAGCGCCAGCCAGGCTTTCGGCGACGACGGAAGCGCCGAACCCGCTTCGAACATCATCGCGCCGTAAACCATCGCGGCGGCGAGCATGATCACCGTCGCCGCCGGAATCGCGCCGGCCCGTGGCGTGACCCGTTCGCCGACGAGAATATAGATCGAATAGATCAACGCGGCGCCGACGCCGAGGACAATACCCAGCGCGCTGCCATCGAGGCGGCCACCGACGGCGAGAGCGGTGCCGATCAGCGCGGCGAAAACCGCCGCCACCCGGGGCCAAGACAGCCCGCGGCGGGCGAGCAGCGCCGCGATGACGGTGACGAGGGCCGGATAAAGATAGAGCAGCAAGGCGGTAAGTCCGGCGCTGGCATGACGCAAGGCGCTGAAATAACAGAACGATTGCCCGACGTACCCCACCGCGCCCATGCCCAGCAAGGCGAGAAGGTTGCGGCCGGACGGCCAGGGCAAGCGGCGCAGGTGCATGAACACCGCCATCAGACCGCCGGCAAGCACAAAGCGAAAAAAAAGCATGCTCGGCAGATCCACGCCTTCCGCGTAGGCGATTTTGCCGAAAATCGGCATGGCGCCGAACCCCGCCGCCGAGGCGACGATGGCAACGACGCCAATACGGCGGGAAGATGAAACGGAATGGGCGATCACGGTCGGTCGACGTAGCGAGAAAAAAGTGTGCCAACTCGCCAGGCACACGAGCGGCAACAATTGATTATAGGATGCCGACCGAGCACCGCCGCCATGATTGAGACGATTCGCGATACCATCGTCCCCTCGACACCGTCAAACGGCAAGCCGCTGCCGCGCATGAACGGCGTCCCATTGCCCAGCCCACCGACCGACCATGCGTCAACTTCTCGCCCTCGGATTTTTCCTGCTCGTCGTGCCACTGGTCGCCGCGCTGGCCGTCGCCGTTCAACCTTTCGTGGTCGCAACGCCATCGCGCGTGCCCTTACCGGATGCCGAACGCCTGCGAGCGCACGTCCAACATCTGTCCGAGGCACTGTACCCGCGCAGTTTCGATCAACCTCTCAAGCTGGCCGCGGCGGCGGCTTACATTCGTGCGGCTTTCGTGACCACCGGCGCCGAGGTCCGGACGCAGGAGGTGTGGGTTGACGGCGAGCGTTTCGAAAATGTCATTGCCCGCTTCGGCCCGAAAAGCGGTAGCTTGCTGGTCGTCGGCGCACACTACGACTCGCACGGCGATCAGCGGGAAGTGCCGGGCAATCCGCACGCCCATAGCCGCGAAACGCACACCCCGGGCGCCGACGACAACGCCAGCGGCGTCGCCGGGCTGCTGGAACTGGCGCGCTTGCTGGCCACGAATCCGCCACGGCAAGCGGTCGAATTGGTCGCCTACACACTGGAAGAGCCACCGAACTTCCGCACCGAGCACATGGGCAGCGCGTGGCACGCCAAGGCGGTGCGCCAGGACGCGCAAAGCGTCGATCTGATGATTTCACTGGAAATGATCGGTTATTTCAGCGATGTCGAGGGTAGCCAGACCTATCCGCTGCCGGGTATGAAACTTTTCTACCCGAGCACCGGCAATTTCATCGCCCTGGTGTCGCGGCCACGGGATTGGGCGCCGACGCGGCGCCTCAAGGCGGCCATGGCCGGCGCAAGCGACTTGCCGGTCCGCTCGATCAACGCGCCGCCGACCGTTCCCGGCGTCGACTACTCCGATCACCGCAGCTACTGGGCGGAGGGCATCCCGGCGATCATGGTCACCGACACCGCTTTCATGCGCAATCTCGAATACCACCGCGCCGGCGACACCGCCGACCGGCTCGATTACTCGCGAATGGCCCAGGCGGTCCAGGGCGTGCTGGCTTTCATTCACCGCCGCGAAATTTTTCAGGAACGTAGCCGATGATGGCCGCAATGCCAATCTATGTCGTCAACCTGCCCGCTGCCGTGCGGCGACGCGAACGCATGCAAACGCATCTGGCGGAACTCGGTCTGCCCGATAGCCGCATCTTTCCCGGCGTGCTGGGCAGCGATCTGTCTGAACAGGCGCTGGCCGAACGTTACGACGATGCCGGCGCCCGTGCCGCGTCCGGTCGCGCGTTCACCCGTGGCGAAGTCGGCTGCGCCCTCAGCCATCTCGCCATCTACCGCGAAATGTGCCGCCTGAACCAGCCGTTCAGCCTGATCTTCGAAGACGACTGCACGGTCCATCCCGACTTGCCGGCGCTGCTGCCGGCAATCGGGCGCTGGTTGGCCGCGGGCACGCCTCGCGTGCTGCTGCTGTCGCCGCTGCGCGGTTACCTTGGTCGCGGCGCCACTCCGCTGGACGCACGCCATCGGATCGTCAGAATCCATCGGGCCTGGGGGGCCTACGGCTATTGTCTGAACCAGGCGGCGGCGCGCGCTTTACTGGAAGTGAATTCGCCGGTTATTTTGGCGGCCGACGACTGGATCCGCTATCGCCAACGCACCGCCATCGACCTGTGCGGACTGGACCCCTATCGGGTGCTGCCCAATGAACTGGGCGCCGCGTCACATATCAGCATTGATCGTGACGCCTTGCAATCCCAGACATCCACCGCCGTCGGTGACCGCCTGCGTCGGCTGGCGCGCCGATGGCGGCGTGCCGTGATCGAGAAACTATGGTTGCGACCGGTTCATCAATTGCGCCGCCACCGCCACCAGCCGTTCGACTGACAGCCCGCGACACGCCATTTCGTCGCGCGTGGAGGGTCCTTAGCCGCCGAGCGTCGCATCGGCGCTCATCGCCGTCGCGCCGTCCGGCGCTTGCGCCGCCAAGGACAATCGGTCGCCGTCGGCGGCGCACACCAGACGAAACGGCGCCAGATCGAACAGCGGCGCCAGACCGCGAAAACTGAATTCCCGAACCGGCCGCGCCACCTGCTCGCGCACCAGTTCCAGCAGCAAGACGGCGGTCAGCGGGCCATGCACCACCAAGCCCGGATACCCCTCCTCGCCGATCGCATACGGCCGGTCGTAATGAATACGGTGCGCGTTGAAGGTCAAGGCCGAGAAGCGAAACAGCAGCGTCGAATCCGGAACGACGATGCGCGAACATGCCTCGACGGGTAGCGGTGGCCAGTCCTTCACCGACGGAGTCGCAACGGCCGGACCCGGCTCGCGATAAACGATATCCTGCTCCTCTTCGATACACAACGACTCGCCCTGGTAATACGCGCAGTGCACCGAGACGAATGCCAGAGAACCGGAGCGTCCCGATTTCTGGCGGATGTCGCGGATCACCGCCACTCGCCGCGCCAACTGACCAATGCGCAAAGGGTGATGGAAACGCAGCCGCGCGCCGGCGAACATCCGGCGGGGATAGGGAATCGGCGGCATGAAACCGCCGCGACGCGGGTGCCCGTCGTTGTCGAGCGCGCTTTGCGGCGCTCGCGGCAAGAAGTAGAACCAATGCCACAAAGGAGGCAAGGCGCCGCCAACCTCGAAAAGCGTGCGGGTATCGTTCAGTGTCGCCGCCGCGGCCAGGGCCGGCGCAAGCGCGATTTCATCGTCGACGACCTCCTGACGTCCGATCCATTCGACATAATCTGGCGTCGCGTCGGCTATTGCGTCGGTCATTGGACCCCTCCTTTCGAGCGTGCCGGGGTGGCCCGGCAAGTACAGCACAGCGCCACGCGAAACTCAAGCCGGAACGCCGTTTCGTCATGGCTTCGTCGTGGTTTAGCCACCGATGACCGATCGGCGCGCCAAGGGTGCCGTTTAGCCGTATACTTGCGAAGAAATATTGACACCGCAGCCGGCGCGTGGGCAAAACGCGGAGGAGTCCGGTTGCATCGGGAGAAAGCGGGATGGAACTGGAAGCAGGTTCGGCGGATTTCGCCTCTTCGCGGGCCGAATCCGCGAACGCCGCCGCCAGCACGCGCAGGGTGATCGATAACGACCCGGCGTCGGCGAGCGAGCGGGCGACCGGCGTTCCACCGACGGCGGACCCCGATCGGGAACAAGCGGCCGACAACGACCATCTGCCAATGAACGGCCTGCGCGTGATCGACGTCGGCACCTTTCTCGCCGGCCCTTACGCCGCCTCCATCCTGGGCGAATTCGGCGCCGAGATCCTGAAGGTCGAACACCCGATCGCCGGCGATCCGATGCGCCGCTTCGGCACCGCGTCGAAGCGTCACGACGCGACACTGGCCTGGCTCAGCGAAGGCCGCAACAAAAAATCGGTCACTCTTGATCTGCGGCAACAGGAAGGCGTCGAGTTGTTCCTGAAACTGGTCGCCAAATCGGATGTGCTGATCGAAAACTTCCGACCGGGCACGATGGAGGAATGGGGGCTGGGCTGGGAGGAATTGAGCAAGGCCAACCCCGGCCTGGTGATGCTGCGGGTGTCGGGATACGGGCAGACCGGGCCGTACCGGCGGCGCTCTGGATTCGCCCACATCGCGCATGGCTTCGCCGGCCTGTCCTACCTCGCCGGTTTTCCCGGTGAAACGCCGGTGGTGCCCGGCACGGCGCCGCTTGGCGATTACCTGTCCAGCCTGTACGGCGCGATCGGCATCCTGATCGCCTTGCGTCACCGCGAAGCCACCGGCGAAGGCCAGATCATCGATATCGGCATCTACGAGGCCGTGTTCCGGCAGATGGACGAAATCGCCGCCGCCTATGGCCTGTTCGGCAAGATCAGGCGGCGCGAAGGTGCTGGCAGCTTTGTCGCCGTGCCGCACGGCCACTTCCGCACCGTCGACGACAAGTGGGTGGCGATCGCCTGCACCACCGACAAGATGTTCGAGCGCTTCGCGGCGGTGATGGGCAAGCCCGAGCTTGCCGCCGCCGACGCCTATGGCGATCAGCGCAAGCGTCTGGCGGCGCGCGACGAGGTCAACCGTCTCGTCATCGACTGGGTCGGCTCGCTGACCCGCGACGAGGTGATGCGGCTTTGCATCGACGGCGAGGTGCCGATCGGCAAGCTGAACAGCATCGCCGACATCTTCGAGGACACGCATTTCCAGGCGCGCGGCAATCTGGCCCGCCTCAAGGAAGAAGGCCTGGGCGAAGTGGTCATCCCCGGCGTGGTGCCGACCTTGTCTGAAACACCGGGCCGGATTTCGAACCTCGGACCGCCGCTAGGCAATGCCACCTACGAGGTCCTGCGCGAGTTGCTCGGCATTTCCGCGCAGGAAATCAAGCGACTACGGCAAAACAAGATTATCTGAACGGGCCACTGCGAGAACCGCCATGACCACCACCGATCAGGCCGACGCGCGCTTACCGCTCGCCGGCATCCGCGTCATCGATGCCGCGACGGTGATCGCCGCGCCTTACAGCGCATGCATTCTCGGCGAATTCGGTGCCGAGGTGCTGAAAGTGGAAAACCCGAAAGGCGGCGATCCGATGCGTCACTTCGGCACGCCGACCGCGCGCAAGGACACGCTTGCCTGGCTCAGCGAAGCGCGTAACAAGAAATCGGTCACCATCGACCTGCACTTGCCCGAAGGCGTCGAACTGTTCAAGAAGCTGATCGAGCAATCGGACGTGCTGTGCGAGAATTTCCGCCCCGGCACCCTGGAAAAATGGGGACTTGGCTGGGACGTCCTGCACGCGATCAACCCGCGTCTGATCATGTTGCGCGTCACCGGCTACGGGCAAACCGGCCCTTACCGCGATCGCCCGGGCTTTGCCCGCGTCGCCCACGCCGTCGGCGGAATCGCCTTTCTTTCCGGCATGCCGCGCGGTACGCCGGTGACGCCGGGATCGACCACCCTCGGCGATTACCTCACCGGGCTCTACGGCTGCATCGGTATCCTGATGGCGTTGCGCCACCGCGAACGCACCGGCAAGGGCCAGTACATCGACGCCGCGCTGTACGAATCGGTTTTCCGCTGCACCGACGAACTGGCGCCGGCTTACGGCATGTTCGGCCGCATCCGTGAGCGGCATGGCCCGACGCATAACGATTTTGCCTGTCCGCACGGGCATTTCCCGACCAAGGACGACGGCAAGTGGGTGGCGATTTCCTGCGTCACCGACAAGCTTTTCGAGCGCTTGGCGATTGCCATGGGCCGGCCGGAACTGGCCGCGCCACATGTGTATGGCGATCAGAAAACGCGGCTGGAAAACCGTCACGACGTCAATGAAATCGTCCGCGACTGGTGCGGTTCACTGCACCGAGAGGAAATTCTCGACCGCTGCTTTGCCGCCGGCGCGCCGGCCGGACCATTGAACAGCATCGCGGATATCTTCGGCGACCGTCAGTTCCACGCCCGCCGCAACCTCCAGGCCATCGACGAGACCGACATCGGTGAAACGGTGATCGTGCCGTCGGTCATTCCGCGCCTGTCGGCCACGCCGGGGCGCATCAAGCATCTCGGCCCGCGCCTGGGGCAACACACCGAGGAAGTGCTCGGCGATCTGCTGGGCCTCGACGCCGCCGCGATCCAGGCGCTGCGCGACAAACGGGTGATCTGAGGAATCGGGAGAAAAAACGATGAACGGTATTCTCAAGGGTTTGCGTATCGTCGAAGGCTCGGCCTTCGTCGCCGCGCCGCTCGGCGGCATGACGCTAGCGCAACTGGGCGCCGAGGTGATCCGTTTCGACCCCATCGGCGGCGGTCTCGACCACGCGCGCTGGCCGCTCAGCCGCGACGGCCGGCACAGTCTGTTCTGGGCAGGGTTGAACAAAGGCAAACTCTCCATCGCCGTCGACTTCCGCCAGCCGCGCGGACAGGAACTGCTCACCCAACTGATCTGCGCGCCGGGCGAAAATGCCGGCCTGTTCAGCACCAATTTCCCCGCCAAGGGCTGGCTGTCCCACGAGGCATTACAGGCGCACCGTCCCGACCTGATCATGGTCAACCTCACCGGGCGCCGCGACGGCGGTTCGGAAGTCGACTACACGGTCAACCCGCAGATCGGCCTGCCGGCGATGACCGGCCCGACCGACACACCGAACATGGTGAACCACGTTTTCCCGGCCTGGGATTTCATCAGCGGACAAATGATCGCCGTTGGCCTGCTCGCCGCCGAAAGACACCGCCGACTGACCGGCGAGGGGCAGCTGGTCCGTCTGGCGCTCAAGGACGTGGCGCTGGCGATGATTGGCAACTTCGGGATGATCGCCGAGGTGATGATCAACGACGCCGACCGGCCACGGCAAGGCAACTACCTCTACGGCGCCTTCGGCCGCGACTTCGAAACGCTGGATGGAAAACGCCTGATGGTCGTCGGGTTGACCGACATGCAATGGCGCTGCCTGCTCAAGGCCACCGGCCTACAGACGGAGATTTCCGCGCTGGCCGCGCGCCTGGGCCTCGACCTTGACGATGAAGGCAACCGTTTCCGCGCCCGGCAGCAAATCGCGGCCGTTCTGGAACCGTGGTTTCATGCCCGCACCCTGGCCGAAGCCGCCGGCATCCTCAACGCCCATCGCGTCACCTGGGGTCCCTATCGCAGCGTTCGCGAGGCGCTGGCCTGCGATCCCGATTGCTCCGCCGACAATCCGATGTTCCGCCTGACCGAGCAAGCGGGCGTCGGTTCCTATCTGATGCCGGCGACACCGCTCGACTTCTCGCGCGTGCCGCGCCTGCCGGCGATGCCTGCGCCGACGCTTGGCGAACACACCGATCGGATTCTGCTCGACATTCTCGGCTTGAGCGAGGCCGAAGTCGGCCGCCTGCACGACGACCGCATCGTCGCCGGTCCGGCCTGACCCGACCGACGAGCGCCCGTGCTGTCCGGCACTGTCGGACCACCTTACCCTTCACCAGGAGCACCGCCATGAAGCTACCCCTCCATTTCTACAAGCCCCTCGCCATTGGCGCGCCACAACCCTTGCGTGAACTGCCGGTGCGACCGGAACGAATGATCCACTTCTTCCCGCCGCATATCGACAAGATTCGCGCCAAGGCACCGGAAACCGCCCGGCAATGCGACGTGATGTGCGGCAACCTGGAAGACGCCATCCCGATCGAATGCAAGGACGCGGCCCGCGCCGGCTTCATCGAGCTGCTGTCCCAACACGATTTCGGCGATACCGGCATGTGGGTGCGGATCAACGCCTTGAACAGCCCGTGGGTGCTCGACGACCTCCATGAAATCATCAAGCATGTCGGCGACAAACTCGATGTGATCATGATTCCCAAGGTCGAAGGCCCCTGGGACATTCACTTCGTCGATCAATACGTCGCCTTGCTGGAAGCCAAGTATGGCATCAGGAAACCCATCCTGCTGCACGCCCTGCTGGAAACCGCGCAAGGGGTGACCAATGTCGAGGCGATCTGCGGCGCCAGTCCGAGAATGCATGGCCTGAGCCTGGGTCCCGCCGATCTCGCCGCCTCGCGCGGCATGAAAACGACGCGCGTCGGCGGCGGACATCCCGGTTACGGCGTTCTCGCCGACCCGGAAGCCGGTAGCGGACAACGCGCTTTTTTCCAGCAGGATCTCTGGCATTACACCGTCGCACGCATGGTCGATGCCGCCGTCGCGCATGGCTTGCGCTCCTTCTACGGCCCGTTCGGCGACCTCAAGGACGAAGCCGCTTGCGAAGCACAGTTCCGCAACGCTTTCCTGATGGGCTGCTCCGGCGCCTGGTCGCTGGCCCCCAACCAAATCGCCATCGCCAAACGCGTCTTCAGCCCAGACGTCAAGGAAGTCTTGTTCGCCAAGCGCATTCTGGAAGCAATGCCCGACGGCAGCGGCGTCGCCACCATCGACGGCAAAATGCAGGACGATGCCACCTGGAAACAAGCCAAGGTCATCGTTGATCTGGCCCGCCTGGTGGCGCGGCGCGATCCGGAACTGGCCGCCGCCTACGGCCTGTAAAATAGTCAGACAGAAGAAACAGGGAGACCGTCGCATGAGTGAAAAGACCCGCCTGGGCAATTTTTTCGAAGATTTCAGCGTGGGACAAACCATTGCCCATGCCACGCCACGCACCCTCACCGAAGGCGATGTCGCCCTCTACACCGCTCTCACCGGTTCGCGTTTCGCCACCAGCTCGGCCGACACCTTCGCGCACAGTCTGGGATTTCCACGCTCGCCGGTGGGCGATCTGCTCGCTTTCAACGTGGTCTTCGGCAAGACCGTGCCCGACATTTCACTAAATGCCATCGCCAACCTTGGCTACGCCGCCGGCCGCTTCGGGCATCCGGTCTATCCGGGCGACACGCTCAACGCCGATTCGACGGTCATCGGCCTCAAGGAGAACAGCGATGGCAAGAGCGGCATCGTGTACGTCCGCTCGTGCGGCATCAACCAGCGCGGGCAGATCGCGCTCGAATATTGCCGCTGGGTGATGGTGCGCAAGCGCGATCCGTCCTCGCCGGCGCCGGAAGCCGTCGTGCCGGATCTGCCCGAAGCGGTACCGGCGAACGAACTGATCGTTCCCATAGGCATCCGTGTCGATCAATACGATTGCGCGCTCGCCGGCAGCACCGACATGTGGGACGACTACGAAATCGGCGAGCGGATCGATCACGTCGACGGGATGACGATCGAGGAAAGCGAACACATGATGGCCACCCGCCTCTATCAGAACACCGCCCGGGTGCATTTCAACCAGCAAACCGAGCAGTCCGGCCGCTTCGGCCGACGCCTCGTCTACGGCGGTCACATCATCAGTCTGGCGCGTGCGCTGAGCTACAACGGTCTGGCCAACGGGTTCAGCGTCGCCGCGATCAACGGAGGGCGACATGTCGCGCCCGCTTTCGCCGGCGACACGGTTTACGCCTGGTCGGAAATCGTCGACAAGATGATGCTGCCGGGGCGGAACGACATCGGCGCTCTACGTTTGCGAACGGTGGCCACCAAGAACCGGCACGGCGCGGACTTCCCTTACAAACTCGCCGACGGCCGTTACGACCCCTGCGTATTGCTCGACTTCGACTACACGGTGCTGTTTCCGCGACGACAGTAAATCGCGTCCGCTGCCACTGGCGGCCCCGTGATCCTCGACGGAATTCGGCCGACAACCCGACTGGCAAACCAGCCGCTCCCGCCGCCACAAGAAAAACACCAAACTGGTGCATCGCCGGGCGTGACCGCGAACCGGAACAGTGCGTCGCCCGGCCTCGAACCCTCCTGTTTGTCCCCTCGCCGGTGCGACGCGCGGCCCCGGCGAACCAATAAAGGGCATCAGTCGACGCATCGATGTTTTCAATAGACTTGAACTCCGTTATGCTGAGCGAACGTCACAGAAGCGAAACAAAACAACACAGGAGGAAGCAATGTTCCAGGTACGAATACACGGTCGCGGTGGCCAGGGTGTGGTAACGGCCGCCGAGATGTTGTCTATCGCCGCATTTGAGGAAGGTCGCCACGCCCAGGCCTTTCCGAGCTTCGGTTCCGAACGCACCGGCGCGCCGGTCGTCGCCTTCTGTCGAATTGCCGACAAGGAAATTCGGCTACGCGAACCGATCATGGAGCCCGACGCGCTGATCATCCAGGACCCGACGCTGCTCTATCAGGTCGACGTGTTCTCGGGCTTGAAGAAAGGCGGTCTGATTCTGATCAACACCAGTCGCAGCTTCACCGAGCTCGGGCTTGCCGACTACGTTCGCGACTGGCCGGCGGAGAAACTGTGTACGGTTCCCGCCACGGACCTTGGCCGCAAACATGTCGGTCGCCCCATGCCAAATGTGCCCTTGCTCGGCGGCTTCGCGGCTGCCGCCGGCATCCTCCGGCTGGAATCCGTCGTCAAGGCCATCAACGCAAAATTCTCGGACAAGATCGCCAGCGGTAACATCGCCGCCGCCACCGAAGCGTATCAATTCGTCAACGATGAGATCGCCGCCGCTTGTCATCAGGAGACCGCTCATGCTTAAACAAACCGAAGGTTCGCACGCCGTTGCCGAAGCCATCGCCCTGTGCCGGCCGGAAGTGATCTGCGCCTACCCGATTTCACCGCAAACGCACATTGTCGAAGGCTTGGGTGAAATGGTGAAAGCCGGCGAAGTCAAAGACTGCGAATTCATCAACGTCGAGTCCGAATTCGCGGCGATGAGTGTCGCCATCGGCTCCTCGGCCACCGGCGCCCGCACCTACACCGCCACCGCCTCGCAAGGTCTGCTATTCATGGTCGAGGCGGTCTACAACGCCTCCGGCCTCGGCCTGCCGATCGTCATGACGGTGGCCAATCGTGCCATCGGCGCGCCGATCAACATCTGGAACGATCACTCCGACTCGCTTTCGCAGCGCGATTGCGGCTGGATTCAATTGTTCGCCGAAACCAACCAGGAAGCGCTGGATCTACACATCCAGGCGTTCAAGCTGGCGGAAGAAATCAGTCTGCCGGTCATGGTGTGCATGGACGGCTTCATTCTGACGCACGCATACGAGCGCGTCGATGTGCCGACTCAGGAACAAGTCGACGCTTTCCTGCCACCTTACGAGCCACGCCAGGTGCTGGACCCGAAGGAGCCGGTGTCGATCGGCGCCATGGTCGGTCCGGAAGCCTTCTCGGAAGTCCGTTATCTGGCGCACGCCAAACAGATGCAAGCGCTCGAACTGATTCCGAAGCTGGCCGAGCAGTTTCAGGCGGTCTTCGGTCGCGACAGCGGCGGTCTGACCCATACCTATCGCACCGAAGACGCCGAAGTCATCGTCGTCGCCATGGGTTCGGTGCTCGGCACGATCAAGGACACCGTGGATGAAATGCGCGAGGCCGGCGATAAGATCGGCGTGCTGGGGATCACCTCTTACCGGCCATTCCCGATCGACGCGGTTCGCTCCGCGTTGCAGAACGCACAACGCGTGGTCGTGCTCGAAAAAAGCCTGGCGGTCGGTATCGGCGGCATCGTGTCGACCGACGTGCGCATGGCGATGTCGGGCCTGAATCTCCACGGTCACACCGTTGTCGCCGGTCTCGGCGGCAGAGCGATCACGCGCAAATCGCTGCGCGCCTTGTTCACCAAAGCCTTGCGTGGCGAACTCGAGCACCTCACTTTCCTCGATCTCGACTGGAAAGTGGTCAACAAACAACTTGAACGCGAGCGCACGACCCGCCGTTCGGGTCCGGCGGCCGAAAGCATGCTGCGCGACGTCGGCGTCATTGCCGCGCGCATTGGTTGAGGGGATACGACATGAGTTTTCAACCCGTCCATTTTTATCAAACCGGCACCTTCACCGTTGGCAACCGTCTGCTCACCGCCGAGGAACGCAGCGTGCAGGCCAACATCGAGCGCACCAATTCGCTGAACTCGGGACACCGTGCCTGCCAAGGCTGCGGCGAGGCACTCGGCGCCCGCTACGCCATCGATGCGGCGATGAACGCCGCGCGCGGCCGTCTGATCGCCGCCAACGCCACCGGCTGCCTTGAAGTTTTCTCCACGCCCTACCCGGAAACGTCCTGGCAAATTCCCTGGATCCACTCGCTGTTCGGCAACACCGCCGCGGTCGCCACCGGTATTGCGGCGGCAATCAAGATCAAACGGCAGAAAGGCCAGTCCGGCGATGTCCGCGTCGTCGCGCAGGGCGGCGACGGCGGCACCACCGACATCGGTTTCGGCTGCCTTTCCGGAATGTTCGAGCGCAACGACGATGTGCTCTACATCTGCTACGACAACGGCGGCTACATGAATACCGGCGTGCAACGCAGTTCGGCCACCCCGCCGGCCGCGCGCACGGCGACCACCATGCCAGTCGGCCCCGAACCGGGCAACGCCTTCGGCCAGGGCAAGTTTGTCCCGGCCATCGCCATGGCGCATGAAATCCCCTACGTGGCGACCGCCACCGTCGCCGACCTGCGCGACCTTGAAGCCAAGGTCACCAAAGCGATGAGCATCCGCGGCGCGCGCTACATTCAGATTTTGGTGCCCTGCCCGCTCGGCTGGGGCGCGGCGTCGCACGACACCATCCGCCTGGCGCGCCTGGCCAAGGAAACCGGCATCTTTCCAGTTTTCGAGGCGGAAAACGGCGAAGTCACCAGCGTGCTCAAAATCCGCCGGCCATTGCCCGTCGAAGATTATTTGAAGCTCCAGAAACGTTACGCCCATCTGTTCGGCAAGACGCCGGCCTTGGCGACGATCGCGCGCCTGCAAGCGGCGGCGGACAAGAACATTCGAAAATATGGACTGCTTGACCAGGAGGCAAACTGATGGATAAGCCCTTTGCCATAACCCTCGATCCCGGCTCTTCGCTGGCCAACCGCACCGGCTCCTGGCGAACCTCGCGGCCGGTTTATCTCGACCGCTTGCCGCCGTGCAACAAACAATGCCCTGCCGGTGAAGACATTCAAGGCTGGCTGTTCCATGCCGAATCCGGCGATTACGAAAGCGCCTGGCGACATCTGACCACGGACAACCCCTTCCCGGCGATCATGGGACGCGTCTGCTACCACACCTGTGAAGGCGCCTGCAACCGCGGGCAAGTCGACGCGGCGGTCGGCATCAATTCCGTCGAGCGTTTTCTCGGCGACGAAGCGCTCAAGCGCGGCTGGAAACTCTCCGCGCCGACCAGCGACACCGGCAAGCATGTGCTGGTCGTCGGTGCCGGTCCATCCGGGATGTCGGCCGCCTATCATTTGCGCCGCCTCGGTCATCGGGTCACCATTCACGAAGCCGGTCCCATGCTCGGCGGCATGATGCGTTTCGGTATTCCGAAATACCGCCTGCCGCGCGATGTGCTGGACGCGGAAATGCAGCGTGTGGTCGACATGGGAATCACCGTTCACCTGAACAGCAAGGTCGACAACATCTTGTCGACCATGCAAGAAGGTACGTTCGATGCCGCCTTCCTGGCCGTCGGTGCGCACATCGGCAAGCGGGCGCGCATTCCGGCGGGTGACGCGGCGAAAATCATCGACGCCATCTCGCTGCTGCGCAGCATGGAAGGTGAAGAAAAACCGCTGCTCGGCCGCCGCGTCGTCGTTTACGGCGGCGGCAACACGGCGATCGACGTGGCGCGTACCGCCAAGCGCATGGGTGCCGAACCGCTGATCGTTTACCGCCGCACCCGCGAAAAAATGCCTGCACACGATTTCGAAGTAGAGGAAGCGTTGCAAGAAGGCGTGATGGTCAAGTGGTTGTCGACCATCAAGCAAGCCGGTGAATCGTCGCTGACCATTGAAAAGATGGCTCTGGACAGCAACGGTTTTCCGCAACCGACCGGCGAATTCGAAACCATCGAGGCCGACTCGCTGGTTCTCGCGCTCGGCCAGGATGTCGATCTCGGCCTGCTTGACGGCGTTCCCGGACTGGAAGTCAGCGACGGCGTGGTTCAGGTCGATGCCAACATGATGACCGGCCACGCCGGCATTTTCGCGGGTGGCGACATGGTGCCGGCCGAGCGCAACGTCACCGTCGGTATCGGCCACGGCAAGAAAGCCGCCCGCAATATCGATGCCTGGCTGCGTGGCGAGCAATACGTCGCCCCGTCCAAACATGAAGTCGCGTCTTTCCAGAACCTCAATCCCTGGTATTACGCCGACGCGCCGAAAACGGTACGGCCGATGTTGGACATCATTCGCCGCCAGTCCACTTTTGACGAAGTGCAAGGTGGCCTCGACGAAAACACGGCGCTGTTCGAAGCACGCCGCTGTTTGTCTTGCGGTAACTGTTTCGAATGCGACAACTGTTACGGTGTGTGCCCGGACAATGCGGTAATCAAACTCGGAGCCGGCAAGCGCTTCGAGTTCAACTACGACTACTGCAAGGGTTGTGGCATGTGCGTCGCCGAATGTCCATGCGGCGCGATCAAGATGGAAGCGGAAGAAATCTGACCGTCGTGTAGTATCCATCTAGGCGCTCCCGCCCCATGAAACGGCGGGAGCGCGAAAATACAGTGGCTCGATCCCGGTGTCCGGGTCGCCCCTTCTCAAGGCGCTTCAACGCTGCCGTTTGAAGCGTCTTTTATCCGTCTTCATTCCAGCGAGGTATTTATGACAAATTCAACAAAGAACGTCTATGTATTCGGTGCCAGTCGTACCGACGGTGATGCCACCATGAAAAATCTCCTGGGCGGCAAGGGCGCCAACCTGGCAGAGATGTGCCGCCTGGGTATCGCTGTGCCGTCGGGCTTCACGATCAGCACGGAGGTATGCACGGTCTATACCGCGCAAGGCAAGGACGCCGTCGCCAAGTTGATCGCCGACGAAGTCAAGGCCGGCGTGGCCTTCCTCGAACAGGAAATGGGCAAGAAATTCGGCGACCCGTCGGATCCGCTGCTACTGTCGGTGCGCTCCGGTTCGCGTGCCTCGATGCCTGGAATGATGGACACCATTCTCAACCTCGGTTTGAACGACGAAGCCGTCGCCGGTCTGGCTCGCAAAGCCGGTAACGAGCGTTTCGCCTGGGACTCGTATCGTCGCTTCGTGCAGATGTACGGCGATGTGGTGATGGGTCTCAAACCGGTATCCAAGGAAGAACACGATCCTTTCGAAGTCGTCATCGACATGCTGAAGGAAAAGAAAGGCGTGCAACTCGACACCGAACTGACCACGGACGATCTCAAGGAGCTGGTCGCGCGCTTCAAGGGCCTGATTCGCGCCCGTGTCGGCCGTGAGTTCCCGAACGATCCATGGGAACAGCTCTGGGGTTCGGTGATGGCGGTTTTCCAAAGCTGGAACAATGATCGTGCCATCGTTTATCGCGAACTGAATGACATCCCCGACTCCTGGGGTACCGCCGTCAACGTGCAGGCGATGGTCTTCGGCAACCTCGGCGAAAACAGCGGTACCGGCGTCGCCTTCACGCGCGACGCGGCGACCGGCGAAGATCTGTTCAATGGCGAATTCCTGATCAATGCCCAGGGTGAAGACGTGGTGGCGGGTACCCGTACACCGCAACAGGTCACGCTCGAAGGTTCCCGCCGCTGGGCGGAATTGGCGCTGGTCAACGAAGAAGACCGTCGCACCAAGTACCCGTCGCTCGAAGAACTGATGCCGGACATCTACAAGCAGTTGCTGGTCGCCGAAACCAAGCTCGAACAGCACTACAAAGACATGCAGGATGTCGAGTTCACCATCCAGGAAGGCCGTTTGTGGATGCTGCAAACGCGTAACGGCAAGCGGACCGGCGCGGCGATGGTGCGAATCGCCATGGAAATGCTGCGCCAAGGCATGATCGACGAAAAAGAAGCCCTGCGCCGCGTGAGTCCCGAGCGTCTGAACGAACTGCTGCACCCGGTTTTCGACCCGGTTTCCGTCAAGAAAGCGCGTTCGATCGCACATGGTCTGCCGGCGTCGCCTGGCGCCGCGACCGGCCAGATCGTCTTCTTTGCCGATGAAGCCGAAGAATGGGTCCGCAAAGGCCGCGCCGTGATTCTGGTCCGTCAGGAAACGTCTCCTGAAGACCTCCGCGGCATGAGCGTCGCCAACGGCATCCTCACCGCCCGTGGCGGCATGACCTCGCACGCCGCCGTCGTGGCCCGCGGCATGGGCAAATGCTGTATCTCGGGCGCCGGCGCGGTGCACGTGGATTACCACGCGCGGTCGATGACCGTCGGCGGTGAAACCTTTGCCGAAGGCGCCTGGTTGTCGCTCGACGGTTCGACCGGCGAAGTATATGAGGGCCAGGTGCCGACCAAGGAAGCCGAACTCACCGGCGACTTCGGCGCGCTGATGGAACTGGCGGACAAGTACAAGCGTCTTGGCGTGCGCGCCAACGCCGACACCCCGGACGATGCCAAGGCCGCCCGCGCCTTCGGCGCCAAGGGTATCGGCCTGTGCCGCACCGAACACATGTTCTTCGAAGGCGACCGTATCAAAGCGGTTCGCGAAATGATTCTCGCCGACGACGAAGCTGGCCGTCGGCGTGCGCTGGCCAAGTTGCTGCCGATGCAGCGCGGCGACTTCGAGGGATTGTTCCGCGAAATGGACGGCCTGTCGGTCACCATCCGCCTGCTCGACCCACCGCTGCACGAATTCGTCCCGCACGATGAGGACAACCAGCGCATCATGGCGCACGAAATGAATGTCCCGTTGGGCGTCATCAAGATGCGGGTCGACGATCTGCACGAGTTCAACCCGATGATGGGTCACCGCGGCTGCCGCCTCGGCATCAGCTACCCGGAAATCACGGAAATGCAAACCCGGGCGATCATCGAGGCCGCCATGAACATGAAAGCCAAAGGCGTCGATGTCAAGGCTGAAATCATGATTCCGCTCGTCGGCACGGTGCGCGAATTCAACGCCCAAGCGAAAATCATCCGCCAAACGGCGGCAGCGGTCTTCGCGGAACGCGGCCAGACCATCGACTACCTCCTCGGCACGATGATCGAAACCCCGCGTGCCGCCCTGATCGCCGACAGCATCGGTCAGCAAGCCGAATTCTTCTCCTTCGGCACCAATGACCTGACGCAGATGACCATGGGCTTCTCGCGCGATGACTCGGGCAAATTCTTGCCGAGCTATCTGAAGGACGGCATGTACGAACGCGATCCTTTCCAGTCGATCGACCAGAAAGGTGTGGGTCTGCTGGTCAAGATGGCGGTGGAAAAAGGGCGTTCGTCGCGGGCGGGCATCAAGCTCGGCGTCTGCGGCGAGCACGGTGGCGACCCGGCGTCGGTCGAATTCTTCCATCGCACCGGCCTCGATTACGTGAGCTGCTCACCGTTCCGCGTGCCAATCGCGCGTCTCGCGGCCGCTCAAGCCGCCATCGATAACGACTAAGTAAACGCACCGTAGTCCGGCGGGACGTGCCGTTTCCCGATTCCGCTCCGGGTAATCTCCGGGGCGGCGACGGTAGACGGTAAGGCTTGTCGGAACATCATCGACGAGGACCCCTGGCTTGCCACGGGTCCTCGTTGCCATCCAGTGGCACATCCGCCGAAATTCAGCCGCAGGATTAAATTTTTACAGTTAAACCAATGAATTTTGAACTTCTTGCCAGCGATGGCGCCGCCCGTCGAGGTCGACTCGCCTTGGCGCATGGCGTTATCGACACACCGGCCTTCATGCCCGTTGGCACCTACGGCACGGTCAAGGCGATGACCCCTCGCGACTTGCGGGAACTAGGCGCCCAGATTTGTCTCGGCAACACTTTTCACCTCTGGTTGCGGCCCGGCCTCGACGTCATCGCCGCGCACGGCGGACTGCATCGCTTCATGGGCTGGGACGGGCCGATTCTTACCGATTCCGGCGGTTTCCAGGTTTTTTCGCTCGGCGCCCTTCGCAAGATCACCGAGGACGGAGTGAAATTTCAGTCACCGATCAACGGCGATCGGCTGTTCCTGACACCGGAGGAATCGATGCGCATCCAGCACGTGCTCGATTCCGACATCGCGATGATTTTCGACGAATGCACCCCCTTCCCCGCCAGCCTTGCCCAAGCCGCCGCATCGATGCGCCTGTCGCTACGCTGGGCACGGCGTTCGCGCGCTAAACATGACGAGTTAGCCAACCGCAACGCCTTGTTCGGTATCGTGCAGGGGGGCATGTACGAAGAGTTGCGCGACGAATCGCTGGCGGCCCTGGTCGACATCGGTTTCGACGGCTTCGCCATCGGCGGGTTGTCGGTCGGCGAACCCAAGGACGACATGGCCCGCATCCTGGCCCATACCGCGCCGCGTCTGCCGCACGACAAACCGCGTTACCTGATGGGTGTCGGCACCCCGGAGGATCTGGTTGCCGCCGTCACCGCTGGAATCGACATGTTCGATTGCGTGTTACCCACACGAAACGCGCGCAACGGCCACTTGTTCACGCGGCAAGGCGATATCCGGATCAAGAACGCCCGCCACAAAAGCGACTCGCGCCCGCTAGACGACGGTTGCGCGTGCTACACCTGCCGGCATTTCTCACGTGCTTACCTACACCATTTGCACCGGGTTGGCGAAATTCTCGGCGCCCACCTGTGTACCCTGCACAACCTGCACTATTACCAGCAACTGATGCAAGAATTGCGCACGGCTATCGCCGCGGGTCAATTGCCGCAAGCCATCGCCACTTTTGCCAGCGAGAGAAAAAACGAAGCACAATTGACTGATTCGGAATCGCCGCTCGACAAAAATGGGGGCAGATACCGATCATCACCGGCGGCACGTGACGTCCACGCCATCGACTGGAATGAGGGTTTGGCAAAACCAGTAGATTAAGCGCAAGTGGTACAATCGCCGGTCCAAATTCACACACGCCGCTTTAGGAGACCACTGTGCTAATCAGTGCCGCTTACGCTCAGCAGACCGCCGCCACCGATCCCACGGGGGGGTTGATGCAGTTCATGCCCATTATTCTGATGTTCGTGGTGCTTTATTTTTTGATGATCCGGCCACAGATGAAACGCGCCAAGGAACACAAAGCGCTGCTTGAAGCCTTGACCAAGGGCGATGAAGTCGTGACCGGCGGCGGCATTGCCGGCCGCGTCACCCGGGTCAACGAAAATTTCATCACTCTCGAAGTCGCCAACGCGGTCGAAATCCAGGTGCAGAAGCAGGCCGTCACGCTGGTCCTGCCCAAAGGAACGCTGAAAGCGCTTTAACGCCTAGACTTCCCGTCGGGCGACTCACCGTCCGGCGGCTCCCGCCGCCTCCACCGATTGCTAGCCGCCATGAATCGCTATCCGCTATGGAAGTACCTTACTGTCGCCATCGCATTGCTACTGGGCTTGGTCTACACCCTGCCAAATTTTTTCGGTGAATCGCCCGCGGTCCAGGTCTCCAGCACCAAGGCAACGATCAAGGTCGATGACAAAACCCGCGATCAGGTCGCCAGCGCCTTGCAGACCGCCGGCATCGATACGGACGGTATTTTCCTTGACAGCCATGGCGTGAAAGTCCGCTTGCACAACGGCGACAGCCAGTTGCAGGCCAGGGATGTGCTCGAAAAACAGTTCAATCCCGATCCAGGCGATCCGCAATATGTCGTGGCCCTGAATCTGCTGTCGAGTTCGCCGCAATGGCTCACCAGCCTGCACGCCCTGCCGATGTACCTCGGCCTCGACCTGCGCGGCGGCGTCCACTTCCTGCTCCAGGTTGACATGAAGGGCGCGCTGACCAAGCGCCTGGATTCGATCGGCGGCGATCTGCGCAGTCTGCTACGCGACAAGACTGTCCGCCATGCCGGCATCGCCCGCGAAGGCGAACGGTTGGTCATCCGCTTCCGCGACAACGACACGCGCGCCAAGGGCCGCGCGGCGATGGAAGATAACCAGTCCGATCTGCTGTTGGCCGATCAAGGCGAAGGCGAAGACCTGAAATTGGTCGCCACGCTGAAGCCGGAGGCGATGAAGCGAATCCAGGAATTCGCCATCAAGCAGAACATGTCCACGCTGCACAACCGGATCAACGAACTGGGTGTCGCCGAGCCGGTGATCGCGCAGCAGGGTGCCGACCGCATCGTGGTGCAATTGCCTGGTGTGCAAGATACCGCCAAGGCCAAGGACTTGCTCGGCCGCACGGCCACCCTGGAAATCCGCATGGTCGACGACACGCCGGGCGCGCTGGAAGCCGCGCAAGCCGGTCAGGTGCCCTTCGGCGCCGACGTTTACGTCGAACGCGGCGGCAGGCCGCTGCTGGTCAAAAAACAGGTGGTGCTGACTGGCGACCGTCTGACCGACGCCCAGCCGGGTTTCGACAACCAGACGCACGAACCCGCCGTGCACCTGACCCTCGACTCGGCCGGTTCGCGTATTTTCAAGGATGTGACGCGTGACAATGTCGGCAAGCGCATGGCCATCCTGCTGATCGAAAAAGGCAAGGGCGAAGTGGTGACGGCGCCGGTGATCCGCAGTGAGATCAGCGGCGGTCGCGTGCAGATTTCCGGCCGGATGAGCACCATGGAAGCCAATGACACAGCGCTACTGTTGCGTGCCGGTTCATTGGCGGCGCCGATGGAAATCATCGAGGAACGAGCGATCGGCCCCAGCCTGGGCGCTGAAAACATCAAGAAGGGCTTCCAATCGACCTTGTGGGGATTTTCGGCAATCGCCGTGTTCATGATCGTCTATTACATGCTTTTCGGTCTGGTGTCGGTGCTCGCCCTGGCCGCCAATCTGCTGTTCCTGGTCGCCTTGCTGTCCTTGTTGCAGGCAACCTTGACCTTGCCGGGAATCGCCGCCATCGCGTTGACGCTAGGCATGGCCATCGACGCCAACGTGCTGATCAACGAGCGGATTCGCGAGGAATTGCGCAATGGCTCCTCGCCACAGGCGGCAATCCACACCGGTTATGAACGCGCCTTCGGAACCATTCTCGATTCCAACATCACCACCTTGATTGCCGGTATCGCGCTGCTGATCTTCGGTTCCGGCCCGGTGCGCGGCTTCGCGGTGGTGCATTGCCTGGGAATCCTGACGTCGCTATTCTCCGCCGTCGTCGTCTCGCGAGCGCTGATCAACCTGATCCACGGCCGTCGCCGCAAGATCGAATCGTTAGCCATCGGACAAGTCTGGAAACCGGGCAACACCGGCAATACAGCGGCCAACTAAGGAAACGCGACAATGGAATTCTTCCGTATCCGCAAAGACATCCCATTCATGCGCCATGCGCTGACGTTCAACATCGTTTCACTGTTGACCTTTCTGCTGGCGGTTTTTTTCCTTTTCAGCCGTGGCCTGCACTTGTCGGTCGAATTCACCGGCGGCACCCTGATCGAGGTCAACTACACGCAGGCCGCCGATCTGGAGAAAATCCGCGACAGCCTCGGCAAGGCCGGCCATAGCGATTTCGCGGTACAGAACTTCGGCTCCAGCCAGGATGTGCTGATTCGCCTGCCGCTGAAAGCCGAACAAAACACCGCCAAGATCGGCGAGGCGGTCATGCAGGCACTGGCCAGCGAAACGAGCGGCGCGACGCTGCGGCGCGTCGAATTCGTCGGTCCGCAAGTCGGCAAGGAACTGGCGGAAAACGGTGCGCTGGCACTGTTGCTGGTGATCATCGGAATCGTCGTCTATCTGGCCTTCCGCTTCGAATGGCGTTTTTCCGTCTCGGCGATCATCGCCAACCTGCACGACGTGATCATCATCCTCGGCTTTTTCGCCTTTTTTCAGTGGGAATTCTCGCTATCGGTACTGGCCGCCGTGTTGGCCGTCCTCGGCTACTCGGTCAATGAATCGGTGGTTGTTTTCGACCGCGTGCGGGAAACGTTCAAGAAAGCACGCGGCCTGACCACGCCACAAGTACTCGACCACGCCATCACCAGCACCATTTCGCGAACCATCATCACGCATGGCGCCACGCAGATGATGGTGTTATCGATGCTGGTCTTCGGCGGCGAAACGCTGCATTATTTCTCCTTGGCGTTGACCATCGGTATCTGTTTCGGCATCTATTCTTCGGTACTGGTCGCCAGTCCGCTGGTGATGTGGCTTGGTGTCTCGCGCGAACAGTTCGTCCGCCCGAAGAAGACGATCGAAGGCGCCAACAGTGACGGCGCGGTAGTATAGAAGCCGAATCGCGCCAACAACAATGCCTACCGGCACTGATGATGGGTGTGCCCGTGCCGTGCTGCCCGTCTGACAATGGAGGGTCCGATGAGCACGAAACGTATCCGGCTTTGGGATTTGCCAACCCGTCTCTTTCACTGGACACTTGTGTTCTTGGTTGTCGCTGCGTTTACCAGCGTCCAGATCGGTGGCAACGCCATGCCATGGCATGGGCGATTCGGCCTGGCCATCCTCGGCCTGCTGGCTTTCCGTTTTATTTGGGGCATCGTCGGTTCCACCTACGCCCGCTTCAGCTCGTTTTTTCCGACACCGACATCGGTCCGCGCCTATTTGAACGGGCGCTGGCAAGGCGTGGGACACAATCCTCTCGGTTCGTTCTCGGTTTTCGGCCTGTTGGCCCTGCTCGCCCTGCAGGTCGGCACGGGTTTGTTCGGTAACGACGACATCGCTTTCAATGGCCCGCTGTACACCCTTGTCGGCAAGGATCGGAGCGACTGGTTGACCGGCGCGCACAAACTGGCAAGTAATCTGCTGATCGCACTGATTATTTTGCATATTTCCGCCATCGTCTTCTATGCACGGGTCAAAAAAGACAACCTGGTCAAACCGATGCTCACCGGCTGGAAAGATGTCGACAGCGGCATGGGTGAATCGGCAACCGGCGGTGGCGGCATAGCGCTACTGATTGGACTGGCGTTTGCCTTCGGCGCGGTCTATATGGCCTCTGGCGCCTGGCTACCGCCCGCCGCCCCGCCACCACCACCGGTTACCGCCGCGCCGCCACCGGCCTGGTAAACCGGAAAGGCTGCCTTTCGGCAGCCTTTTTCGTGCATTCACCGACAGGAAAATGCCGGTCAATCCTCGCGGTATTTCTCGTGGCACGCCTTGCAGCTTTCCCCCGTCTTTCCGAACTGGGTTTTGACAGCGGCGGCGTCGCCAGTCGCCGCGACTTTCTGCAACTCATTGGCTTCCTTGTTGAAGGCAACAGCCAATTCCTTCACTTTATCCGGTTCTTTGAAGAAAGCCGCCTTGACGCGGGTTTTTTGACCTGCCGCATCCTTGTCGGTGCCGGCCCCATACAAGGCGCCCATGCCGGAATTGGCCGTCGCGGCAATGACATTGGCCGCCGCGATCACCTGCTCCTTGTTGTACGTCCCTTCGAGGTTGGCTTTTATTTTGCCCATGTTCCACGCCATGAAGCTATAGCCGGCTTTACGGAATTTGATCATTTCTTCCGGTTTCAAGGTTTGTTGAGCACAAACAGCGCTCGCCAAAGAACTTAGTGCGATGGCAATGAATATTTTTTTCATTCTCTTCTCCGTTGAGGTGATAACCATGAGCGTTAACAAAAGCGGCGAGCGTTTTATTCCGCGTCGCGCGAATAATTTTACGAGAGTCACAAGCGGAAACACACATTCTCCTCAATTCGAAATAGCGCTGTCGTCAAACAGCGAAGATATGTTTTGTCCGCAACGTGACCCGTTCGTCAAGCAGAGTCAGCAAGCGATCGATGTTGGGATGCTTCCCTGGTTCCGCACGCGCCACCTCGGTATGTTCGGCAAAAAGCTCCAACCCTTTCCTGGCCGCTTCGGGCGTGATCGCGCCATAAGTTTGCGCGAGGTGATTATAGATCGCCAGCGCACCCTGACTCCCCGCCTTGTTTTCGATCGTTGCCACCGTTTCACCGGCGGCATCCAACAGCATGATCGCCGCGAGATGCGAGATTCCTGGGAGTTTCTTTAGATTTTCGGAAAATTGAGCCATCGCCTTTCACTTCTTCCGGTTTATCAGCGCGCCGAGAAGCATGCCACCGCCACCTCCGCCTAGCGTTATCGTCAACACCGGTCCCCAAGTCGCTTGTTCTGGACCGACGAAACTGGACCATAAGGCGGTCGTCAGACCACCGCCAAGCAACCCGAAAATACCGCCAATAAAAGCGCCACGTTTGGCGGCGCCCAACCGACCGTCGTCGCCGCAACAATAAGGGCAATACAAGGCGTCACCCGGCACGGACTGCTCGCAACTTGGGCAGATAATCGTTTCAACGGTGGACGCCGCTGGCTGCGGTATGTGAGCGGCCTCTCGCGCAGGAATGCCCGGTTCACGACGTGACATCAAATTCTCCGGGCCAGATCGGCGGCCAGACCGACATAAGTCCATGGACTCAGTTCAAGGAGGCCGGCTTTGGCCGTCTCGGGAATTTCCAACGATTCGACAAAGGCGAGCATGTCCGTTCGCGAAATCCGCTTGCCGCGCGTCAATTCCTTGAGTTTTTCATAGGGATTGGCGACGCCATAACGGCGCATCACGGTTTGCACCGGCTCGGCCAGCAATTCCCAATTGGCATCCAAATCGGCGTGCAAGCGTTGTTCATCGGCTTCCAGTTTGCCCAAACCGCGCAGCAATGAGTCGTAGGCAAGCAAGGCATATCCCAAGGCGACCCCCATGTTGCGCAGCACCGTCGAGTCGGTGAGATCGCGCTGCCAACGCGAGATCGGCAGCTTTTCGGCCAGATGTCGCAGAACGGCATTTGCCAGACCGAGATTGCCTTCGGCATTCTCGAAATCGATGGGATTGACCTTATGCGGCATGGTCGACGACCCGATTTCTCCAGCCTTGAGTTTCTGCTTGAAGAAGCCGAGGGAAATATAGCCCCAGATGTCGCGACAGAGATCGACAAGGATCAGATTGGCGCGAGCGAAGGCGTCGAACAAGGCGGACATCGCATCGTGCGGTTCGATCTGAATGGTGTAAGGATTGAATTCCAGGCACAGCGACTCGACAAAGCGCCGGGCAAACGCTTCCCACGCATAATCGGGGTAAGCCGCAAGGTGGGCGTTATAGTTGCCCACCGCGCCGTTGATTTTTCCGCGCAGAGTCACTTCGGCAATCGCCTTACGGGCTTGCATCAGCCGATATACCACGTTAGCCATTTCCTTACCGAGCGTTGTCGGCGTCGCGGGCTGGCCGTGTGTACGCGACATCATCGGCAAATCGGCAAACTGATGCGCCAGTTCCCTCAGTCGATCGACGATCCGATCCAAGGTCGGCAACATCGTATCGTCACGCGCCGCCTGTAGCATGAGCGCATGCGCGAGGTTATTGATGTCCTCGGACGTACACGCAAAATGGATGAATTCACCGATACGCGTCACCTCATCATTACTCGCCAAACGCTTTTTTATCCAGTATTCCAGCGCCTTGACATCGTGATTGGTGACCGCTTCTATGTCTTTCACCTCCGCCGCCTCTTCAGGACCGAAGGTAGATAACAGTGCATCCAGCTCGGCCAAGGTCGCCGGCGAGAACGCCGGAATTTCGGAAAAATGTGGTTCGGCGGCGAGCGCTTTTAGCCACTCGATTTCGACCCGCAAACGACGGCGGATCAAGCCATATTCGGAAAACTGCGGCCGCAAAGCATCGAGCCTGGCGGCATAACGCCCGTCGAGCGGGGAAAGAGAAATCAAGGAAGAGAGAGGCATGCGGGTCATCCTGGCGTCGGTTGCGAGAGAGCCGGCTATTTTACCTGTCTGTTGGAGCCGCTCGTAAACCCCTTAACGTCGCGATGCTATAATCGCCGTCAAACATTGACAAATCAGGAAGCAAATGAAGCTTATCGGATCATTAACCAGCCCTTATGTGCGTAAGGCACGCGTCGTCCTCGCCGAAAAAAAAATCGATTACGACTTTGAATTGCACTCACCGTGGGTATCTGGCAATCGGGTTTCCGATGTCAATCCATTAGGCAAGATCCCGGTCTTGGTTCTCGACGATAACACGGTTCTTTTTGATTCACGGGTGATTGTCGAGTACCTCGACAATGTGGCGCCAAACAACAAACTCATGCCCACCCTTAACCGTGAAAGAACCGAGGTCAAGCGTTGGGAGGCCCTGGCGGACGGCGTCTGCGACGCGGCGGCGCTGGTTTTTCTCGAAAAAAAACGGCCTGTCGCGCAACAGGGAACAGAGTGGATCCTGCGTCAGGAGGAAAAAATAGTTCGCAGCCTCGCGTTCATGTCTAGCGAGCTTGACGAAAACACCTGGTGCATGGGCACGCATTTTTCGTTGGCGGACGTCACTGTCGGTTGTGCGCTGGGCTATCTCGTTTTTCGCTTTCCGGAAATCGACTGGCAGAACAACCACGTCAATCTTGCGCGTCTCTACGACAAACTGATGAAACGCACAGCCTTTGTGGAAACCGTGCCACATGATTGACACCAGAATTCGAACAAATGAAAAAGCCACCCCAATGGGGTGGCTTTTTCATTGCCACAAAACCAAAGTCATCATTTATATCAATGATGACTTTGGTTAGCACTTAAATTTTCATCAACGTGTCGCTCTTGCCTCCATGGCAATAACGGTGATCGATTTAGTGCTTTTCGACGGTCGAACCACTCGGCGTGATTTTGTCGGCAGCGACACCGCTTTCATTGCCAACCTGCAAGGTATCGGACTTGCCGTCTTCCTGAAGCACGGACTCCTCCGCTTTTTTATTCAAGACAACGATACTAATCCGTCGATTTATCGAACTCAGCGGATCGTTCTTGTCGAGCAACACGGTAGACGCCAAACCGACGACACGTAAGACTTTCGCCTCCTGCATTCCGCCGGCGATCATTTCGCGACGCGACGCGTTAGCACGGTTGGTCGACAACTCCCAGTTAGAAAAACCTTTATCGCCGCCACCGAATTGCGCGGCATCGGTGTGGCCCGCAAGACTCAACTTATTGGGAACGGCGTTCAGCGCCTTGCCGATTTCCCTGAGAATTATTCGCGTGTACGGTTTGAGTTCCGCGCTGCTGGTATCGAACATTGGACGATTCTGTTCGTCGACGATCTGTATGCGCAATCCTTCGCTGGTAATGTCGATCAGCAACTGGTTTTTGTATTGCTGAAGCGCTGGATTGCTATCGATAAGCTTCTCTATATTTTGCTTGAGTTGATCCAAGAGAGCTTTCTCGCGCTCTTCAAACGCCTTCCGCGCCACTTCTGCATTGGTTTCCTTAAGATTGACCGCTTTGCTTTTAGCTTCAATTTCGCCGGATTTGACCTGTCCCGCCTGACGTGTCAGGTCCTTTCCACCGCCTTTGAGGACACTGGAGCTATCGCCCGTGCCCGCCCCACCTTGCGCGGCAATCTTCAGCGGATTGGAAAAAAAATCGGCGATCCCCTTCAGGTCGCCACTAGCCGTCGAGCCGAGCAGCCACATCAATAGAAAAAACGCCATCATGGCGGTAACAAAATCGGCGTAGGCGATTTTCCAGGCACCGCCATGATGCCCACCGGCGACCTTTTTGATGCGCTTGATGACAATCGGGCGTACGTCTTCAGCCATCCGGCACTCCCTGCTTCCGTATCCGTATTAGTTACTTGCCTTTGCGATTCTTGAGTTCGTCCTCAAGCTCGCGGAAACTGGGCCGCACACCGGCAACCAATGTCTTGCGACCAAATTCCACGGCTACCTGTGGCGCGTAACCGGACATCGATGCCAACAATACCACCTTGATAACCTGATAGATTTTTGAGCCTTCCTGCGCCTTTTGCTCAAGAAGACTGGCGATCGGTGCGACAAAACCGTAGGAAATCAAAATCCCAAGAAAAGTGCCAACCAGAGCACCACCGATCATCTTGCCAAGCACCGCTGGCGGCTCGCCGACCGAACCCATGACGTTGACCACCCCCATCACCGCTACCACGATACCAAAAGCCGGCACACCGTCGCCGACCTTGGCCATGACATGCCCGGGCGTTTCGGCCTCGTGGTGATGGGTCTCGATCTCGATGTCCATCAGATTTTCTATTTCCATGGCATTAAGGTTGCCACCGACCATCATTCGCAAATAATCGGTAATGAATTCCATCACGTGGTGGTCATGAGCCAACGTCGGGTACTTGCTGAAAATCGGGCTATCGTGTGGGTTCTCGACATCGTTCTCGATCGACATCAAACCCTCTTTGCGCACCTTGGCCAAAATTTCGAACAACATCGCCAACAGGTCAACGTAAAGCGCCTTGGTGAATATCGAACCCTTGAAGATGCCTGGCAACGCGCCGACCGTCGCCTTGATGATCTTGATGTCGTTGCCGGCAACAAAACCGCCAATAGTCAAACCAACGATGGCGATATACTCCATCGGAACCCACAGAGCGGCCAGGCTTCCATGCACCGCGTAGGTTCCCAACGCCGCCGATAGAATAATTACATACCCAACAATCAGAAACATCCAAACCCCCTTGTCATCATGCACTGGCTACCGGCACAGACTGCATATCATGCATTGTCTCGCATTTAATGTGAATTGCGCAGTATTGAATGCGAGTCACGGACGGAGGAAATGGCTGGTAAAGTCCAGCTTGGCGCGAACCGTCACCTCTCAACCATGAATCAATTAAACTTAGCGGATAAACGGTCAATAGGCGAGCGAGTTTCTCGAATGAATTTCTGTAGCGAATGCGGCGACATTGTCCGCTTGTCGATTCCCGCAGGCGATAACTTGCCACGACATGTCTGTTTGGGCTGTGGCACCATTCACTACAGCAACCCGAAGCTGGTCGTTGGTTGCATTGCCGAATGGCAAGATCAAATTCTGCTTTGCCGGCGCTCGATTGAACCGCGCCACGGTTTCTGGACCTTACCTGCCGGCTTCATGGAAAACGGCGAATCGACCATCCAGGCCGCCGTACGAGAAACACGCGAAGAAGCATGCGCCCATGTTGAAATCCGGCAACTCTTTTCGCTGGTCAATGTGCCTCATATCGGACAAGTTCATCTCTTTTATCGTGCTTACTTGCTGGCGCCCGATTTTGCAGCCGGTCAGGAGAGTCTGGAAACGGCGCTATTTTCGGAAACAGCCATTCCATGGCCTTCCCTGGCGTTTGAAAGCGTTGCCTGCTGCCTGCGCGCTTATTTCGCCGCTCGCAAATCCGGTGTGTTCAACATCCACGAAGAAACATTGCGACCGATGCGCTGCTAATCGTTTGCCAAGGAAAACTCCATCGACAGCACGAAGCGAAAATCTTTACCCTTCAGATTTCCAGGCATTTCCGTTGCCGCCGACGCGCGTTCAAGCATTGTTAGCGCTTCCTCGTCCAGCGCCGGTTGCCCGCTTGACTTTACAAGCGAGAGCATGGGCAGCGGCGTAGCAAAGCCGGCACTGACGACAATGTCGACGCGACCTTGCCAACCGTGCTCACGGGCCAACGCCGAATAGCGCTTGAAGCGCCGCGCGGCCACGGCCAACGCAAAGCGGTAGTGCCGCAGATCCTCTGGATCGGCAATCTCATGCCGCTCATCAGAAGCCGTGGCCGCATGCAATGCTGGGCCGGGGCGCAACTCAACAATGGACGGCGCTTCCGGTGTCGCGGCTCGCATTCTTCCCATCACCTTGGGAACAAATCTTTCCGCGGGGGAGCGCCGAATCAGCAACTCGCCAATAGTTTTACCCCGCGACGTATCTTGCGGTTGTACAACTATCGGAAAAGATGAATTTCCACTGATGTCGACCTGTCGCACACCGGCAAGATCCACCCGTATGATTTTTCTTTTCACAGAGAAATCAAAAGGCTGAATAAACGGCACAGTAACGAGCACCACAGCGTGGCCGACGAGCGAACAAGCCAAGGCAATTAACAGCCGCCGCTCGCCACTAAAAACCGATGCCATGCCGTTTCATATCCGAATCCAGCGATACCGCTTCGTGACACCCCCTCCGGCCACAGAAAAACGCTTTACTCCTGGGGGGTAACATCTCGCCGCAACAACCAAATTTGAATTAACAGCAGACGGTATCGCGCCGCCATCTGCGCCGACAGCGGCCATACTTTTCTAGAAAGCAATTAAACCTGCCTTATTTCCTACTCAACTTCTCGTCTTCGCGTATTTTTTTGCTGAAAAAAAGCGAGAACCACACCGACATTCCAAGTACGAAAACAATGACGAACAAGCTAAATAAACCATAATCCGTCGACAGAAATAGATCCCAAGCCATTTTCACCTCCCATTATTGACTGAATTGCCACTGGAAACCGCAAGCGCGTTGTTAAATGCGTGCAGACGCAATGAAGGTTGTTTTTCAGGCACCCAATCGCCCAATAATCGCCATTCTTGCTTGATATCCTCTAACGCGATATGCCTTCGGCCAGCAAATGGTGCCATCTTCCCGCCGTACACACCCCCTCCTTCAGAACCCAGCACGATAGTTTGATCAAACCCGGCTCGTGTGGGATGGGCGATACGGAGAATCAAACTGTCAGGTAACCGAACACCGCTATTAGCGCGCAACAAAACGCGGATATGGTCGCCGGAGCCTCCCAGCACAGCTTCCGCCTCGATACCCAACTCGCCGGAGCGATGATCGCGCGCGGTACGCTGATTGACTGTCAGTCCTTGTTTGTAGTAATCGTCATCAACCAAACCGTCATTGCTGACCACCGCCAGATACGCCGTGTACACACCCGCCACGATGACCAACATCGGCCCAAGCATCAGCAACCATGGCCAAGGTTCGCGGTACCACGGCTGGGTGTCGGTGTGAAATCTGGCATTCATGGCAGGAAAAAAGTCGCTTTCTCGTGCACCGCGATATCCTCGAAGTTTTCAGCCTTGACGTCGAAGAAAATTGGATTGGAGCCTTTCTTGCCGGCTTCAGGCTCGACACGAGCGGCAAGCAAAACGGTTTTCGATGATGCGGCGGGGATGTAGACATCGCGCTCGCCAACAATCTCGATACCATTCATGCCGCTAACACTGATCAAATACCGATGCGCGGCCTCGTCGGTATTCGACAAATGCAAATTAAAGACATTTTCGATTCGACCGTCATCGGCTTCGCGTGAAAGCGTCGAACGGTCACGCAGCACATCCACTTTTAGCGGCACACGATGAGCGAGACTCCATGCCGCAGCCACGATGATCGCCATCAAAATGCTGGTGTACAGAATTGTTCGCGGTCGCAACAGATGCGCGACGATTTCCCGCATCGTGTAATGTCTGGCCAAGGCGTTTTCCGTTGAATAGCGGATCAAACCGCGCGGTGACCCGACCTTGTCCATCACTTGATCACAAGCGTCTATACAAGCCGCGCAAGCGATGCATTCAAGTTGCAAGCCGTTGCGAATATCGATTCCCGTTGGACAGACCTGCACGCAAATACTGCAATCAACACAGTCGCCCAACGGTTGCGCCTTTACCATACCCCCCTTTTTCCGCGCTCCGCGTGGCTCGCCACGCTCGGGGTCGTAACTGATGATCAAGGTATCTGGGTCAAACATCACGCCCTGAAAGCGCGCATAAGGACACATGTACTTGCAAACCTGCTCGCGCATGAAACCAGCCATCATGTAGAGGAAAGATGCGTAAAACAGCACCCAAAAGGTTTCCCAAGGCCCAAGATCAAAAGAAATCAGGCTCGCGAGCAGTTCCTTGATTGGCGTGAAATAGCCAACAAAAGTAACCCCTGTCCATAATGCGACAAGCAACCACAACACATGTTTTGTGACTTTGAGGCGGAATTTTCGCGGATTCATTGCTTGCGCATCAAGCTTCATCCGGGCTGGGCGCTCACCCTCGATCTTGCGCTCAATCCACATCAGGATTTCGGTGTAAACAGTTTGCGGGCAAGCATAGCCGCAAAACAAACGCCCCCCGATCGCCGTTACAAGAAAAAGGCCATATGCAGAAACCACCAGCAAAATCGCCAGATAAATGACATCCTGCGGCCAGAAGACAAGGCCAAAGATATAGAATTTGCGTTCTAGAATGTGAAATAGAACAGCCTGACGTCCATTCCATTCAAACCAGCACAAACCGTAAAACAGGGCTTGCGTCAGGAATACCATTGCCCATCGCCAATTGTTGAACAATCCGCTGACGCTGCGCGCATAGACGGTTTTGTGTTTTTCGTACAATCCGTCGACATTGACGGGAGTTCCCTGCTGGGCCTTGGCTTTGGCGCTGGCCGCATCACTCATGATCTCAACTCCATTTCGCTCGGAATTACACCAAACGCTAATATTAGAACTTAGCTCAGGTGAGAGTTTGACATGAATCAGCCGTGAAACACATTAAGCAGCGCATTTGCGAAGATCGCCAAACCATCATCCATCGTACCGAGAACACCCGGATCTTTTTTAAACAACGCGTGGCTACCCGGTACGAGAAAGAAACGTAGGAACGTCAAAACTCATGGTCCAACAGCGCCAGGTCATCCAAGCACTTTTTTGACCACTCCTGACGCATTGAAAAAAGAAGCGGCCAAAGCCGCTTCTTTTTTATCACCTGAAATAGTTTACTTGCTGCCACCACCAAGGCTCAATACATACGCAGCCAGCACATGCACCTTACCCTCACCGAGAAACTCTTTCCACGCTGGCATCTGGTTGTTCCGGCCTTTGGTAATCGTTTCGATGATCGTCGCTTCCGAATTACCGTAGAGCCACGTCTTATCGGTCAGATTAGGCGCACCCAGAGCTTGCGTGCCTTTCGCTTCCGGACCGTGACAGCCTGAACATCCAACGGAATTGAAGGCTTCTTTACCCTTGGCGACCCGTACGGAGTCCGCGGTCAAGCCAGATAGCGAACGCACGTAGTTCGCCAGATCCTTGATGGTTTCCGCACCAAGTTGTGCATGCGACGGCATCACACCCATCCGACCATTGCTGATCGTCTCGACGACCTGGGCCGGTTCGCCACCCCACAACCAGTCGTTATCGGTGAGATTCGGAAATCCCTTCGCGCCACGCGCATCCGCACCGTGGCATTGCATGCAGTAGGTCAGATACAAACGCTTGCCTGTTTCCACACCTTCCTTGTCCGCCGCGAGCGCCTTCAAATCCATTTTCAGGTACTTATCGTACATCGGCTTGATCTGGGCATCCACCTTCTCGATCTCTTTGGCATGCTGTCCGCCTGAAGACCAGTTCAATATCCCCTGATAAGCACCGAGAGCCGGAAACAGCGCGCAATAAACCAGTCCAAAAATCACCGTAATGTAAAACAACCACATCCACCACTTTGGCAACGGATTGTTGTATTCCTCCAGGGTCTCGTCCCAGACGTGGCCAGTGGTGTCGACCTTCCCTGCCGGCGGTGGTGAGCTTTGCGTCCATAGCAGCACTCCACAGGCAACGATGCTGATGAGTACGAGCAGAATGACGTACCAGTTCCAAAACTGATTCACGAAATCGTTCATGATGCTTTCCTTTGTCCGTTGCGATCCAGGCCCAACTCAACCCGATCCGCCTCTTCATCCGTAAAAGGCAACATCGCCGCTTCTTCAAAGCGCTTTTTGTTGCTCTTCACACCGTACGCCCACCAGACCACCCCTAGGAAGGTCAGAAAGGAGACGATGGTAACGATGGATCGCAGGTCGTTGATGTCCATATGCCTATTTGGCGTTCTTCATTTCAAGGCCCATGCCCTGCAAATACGCGATGAGGGCATCAAGTTCGCTCTTGCCTTCAAGCTGCTTTTTGGCGCCGGCGATTTCTTCATCGGTATAAGGAACACCGACAGTACGCAGGGCACGCATCTTGGCCTCAATGGTATTCGCGTCCGCCGGCGCCTTTTCGAGGAAGGCAAAGGCAGGCATGTTGGATTCTGGAACCACATCACGCGGATTGATCAGGTGGGCACGATGCCATTCATCCGAATAACGCGCGCCGACCCGATGCAAATCAGGACCCGTGCGCTTCGAACCCCACTGGAACGGATGGTCATAGACAAACTCGCCAGCCACCGAATAATGACCGTAGCGTTCCGTTTCAGCGCGAAATGGGCGAATCATCTGCGAATGGCAGAGGAAACATCCTTCGCGAATATACACATCACGCCCGGTCAAGCGTAGCGGGCTGTAAGGCTTCAGTCCGGTTACCGGTTCCGTGGTCGACTTCTGAAAAAACAGCGGAACGATTTCCACCAGACCGCCGACGCTGACCACCAGCAGGGTCAGCAGCACCATCAAGGCGACATTGCGTTCGATTGAATCTTGCGTCAGTTTCATTTCATTTCCTCTCAGGCGTGATGAGCAGCCGGCAGGAGGACGCGCGCGTCATCAACCGAACGGCCACTGGCAATGGTCTTGAACATGTTGTAAGCCATGACCAACATACCTGTCAGGAAAAGAACGCCACCGAGGAAGCGGATCGCCCAGAACGGATAGGACGCTTTAACCGACTCCACGAAACTGTACGTCAACGTGCCGTCGGCATTGACAGCGCGCCACATCAATCCCTGCATCACGCCCGAGATCCACATCGACGCGATGTAGAGCACCACGCCGATCGTCGCCACCCAGAAATGCACGGTGATGAGTTTGACGCTGAACATTTCCTGCTTGCCGAACAACCGCGGCAGCAAATAATAAATCGAGCCGATGGAAACCATCGCCACCCAACCCAAGGCACCCGAATGCACGTGTCCGATGGTCCAGTCGGTGTAATGCGACAGTGCGTTGACCGTCTTGATCGCCATCATCGGCCCTTCGAAGGTGGACATGCCGTAAAACGACAGCGAAGTAATCAGGAACTTGAGGACCGGATCGTCACGCAACTTGTGCCAGGCGCCTGACAAGGTCATCACGCCATTGATCATCCCACCCCATGAAGGCGCCAGCAGGATCAATGAAAAAACCATTCCCAGCGACTGCGTCCAGTCCGGGAGCGCGGTGTAATGAAGATGGTGAGGACCGGCCCACATGTAAGTGAAAATCAGCGCCCAAAAGTGGACTACCGACAAGCGATACGAATACACCGGCCGACCAGCCTGCTTCGGAACAAAGTAGTACATCATGCCGAGGAAGCCGGCGGTAAGGAAAAAGCCCACCGCGTTGTGTCCGTACCACCACTGCACCATGGCGTCCTGCACGCCGGCATAAGCCGAATACGACTTGGTAAGGGTCACCGGGATGGCGGCGCTGTTAACCACGTGCAGCAGCGCGACGGCAAGAATAAAACCGCCATAGAACCAATTGGCGACATAAATGTGCGTTACCTTACGCTTGACGATGGTGCCGAAAAACACCACGGCGTAGGCCACCCAAACCAGGGTGATCAGGATGTCGATCGGCCATTCGAGTTCCGCGTATTCCTTGCCAGAAGTAATACCCAAAGGCAATGTCACCGCCGCAAGAACAATGACCAGTTGCCAACCCCAAAAGGTGAAAGCCGCCAGCGCGTCGGAAAAAATTCGCGTATGGCAGGTCCGCTGCACCACGTAATACGACGTGGCGAAAAGCGCGCAACCGCCGAAGGCGAAAATAACGGCATTGGTATGCAAGGGACGCAGACGACCGAAATGCAGCCATCCCAGATTAAGTTCCGGCCAGACCAGTTGGGCAGCGATGATCACGCCGACCAACATCCCGACAATTCCCCATATGACGGTCATGACGGCGAACTGCCGCACCACCTTGTAGTTGTATGTTGACTGAGTTTCCGACATGGACTCACCTCGTTTTTGACTAAAAACCGGCTCTCACCGCCCCAAATGCCCTCACCAAGAGCACTGACTTTGCGAATGCTATTCTAATGCTTGAGGAAGAATTTGACACAGATCAAGCTCCCATGCCATGGCGGGAACGCCTTGTGCGAAAAAAAAGGGTGCGCCTAGACGCACCCAAACCCCAACAGAGAATCCCAAAATTGCACCACCCCCAAAAACCGGTGCCGCCTTCCCGCGCTATCCAGAGCGGATTATCTCAGCCCGAAACGGCCGTTTTCTTGACTTACGTCAAGAGTCGCGCTTTTCGGGTGAACAAGCGCCACCCGAGCGGCTATCGCCGTGCGAGCCGTCGCCGACCGTCGATTTATCGTGCGCAACCGCGCTGGACAGTGGTTTGTCGTCATCCATGAGAATACGGTAGCCAGGCCCTTCGAGATCGTCGAATTGGCCACTGCGCAGCGACCACCAAAAGGCGACGCCAATCAAGAAGACCAGAACGATTGAAATCGGAATCAGGAGATAGAGGGTTTCCATGCGTGTTCAATTATGTTTCAACCGACTCTTGTAGCCGCAATGAATTCGCCACCACCAGCAAGGAACTCCCGGACATGCCAATACCTGCCATCCACGGGGTGATGAAGCCGGTCATCGCCAACGGCAGAGCGATCACGTTGTAAGCGAAAGACCACAACAAATTCTGGCGAATGATGCGCAACGTCGCCTGCGCCACCTGGACGCCTCGCCGCAGGTGATCGAGGTTTTCGGACAACAACACCAGATCGGCTTGCGCGCGCGCCAAGTGTGAACCGCCGCCCATGGCGACCGACACCTGCGCCTGCGCCAGAACCGGCGCGTCGTTGACACCATCGCCGATCATCGCCACCAGCGCGCCACCCGCCTGCAAATGGCAGACATAATCGTGCTTGCCCTGCGGCGAGACACCGGCCTGGATCTCGTCGATACCCAATGCCAATGCCACCCGCCGTGCCGCCGGCGGTGCGTCGCCGGTGAGCAAGGTGATTCGCCGACCCGCAACGCGCAAGGCGGCGATCATCGCCGCCGCTTCCGGGCGCGTTTCATCGCCAATACGGAAAACGGCCAGCCACCCGGTTTCGTCGCCGAGACCGATGACGGTGTCGCCGCCGGCAATCGTCGTCGTCGCGATTTCGGGCACGGTCTGGCCATGAAGTGCCTGCACGTAATCAAGCCGACCAAGGCGCACGCGCTTTCCGGCAAGCAAGGCATTGACACCGCAACCGGCCTCGCTGCTCAAGGCATCGACGACGGGCAGAGGGCTTTCCGCCGCCTCGCGGAGCGCCGCGCCGATCGGATGTTCCGACGCCTGCTCCAGTGCGGCGGCCAACGCGATGCTCGCCGCCCGGTCGAGTATCCCAAGCGGCAAAACGTCGAGCAAGCGCATTTTCCCGGTCGTCAGCGTACCTGTTTTATCGAAAACGAAGTGATTCGCACGCGCCAGGGTCTCGACGGCATGGCTGCGCGTCACCAGCAGGCCGGCGCGCGCCATTGCTCCACTGGCAACCGTCAACGTTACCGGCGTGGCCAGCGACAGCGCGCAGGGACAGGTGACGACCAATACAGAAACCGTCACCCACAACGCCTGCTGGGGATCAATGATCAGCCAGACAACGGCAACCGCCGCCGCCAGCAGCAGCAGCGCAACGATGAAGCGGCTGGCCACCCGGTCGGCCAGATCGACGATTCGCGGTTTTTCAATCGCCGCGCGCTCCATCAAACGAATGATCGCCGACAAGCGCGTCGCCTCGCCCACGTGCGCCACCGTCACCAGTAAAGGACTCTGAATATTGACCGCGCCGCCGGTCACCGCGGCGCCGGGGATTTTGTCTACCGGCTGGCTTTCACCGGTCAATAACGCCTCGTCGACCATGCTCTCGCCTTCGAGCACCTGCCCGTCCGCCGGAATCGGCTCGCCCGGACGAACCAGAACCACATCGCCACATTTGAGATCGGCGGCCAACACTTGTTCGCCGTCGCGATGGGCGGGGTACGCAGACAGGCGCGTGGCAACGGTAGGCATCAATTTAGCCAACGCTTCGGTAACGCCAACCGCGCGCTGACGCGCCGTCATCTCCAGAAAACGTCCGCTGAGCAGGAAAAAGACGAACATCGTCACTGAGTCGAAGTAAACCTCGCCGCTGGCGGTGACCGTCGCCCAGACGCTGGCCGCGAAGGCCGCGCCGACCCCCAGCGCCACCGGCACGTCCATGCCGACGCGTCGCCGACGTAAATCGCGCCACGCATTGCGGAAAAACGGCGCCGCGGCGTAGAACACCACCGGCACGGTCAACACCAGACTGGCCCAGCGCATCAATTGTTCGATGTCGGGCGTCATCTCGCCCGCCGACGCGAAATAGACCGGAACGGCGTACATCATCACCTGCATCATGCCGAAACCGGCGACGAACACCCGCCACAGCGCTTCGCGCCTTTCCTTGTTCGCCAATTCCTCGCTTTTCGAGGTGTCGTAGGGATAGGCGCGATAGCCGATGGCCGCGATGGCCGCCAAAATGGCCGACAGTTTGATTTGTTGCGCATCCCAGCGCACGCGCGCGCGCCGGGTGGCGTAATTGATGTCGACGGCGGTAACGCCGGCAAGCTGGGAGAGATGCCGCTCATTCAGCCAGATGCACGCCGAACAGGTAATGCCTTCGATGATCAGCGAGGCTTCGCGAATGGTTTTTGCGTCCGCGCTAACGGAACTATCGGACGCGGCATCGACGGCGCGGACGAAACTTCTCTGGAAATCGGCGTGATCGTAGAGTTGCAAACCATCGATCACGGCCGGCAACGCCTCGCGCGGCGCATCGGGCAGGGCGTCGCGATGGCGGTAGTACTCGGCCAGGCCGTTGTCGATGATCGCTTGCGCCACGGCCTGGCAGCCGCCGCAGCACATCGTTCGCGACAGGCCATCGACGGTGACGACCAGATCGACACCCGCGGGCACCGGCTGGCCGCAATGGTAACAATTGTCGATAGTCATCGCTTTTGCCGAGGCGAAAGTCTCACCGCATGCCCACCTGAAAAGTAAACCGCATACTACCGCCAATCGTCGCGCTCGCCATTCACCGCGTCGCCGATCCTGCCGACCAGCGATCCTGCCGACCAGCAAGCGACGGTGCGCTTGACGACCGTTGCTGACAAGCGACCCGCCAACAGGCGCTGACGACCAAGCAAACCGGTTATAATCGCACGTTTTGTTCGCTCTCTCTAGCGCCCGATGCTCGTCTACCGTGGTTTTTCACAGACCGCGCACACGCCAACCGTTCTGACCATAGGCAACTTCGATGGCGTTCATCTCGGTCACCGTGCGCTACTCGGTCGCCTGACGGCGACCGCCACGCGACTCGGACTGCCAGCGGCGGTGCTGACCTTCGAACCGCATCCGCGTGAATTCTTTGCCCCGGAAGCGGCACCCGCCCGCTTGTCGACCTTGCGCGAAAAACTCGAACTGCTTGCCGATGACGGTGTCGATCTGGCTTATGTCTGCCACTTCAACGCCCGCTTCGCCGCCTTGAGCGCCGATGAATTCATCGAACGCGTTCTGGTGGGCGCCCTGCGCGCGCGCCATCTGATCGTCGGCGACGACTTTCGTTTCGGCGCCCGGCGTGCCGGCGATTTCACGCTGTTGCGCGCGGCCGGCGACCGTTTCGGCTTCCGGGTCGAGGCCATGGACAGCGTGACCTTCGAAGGCGAGCGCGCCTCCAGCTCGGCCGTGCGCGAGGCATTGCGGGAGGGCCGTCTCGAACGCGCGGCCCGCCTGCTTGGCCGGCCGTATTCGATCGACGGCCGCGTCGTGCATGGCGACAAACTCGGTCGCCAGATCGGCTTCGCCACCGCCAACATTCGCATCAAGCACGACCGCCCACCGTTGCAAGGCGTTTTCGCCGTCGAGGTCCGGGGGTTGCCGGGGGGGCCGTATCGCGGCGCCGCCAATCTCGGTTTCCGGCCGAGCGCCGGCCAGACCACCCGCCCGCTGCTCGAAGTGCATCTGTTCGATTTCAATGCCGATATCTACGGCGCCCACCTCAATGTCCGCTTTCTGCACAAACTGCGCGACGAAATGAAGTTTCCCGATTTCAATGCCTTGAAGGCGCGGATCGCCCGCGATGTCGAGGCCACGAAACAGTACTTCCAGTTGTGAGACCCGCCATGGCCGACTACAAAAAAACCCTCAACCTGACCGACACGCCGTTTCCGATGCGCGGCGATCTAGCCAAACGCGAACCGCGGTGGGTCGATGCCTGGCGCGACAGTCAGCTTTATCAACGCATCCGCGCCGCCTCGGCGGGGCGCCCGCGCTTCGTGCTGCACGACGGACCGCCCTACGCCAATGGCGACATCCATATCGGCCACGCGGTTAACAAGATCCTCAAGGACATCATCGTCCGCTCGAAGACGCTCGCCGGCTTCGACGCGCCCTACGTGCCGGGCTGGGACTGCCACGGCCTGCCGATCGAACACCAGATCGAAAAACAGCACGGCAAACACGTCGCCGCCGACCGCGTGCGCGAACTTTGCCGCGCCTTCGCCACCGAACAGGTCGAGCGTCAGAAGAAGGATTTCATCCGCCTCGGGATTCTCGGCGACTGGGATCGGCCGTATCTGACAATGAACTTCAAGACCGAGGCCGACGAAATCCGCACTCTCGGCCGGATTCTGAACAAAGGCTACCTCTATCAAGGTCTCAAGCCGGTCAACTGGTGTCTCGATTGTCGCTCGGCGCTGGCCGAAGCCGAGGTGGAATACGAGGACAAAACCTCGTCGGCCATCGATGTCGCCTTCGAAGTGCACCCCAATCATGCCGACAAGGTGGCCAAGGCGTTCGGACTGACCCACTTGCGCGGGCCGGCCTTCGCGGTGATCTGGACCACGACTCCCTGGACCCTGCCGGCCAACGAAGCGGTCAGCGCGCATCCGGACTTCGACTACGAGTTGGTCGACACCCCCAAGGGCGCGCTGATCCTGGCGCGCGAACTGGCGGCGGCCTGCCTGCGACGCCATGGGCTGAGCGGCACCGCCATCGGCTCGGCCAAGGGCGCGGCGCTGGAACATGTGCTGCTCAAGCACCCCTTCCAGACGCGCGACGTAGCCATCATCTGCGGCCGGCACGTCACCGTCGAGGCCGGCACCGGCCTGGTGCATACCGCGCCCGCGCACGGTACCGACGACTATTTGATCGGCAAGGTCTACGGCCTGCCGGTCACCAATCCGGTGGGCGACGACGGCCGCTTCGTTGCCGAAATCCCGGCCTTGTCGGTCGGTGAACTGGCCGGGAAATCGGTATGGGACGCCAACTCGCTGGTATTGCAGGAATTGACCGCCACCGGTCACCTGCTGAAAGCCGAGAAGATCCAGCACAGTTACCCGCATTGCTGGCGTCACAAGACGCCGATCATATTCCGTGCCACCACGCAGTGGTTCATCGGCATGGATCACCGCGCGGCGCCCGCCGACGACGCGCCGACCCACACTGGCGACGAAGAACCCAGCTTGCGCTGGTGCGCCGAACGGGCGGTGGACGAAACGCAATTTTTCCCGACCTGGGGCCGCGCCCGTCTCGAGGCGATGATGCGCACGCGCCCCGACTGGTGCGTGTCCCGGCAACGCAACTGGGGCGTGCCACTACCGTTTTTCCTGCATCGCGAAACCGACGCGCTGCATCCGCGCACCGCCGAACTGATCGAAGCGATCGCCTTGCGCGTCGAGAAGGAAGGCATCGAAGCATGGTTCGCGCTGGACGCCCGGGAACTGCTGGGCGACGACGCCGACGATTACCGCAAGATGAGCGATACGCTCGATGTGTGGTTCGACTCCGGCGCGACGCACGCCAGCGTCCTGCGCGGCTCGCATCGCGACGACCTGGCCTACCCCGCCGATCTCTATCTGGAAGGTTCGGACCAGCATCGCGGCTGGTTCCAGAGTTCGCTGCTGATCGGTTGCGCCACCGACGGCCGCGCGCCCTACAAAGCGCTGTTAACGCACGGTTTCGTCGTCGACGGCAAGGGCTTGAAGATGTCGAAATCGAAAGGCAACGTCATCGCGCCGCAAAAGATCGCCGATACGCTGGGCGCGGAAATCCTTCGCCTGTGGGTCGCCGCCACCGATTATTCCGGCGAACTGTCGATCTCCGACGAAATCCTCAAGCGCGTCGTCGAAGCCTACCGCCGCATCCGCAACACACTGCGTTTCCTGCTGGCCAACACCGTCGATTTCGACGCCTCGCGCGACCTGCTCGACGTTGCCGACCTTCTGGAAATCGACCGTTACGCGCTGGCGATGACCCGGCAACTGCAAACGCAATGCGAGGCCGACTACGAACGTTTCGAGTTTCATCGCGTGGTGCAATCGCTACAGACCTTCTGCTCCGAAGACCTCGGCGGCTTCTACCTCGACATTCTCAAAGACCGTCTATATACCGCCGCCGCCGACTCGCGGGCACGCCGTTCGGCGCAAAGCGCGCTGTGGCACATCCTGCAAGCCGTCGTCAAACTGATGGCGCCGGTTCTCAGCTTCACCGCCGAGGAAATCTGGCGCCTGCAAACCGGCGACGCCGAGCAGTCGATCATGCTCCAGACCTGGCAGCCGCTGCCGGCCCCGGCCACCGAAGGAGAACTGCTGGACAAATGGCGGCGCATTCGCGGCTACCGTGCCGAGGTGATGCGCGCCCTCGAGGAACTGCGTATCGAAGGCCGGATCGGCTCCTCGCTGCAAGCCGAAGTCCGACTGCACTGCGATGGCGAAAAGTTCGACACCCTGAACTCGCTGGGCGACGACCTGCGCTTCGTGTTGATCTGCTCGAAAGCCAGCGTGGTCCGCGACGACCACGACACCTTGGTCTGCGCGCCGTTGGCGCTGGCCAAATGCGAACGCTGCTGGCATGTCCGCGAGGATGTCGGCACCGATCCCGCGCACCCCGGCTTATGCGGCCGCTGCGTCAGCAACCTGCATGGCGAAGGTGAACCGCGTGCCTTCGCGTAACATCGATCGCTGGCTGTGGCTTGCCGGCGTCGTCGTCCTGGTCGACCAGATCAGCAAATGGCTGGTTCTTGCCTGGCTTCGACCCGGCGAATCGATCCACGTCGCGCCGTTCTTCAACTGGGTGCTCACCTATAACCCCGGCGCCGCCTTCAGCTTTCTCGCCGACGCCGACGGCTGGCAGCGCTGGTTCTTCTCCGGCTTGGCGCTAGCCATCGCGCTGTGGATCGTCCGCCTGCTACCACGGCATAGCGGCGACTTCCGTTTATCCTTGTCGCTGACCTTGATTCTCGGCGGCGCCGTGGGCAACGTCATCGATCGACTGCGTTTCGGCGCGGTCGTCGACTTCATTCAATGGCATGCCGCCGGTTTCTATTGGCCCGCGTTCAATATCGCCGATGCGGCGATCTGCATCGGCGCGGTGTTGATGGTCTGGGACCAGTTCACCGGCATGCCAGCCGGCGAGAAAGCGGAAAAGCCCCCAACGCCAGGAGGACACGCGTGAACGAGTGCCCCGCTCCGCCACCGGTGGCGACTCGCGCCGTGGTCGGCCCCGACAGCTACCTGACGTTGCACTACCGTCTCGCCGATCTCGGCGGCACCGAGCACGTCAGCACCTTCGATCTGTCGCCGGCAACCTTGCAAATGGGCAGCGGCCAACTGGCCGAAACGCTGGAACGCTGCCTCCTCGGCCTGCCGGCCGGCGAACGCCATGTTTTTCAACTGGCGGCGGCCGATGCGTTCGGCGAACACAATCCGCGCCTCGTCGAGCGGATCGCCCGTGGCGCCTTGCCGGCGGATGTCGAACTCAAGGAAAATTCACTGATCGAATTCGCCGCGCCGAACGGTGGCGCCGGTTTCGCCGGGTTCCTGCGCGAACTGAGCGACAGCAGCGCTGTTTTCGATTTCAACCACCCGCTCGCCGGCAAGACGATTCTCTTCGAAGTCGAAGTGATCGCGATCATGTAGAGGTCGTCATGGAGATCTTTCTCGCCAATCCCCGCGGTTTTTGCGCCGGCGTCGACCGCGCCATCGCCATCGTCGAACGCGCCATCGAAAAATTTGGCGCCCCGATCTACGTCCGCCACGAAGTGGTGCACAACAAATTCGTCTGCGACAACCTGCGCGACAAGGGCGCCATATTCGTCGACGATCTCGCCGACGTACCCACCGGCAGCACGGTGATTTTCAGCGCGCATGGCGTCGCCAAGGCCGTGCGCGACGACGCGGAGGCGCGCGGCCTGAAAGTCTTCGACGCCACCTGCCCGCTGGTGACCAAGGTGCACCTGGAAGTCGCGCGGATGCGCCGTGAAGGCTACGAGATCGTGATGATCGGCCACAAGGGGCACCCGGAAGTCGAGGGCACGATGGGACAAAGCCCGGACGGCATGCATCTGGTGGAAACCGTCGCCGACGCCGGCCGTCTGAACGTGAACGCGCCTGCCCGTCTGGCTTACGTGACCCAGACCACGTTGTCGGTGGACGACGCCGCGCAAGTGGTTGCCGCCTTGCGGGCGCGCTTTCCGGATATCGTCGGCCCCAAGAAAGACGACATCTGCTATGCCACGCAAAACCGGCAGGATGCGGTCAAGCAATTGGCCGCGACGGCCGAAGTGGTGCTGGTCGTCGGCAGTCCGTCGAGTTCCAACTCCAATCGTCTGCGCGAAGTCGCCGAACTACGCGGCGCCAAGGCGTATCTGGTCGATAACGCCACGCAGATCGAACCGGCATGGCTGGCCGGGGTCCGCCGCGTCGGCGTCACCGCCGGCGCATCGGCGCCGGAAGTACTGGTTGACAATGTCGTCAACCGCTTGGCGGACGGCACCGCGTCGCACGTGGCGCAGATCGCCGGCGCCGAAGAACACGTCACCTTCGCCCTGCCCCGCGAACTGCAATAAGCACGCCCAGCACAGGTCGCCGACACTTTGAATTCGCTGGCCTCGCTGGTCACGCGCACCTCGACGGGATTTTGGACTACCATCGCTTCGTGGCATGCACGGTCGCGCGCCGCGCGCCCCGGCTTCCGCCCTTGTTCTGATTCAACTTTCCTATAATCTCTCGCGCCAATTTCCCTGCGACCTGATCGGATACGTCCCAACCATGACTACCCATACGTCCCCCTCTTCGGCCGGCAAGCGCAAAACCGGCTGGCTCTGGTTCGTGCTCCTGTTGCTCATCGTTTTCCCGGTGGTGTGGATCTGGGGAATGATGTCCTGGAGCTATTCTTCCGGCGAGCGTGCCGGCTGGGTGCAGAAATTCTCCAAGAAAGGCTGGGTCTGCAAAACCTGGGAAGGCGAACTGGCGCTGGTGACCATGCCAGGCACGGCGCAAGAGAAATACGTGTTCACCGTGTGGGACGACGCCGTGGCGCAACAGATCAACGCGGCCATGGGCAAGCGCGTATCGCTGCACTACGACGAAAAAGTCGGTTTACCGGGCAGTTGTTTTGGTGAAACGCGGTATTGGGTGCGCGGCGTGAAAATCGTCGAAGAGATTCCGCTGGCACCAGGCGTGGTCCTGCCCGCGCCACGGACAACGGCAGCGCCGGCAGCGCCCACCGCCGCGCCGGCGGCGACCACGGTTGCCCCCCCGGACGCGCAAAAATAACTTCTCAGGCTCGTTGCTGGTCGTCGCCCGCGCAAGCGCGCGGCGCGGTGGCGTCGATGAACTTTCGTATCTCGTCGAACGCCTGCCGCGCCTCGCACAAGTCGGGATCGAACAGATGCCAGACATGCGCCACGTGCGCCCAGGTCTGTAAGCGAACGGGCGACCCCGCCGCCCGCGCCTTGTTGGCGTACCGCAGACTGTCGTCAAGCAGCATTTCGGCGTCGCTGGCCTGAATCAGCAACGGCGGCAGCCGAGATAAATCGCCAAACACCGGTGACAGCACGGGATCGCAAGGCCGCAACCGATTTTGCAACCACGCCAGCCACAGCAGAACACTGCGTGGCACCCGCGCCAGCGGCGCGGACATCGGGCCGATCAGCGGATCGGTGTCGATATTGCCCTTGAGACTGGGGCTGCCCAGCGTGGCGTCGGTCGCCGGCGACAGCACCACCGCCGCCGCGGGCGAACGCCAGCCCCGATCGCGAACCGTCGCCAGCAGCGACAACGCCAGATTGCCGCCGGCGGAATCGCCCGCGACAAAAACGGTACCCGCCGCCGCGCGGCCCTCCGGACCGTTCTCCAGCAACCACAGATACGCACGGCGGCAATCGTCGATTCCGGCCAGGCGCGAATGCTCGGGCATCAGGCGGTAATCGACGACGAGCACCGCGCCGCCGGTGATCGCCGAAAAGCGCGTGCTGATTGGACGATGGCTGCGCGGACTGCCCATGCGATAAGCGCCACCGTGGAGATAAAGCGTGCGCCGCCGCCCGTCCGCGCCGGGCGCCAGCACCCACTCCGCCGCCACGCCTCCCGCGTCGACAGCGACGAAACGGGCCGCGCCCTGACACTCGTCGAACATATTGTCGAAATGCTCGCGCAGTAAGGCCAGCCGTTGCCGCGCCGGCGCCCGCCTCGCCGGCTCCAGCAAATTCGCCAATCGTTTGGCCACCTCGCGGTGTTCGTCGTTCGGCGCCCCACCACTTGAGAAACGCTGACGAAGAGCATCGGGCAACCGATCCCAAGTCGCCAGATCCGCTCCGCGCAAATAACGGGCGACACCAAACCACAGCAGAACAGCCAGCGCCAACATCACGAACAGCACATCGGTAGTCATTCGCCGACCCTCGAAACAATTCACGACGGAGTTTATCAGAGCCGCCGGAATCGTCCGACGGTGAGTTCACAAGCTCGCGGCCCATCGGCATCACGTCAACGTTTTACGGTTTTGCCGTTTCACCTCCCGACCCGAACAGGCGAGGCAGAATCGCCACAGGCACGGTGGAAGTTTTCTTGCCCGCGAGAATGGCGCCACTGGCAGGGCAAAAAGCAGTGCCCGGAAGTCAGCGAGCGTTTACGCCGGCCGTAAAACGAGGAAAGGGGAAGCGCTTTCGCACTTCCCCTTCAAAATCTGGAGCGGGAAAAGAGTCTCGAACTCTCGACCTATACCTTGGCAAGGTATCGCTCTACCAACTGAGCTATTCCCGCAGAACACCGCCTTGCAGTCACTCACCGCAAGCAGTGGCCGGGATTATCCGCAGACCGGTCGATGGTGTCAACCCCAAGCGACGCGGTAATAATCGGGATAGGGAGAAGCCTCACGGCTCCCCCTCCCACACCACCGGACGTACGGGTCACGTATCCGGCGGTTCGGCAGATTAAGTCGTTCGGCATGACTGACAGCTTATCACCATCCCCACACCGTTCAACCGAAGCCTCCTCTCCCGTCGCGCCGACTGCGGCTTCACCCCAGCCATAAGACTTTCGTCCCTGGGCTCGCCGGGTGCAATGCGTGGGTCCCTTGACGATCAAGTGCTCCTCTCTTTCAATCCCCTCTCGGGGCACCGTTCGGGCCTTCAGTGGGCAGCGTTGCGGCTCCTGCATAGCCGGGGCGGCGTCTTTCGACCTTGCAGTGCCTCACTCGCATTGCCTGCCTTCCACCTACTACGCCCGCTGCTGACTTCTCCACGGTATTCAGCGCCTGTTGCCAGACACCCAGCTTCAGTGTTCCGAAGCACCGGGGAGATCTCCCGGGGTAAGACGCGTTACCTTCCCTGCATAGGCGCCGAATTTATAAAGCACACCCTGTTGCCGCAGATAGAGGACTTCGCGGTCACGTGCCCGCTCGTCCCGAGTGCACCACACCTCATATCCGGTTTTTGTTCATCGCCCCGCAGTTTCGGATTGGGCGCACAGATAGACCCCGCCTCGCGGCGACGCCCTTGCCCTTGCCCTTCTCCTTGCCTTCGGCTCTGCTTGCCTGGCCGTAGGACTTTCACCTACGAAGTAACGCGCCATGCCCGGCGCACACGTGAAGCTAATCGGCCTGCGCGGCTTTTCGCGCAGGTCCGGTTGAGCGTAGTGTTAGGCGATTTACTAAATTGCCAAATAGATTCCACTAAGCGCAATAGCGCCGCCAGCGAAACGAGTGACTGTATGTAGATTTGTTTTTTGCGTGAGTATCCCTAACCCAATGCCTGCGGCATGAAGCATTGCGGTAGCCAAAGCAAAACCAACTGTGTATGAAGCAGCGCCTATTGCGGCAGGCATCTCTGCACCATGGGCATGACCATGGAATACAGAAAAGAAACCGACAACTAAGGCACTGTAGAGAAGTGGAAACCGAAATGCACCCGCAATCAAGACACCAAGCATCAGAACAGAAACCAATATCCCTTCTTCAACAAAAGGAACAGACACGCCCGAGAAGCCGAGAACGCCGCCCAAAATCATGACACCAACAAATGTGCACGGGACGACCCAAAATGCACGCCCACCAATTTGAGCTGCCCATAGACCGACAGCCACCATCGCAAGCAGATGGTCAACTCCACCGACTGGATGGCCAAATCCGTGCATAAACCCTGTTGTTTCCCCAACACCGGTATGCGCAAAGGCCAAACAGGGAAACACGAACAACAAAAAAAGCATTTTCACAATTGATTGCTTCATTGGCTTTCTCCTGTAGTGAAAAAATCTTAGTGGACTGGTTTAAAGCCTAATCGGGATAGGAAGATGCCTCGCGGCCCCTCCCTCCCACACCACCGGACGTACGGGTCACGTATCCGGCGGTTCGATGAATTGAATCTCTACCGTGCGCGGGTGCAAGATTCGGTAGTCCCAAGTTGATGAAGAAACGCAATGGTAACGCAATCGCTAATGCCGGCGTCTGAGCTTCCCTCTGTTTTTCGTCTTCCAAAGGGTGGGTTTCATGCTACCCGTTTTTCCTGATGCTGCTCGCTGACCCAGTCCTTGAGGAATTGGATCGGCGACCGGTAACCCAGGGTCGAATGCTGCCGCTTGCGGTTGTAGAACACCTCGATGTACTCGAAGCTGGCGGCCTTCATGTCGGCATGGGTGGCATACCGAACGCCATGCACCCGCTCGTTCTTGAAGCTGTTGAACCCGCTCTCGGTCGGGGCATTGTCCCAGCAGTTGCCCTTCCGGCTCATCGAGCACGTCATGCCGTATTCCTTTAGCTTGTCCTGGAAGGCATGGCTTGCATACTGGCTGCCGCGGTCGGAGTGGTGCAGCAGCCCCGGTGCCGGGCGCTTCCTGAACCAGGCCATGGTCAGCGCATCGGTCACGATCTCCGCCGTCATGCGCGGCTTCAGCGACCAGCCAACCACTTCACGGTTGAACAGGTCGAGCACGATGGCGAGGTACAGCCAGCCTTCATCCGTCCACAGATAGGTGATGTCCGACGTCCACACCTGGCCCGGGGCCGTCGGTGTGAAGTTGCGATCCAGCAGATTGTCCGCCACCGGCAGGCCGTGTTTCGAGTCCGTCGTCACCTTGTCGCGCCGCTTGTGGCGGGCTCGGATGCCATGGTCTCGCATCCGCCGTTCGACCCGTGCCTTGCTGGCCGAGAAGCCTCTTGCCCGCAGCTCACGCACCATGCGCGGGCTGCCATAGGCCCCTCTGAGTTCGGTATGAATGGCCCGGATGAGCGCCAACATCTGACTGTCGGTAAGGCGCTTGCGATCCGGCCGGCCACCACGCTTCCATGCCCGATAGC
>Ga0208938_1000207_pt1 | contig 52162 bp, 42 predicted proteins | sample AD_UKC125_MetaG_FD_184434 | JGI IMG/M metagenome (GOLD analysis project Ga0208938, IMG submission 184434) | Active sludge microbial communities of municipal wastewater-treating anaerobic digesters from USA - AD_UKC125_MetaG (SPAdes) (version 2) | ecosystem: Engineered > Bioreactor > Anaerobic >... | reverse complement strand
TTCAGAAAACCTCCGACTCCCACCCACCATGCTCGATCTGTATCTGGGAAACAACACCGTCCGACACAACGATGGTGAGCAGTTCGTATCCGTCGATGCAGTATCCGTAGATGCATTCATCCCTGTTGTTAGGCTCCCCGTATAGTTCGACGATCCGCTCCTCGCCGTCTCCCGGCCTCAGGCCCCTGGGAGTCTCGTATTCCGGGCTGATGACATTTATTATGTGCACTATGTCATTTACGACATAGACCTGCGTATCATCCGCAAAATACAGCATCTCAGCCTTCATCCCGTGGTATTCTTCCTCTGTCCTGTCCACGGGTTCCTGCCCCATCACGTGTATGAGTTTCTCATATGTTATCCCGACTTCCAGGTCCCCGACCTTCAGGTCATCGACGTCGATCAGGCTCGATTCATCGGCGATCTTGCCGAAGCTTTCCCTGGTCGTCCTGGCGCTCCTTGCTATGTAATATATCTTTTCCTCGTTTTCGGCCAGCCATCCCGGATCCCCGGTCGCGTCCACATGCAGGATCAGGTAACTGTCTCCGTCCACGCGGACGAAATAGAACTCGTTTTCGGAGACCGTTATCATTTTCCCGACCCAGTTGTCCCTGTAAACGAAATCATCGATAGTTCCGCTTTTTCCTGCCAGTTGCCTGTAAAACCCGTCTTCCGGCCCCTCTTTCAGTTGGCCGTAGATACGGATGACAACATCGGGATCATCCGGCAGTATATGATACTCCGAACCGTCTTCGCTCCTGTCTTCTGCTCTCCATTCAACAGGGATGTCGAACCAGAATGCGAATTTCTCATTGTTTCCGGTCTTGTAATTTTCATCGAATGTCGGGTAGAAGAGGATCTCACCCTCAAGGTTCGTCGATGCGCTTATCTTTGGAATATCGTCCGCCTCTTCCGGGGCTCCGTCCTGCTCACCGCCTGTTCTTACGGCATCCTGCCAGCAGCCTGTCAGCAGGAACATCGACGTAATCAGGACTGAAAGTATGAAACAGCGGTATCGTGTCATTTGCCTGGACCTCTCTCATAATAAACTGGCATTTCCGATGTTTTTATTCTATCACATTTAGACTGCCAATGACAGACAAGCGCTGCCAGTCCTGAAAATCCTGACCCGTTTGACAATCCCTCCGCCACATTTTTCTCAATTTCGGGGATGATTTTTTCGTAAATTTCACGTACAATCATAATAGCAGGTTACCTCTCTTCTGTTGGTTATGTTTGATTGTTGACTTGATAATACCACATTGAGTAGGTAACTTGCTTTTTTATGCCTACAAAAACTTTACACTATGTCCGGCAAATGACCGGCGGATCGCCGGGACATGGATATCAGGGTTCGGCATTTATCATCGTTATCCTTCGCTGTTCATCGCACATGATCGACCTTTTTTTCCCTTCGACGACCGTATTCAGTATTACCTTGCCTTCCCAGAGGTCCACGAAATGTTTCAGAGTCTCGTTGGCGTACGTAAGATCGAGTTCTCTGCCGTCATACAGGTGTTCCAGCAGGAGCGTGTTGTCCTTTCGGTTCCAGTCGGTCACCCTGACGACCGGCAAACTCCCGAAGCCTGCGGCAGAAGCGATCGTGTCCCTTATCTTCATCCAGCCCTTGTCGTCCGGGACTTCCGAAACCACGTATTCACTTCCGTGTTTTTCATACTCGTAAAGCTTCATCTCCACGCAAAGTTCTTTCGTCAGGTACCTCCGGATAAAGGTTTCGTCTCTCTCCACCGCTCTGGCCTCGAATACCTTATCCGTTTTCCTGTCATTCTTTTCGTAAAGGTTCATAAAGATCTTAAATCCAAGGAAATACGGGTTTATCCGACCTTCATAAGGCCTGATCACCTGGTTGTGCCTCCTTAGGAATTCGAAATGGAGTCTCTGGGGAAGCTCCAGCCTGTTGAGGATCATGTAGTGCCAGAAGCTAGACCATCCCTCGTTCATGATCTTCGTCTCGATCTGAGGGACGAAATAGCGTGTTTCCTCCCGGACGATGTCTATTATGTCCTTCTGCCATGATTCCAGCCTGCCGTATGTGCCGATGAAATAAAGCAGGTCCTCTTCCGGCTCCAGTGGGAGGCGCTTGAGATCCGGCTCATCGGTATAAGATGGTTTTGGACCGAGCAGCGGAAAATCGCCTGCCGGCTTTTTGCTCCTGTTTTTCAGCCTTTCCCTCAGTTCGTCCTCCGTGAGCCTTTTGGCCCCTATGGTCCTGTCACACTGGTAGCGCAGAGCATGGGCCGCGTCCAGGACTTTCTCCACTTTCATGTAGCCGATGCTGGGATCCCTTATATACTCCCTGACCCTGTCCGCATGGTTCTTGAACATCTCCACCGTATGCTCCGCCCTGGTCCCTTCCCTGAACAGCCTGTTGTTTTTGAAGAAGTCATTGTGGGCATAGACGTGGGCTATCGTCAGTATCTGCAGAAGCAGCGAGTTGTCCTTCATGAGATAGGCTATGCACGGGTTGGAATTGATCACCATTTCATAAGGAAGGCCGGACAGGTTGTATTTGTTCAGTGTCCTTATGCGTTCATAGGCTTTTCCATAGCTCCAGTGCGGATAATGGGACGGCATGCCCGAATAAGCCTCGTATGAAGTCATCTCTTCATAGCTTACAAGCTCGAACTCCTGCTCATAGCAGTCAAGCCCGGACTCTTTCGCTATTTCTTCTATGCGCCTGCTCCATATCTCAAGCTCTCTTATGCTGTAATCCGCCATATCACGCCCTTACTCCCTGTCCCCGTCTTTTGCCAGCAGTCTTTTCAATGCTGTTATGATGTCTTCCTTCCTGGAAATGGTCACGATCACGAAATTATCGGCTTGGATCCTGTTGATGAATTCCGATTTCACGGTGCTCCCGGAAAAATAATAGCCGGGCACTATCTCGCCGTATCCGAAAAGATTGCATTTCTCGCAAAGCTTTTTCGCATACTCGACAGCCCGATCATTATCCTCTAGCCAGTTGTCACCGTCACTGCAGTGGAATGCGTATATGTTCCAGTTGGCCGGATCGTAGTGCTGTTCTATGACTTCAAGGGCTTTTTCATATCCGCTGCTTATATATGTACCGCCCGATTCGCCCCTGTGGAAAAATTCGAGTTCGCTGACCACCTTCGCAGTCGTGGTGTGGGCAATGAAAACCACTTCCACGTTCGAATACCTGTGCCTGAGGAACTGGTACAGCAGGAAGTAGAAGCTGCGCGCCATGTATTTCTTGGTCTGGTCCATCGACCCGGACACATCCATGATGCAGATCACGACCGCATTGAAGTCCTTTTTTCTTATTTCGCGGAGTCTCCTGTACCGCAGGTCTTCCACTGCAAATGCGAACCTGCCGCCCGGATCGGCGCTTTCAACAGTGCCGTCAGCCGCTGCGCCCTGCTCCCCTTTGATTTCTGCCATCGTCCGTTTATATGCCTGCTTCCTCTTGATTTTTTCGACGACCGATTTCTTGATAGCCAGCCTCGGAGGGATGCCCTTTTTTTGATATCCAAGTTTCCTGTAACCTTTTACTGATTCGTGCGGGGACAGTTTCTTCCTGTCCAGGTCAGGCAGGTTCAGGTCGTCGAACAGGTACCCCACGAGCTCTTCTATCGTGATCTCCGTTTCGTAAATATCCTCGCCCTCGGCATTCCCGGCGCCACCATAACCGAAAATGCTCCCGTCGGAATCGTCGCCGACCACGTCGCCTCGCCTTTCATCCCCGTCGCCCGTTGCCGCGCCTTTCCTGTTGCTCCCGAAAACGAAACTGTATTCCCTGATGCCCTTCACCGGCACTTTTATTTTCTTGTTACCGCTCTGGCCGATTATGCTCTCTTCCGAAATTATGTTGCCCAGATTCCTTTTGATCGACTCTTCCACCAGTTCCTTGTGACGCCGCCTGTCTTCGGCGGACCGCTCCCGCCCGCACGGGTCGTACTCCCTGAAAATCGCCATAGTTTCTTTTCAGTCCTTCCAAAGGTTGTTTGCACTGTACTTGAGCACAACATTGCAGCAGTGGTCACAGTACCCGTTCCGCTTCATCTCTGCGACCATGGTGTTGTATTTCCTGTTCTGCTCCTCATCCCTCACCCTGGCCTTCGTGATGATCCTGCTGAGCTCCCTGACCGACGCCGTGAGCTTCTTCTCTATAGCCTCCTTGAGGGGTTCATAACAGCTGTAGTCCAGTTTCCCGCCGTTTCTGATCACGAAGAACATGTACGCCGTCACATCCGCGCGGAAGCCCTTTGCGGATGCTTCGGTTATCCCTATCTGTTCCTCGATGGATCTCATGAACTTCTCATCAGGCTCAAGCTCCTCGCCCGTATTCGGATCCTTGATCCTGGTCCTGTTGACATAAGCTTCCGCATGGTCGAGGTAATTGTTGAAAAGGCTCTCCGCCTGTTCCCTGTAGCCGTATATGAAAGCCCTGGTGACCTCTTTTTCGAGTATCCTGTTGTATTCTTTCTTCACATAGTCCTGGATGAACCTCACGTACTTGTTCTTTTCCTCGTCACTTACGGAAAGCTCCTTAACCGCTCTGATGAGCATCTCCATCACGGAAATCGGGTTTATGCAGTTTGCCTCGGATTCTGACAAGGCCATATCAAGCGCTTTCATGATAAACCTGGTCGATATGCCTGTCATCCCTTCGCGGGGCGCTTCTTCCCTGAGTTCCATTATGTCGATCTTGCGGGTCATGCCCTTCTCGACGATCTCTTCGCCGTTATAGATCCTGAGTTTAGTCATCAGGTCGACTTTCGATGACGGGGCAAGCCGGGTAAGTATGGCAAACATCGATGCCACCTCGATGGTGTGAGGCGCTATGTGGGCCTGGAACCGGCTCTTTTTCAGGATCTTCTCGTAAATCCTGATTTCCTCGTTCAGTTCAAGGCAGTATGGGATCTCTATCTTTACGATCCTGTCAAGGATGGCTTCGTTGGTGTGGTCAGATTTGAATTTGTTCCATTCAGCTTCGTTCGAGTGTGCGAGGATGACGCCGTCGAAATAGATCATCGGGCCTTTGCCCGGCGAAGGTATGTATTTCTCCTGGGTCGCCGTGATCATGGCGTGCAGGTACTCAGTCTCGTTCTTGAAAACCTCTATGAATTCGACAACGCCCCTGTTGCCGACGTTGAATGCCCCGTTCAGCGACAGTACCCTTGGATCGTCTTCCGGGTACAGGTCTATCTTGGAAATGTCGACACTTCCGATCAGTACGCTCGTATCCTGGTTGTTCGGATCGACCGGCGGCACTACCCCGATGCCTTTTCTGCCGCTTACCGAAAACCCCGTCCTGATCACCCTGAAATCCTCGAACCTCCCGTTATATTCGTGTTTGAGCCTGTAACGGCAGATCGGGCAGAGATCACCTTCTATCCTGACTTTCAGGATCTCTTCAAACCTGTTCCTGAGATGATAGGGTATGAGGTGGAGCGGCTCTTCCTGCATCGGGCATCCCTTCAGCGCATATATCTCCTGGCTCGCCTCCAGTGCACGCTTTATCTCTTCCATGATCGACGACTTCCCGGATCCGACCGGTCCCACGAGGTACAGGACCTGCCTCGACTCCTCGCCGGACATCGCTGCCGAATGGAAGTACCTCACTATCTTCATGATTGTTTTGTCGATGCCGTAGAAATTTTCGAAAAACTTATATTTCTTTATGATATCGTTGCCATAGATCCTCCTTAGCCTGGGGTCCTCATCAGTCTTGACTACTTCCACTCCCGCATTTATGATCAGGTTGTATATCCTCTGGTGAGCAAGCATTGCTACATCCGGATCCTTCCTGACTATTTCCAGGTAATCGAGGAATGTCCCCTCAAAATTGTCCCTGGCCCTCTCCTGCCTGTCTTTCTCTATGATCCCGGAGATATCACCGTCAAACATCACGCCTGCCTCCTTCTCCTGCAAAAGCCCCTTTTAATTTATATTAGCGGTCATTGGCTAAAATACCATGGGGACAGTTCTTCACGAATCCCGTCAGGGGGGACGGTCCTTGAGGAAACAGCAGCAGGGGACAGTTCTTCACCAACCATATTGGGGACGGTTCTTCACATGTTGCTGAAATTATCCCGGCCGGCATCGACCTCATCACAATAACCATAAACAGTTTCCGCAGGCTGTCCCCGCCGCCATTTTTCATAGAACCGTCCCCCATGAACGATTACTGAAGGACTGTCCCCCCTTCACCGGATTCTGAAGAAACGTCCCCAAAACCGATTACTGAAGAACTGTCCCCATCGGTCCCCATTGCCGTTTTTTGAAGGACTGTCCCCCCCGGCCGGCTCCTGAAGGACTGTCCCCAATGCAATTGAAGGACTGTCCCCTCGCATCAGCCCGTCAAAAAAGCTGCCGCCGGTAAATCCGGCGGCAGCCTTGTGCTTTATTGCCATTCAAATCGTATTCATTTTACCTTCGGCAACCTGGCCATACTCTTTTCGACTTCCTCCGCTGAGTACTCGATGTCCTTCATATTGCCGCTGAAATAATAGTCATAAGCCGCCATGTCGAAATACCCGTGGCCACTCAGGTTGAACAGTATCACTTTCTCCTCTCCTGCTTCCTTTGCCCTTACGGCCTCATCAATGGCAGCGCGGATGGCGTGTGAAGATTCGGGTGCAGGTATGATACCTTCTGCCCTGGCGAACATCACGGCAGCGTCGAACACTGATTTCTGTCCGTAGGCAACGGCTTCGATGATGCCGTCGTCGTAAAGCTGGCTGACGATGGCTGAAGCACCGTGATATCTCAGGCCGCCTGCATGTATGCCTTCAGGTACGAAATCGTGGCCAAGCGTGTACATCTTTACGATGGGAGCCATTTTTGCCGTATCGCCGAAATCGTAAGCGAATACGCCTTTCGTAAGCGTCGGGCAGGCTGCCGGTTCAACGGCGACGGCACGCACTTTGGTGCCTTTCGTCAGCTTGTCATGGAGGAACGGGAAAGCGATGCCCGCAAAGTTGCTGCCGCCTCCGCAGCATGCGATGACGACGTCCGGGTATTCATCGACCTTTTCCAGCTGTGCTTTCGCCTCCTGGCCGATGACCGTCTGGTGCAGGCATACATGGTTCAGCACGCTGCCAAGTGAGTAGTTGGTATCGTCATGAGTAGCCGCATCTTCGACGGCTTCGCTGATAGCGATGCCGAGGCTGCCTGTTGATCCCGGATCCTCTTCCAGTATCCTTCTTCCGGACTGCGTCAGGTTTGTCGGGCTGGCATGGACCTTCGCGCCGAATGTTTCCATGAACGAACGCCTGTAAGGCTTCTGCTGGTAACTTACCTTGACCATGTAGACCGTACACTCAAGGCCAAAGTGGTTGCAGGCCATGCTCAGCGCGCTGCCCCACTGTCCTGCGCCGGTCTCCGTGGAAAGGCGTTTGATCCCGGCCTTCTTGTTGTAATATGCCTGTGCCAGCGCTGAATTCAGCTTGTGGCTGCCGGTCGCATTGTTGCCCTCGTACTTGTAGTATATCCTTGCCGGAGTGCCCAGCAGTTTCTCGAGGTTCCTCGCCCTGTACAACGGTGAAGGCCTCCACTGCTTGTATATCTCCCGGACTTCGTCCGGGATCTCGATAAACCTTTCTGTTGATACTTCCTGGGCTATCAGGGCATCAGGAAAAATAGCCTTCATGTCCTCGGGCTTCAAAAGCTCACCTGTGGCTGGATTGCGATAGGGTTCGGGTTTGTTGGGCATGTCGGCAACGATATTGTACCATTGCCGCGGTATCTCGGATTCTTCCAGCGTGATCTTGACAATATCATCTCTGCTCGGCTTTCTCATCTCTCCTCAACTCTCCTCTTCTTATCAAATTTGAAACTATTCTACTATATAAACGGCCCGAATGCAATACAGACTTCCAAAAATGGTATGGAAACACCAGTCGGGACGTTGCCTGCAGATCGTCCGGTCCGCTGCCCGGGGCGCCTCCCGTTGTCCTGTCTCATGCACTGTCGGCAGCCTCTCCGGCGGCATCTTCATCTGCTTCGCCTGTCTCCTGCCCATTATCTATCCGTTTAAGGCCATACCTTTCGATTTTCATTATGATCCCCACGGAATCCGCATACCTGGCCATATCCTCCAGTGCGGCCAGGATCGATTCGTCCGTTTCATTGCCGGGGACTACGAGCAACAGTTCCTTCTGCTTGATTTCCTCCCTCCTGATCACGATACGGTCCCTGCCCCACGGCTTTTCCAGGCCCTGGAACCCATTCAGTTCCTCAAGATATCCTTTCAGCGTTTTTTCGACAGTACGGGCGTCCTGATAGCTGGCAGCCGTCAGGTCCATGCTTTTGATCATTACCGCCCTGCCTGCCTCATACCTCGCGATCACAGGGAAGTTGTTCGGCAGGTTTGCCCCGAATATCCGCCGTATTTTCAGTCCCCTCTGGAAGTTGCCAAGAGACCATATATCTTCATATTCCGACGACGGATCGTCGTTTTCTGCAAGGACTCCTTTCTTCGTGTCGCCTCCCAGCCATGCCCTGGCCCGGGCCCGCTGGACGATCTCAAGGTCCCCGGCGAATTTCACCGGGAGCGGCAGGCTGATCCTGTACCTGACGATTATATCAATATCCTCGTTGCTGTCGGAAAGGAAGGACGACCTGCTGAAATCGAGACCAGCCAACCCGCCGGCCACATTTAGGGAACGAAGCCTTTCATCCGCGTCGGTGATCTCGTCGGTCACCAGGTGTTTTTTCATGCACTGCCTGACCACCGGGATAAAAAGCTGTGTTTTTGCTTCGTCAAACGCACGCCCTGCCACGAAGCCCACGATGGTTTCGATCACGTCAGGCAGATCCGCGGACGCGGCCTGGTCCGTCCCAAACAGGCCATTGTAAGCTTCCAGTAAACTTTCGGCCTGGGCTTGCAGAACATCGGTCCTGTCGTTTATCGTATCCCTTACCGTATCGTGCAGGTCCCGTATCCCGCTGATATGATATATATAGCCTGAAGACGCCATCTCCCGGGCTGTCTCAGTAAGAGCATGCTGTATCAGGCCGTACGTATAGACCGCCCTGATAAGGAAAACGGCCGAAAAAAAGGCGCACAACAGCACAGGAAGCACGATCGCCGCTTCCACGGTCACTGCTCCCCTGCTCCCTGGTATCCGGTTTTTTCGGAAAACTGTTTTCTCACGCATGCCAGGCGGTTTCCTTTCAAACAGGCAGATATGCTTCTGCTGCGGGCAGACATGCTTCGACCCGGCCGCATGCCGCGGCAGTTCCCGCGTACCATGGCAGCCTGGACGCAGCCTCGCCGGGAACTTCAGTATCCCTCGTATAAAAGCACCTTGTACAGATACCTTCCGTCGCCGGTTTTTGATTCCCTGCGGATGAAAGGATGCGTAATGAACAGGTATTTCATCGACACCTCCGCCTCTATACGTACGCATGTATTACACCCGGACATCCTGAAACTATCGGTTCCCTCGGCATTGCACATGTTTAGCTGGATAAGGTCCCCGATCCTGCCCAGTTTCGTATCTTCGCATACAGCAAGCAGGAAAAGCCGCAGGTAGTCATGGTAATTGAAATGCAGCCTCGGATCCGTTTTCGGGCCGGCTTCCGAAGCGATGCCGATGTCGAGCCGCCAGTCGCCCTTCATCTTGTAGATCGGCACTGATCTGCCCTCCAGCAGGTCCCTGACGTCGATCACGGACTCGCCAAGGCTCCATCCGGCCATTATAAGGTTTGAGACCAGCGGTATCCCGCCGCCGCCTGTCCACCAGCCTGATATGGCTGACGCTATCGTCACCGCCCTGTTCCTCTTGACCGGATCCGTATAGACATGCAGTGCATTGAGTCCGAACCTGACCAGCAGCAGTTCTCCCCTGGTCATGATATTGTTGAGTTCCTGCGAAGGCTGGCCGTGGAGGATATACTCGACCTCACTGTCATAAAATGTCTCTTTCTTTCCCTTTTCAACGCCATGCAGGTCGGTGTCCGCTATCTTGCCGTTTCCGGCTGCCAATTCCGGCACCGAATTTTTGAAGGTACCCATAATATATTCATTTATGTAAATGCTGTCTCTCAAAGCAGTGATCTGTCCGGAGACAAGATTTCCGATTTTCGAGATGAAATCAAGGGCATTTTCCTGGAACACGTTTTCCTCGTCGTAAAGATCAGCCTCATTTCCTACATTGCCGAGATCGCCATTGTACGACACCCCGGCATCACTGCCGGCGGCAGTGCCGGTCGAGGCAGGCAGACGGCCGATGAAATCCATGTCCCTTTCGCTGAAATCTTCAGTTATCACTTTGCTATATGACGGCAGGCTGTCCCTGGAAAAACCCGCTGCTTCGTAATCGACATCCCCGGGCAGCAGTTTGTGGATGAGTTTTTTTACCTCGTCACTCTTCCCCTTCCTTGGGTCATCCTCCCTTCCGCCTTTCTCCGGCCTTGAGTAATCATAGTCGATGCTCCTGTAACCACCGATCATGTCGATGAAGTACATCGGCAAACCTTCGGCCGGGATCCCGCCGCCGCAGTTTTTCCGTATCGCATCCATTTCACGGACGATCTCTTCAAGCGTCGAGATGTTGTCGTTTATCTGTCCGATCATCATGCCAGCCTTCCGGCCTTCGAGTATGAGTTCCTTCAATCCGGCAAGCTCTGCGGTCAACTGGTCTTTGAAGTCCTTTAAAAACGCACCCCCGCCATCCGGGAAGTTTCCGCCGATGAACTGTTCCAGCCTTGCTATGGCCTGCTGCGCTTTTTCGCCCTTCCGGGCGATACTGGTTATTTCATCCAGCGCCTTCCTGTTTGGCCCGATGTATTCGGATGTCAGCGTATCCCTTATAATATTCCACAGGTCATCCAGCCTGCCGATCGTATCTCTTTTGGCTGTTTCCAACTGCCTGCGTTCTTCCTCCAGGCCGGAAAGCTGCCGCCTCATTGCCTCCCTTATGTCTGCCAGGTCCTGCATACCTCTGCTCCCGTCTTTGTCCGCACCACTGCCATCGCCGCTGTCCGTCTTATTCACGCTTTCGGTGTCCATATCGTCCTTCATGTCTGCCAATTGCTGTTTGAGACTGTTTATGCTGCTTTCCAGCGATCCAAGCCTGCTTTCGAGACCTGTGAGAGCATCGGTCAGCGAATTGAACTCATTGAACGCCGCCACCCAGCTTCCGCCGCTGTTGAAGCCGTTGACGAACCTGGCAGTGCTGTCGCCCAGGCCGTCGATGTATCTCTTCAGTTTCTGCTGTGATTTGTCCATGCCTGCCAGCAGTTTGTCTATGCCGACCTTCTGCCTGTAGGCTTCCGACATTGCACCCAGGTCTTTCATCGCGGTCAGCTTGTACATGAATCCCTCGACAAGTTCTGTCGGCGCCCGATACTTCATGTACTCGAGTATCTGGGCTTTTATTGTGCCGTTTTCGCTAAGGTTGTAAATCGGCGTCACATCCACCCTTTCGATCCTGAACCCGAAAAGATCGACGTTTCCTCCGGGATCTCCATCATTGCAGGGTATGCCCAGGTTGCTCGCGAGATATTCTTCGAACCTGTCCTGAAGTTCGTACTTATCCCGGACCGATATGGCAAACAGGCCATAACCGTCTTTGAGCCTGCTGCTATAGTCCGCAAGAAGAGATCCTGCCGCCGTTTCGACGGCTCTTCTCACCATGCCGCGTCCGGCATCCATCCTTGCCGCATCCACCAGGATCCCTGCCAGCATCAGCACGGCAGCCATTATTATCGCAGAAAAAACAGTAACCTGGCCGGATATGCCTCTCCTCACTTCCTGTTCCCCCCAAATCCATCAAACCGCAGCAGCTCATATGCCGTTTCCTTTCAGTCGGCAAACCGCTCGAGCCTTTCCTTCAGGCCTTTCATCGCCTCCCTGGCTTTATCGCCGACCGCTTTCAGTCCAGGGAAACTGGCTTCCAGCTTTTTCTCAAGGTCGATGATGAAATCCGTCGTGCGGATCAGTTCCACGGGCTCATAGACGGTCGAGACCGCTTTCGCGGTGATCCTGACCTTATCGCTGCCGCCGAATATTTTTATGAACCTGCCGAGCGGGATGTTGTAATACTTGCTTATCCTCACTTCAAGCCTTCTGCAGATGATGCTGTCCTTGATGACCACTTCCGCTTCGCTCTGTACGGCAGCGACCAGTTCATTGCGTGCTGCCAGGGACAGCGCATACTCCTCTATTTTCCTTAACCTGGCCTCTGCCCCGCTGTCGTACAGCCTCCTGTACAGCCCGGGACCATCTGCGCCATGGCCCGGCCTGCATGTCTCCGGGTCATTCGCTCCCGAAGCCCATATCGCCGCCCCGGCTTCTGCCGCCGAAACTGCCGCAGACTGAAGCAGCGCTTTTTGGTAAAGCAGCATCCCAATATATATGGCAGCGGATATGGCCATGATCACCAGGGGGATCACGATCGAAGCCTCCACCGTTATGCTGCCGCCCTCGCCGGCCGGTTTCCCTGTTCTTCCCAGATCCGTATTCCCCGTTTTCTTCCCGTTCGATCCCATAACTGACCTCACCTGCATATCGGCCGAATGAGCTTTTTCGGCATCGTGCAGCGGCTCACGCTTTTTCGACAACCATGATCCTGCACGCATGTATATTTTACACCAATTACCAATAAATTGGTATATTATGGGAAATTATTTCTGTGTCGAACTGTCCCCCGATAAAAAGTTGAAAACCGTCCCCCGGGAACCGGTCCCGTGAGTCCCCCAGGATCCGGGCCACGTGAGACGGCCCCATCAGCGTCTTCGGTCACAGGCTGGCAAACATCCCTTCCCGCATGATCTTTCCCCAGGCACCGAAAATCATGCCGAGGTAGTCCAGGTAATTTGCTTTCCTTATATCCTCGTTTGCCTTGAGCACATTCTGGGCCAGGACCCTGCCGTCCAGCACGAATTCGACGTACCCGGACACAGACCCGGCATACACCGGGGCACTGACGACATCCGGCACGTATTCTCTCACCTCCAGGGCTTCGGCTTCTTTCCGGCTCAGCGGCAGGACTATGTCCCTGTCTGCCTTCAGCGTGACATGATCCACAATTCCCCTGTATACAGGTATCTTCGCATAGACGTCCCCTTTGCTCATCAGCCTGTACATCCTGTAGTTATTGAACCCGTAGTCAAGCAGCTTCCTGGAAGCCTCCGCCCGGGCACTCCTGGTCGGAGAGCCCAGCACCACTGAAATAAGCCTCATGCCGTTCCTTTTTGCCGTCGCGACCAGGCACCTGCCTGCCTTTCCCGTATACCCCGTCTTGACTCCGTCTGCCCCCGGATACGACCCAAGAAGCTCATTCGTGTTATAAAGGCTGTGCCCCGGGATATATGAACTCACTGTTGAGACTATCTCACGGAACAGCGGATGCTTTAAGGCCTCTATCGTTATCAGCGCCACATCGTACGCCGTCGAGTACTGGTTCTCCCTGTCGAGGCCGTGGGGTGTCACGAAATTAGAGTTGACGGCCCCCAGCGACCTGGCCCGTTTGTTCATCATCTCGGCAAATCCTTTCACCGAGCCGCCGACATGCTCGGCTATCGCGATCGCCGCATCATTGGCCGAGACCAGGAGCAGCGCATAAAGGAGTTCCCTCAGCGTGTACTTATCCCCCTGTCTCAGGCTTGCCACGGAACCTCCTATACTCGCCGCCCGCCTGCTGACGGTGACAACGTCCTCGACATTTGCATTTTCCAGTGCTACCAACGCCGTCATTATCTTGGTCGTACTTGCTATCGAACGCTTCTGGAGCGCATTCTTTTCATACAGGATCCTGCCTGTCGACTCTTCAACGACGACCGCAGCCATCGCATTTATCACAGGCGGTTCCACATCCTGCCCTGTTTCGCTGCCGCGGGCAGTGGTTTCCACAGTCCTGGCCAAAGCAAAGATCCTGCCTGGTCCGACTTCTGCACCGTCACCTGCCGCAGACATCATTCCGCTGCAGGACCCCTGACTTACCGGAAGGACGGCAAATCCCGTAACCAGCATGTAAACCGCCGCAGCAAAGCATATGATTATCCTGTTGTATTTCAGTTCCATCATCTCCATGGTCCTTTTTCATAATACTCTAGAAAAACTCACAAGAATAATATGAGACATGACAAGGATAATTATGTCGTCGATTTCGCTGCCATAATTATGTCACCGTGCCAGTGATGCAGCCAACGTTGCCGATATCTCCGGCCGTACTGAAAATGCTTGTCGCTGACGTCGATACAGCCGATATAATAATTGAAAGCAACTGATATTGGGTAATTACATATTGGAGAGCATTGTTTCCAGGGTCTCCGGCAAAAGGTATATGCCGGGGATCTGCGGAAGACCCGGAGCAAAGACGGGTCAGTAAAAAACGAACCGGAAAGGGGGTGTCCGGATGGACGGGAATGTGATATACATTGACGAATACCTGAAGATCTACATATCAGGCAAAGACGTCATGGCTGAAACCTACAGGAAAGGTTTCAACCCGGAGCTGCTCCTCCCTGCCCTCGAAAAACATCCTCAGGCGGTGATAACCGGCATGAATATGCTGCGAAGCATGCTGATCACGGCACCGGCCGGCCCCAGGAAGATAGGCGAGTTCAGGGACAAGATACACCTGGACATCTCTGTCGATTTCCTCACCGCGACCGTCACGTTTTACATGACAAAAGAAGAACTGTCCCTCATCCCCAGGGATGCCCTGAGAGACGCGGTGGCCTCACTGCTCCGGAAAAACGGGGTCGTGTTCGGCATAGACACCGGAGCCCTCGACGGTGAACTGCAGCCACTGCATCCGTATACGGTCGCGCGCGGCATCCCGGCTGAAAACGGCAGGGATGCGGTCATCAGGATGTATGAACTGGCGGAGGCGAAGCCGCAGGTGTCCGAAAGCGGCAGGGTGGATTTTTATGAAATGAAGCTCATAAACAGGGTAAAGCCGGGCGATTGGCTTGGAGAACGTATAGAAGCGACGGAAGGCACACCGGGCAAAAACATCATGGGCAAAGTGATCGATCCGGTAAAAGGCAAAACGGCTCCATTGCTGTATGACAGGAAAACGGTCGAGGAGGTCCGGATGGAAGGCAAGACTATCCTCGTATCGAAAATATTCGGCGCCGTAAACTACTCCGACGGAAGGATCAGCGTCTCCAACCACCTGGAAATAAACGGTGACGCAGGAGTGGCCACAGGCAACATCAAGTTCGACGGATACGTCACGATACATGGCACCGTCAACGACGGGTATTCCGTTGAAGCCACAAATGATATAGAAATCAACAGCCCCTATGGCCTTGGGAATATAAAGAGCCTTGTCAGCACGAACGGCAGCATCTATATCAAGGGAGGCATATCGGCAAAGAAAAGGGTCGAGATCCGGGCGGGGAAAAACGTCTACGTCAAGTTTGCCGACAACGCCAGTATCATCTGCGGAGGGGAAGTCCACATAGGTTATTACTGCATCAACAGCGAGATCATGGCAAAAGGCGTACTCTTCGACTCGTTCAACGGCCAGGTCATCGGCGGGAGGATCACCGCGGAGGTCTACATATCCGTACCCATCTGCGGATCCGAGATCGAGCGGAAAACGGTGCTGGAGGTAACAGGCTTCAACAGGCAGGCCATGGTGAGAAGGCTGGACGAACTGCTCCTTGAGATAAGCAACAAAAAACTCGAAATGCACAGGCTGAGGACACAACAGTCCGATCCGTCGGACCAGTTCCGCATATCCGACAGGCTGACTGCGCTCAGGGAAGAGATCAGGGAACTTGAAGAAGAGCGGAAGCACCTGGTGATGTACCTTAAAAAGAAAGGTGACGGTGAAATCACCGTTTCAAAGCGTATATATCCTAACTGTGACCTGATACTCGGAGGCATGTATGCCGAAGTCGATCCGCATGTTATGGCCCAGTCGTTCTACCTTAAAGACGGCGAGATAAAAAAACTCTGAAAGCCATCTGCTGCAAGGATACATGCAGGGGAAACCGCACACCGGTGCGGTTTCCCCTTAGTCATTACAGTTCCCCGGAAATCACATCTGCCCGAGAGAGCTTTGTATCTTGCCTGTTTCGCTCCTGGCGTTGTATATATCCTGCTGGCTTGCCTGCTGGACCGTATACCAGCCCTTTTGGGCCATGATATCGAATATGGTTTTCTGGTGCTGGAAAGTCCTGCTCAGGATCCCGGCCGCGTCATTGCGCAAAGCCTGGTTGGAACTTTCGAGTATAAGGTTAGTCAACGATGAAGCGCAAAGCTTATGTTCGTTAAGAAGCGTGTACATTATATCCCTGTCGCTCAACTGTGCCATAGATATCCCTCCTTATTGCACCTGTATGCTGGTTATGTGTTTGATAAGCGTCTGCATATCCTGCCATTTCTCTCTCGCCAGGCTCTGGCACAGTCCCTTCACCTGTGCGTCCGAAGCGCTTTCTGCGCATGTCTGCATGAACCTGATCGAATTTTCCGCCATCTTGATATTGTCCTGGATCAGCATGAGTTCTTTTGATGTCAAAGACATGTCGTTCCAATCCTCCTTCCGTTTTTATACGGTCATAGCTTGCACAAGCGGGAGCAAAATATACAGTAATGTTCAAATGTGTCAGCATCCGCGGATAAATAACGGACCGGGACACCGCAGGCGAATAACCGCCCGGGGCATTGCAGACAATAACTGATGTCGTCAGGAGGTTGAAAAATGCTGGTAGTTTTCGCACGAACCCTTGTACTGTATATCCTTGTCGTAATAGTCATGCGGATCATGGGAAAGAGGCAGATAGGCCAGCTCCAGCCTTTCGAACTGGTCATAGCTATAATGATCTCGGAACTTGCAGCTGTACCGATGCAGAACACCGGTATACCGCTGGTCAACGGCATAATACCGATACTTACATTGCTGGCGGTGCAGCTCCTCATATCCATCCTGTCGGTCAGGAGCATCTGGTTCAGGGCAATGATATGCGGCAAGCCGACAGTACTCATTGAAAACGGAAAAATAAGCGAAAGCGCGCTCCGCAATGAACTGATCACGCTCCATGACCTGCTCGAACAGCTTCGGATAAACAACTGCCCAAACATATCCGACGTGGAATTCGCCATACTCGAGACCAACGGACAGCTGAGCGTCATCCCCAAGCCACAGAAAAGGCCTGTCACGCCCAACGATATGAATGTACAGGCACAGCCTGAAGGTATGACGATAGACCTGATAATCGACGGGCGGATAATGGACGAGAACCTGAGGATCGCCGGAAAGGACAGGCAATGGCTGCTGTCCCAGCTTCAAATGAACCGTTTCAGCGGGCCAGCCGACGTATTTTACGCCTGTATCGATACAGCTAGCCAGCAGGTGTTTTTCCAGGCCCGCGAAAAAGGAGTTGAAAAACCACGATGAGATCCGGCATCATGACCAGGATGATCGTACTGATGGCAGTTATCACGGCACTCATAATAGTATCAGGCCTTCTGGCGCATCGTTCTGTCCGGGATGACTCCGTCAAACTCGAGAAGAACATAGAAACGGTACAGGACAGCATCAGGGCTGAAAAATGGGACAGTGCTTCAGATGCGCTGGACCGCATCAGGAATGACTGGACAGCCATAAAAAAAACATGGTCCGCACTTATCGACCATGAAGAAATCGACAACATCGACATAACGATCACAAGGCTCGAGGCGCTGCTTGAGGCAAAAGAAGCCGCTTCTGCACTTTCTGAGGCTGCAGCGCTCAGAAGGCTGGTCACCCACATACCCGAACGGGAAAAGCTGAGCATGGAAAACCTGTTTTGAGTGGACCCTTAAGTCCCTTGTTTTGCGGATCCCGGAGTCCTCTGTCTTACTGCCTCATATATGATAACGGCCGCCGCGACAGCGGCATTGAGGGATTCAGCCCTGCCCGCCATGGGTATCCTCACCAGCATGTCCGATTTATCCATGACATCGCCGCTGACACCTTCCGCCTCACTGCCTATCACAAAGGCAACATTGCCGGACAGGTCCGCATCATAGATGCTGACCGAACCTTCCATGTGCGCAGCGCATACCATGAAACCCTTTTTCCTGCAAAGATCCACCGCCTCTGCTGCGCTGCTGCAGTGCAGGATGGGCAGGTGGAAAACAGAACCCATCGTGGATCTGAGCACCTTCGGATTGTACAGGTCCACGCAGCCTTCGCTGACGATGATACCTGCACAACCGGCCGCATCTGCAGTCCTTATTATCGTCCCCATGTTCCCCGGGTCCTTTATTCCGTCGAGGATGACCAGGATCCCGTCACCCGGTTCGGCATCCTCCAGGAATTCCTTTTTCATGCCAAGCACAGCAAGGACGCCCTGGGGATTCATCGTATCCGAAACCGAATCGAAAAGGCCGTCCGGCATGCTGTAAACTTTTATACCCCTGTCCAGGCAGGGTTTCACGATGCTTTCGTAACCGTCTCCGCCTGCAAATGAATCAGAGACCGCTATATACCTGATGTCAGGCACGGTGATACCGGGCGCAGCGGCGCCTGTCGCACCTGGTCCGGCGCTGATGGCCATGCCGGGCTCAGTGATATCATGCAAGCCGGGTGCATTGCCGTCATGCGCGCCCTGTACAGCACCGCCGGGAAGTGCGCCTGTTCCGCCGGGAGCCGCGGATCCCTCCAGGGCTTCTGCCACGAACCTTGCGCCTTCGATGAAAAAGAGGCCCTTTTCGATCCTGCCGCTCTTGTTCCTGAGAGAACGTATCTCTTTCACCAACGGGTTTTTGCTGCTTGTGATCCTGATCATTTTCTCTCCCCACAAAACAACAGAGGGCCGTTGCGCCCCCTGTGCCGTATATTGCATGTGTATTGTCGGATCAGGCATTCTTTATGCTCTCGACAAGCTGTGCGAAAGCCTTCTCATCATTGACCGCCATATCAGCGAGCATCTTCCTGTTCAGGTTGATACCGGACTTCCTGAGGCAGTTCATGAACCGGCTGTAGCTCATGCCGTTCATCCTGGCTGCAGCATTGATCCTGGTTATCCAAAGTTTCCTGAAGTCTCTCTTCCTGGCTTTCCTGTCCCTGTATGCATATGAAAGCGACTTCATGACAGCCTGGTTGGCTATCCTGAAAAGTTTGCTCTTATCACCAAAATAACCCTTTGCAAGCTTGAGGATCTTCTTATGTCTTGCGCGTGTCCTCATCGCGCCTTTTACCCTGGCCATTCCTGTCTACCTCCTTCCTACTTGTAGGGCAGCAGCCTTTTAACATTGGCTGCGTCGCCTGCTGCAACATAGGCACCCAGCCTGTGCCGCTTCTTTGCTTTCCTTGACTTGGAAATGAGCCTGTGCCTCCTGAAAGCGTGGCTCATCTTTACCTTGCCTGTTCCGGTTATCTTGAACCTTTTCTTGGATGAGCTATGTGTCTTGACTTTTGGCATATCGATTCCTCCTGTTTTCTGTTTCATGGCCGGCATCCATCCACTTGCCGGCCGCCATATGAAATGCCTTACTGTTTAGGATTCAGGATCATGGTCATATTGCGTCCTTCCAGTTTCGGCTTTTTCTCTACCGTTCCGACATCTTTCAAAGCTTCTGCGAACCTGTTGAGCACTTCCATGCCCAGGGATGTATAGTTCATTTCCCTTCCCCTGAACCGGACACCTACCTTGACCTTGTCTCCTTCTTTCAGGAATCTGGCCGCATTCCTCGATTTGAACGCGAAATCATGCTCCTCGATGTTCGGCTTGACCCAGACTTCCTTGATGCTGACGGTTTTCTGGTTTTTCCTTGCTTCCTTCTCCTTCTTTGCAAGCTCAAACATATACTTGCCGTAGTCCATGAGCTTGCAAACGGGCGGCGTCGCCTGCGGCGCGATCTTCACAAGGTCCAGGTCCTTTTCCGTCGCGATCTTCAGCGCTTCCTTCGCTGACATGATCCCGAGCATGGTACCGTCAGAATCGATCAGGCGCACTTCCCTGTCCCTGATCTCTTCATTGATCTGATAATCATTTTTTCTAATACCTATACACCTCCGAGTGTTATTATTGCTCACATTGATTCGCAATCCGCTTTTTGCATTACAATGATTTTACCGCAACAGTCTCGCAATTTCTGTATTGTCCCGCCCTTAAGCATGTGCGACAGATGAAAAAAGCGGACCGTAAGAAGAACCTCCGATCCGCCATAAACGCAACGTCAAAAATGATCCCTGTCATTATTGACCCTGACGGACAAGTCCGTAAGGTGAGAAGCGGATGGCTTCTTCTTTGTTTTACCTGAAATATAATAACAGAAACGCTGATACATGTCAAGAAAAAGCTTCCGGCAAACCTGGCGGTTTGCCGGAAGCCCTGGTTGTACATATCCGGTATATCTCCCGTATGTTATCTTACTTATCCTGTCCTGCTTTATTTGGCAAGGAAGTCATCCAATGCAGCCTGGATAGCGTCGAATTTTTCGTCGACTATCTGGGCAACGGTCTTCTCGCCCTTCAGCAGGTCGTCCTGGCCACCCCACCACAGTTCGACAGCGGGCTGCACAGCCGTGAACAGACCACCCGATTTACCGCAGTTGTTGTCGTACATGTACTCGAGCATCTCGATGGACTCGTTGTCACGCACGTTGTTGTAGTGCGGATCCTTCCAGGCATCGGGATCTTCCAGGTCCTCGGGGAACGGCTCGGTCCACTTGTCCCAGATGAACGCGATATCTTCTATGTTCTTCACGTTCTTCGGAATGGTCTGGAAGTTATGCCCTGTTACGAGGCAGTAAGGCTTCTTGTCCGTGTTGCTGGGCCCTATCGGAGGCAGTACCAGGCCATAGTCGTCAGCCATATTGTCCCTGAAGTCGTCTACCTTCCAGTACTGGTACCAGAACATGGCTACCTTGCCTTCCTTGAATACGGTGGCAGCTATATCCCACGGAGGCTCTTCCATGTACTGGAACTTATTGAACACGATACCTTCTTTGCAGAGTCTCTGGTAGAAGTTGAACGCCTCGAGGACCAACGGCTCTCTGAAGTTGAGTTTCGCCTTGCCGTCCACGATACTTGCCATCTCGCCGCCATTGCTCGTTACCAGGGCCATTTCGAGGTCCATGCCGGAGAGGCCCCACTGATCTATGACTCCGTCGTTGTTGGTGTCCTTCGTGGCCTTTCTTGCGAGTTCTTCCATCTTCTCCCATGTCCACTGGCCACTCTTGAAGAGGTCATACGGGCTCTCGAGTCCTTCTCTCTCAAATATGTTCTTGTTGAAGAACATGATTCCCCTGGGCCACCATTTGCCGGTACTCATGCCATATGTCTGTCCGTCGATGGTGGATACGGACTTGGTTACCTGGTCCCACTTATCCTGGTTAAAGTCGAAATACGAATCCAGCGGTGTTACATATCCGCTCGTCGCAAGACCTATGATCCAGTTGTCTTCAAGGGTTGCTATGTCGGCGAACGGTTCTCCGGCCATTACCGACGATGAATAGGTTTCAACAGTCTGGTCCCATGGAATGTTCACATACTCGAACTTGAAGTTGTACTTCTGTTCCATCTCTTCTCTGCGTGCCACCTGACGGTCTCCGCTGGGCGATCCGCCCTGAGGTGTCATGTCCCACCATGCAGCGACCTTTATGACCCTTCCCCCGAGATCCTTGACGACTTCCGGTTCAGGTTCGGGTTCTTCCGGTGCTGCCGGCTGTTCTGTAGGCTGTTCTGTAGGCTGTTCTGTCGGTTGTTCAGCCGGTTGTTCTGTCTTCTGACCGCAGCCTGCGATAACAGCTGTCATCATAACTGCTACCAGGCACAGAGCCAGTAATCTCTTAAGACCTTTTGACATAATGTAACCTCCTTATATTTTTTTGTTTATTAAAACCCGGACGGGTTTCAAACACAGGGTTACAATCGATCGTCTGGTCTTGCCCGAACTGCGCGCCTGAGAAGTGGCTGCGTCCAGTTTAAAATTTACCAGAACTATACCATGCTGTCAATACAGCCGGGTCCGGCGCAAAACACAGACGGATGCAGGGACATCAGCCCACGATACCGGTCCGCTCGATGCTCTCTACGAATCGTTTCTGCGCGAACAGGTATAGTACCAGCAGCGGCAGTATGACAAGCAGGCTTGCCGTGTTGGAATACATCGAACTTACCGCCGGGGCCAGGTATATCTCCGTGCCCACGACTCGGACCATATCTTTTGCTATCTGGTTCGATACATTGGCGGCCGCTTTTGCAAGCACCGGCGTATTCATCAGGAACAGGTTGGAGTAGAATGTATCTGTCCACTGCCATACGAACGAGAACAGGAACACGGTCACCATGGCAGGCACGGCACTGGGAAGCATTATCTGTGCGAATGTCCTCAGCATTCCTGCACCGTCGACGTAGGCGGCTTCTTCAAGTTCCTTGGGCATATTTCTGAAGAACTGGCGCATGATGTATATATACAACCCGTTCTTCAGCCCCATCCCGGTCAGGGACATCAGGATGAAAGGCCAGTAACTTTCCAGGAGGTTTATGCCCCTGCCGCCCGTTATAGCCGAAATGATGCCGAAAAAGTCAAAGAATCTGAAATGCATGAACAATGGGACCATCAAAGTCTGCGGAGGCACTATCATCGTAAGGATGACCAGCGCGAACAAAACGTTCCTGCCCCTGAATTTGAACCTCGCAAACCCATAGCCGACGAGCGTGCACGAGATAAGCTGCATTATACTGGTCAGAGTGGCAAGTTTCAATGTATTCCAGAATGCAGTCGGGTACCGCATCGACTTGATGACAGTTTTGTAATTTTCCAGGGTCGGGTTCTTGGGGACATAACGCACAGTTACGTCGTATATATCTTTTTCAGGCATGAATGAAACCGACAGTTTCACCAGCGTGGGATACAGGATAAGGAAACATATCCCGAATATGATTACCCCCCTGACTATCGACCATCCATGTCTTCCCCACATATATAATATATTCCGATCGTGCTGTTTATCCCTGGTTTCAGATTTTCTGCGGAATATTCCTTTTATTTTCATAGTGACCTCCGACCCCTTTTAATCGTAATAGAATACCAGCCTCGAAACGATCCACATCACTATGCCGACTATCAGAAGGATCGCCGCGAAATAGATCCAGGCCATTGCAGAACTCAATCCGTAATCCTGCGAAGCAAACGCGGTATCCCTGATCAGTGTCATTACGGTGTTGTTCGAGTTCGTCAGTGAGTCTATGATACTGTAGACCGTATTTACCAGTATCAGCGGACTGACCATGGGGAAGGTGATCTTCCAGAAGTTTTCCCAGCCGGTAGCCCCTTCTATATTGGAAGCCTCATACAATGATGGAGAGATCGACTGGAGGCCCGCAAGGAAAATCAGTATCTGGACACCCGACGCTGAAACGATATCATATATCCTGTCCACGGCACTGACGATATAATCTATGAACCTGGTACTCAGCCTGGTCTGCAGCAGCAGCCTTGCCAGCTCCACGGCCCTGAAAGCGCCTTCCTGCCCGTCCGTCTGTGTCATCCCGATAGTCGACTGCAGCAGGTCTCCGCTGTCGATGACCAGCATGACGCCTGACGTCAGGATGACCGGCAGGAAGAATATCGCCCTTGCCAGCGAGCGGCCCCTGAACTTCTGATTCAGCAGGTTCGCGGCAAAAAAGCTGAATATTATTATCAGCGGGACATTGGTGAACATGTAGACCAACGAATCCACCAGGTCCCTCGTGTAGGATGCATGGACCCTCAGCGCCCTGTTATAGTTCTCGGTCCCCACATATATGAGATTGTAACCGCCTTCCGCCACCTCCAGTTTATTCAGGCTGAATATGAACGACTGGACCAGCGGTACTGCAAAAAAGGTGATGAGCCCTATTATAAAAGGCAGTACGAACAGGTAGCCCATCATGGCTCTTTTCCTGTTGAGATTGAGCCCTCTTCTTTTCTTTTTCTTCGGGACCGCAACTGTCTTCAGTGATTTACCCGATATTGCCGGTGCTTTCATCGTTGACCCTCCTTAACTACTTTGAAATCAAGGGGCTCAACCGTGACACCCTCGATTTCCACGGGCTTCGGGTTGTAATTCACAACTATTTCCTTCCCCTTTTCAAAAGTTGTCTTATATACACCTTCCGCCAGCTTTTCATGGCGCCTGATCGTCTGGCCCTGTACATCTCCAAGGGCTTCGTTCGCCTTCCGGTAGTATTCCGAGGCCTCATCCAGCCACAGCCTGTATTCGGCAGAGTAATAATTATCGAAATAGGATTCTTTCACCAGTGAATTCTCTTCGTATATGAAGCAGAAATATATGCCCGATCCGGTCTCGATCGATTTGAGGAATGCCTTCCTGTAATCGGCCGACAGGTTGATCGGTGTCGCCGCATATGCTATATGGCCACGCACGACCATCTGGAAGAACGGGATGCTCTCATCGGTAAGATGGAACCGGTTCGATTCTTCAGGTATGTCAAGGATATAGTCCGTGTATGGCAGCGCATAGCTGTTGCCTCCCATAGCCATGACCGACAGGCCGGAATCACGTATTTTCTTTATCTGCTCCTCGACTATCACCCGTGCCTGCTGCCTGTCGACAAGTTTCTTTTCCCTGAAGTCGGAATTCACATTCACAGCGGCGTCCCTGAGCGAAATGCCTGTCACGGACAGGTTTTTGAGGCTCTTTATCATACCGTCGACAATGGACGGTATCCTTGACGGACTGATGATATAGAAAGTGCCCAGGGACCTTTGCGGCATGTTGGTCGCAAGGTTGTACCGGAACACCGATGCAACTTCCTTCGTGATATAGCGCGCCGCATGGAACATCGGAATGAAGCTGTCAAAAAGCTTATCCCTGTAATTCAGGATAAAACCGAGTTCCGGGAAGTATTCCACGCCTTTTTCTCCAAGGAAGGTCTGCAGCTTCCTGAAGCCTTTTTTCCCTCCCAGTTTCGACATCAGCTTCAGGCTTTTGGGGATGGTATGGTCTATACCTCCATTGGCCCATCCCGTATACTTGAGGATCACTTCCCTGATGCCGGCTTCATTCAGTTCCCTGATGATCTCTATCGTCTGTTCATAAGTGGTCAGCGGCTCCGCGACTCTGACGGGTATCCCGAGTATCGGCTTCACCTTGTCCACGGCGCCTACCACTTCAAGGAAGAACGGGACGCTGTCCCTGGGTTTTTCCTTTCCCATCCCGAGACCTTCGAGGTAACTGCGGTAATAAGCCGCCATCCCCGAATAATTGGCGTCTTCGCCCTCCAGGAACTTGTACCTGATCTTTATATCGCCCTTGAATACCCTGGGCTGGAACACCATGATGGTGTTGTTTCCCGAGTAATCGCCAATGTCCAGCACGTCATTCTGAACGAGCACGAAGGCCGGATATACGGTGTTGTATGAATTCACCCTTCCGGAGATATCGGCCCAGATCCTGGCCATGGCATCGCCGGACTCGATTATGGCGAAAAAGGCATCGTCGCCCCTTTTCATACCGAATACAGGGAGATATGCCTGCTCGATGATGCTCGTCCTCTCACTTATAGGGATCGACTGGTCCGAGCCATATACATCGATCGCATAGGTCTGGGCCCTGAGCCTGCCGTTATTGAGGTATATCAGGGAACCGGACCCATCAGGCACGAGCATATAGCCGCTTTCATCCGTTCCGGCGGCTCCAAAGAACTCCAGCAGCGACATTGTATATATTGGATACGAATCCGCGTTATATTCGATCTCATCAGTCGGGACACGTACGACCAGGTTGTCTCCTTCCAGCGTGTATTCCACTGGTATCACGAAGTGTTCCAGGTTCTCTTCAGCCGGAGGCATATTGTTCGCAAGATGGTCCTCGTTCATGTCATCGAGCGTGTATCCGGCCGATATGACTATTTCCTGCAGGGTTTCCTTCATAAAGTCCTTGATGTTGTCTCCGAGGACATACAGATCTCCGTCCGCTGCGCTTGGGAATTCGTTGAGTATATCCTGTTTCTGTTTTTCGGTCTTGGCTTTTTCCAGTGATATCAGCCTGTATTTGCTTACCAGCGACTTGCCGGTCTTTTCATCCAGGTTCTTCAGGATCTTTTCTTCCATTCTTTCCTTGCTGATCCTCAGTGGAAGGATATAGATCTTTTCCTCCCTGCCGATCCTGTAATCTATCCTCACGCCGTTATCGACCGGGGTTATCTCGAACTGCCCGTATTTTATGCAGTCGGTATAATTGTTCATCTGTCTCTGCTGTGCTGACGGCGTGTAATATGTGATCGTCATCTGTGAATTCAGTTTGTCCTTGTTTATGGCTGAAGCTATCGGGTCCTCATTCCTGTCAGGAGGATTCGTATGCCACACTTTGCCTGTCTTTTTATCCCTGACCGCAACCACGGTGGTTTCTTCATCTATGTAAAGCTGCAGGTGATCATTCTCCGCTACCATCTTCATCGTTTCGGGCACAGTCGTATCAGCCTGGCTGCTGCCGGAATCGGCGAAAGCGACACTGCATGACATAAGAAGAGTGGCTGCGATCATAAGTGCTGTTAATTTTTTCAATACCATACCCCTGTACCCCCTCTATAGTCTCAGTGCTACTTCCTTGTATATGGTATAGAAGAACGAAAACATCTGCTGCAGCAGGCTGAAGAACAGCAACGCTATGAAGATGATCAGGCCCATTCCTATCACTATGCAGATGCATGTCAGGAATGTCTTTGTCAGCGAGTACTGGTGCACTACGCTTGTTCCGAGGAACAGCAGCACACCGGCCCATACGATCGCCAGTATGTCAAAAAACCTGTAGAATGCCGCTTCTTCAAGGGTGATAACATTGCTGAAAGCGATGAGCGGCAGGTTTATCAGTATCAGCGGGATAAGTGCATAGGCACTTGTTATCACTATGTCCTTAAAGCTCCCTTCGCCGTCCATCAGCGTCGTCAGGCACCAGTTTGCCACGCACCACAGGAAAAACGGCAATGCAACGCTCAATATCTCCACTATGATGTTGAGCTCCCGCAGTTTGACTTCATTCAGTATGAAACCCGTGAGCTGCCTGCGCAGTATGAATGTGACGCATACCATCGCAACGATGAGCATGGCTGTCTTAAGGTTGCCCTTCTTCTCGTGCTTAAGATCCCAGAAACCGTCAAACGGGTGAAATATCAGGTACAATGAATACCTCAGACTCTGCAATACCTCCATTTATGCTTCCACCTTTCCCATGGCTTTCAATCCGGCTTTTTTCCTGACCCTGATCCGCTTAAGGACCCGTGACCCGATATACAACACCACAAGTCCCGCAACTACCAGTCCGAAGTTATCACCGATCACTTCCTGCCTGTAAAGGTCAAACGCCTTGCTGTAATAATCCCTCTTGTTGCCGAGCTTGAAATATTTCATGGCATTCCTGAAGTCGTCTTTCCTCAGGTATGCTTTACCCATGCCTATATACGCCAGTTCACAGTTTGCGTTATACTTCAGGACCTGTTCCCACCTTGCGGCCGATTCGTCGTATTTGCCGTTCAGGTGGAGTTCGACTGCTTCTTTCACCAGCCTGCCGTATTCCGTAGGTTCAAACACGGTGATCTGCGCCATGTTGAAGTCAAGCACGACAAACTGGTCGTTTATTATGTCAAGGGCTACGGGATCCCTGAAGTTGCCGAGCCTGTTACCGATACCTCCGAATACGTAAAGGAGGTTGCCGTCGGTATCGTACGTGAATATCCTTCCCTTTTTCTTGTCCAGGACGCTGTATATGCCCGAATCCTCGACGCAGACGTCATACAGCTGGGAATGGCCGGCTTCGGCATAGCCGCGCGATCTGAAAGAAACGTCGCCTACAGGAGGGAAGTAGCCGTTCCTCCTGAGAACGTCAGTGCCGGTCGGATTGAGCTTCCTGACGGGCGCATACCTGTCGTCTTTCGATCTCGTACGTATCGCATAATCGATATCCTCCAGGGCTATAGTGCCGGTAGTGACATACAGGAACCCGTCATTATCGATGTCAATGTTGTTGTATTCAGTCGGTACGAACAAAACCATCCTTTCCCTCTGTTCGTCCGTCGCTATCATTTTCCATGTATAGTCGATCAGATTGATTTTTACCTTGCTTGCACCGGTATAGCCTACAAAATCTCCATTGTGGTCGAGTTCGATCAGTCCCTGGTTCACACCCTGTGCTACGATATAGATCCTGTTTGCCTTGTCTACCACCAGTGCTGTTGGATAGTACTTGAAGTCGGCCGGGATGATGTCCGACACGGGAGGACCTATTTCCCTTATGAACTTCCCATCGGGATCCAGGTGCACTATCCTGGAATTGTCGGTATCTGCGACGTATATCTCGCCTGTCGGCGTAACGAAAAGACCCTGTGGATTCCTGAATGTATCCCGGACTCCGTTTTTATCGAAACCGTCGATGATCCTGTCCAGTTCCCAGTTTTCATTTATGACTACTATGCGGCTGTTTCCCGAATCTGCTACATACAGCCTGTTATCCGGGCCTGTGAAAAGGTCTGACGGTTTGTTGAAATTGTCGATATCAAGGGCCCTTCCGTCTATTATCCTGGATGGGACGTATGCCGCCGGCGCCGGTATCGGCGTGCCCCAAAAGTCATAATTGTAGTTGCTGTATGGTTCATCCGCATGGGCAACTGCCGGACAAAGCAGTACGAATATGAACACGATCGCCAGTATCCTTCTTGCTCTCAACGCCCAGCCCCCCCTTCTAGTCGTCCTTAATCCCGGATTTGGCCATGGTCTGGATGATACTGCTCTGAGTGACCATGAATAAGGTAACCGGTACTATCATCATCAGCAGCACGACCGCGGCGCCTACTCCCGCCCTGGCAAAGCCGCCGAGCAGTATCTGGTTGAGCGCATACGGCAGTGTTTTCAACTCCTCGCTGTAGATAAACGTGCTTCCCGTGTTGCCCCACAGTGTCTGGAACGAAAAGATCACCAGTGTCAGCCAGGCAGGCTTGACGCACGGCATCGCTATGGTCCAGAACGTCCTGAACTCGCTGGCACCGTCCATGCGTGCCGATTCGAGGAGAGAGTCAGGGACCGTCTCCATGAACTGCTTCATGAGGAACAGTCCAAGCGGGTACCCGAAAGCAGGTATGATCAACGAAAGATATGTATCAAGCCAGTTCAGCCTTGCCATTACCAGGTAGTTCGGTATAGCAGTCACGACAGAAGAGAACATGAGTGATGTGACCACTATGCTGAAGAACAGCTTTGAACCGGGAAACCTGTGCTTCTCGAGGGCATAGGCCGCCATTGACGCCACCACCACGTGCCCGGCGGTGCCGGCAGCCGTTATGAACAGCGTGTTGAATATGTACCTGGAAAACGGCACCCACGACTGGGCCATCAGCAGGAACAGGTCCCTGAAGTTGTCCATGGTGGGGTTCCGGACGAAAAACCTCGGTGGGAACATGAACAATTCATCAAGGGGTTTGAACGCATTGCTGATGGCATATATCATGGGAAGCACCATGAATGAGCCGAACAGCACCAGCACGGCGATACTGAATATATCTCCACCCAGTGAACGGTTCAGCCTCTTCGTGTTGAGTTTCCGATGCCTCATACTATCTTCCCACCTTCCTCAGCAGATTCTGTACCACCTTGTTGCAGAAGATCATCGTCAGGAACAGCACCGTAGCGATGGCCGAAGCGTAACCCATTTCGAAGCGGATGGTGCCGTAATCGATAAGGTGGTTGACTACAGTATGTGCCGCATAATCAACGCTGGGCATGCCGGCAAGCGCTATAGTCACATCGCTTATCGCGAACGAAGAAGTGATCGACATCACTGCGCCGAACATCAGCATGGGCTTCATGTTCGGCAGGGTTATGTACCACAGTTCCTGCCACCGGTTCTTTATGCCATCCACCACTCCGGCTTCGTACTGTACCCTGTCTATGCTCTGCAGGCCCGCGACGAATGACAGGAAACCTGTGCCGAGACTCATCCACAGCACGACTATCATGATGACAGGCATTATATATTTGGGATCCTGGAGCCACAATATGGGCTCTGTTGCGATACCGAGCTTGATCAGCGTTGAGTTGACGTAGCCGTAGGCGTCACTGCTGAACATTACCTGCCATATCATGTACACATTTCCGGAAATGGACGGAGCGTAAAATATCAGGACCATGAGTGCCCTTATCTTCGGGGGCAGTTCATTTATGAACCACGCAAACATAAGCGATGCGAGATACCCGATCGGTCCCGTGATGGCTGCCAGCAGGAAAGTGTTCTTGACAGACTTGAGAAATACATCGTCACTCAGGAAAAGTCTTGTGTAATTCTGCCAGCCTATGAATTTCGGCGTCTCCAGTATATTGAAGTAAGTGAAGCTGAGCCCCATCGAAACCACTACGGGTATGATGGTGAAAACGAAGAATATTATCCCGAAAGGCGCCACGAACAGGTAAGATATCTTGTTCTTCCAAACCTGTTTTTTCAGGTTCTCAAACCTGCTCCTGAACGTGACGGTCTTTCCCTGCACAGGCTGCACAGCCTTTTCTACTACAGCAGACATTTATTTACCCCCATCCCTCAGCGGCAAGCCGAATTCTTTCCTCTTATTGTCGATCTCTTCGTTTATTATCCTGACATAGTCCAGCAGAGTCTCCCTGGGATCCGCGCCTTCGTTGAATACCTTCCTGAAGGCATTGTTCAGATGCCTCGAGGTAAAGTAACCGCCAGGAACTTCCGGATTGCCATTGACCCACTTCCTCTGCTCCGCCAGTGCATTGTAGTCCTTCACGGGCCACGGGAGCCTCTTTGCAGCTTCCATGTTCGCGGTCGGGTGACGTGCGGCTGCACCCATCAGGCTTTCCATCTCACGTCCGAACCTGACCTGTGTCTCGGCGCTCACCCACCATTTCAGGAACTTCCATGCAGCTTCCTTGTTCTTTGTCTGGCTGATTATCATGGCTGCGTATCCGCCGCCGATGGTGGACCTGTCGATGGTCCCGTCCTCCTTGACTGTACCCGGTATGGGCGCCATCTCCCACAGTCCTCTCAATTCGGGAGCAAATACCTGCAGGTTGTTGTAGAGCCAGTAATCATGGAGCAGCAACGGCATCTGGCCTGTCCTGAAACGGTTCATCGCATCGAATATGACCGGGAATTTATAGTTCACATACAACTCGCTCCATTTCTTGAATGCCTTTATTGCTTCTTCCGTATCAAGAGCGCTTGATATACCGTCTCCGTTGTACAGCTGTCCTCCTTCCTGATAGAGGAACGTACTGTAAGACTCCATCGCCCCCCACGGGTCGAAGTTCCCGTTATTGTTCACAGCCACCGGGAGGCTTACTTCCATATTGGCCTTCTGTATTATCGGGATGATATAGTAGAGTTCATCCCATGTATTCGGAGGTTCGATGCCCAGTTCCTCGAGAATATCCTTGCGGTAGAACATCATGAGGAACAGCTGCTGTTCAGGCAGTCCATATAAGCCGCCCTGGAATCTGAAAGGCAGGAGCGATGCATCTGTGAACTCCCTGAGCACCTCGTTCAGATCCGGGAACTGGGTCAGGTCTACGGCAGCATTACGCGTCGCATAGTTGACCGGATCGCTGTTGAAAACGGACAGGGCAACGTCCGGTCCCCTTCCGGCCACCGTGGCAGGCAGCAGCACATTCTGCTGGACAAGTTCCAAGTTGACGGCTATGCCTGTCTCCGGTACGAACGAGTCATCTATTATCTTCTTGAGCACCTGGGCCTGGTCACGTCCCGTAGTGATCCAGACAGTGATGGCCTCGTCCGTTTCATATACATTCCCGACGCTGCTGTAATCCTCCGTGAACGAGGCTATGAAGGCTGATATCTCATGGATCATGCGCCTGAAGAAAGACGCCTCTGCCTTGGGTATTTCTTCGCCGGGTGCGGAAATGACGAAATAATCTATCTCAAAAGGCTGGTTCCTCGTATCGTTTATCCAGGTGCCGAGCGCACCGACATTGTCCCTGAACTGTACCATCCTGTTCTGGATAGTGCGCGGTCTTTTTGCCATATCATCCAGCTGGTAGGCAAGCCTGTTGAGTATGGCATGGTTGGAACCGCGCTGGCCGGTCAGCTGCACGAGTTTGTCTGAAAGGCTCCTGAGCAGCTCGCCCTGTTCCCCGAGCGTCTTTATCACATCGGGGATCTTTTTGTGCAGCTGGTAATCCCTGTAACGGTCCGGCGAAGATCCTACTATCATGAGGATCTTCCTGTAAGCACTGTTCAGTATGTAAACGCTTTCTTCAGCTTTTCTGAGTATCTCGGCAACATCGCCCAGGACGACTTCCATCCGTATCGTGTTTTCCCCTTTTTTCAGGTAAAACAGGTACGGTTCGTCTTCGCCGCCGAGCACGAAGTTCTGCCATAAAGCCGTAAACCCGAACGGTATGTTTTCCACTTCCCTGAAAGGAACTTCTCCGTTTATGAGCAGCCTCCTGCTTGAATACTGGCCGCGGGTGATGTTCTGCCTTCCCTTGATCGTTATCTGGTAAAGGCCTTCCTTGTCGACATTCACTTTCCATTCTATCCACTGTCCCGGCTGCTGCCAGTTGGTGCTGCCGATCGTATTCAGGCGTATCTTGGACTTGTGGTATGGGACCGTATTGGGAGAAGTACGGTCATTGAGCGGGTAAAGGGTCGGATCCGACTTATAGGAGGCACTTTCGCCCTGTATGAATATCGCTTCGCCGTCATAAACCTCGTATCCTTTTTCCTTCCACTCCCTGAGCCTTTCCTCGTATGTCGGGACAGTGCTGTACTGGGTGAGCTTCAGTGTCTTTATGACCATCGGCTCCTTTACTGATACGAGCTTGAGCGTATTCTTGCCCTGCTTGAAGTAGAACAGGTAGGGATCATTGTAATAGCCCATGCTGTCGAAGAAATAGGAAGACTGCCAGCGGGGCTGCTCTACCTGGCGGGGTCTTATATCGTTGTCGCGGTTGTCACGCCTCACTTCTTCCGCATTGACCCAAACCCTTGAGAAAACGATATGCTTCGCATCATTGAACGGGCTTTCGTCGTTTATCCAGACTTCACGTTCTATGGAGGCGCTGCGTCCTTCTATCGGGAAATACTCGATATACAGGTTGTACAATCCTTCCCGAGGCACATCCACTTCCCACGTGACATATCCCATTTCGTCGGTCTTCAGGGATTTTCCGGCCGAACCTTCGAAATTTTCAAGTATCTCGACATCCATATCTGTATCGATATATTTGTCGACTTCTACTTCGACCTCGATCTGCGGCCTTGCGGCATCTTTATACCTGGATATGTAATACTCGTATGTATCGGTTCGCCGGATCGCGGAAGCGTCCGATATTTCCATGCCTCCGCCTGCGGAATCGACTGTGTCACCATTGGAAATGCCTGTGCCTGAGATGGCAAATGTAAGAATGAAAGCTACTGCCAACAGTTTCGATAACTTGCGTGCAGTCATCCTTTTCATATATACAGCCCCTTATTTTTTTCTATATATGACAAAACAGTAAAATTATATTCCGGTCGAATTATTTTTTATATCTTTAGAAATACAGAAAACAATTGAAGTTAAGCAAAATATACAAAAATAAAGCTTCTGTCAATCAATTCTTAGTACAAGTTTAATTATAGTTTTACTTTCCAGTTATGTCAATCACAATTTGGCAGAAATCCCTGGTACACGGCCAATGCAGCGTTATAAGGCATTACGCCGTTGTACCGCGCACTTTACTGACCCGTTTATCACATTATTTGTCAGGTCCATATCACATTACATGCGCATTACAAAATATGATATGTAATATTACAATATCATTCACGACAAATCAACAGGCACTTTTGATTTCCCACGTGAACCGCCTTGTTTCGGTACCGCATTTCTGCTAAAGTATAATCAGCCTGTAAAACAAAAGGAGTGTCCCTTTTGCCGTTTGACGGAGTCGTAGCAAAATGCATAGTGGAAGAACTCACAGAAGAGCTTGCGGGAGGGCGCATCGACAAGGTGCTGCAGCCCGAAGCCGATGAAATAGTGCTGGCCGTGAGGGCCCGGAACAGGAACCACCGGCTTTTGCTGAGCGCAAGTCCAAGGTACCCGAGGATACACCTTACCGGAACGGTCAAGGAAAACCCTCCTGTCCCCCCCGCATTCTGCATGCTCCTGAGGAAACACCTCACCAGGGGAAGGATCGTCTCATTCGAATCCAGTGACTATGAAAGGGTCATCGGTATAAATATCGAGGCAATCGGCGAACTCGGGGACTTATCGCAGAAAAAGCTCGTTATCGAAATAATGGGCAGGCACAGCAACATCATACTGCTCAATGAAGCCGGCAGGATCCTCGATGCCATAAAACATGTGGATTCGGAAATAAGCAGCGTCCGGGAAGTAATGCCCGCCAGGCAGTACATCCCGCCGCCTTCACAGGACAAGCTCTCCCCTTCCGGCCTGGACATCGGGCAACTGATCGGGCTTCTCGATACGTCGGGTAAAAACGTTGAAAGGTTCCTTCTCGATAACATAAAAGGATTCAGCCCGCTTTTGTGCCGTGAAGTCTGCTTCCGCGCAGGAATTGAAGGCAGCAGGCGTACAGCCGGGCTGACGGACAGGGAGCGCTCTTCCCTGGCGGATGCGCTGCGGTCGGTGATCGAAGAGATCAGCGCCGGCAGGTACAGTCCCGCTGTATACTTTGAAGACGAAAAACACCAGGTGCCCGTCGATTTCCACTGCATCAGCCTCAGGCAGTTTGCTTTCATGGAACGGTCCGGTTCCGTCAGCAAAGTTCTCGACTTGTTTTACGCTTCGCGCGATAATGCCGAACGCCTCAGGCAAAAAAAGGCTGACCTTTACAAGGTGCTGAACAACTCCATCGAGCGTTGCGAAAAAAAGCTGGCGATCCAGCAGGATACGCTGAGGGAATCGGCCGACAGTGAGAAATTCAGGCTTTACGGCGAACTGATCACCGCCAATATCTACGCGATACCCAGGAACGTGAAAAAAGTATCGCTCCTCAACTATTACAGCGAAAGCGGCGAATACGTCGAGATCCCCCTCGATCCCGACCTGACGCCGCAGGCGAATGCACAGCGATACTTCCGGAAATATGCTAAAGCAAAGAGTACATATGCAAATACCTCGCAGCAGATACAACAGACGCAAGCCGAACTCGATTACCTGGAGAGCGTGCTCCAGATGCTGGACAACTGCACGACCGTGCAGGAGATCGACGAGGTCAGGCAGGAACTCGTGGACCAGGGATACATGGCACAGAAGCGCAGGCGGCAGGACAAAAAAGGAGCCGCCGTTACGAAGCCTTTCCATTACAGGTCTTCTGACGGGTTCGACATCTTCGTCGGGAAAAACAACATCCAGAACGACCGCCTGACTTTCAGGGTCGCGCGGTCCGGCGACATCTGGCTCCATACGAAGGCCGTCCCTGGCTCCCACGTGATCATCAGGCGGAACGGGCGCGACATCCCCGACCGGACCATAGAGCAGGCGGCCGTCATAGCCGCATGGCACAGCAAGGCCAGGATGTCGTCCAACGTCCAGGTCGACTATACGCAGGTGAAAAACGTAAGCAAGCCTTCCGGGGCAAAGCCGGGCATGGTGGTATATACGAACTACAAAACTGCTGTCGTCACCCCGGACCAGTCCCTGGCTGAAAGCCTTAAGGTATAAGCCCAGAAGCCTTAAGGCATAGGCCCGGCAGGATGTCCTTCCTGGAAACCGGATACTGTTCGTGTTTAGTCAGCGAGTATCCGATATTCAGTCAGGGAGTATCCGGCTTTCGCAATCATGCAGAGTCCGGTTTGTATGGGCATCCTGCAATAATGGAGCATCCGGCAATAATGGGGCGACCGGTTACCACTGGAGTGTCCGGCAATAATAAGGCGACCGGTTATGATGGAGTTTCCTGATATAACGCATTTTATATAACGCATTTTCAACTGATATGCAGATGTCGATCCAATAAAGGAGTACCCGATAAAGGATTATCCGAAAGGCGGAGATGCGCCGAAAGCATCTCCTGCCGCATACGCCACGAAACTCCGGCGCCGCAGGGCCATGGCGCCGGAAAGATGGAAAGGAGAGGACCGGATCATGGAAAAAGACAGTGTCAAGGGCACAAAAACCTGCGGCGGCACAGGATCAGTCAGCAAAGCACACAGCAGCACCGGCACAGCCGGCAAGGCCTGCGAAGCGCCAAAAGCCGCGGAGGATTATATCAGGAAAGCACTTGAAATGGGCGCCGATCACGCGGTATTCTTCAGGACCGGGGATATCGAGTTCGATCCCAGGTCGCTGCTGAAATGCATGTTCGGCTGCAGTTCATGGGGCAAAGACCATACCTGCCCGTCAAGGCCGGGTTCACTAAAGCCCTGGGAATATGAGCAGATATTCAGGAGATACAGCTGGGGCATCATAATACACTCCCACAACAAGAAAACCTCCCAGGAAATCTCCTTCGCGATAGAAAGCCAGGCCTTCACTGACGGCTACTACATGGCATTTTCGCTGAGCGACTGCTCCATCTGCCCCGAGTGCGGCGGCAGAAAAGGACTGCCCTGTGCTGATCCCAGGAAGGCAAGGCCGGCATTCCACAGCGTCGGCATCGACGTATTCAAAACGGTCAGAAAGTTCGGTCTGCCCATAGAAACGCTTAAAAACGGATCGGATGAGCAGAACTGGTACTCGGCAGTGTTTATCGAATAAAAAATCAGGTGCTTCCTGTTGTCGGGTCACCGGGATATGGCATATAATTGGTTTAATACCATTGGCTCAACACCATTGGCTCAACACCTTGGCTCAATGCATTTAACTTAATGTCTTTGGCTTAATGTTCGGCTTAATGTATTTGGATCAATGCCTTTGGTCCAACACCATTGGTTAGATGCCATTGCTTAATGCCTTTGGCCTGATACATATGGTTCATACCTATGGTTCAACATAATTGGCTTAATACCATTGGTTCAATAATCTGATGCAGGAGTGGTTGATATGGTATCTGAAAAAATACTCGCGAATCTGAAGCGGTCCTCATGGATAAGGGCCATGTTCGAGCAGGGCGAAAACCTCCGCAAAAAGTACGGGGCCGACAACGTCTACGACTTCTCGCTTGGCAATCCTGACCTGGAACCGCCGCAGAAGGTCAAGGAAGTCCTGAAAAAGACGGTGCTTTCGGACATTCCTAAAATGCACGGCTACATGAGCAATGCGGGCTATGCCGATGTCAGGGCAGCCGTCGCCGAAAGCCTCAGGAAGACCAAGGGCGTGCCCGTAGAGGCCTCCCACGTGGTGATGCAGTGTGGAGCCGGCGGTGCCATGAACGTGGTGCTTAAAACCATCCTGAACCCGGGTGAGGAAGTCATCGTACTCGCTCCTTATTTCGCCGAATACCTCTTTTACATAGACAACCACGGCGGCATCCCTGTCATCGTGGATACGGACAGGGAAACATTCCAGCCTGACGCTGAAAAGATCCACGACGCAATCACGCCGAAAACCAGGGCGATAATAATCAACTCCCCGAACAACCCGAGCGGCGTCATTTACAGCCGGAGATCAGTCGAGAGCATTTCAGAGGTCATAGAAAAAAGGCAAAAGGAATTCGGTACGACCATTTGCGTCATCTCCGACGAGCCGTACGACAAAATAGTATATGACGGCGCCGAAGTCCCGTCCGTGTTCGAGGTGTTCAGGAATTCCGTCATCGTGAATTCCTACAGCAAATCGCTCTCGCTCCCGGGCGAAAGGATCGGTTTCGTCGCGGTCAACCCCAGGATTGGCGAAACATCCGACCTCGTCGACGGGCTCATTTTCTCCACGAGGACGCTGGGCTTCGTCAACGCCCCTGCCCTCTTCCAGCGCATACTTCCCGAGTCGCTCGACGCACAGGTGGCCGTCGATGTCTACAAAAAGAGGCGCGACATGCTCTATGAGATCGTCACGAAGGCCGGTTTCAAATGTATCAAACCGCAGGGCGCATTTTACCTGTTCCCGCAGTCACCGATAGAAGATGATGTGAAATTCTGCAGCGAAGCCCTCAAGTACAACATGATCATCGTGCCCGGCACGGGATTCGGTTTCAGGGGCTTCTTCAGGCTTGCCTACTGCGTGGATGAAAAGACGATAGTCAACTCGCAAAAAGCTTTTGAAGCGCTCGCAGCGGAGTTCATATAAAGCGTCGCCCGGTTGGGAATGCGGCGCATAGGCGCCAATTGCAGCGGCCGGCGCATTATACGCGGTGCCTGCAATCCCAAATACGGTGCCCGGAGCTTCAGATGTTGAACCCGGGCGCTAAATGCGTTACCTTGCAGGTCAAATGCAGCGCATTGGCATCAATTGCAGCGGCCGGTGCATAATTGTTGCGCCGGCCTTTCATTTCCTTCGCCGATCCTTTTATTTCTTGTAGCATTATTTTCTTGTGCAGTTTTTTCATTTCTGTGCAGTAATCAGATCGACTCTCCAAATTTCCCAGTTATGTCCGTATAATGGTGTAAATTGAAGAAACGCTCAAAAAAGCCAGACCAAAGCTTCTTGAAATAGCCCAGGAGCAGATAAAGCTGATAAAAGCAGCATAGTTCAGAGGAGGTGATAGAATAACTTGTTCAGCGTATGCCTACATAGGAGTGCGCTTCTAATGGGAGGCTGTTCGGCAGAAGTGCTGCCGAATCGGTAGGGCTTATTTCTGCTCAAAAAGCATCCAGTAATACAGAGCAGCGCACGAGATAAGTGCAGTTTCTGGTTCGTTTTCATTATGGCCGAACGAGTAATTTACACACAAATTAGGACTTGACCGCCAGCATATCTTTATGTAAACAGTATTGTCCTACACAATCGCTTCCGAAGGCAATCTTGTCCAAAAAGTTAAAATTCTTCACACCGCGGGCCAGAATTTCGCACCCTTCAAATCTAACCTCGAGCCAGAGTTCTGCACACAAAAACCGGTCAACTGCGAGTCAGAGTCCGGTATGCGGTGAAACCCTGGAATACTGCAAATCAAATCCGTAACATCGCAATAACATTGCAAATCAAGCATGGAACACCACAAATCAAGACAGGGACAACGTTGCCGCTTTCAGTCTTTTGCCGTGATCACCAGCAGCAGGCCTTCCTTCACCTCGACGTACGCCTCGTCTTCCGTGAACCTGTTGCTGACTCCAAGAGATGAACCGATCCTCAGCACGGCATCGTGCAGCGGGAAATACAGGCCGCGGGTCGAGACGCCGCGGGCGTCCCCGCCGAAAGGAAGCAGCGTGACAAAGGCGCCTTCCTTGCGCCTGAGCTTTATGCCGCCGCTTATCAGCCGCACCTCGTTCTTCTCATCGGCAATGATGCCCTCCGCGCCGGCATCATGCGTCTTTTTCAATAAAAAAAGGTTGGACAGTGAATGGTCCAGCCTCGTTCCGACCGCGCCGAGCAGGACGATCTTTCTGCAGCCCCTTTCTATGGCTATTTCCACGGCCAGTTCGCTGTCTGTCATGTCCTTTTCGACCGGGAATCGCAAAATCTCGGCTCCTGCCGCCTCAAGCCTGCTGTAGTCATCGCTGTCTATCGAATCGAAGTCTCCCAGGACGATATCGGGCACCACGCCCATAGCCATGCAGTGCCGCGCGCCGCTGTCAGCGGAAATGACCAGTTCAGCGCCCTCGCAGTAATTTCGCGCATGGCCGTAATCATCTATCCTGCCTCCGCAGATTATCACACACGTCATGTTCCATCACCGGTCCTGCCTCCGCAGACTATCACATATGCCAGGTGGCAACCGGTCCTGCCTCCACGGATCATCACGCATGTCATGTGGTACCACCGAACGCATTCTGCCTGAGGCTTCTTATTATCTCCGCCGCATCCGGCGCTCCGAATATAGTCGTGCCTGCGACGATCACATTGGCGCCTGCCATGGTGACTTCCCTTATGTTCGAAAGGTCGATCCCGCCGTCGACCTCGATATCAAGGTCCAGGCCGCGCCTTAAGGCGATTTGCCTCAGTTCCCTTATTTTTCCGGTCATGCTTTCTATGTACTGCTGGCCTCCGAATCCCGGGTCCACTGTCATCAGCAGCACCATATCCACGTCTCCCAGCACAGCATCGAGCGCGTTCAGCGGTGTGGCAGGATTCAGCACCACGGACGGCCTGGCGCCGCATTCTCTAATAAGTTCTATCGTACGATGGAGGTGGGGATTGTTTTCAACATGGACAGATATTATATTGGCTCCGGCTTCCACGAAGTCGTGTATATAGCGGTCCGGCTCCTCTATCATGAGATGTGCGTCGAACGGGAGATCCGTGACTTTTCTCAGGCACTTGATCACTGGCGGGCCGATGGTTATGTTCGGTACGAAATGCCCGTCCATGACATCCAGGTGGATCATATCGGCGCCGGCTCTTCCGACCCTGGCGATCTCCTCCCCGAGCTTCGAAAAATCCGATGCCAGGATCGACGGTGCTATCTTAATCATTTGTCTTCATCCCTTTCCTGCCGCTCTTTCTGTATTTCGCTTCATCTTCCTGCTTCAATGCCTTGTAGAGTTCGGTAAAGCGGGCATACCTTCCTTTTTCTATCAGGCCTTCGCCAACGGCCTCCTTCACGCCGCAGTCCGCTTCAAATACGTGGCTGCAGCCCGTGAACCTGCACTTCGGGATATGTTCCGTAAACTCGGGATACAGGTACTGGAGCCTGTCATACTCTATCCCCATGAGTTCGTATGAGCTGAACCCTGGGGTGTCGACCAGGTACCCTCCACCTGGAAGTTCCATGAGCTCTGCATGGCGGGTGGTATGCCTTCCCCTGTCTATCTTTTCACTGACACTCCCAGTCTTCATCACCACGGTGTCCATGATCCTGTTGAGCAGCGTTGACTTCCCGACTCCCGACTGGCCCGCGAACACCGATATGTGGCCCTCCAGAGCTTCCTTCAGCCTGCTGAATCCTTCCGTATCATGGATGCTGGTCTCGATCACATCATATCCAGCCTTTGTGTATGGCTCCTTCAGCCTTGTCCGCCTGTCGCCTTCGTCGAGATCGATCTTGTTGATACAGACTACTGCCCTGATGCCCTTATCCTCCGCTGTCACGAGTATCTTGTCCAGCAGCATCATGTCCGGGTCAGGCGATCTTGCCGCGATAACAGCGATGACCTGGTCGACGTTCGCGACTGCAGGCCTCACAAGTACGCTGCTTCTTTCCTCTATTTCCTCTATGTTGCCCTTTTTCCCGGCAGGGTCGGTAACACTGAATATCACCCTGTCACCTGTCAGCGGGGTCAGCCCTTTTTTTCGGAATATCCCCCTGGCCCTGCACTCATAAACACCGTCATCCTTTACCGCAACATAATAGAATCCGGCTATTCCCCTGATAATAATGCCAGACGGCAAATATCCAACCTCCTCCTCGTACGGCTCCTGATCTGATGTAAAATGCGTCAGTTGCTACTGGTTCGGGATATCGGTCTCCAAAGCCAGTTCATTATCCAGGTAAACTATCACGTGAGTGGTGCCTGTCTCACCGAGGGTTATGGGAAGGCTTATCGGGAACAGGTCCCTCCTGACATACTGGTTCATCTCGATCCTGCGGACATTCGTATCGGACGGCGTGGATTCGACGTAGACCAGTACCTCTTCGTCGTAAGTACGGCCCGGGTTCAAAGTGATCATGATATTCTTTGTCTTCGCGGTACCCGTCTGCTGAGATCCTCCGTCGTCGGGGCCGGACGGCACTTTCCCGCCGGTCTCATCGTCCGAAGGCTCTTCTATGCCGAAAGTCAGCTCCACTGCCGTGTACTCATCCACCTTCTCGTTCGGGAGCGGGTACTGTTTTATTACCTTAGCGACATCGCTGACGATCCCCTCGGGCAGCAATTTCCCAATAGTGAGGTTGTTCATGAGTATGGCGTTTTCCGCCTCAGCCCTGGTCATACCGATCAGGTCAGGCACGACCACCTGTTCGAGTTTTGGCCCGGCGCTTACATATATCTTAACCACTGTATCAGGCCTGACCATTTCGAACGCCTCGGGTTCGGTCCTGATGACAAGGTCCTTGCCGACCGTCTCGCTGTTCTCTTTCACTATTTCAGGAACAAGCCCGGCATTGGTTATCTCCACTTCCGCGATCCTTTGCTCCTGTCCCCTGATATCGGGTATCTCCACCACGTGGGGACCGTCGCTGACCGTGAAACTGATCGTGCTGCCGGGTTTCAGGGTGTTGCCCACCGCTATGTCCTGCGATATGATGAGCCCTTTCCTCACATCCTCGTTGAACACCCTGTCATCCACCGCAATTATGTCATGCCGGCTCAGCAGTTCCTTCACCTCGTCGAATTCCCTGTTCGTATAGTCCTCGACGACGAATGAAGCCGTATCGTCTGCCGTTATCATCGGGATGACTAGCTTGATACCCAGGTAGACTACGAGCGCCATGATCACCAGGCCGGAAGCGATCCCCAGGATGATGCTCAGCCAGTCCCTCTTCTTCCTTGTTGCCGTTTCGTCTTCTTCCATGTATTCTCCATCCCCGTCATCGATATTTTCTTCTATTATATCAATTCCGGTGCTGACAGCCTGCATTTTTTTCGTCGGGAGCTCTTCAACGGCATTGCTACCGTTGATTTTCGCATCAGGATCCGCCAGGACCCTCTGCAGGTCCGCCAGCATCTCGGACGCGGTCTGGTACCTGAGGTTCTGGTCTTTCTTCATGGCCTTGATTATGAGGTCGTTTAAGCCTTTCGGTATCTTCGGATTGATATCGATGGGCTTTTCCGGTTTTTCCTGTATATGCTTCAGCGCGATGGCAACAGGCGATTCCCCGTCAAACGGGACTGTCCCCGTCACCATCTCGTAAATCGTGATGCCAAGTGAATAGAGGTCGGATTTTTCGTCGATGAAACCGCCTCTTGCCTGTTCGGGCGAGAAGTAATGGACGGAGCCGATGGTGCTGCCCACCATGGTGATGGTTGCCGACGTGACGGCCCTCGCGATACCAAAGTCGGTCACCTTGGCGATACCGTCCTTCGTTATCATGATGTTGTGCGGTTTTATGTCGCGGTGGACTATGAAATTCCTGTGGGCGTGCTCGAGAGCCGAGCAGATCTGGATGGCTATCCCAACGGCTTCCTTCCACGGAAGCGCGCCCTTCTGGCTGATGTATTCCTTCAGCGTGATGCCGTCTATATACTCCATCACGATGTACTGGATGTCGTCCTGCCTGCCCACATCATAGATCGATACGATGTTTGCATGGTTCAGGCTTGCAGCGGCCTGCGCCTCGACGCGGAAACGTTTCACGAACTCCTCGTCGTCGGTGAATTCGCTGCGCAGTATCTTAACAGCGACGAAGCGGTTCAAAAGCAGGCACTTCGCCTTATAGACGACTGCCATGCCGCCTCCGCCGATCCTTTCAAGCAATTTATATCTATTTCCCAGTATCTGACCTTCCATACTCACACCTTCACTAACACTTGATTACGATGACAGTGATATTGTCCTCACCGCCCTGCCTGTTGGCAGCTTCGATAAGCCTTGCACACGCGGTTTCAGGTTCACTGCCGGAAACGATCTCTACTATTTCACTCTCACTCACCATGTTTGTCAGGCCGTCGGTGCAAAGCACGTAAATGTCATCGGCTTCGATCCTGTGGCTTATTATGTCCACTTCCAGTTCCGGGCAGGAACCGATCGCCCTCGTGATGATATTCTTCCTGGGGTGCTTCTCGGCTTCTTCCCTGGTCAGCTTGCCCTGCCTGACCAGTTCGCCTATATACGAATGGTCATCTGTTAGCTGCCGGATCACACCGTTCCGTATAAGGTACAGCCTGCTGTCGCCTACGTGTGCCGCTGTAAGAGTGGAGCCCGTGATCACGGCCATGGTAAGCGTCGTTCCCATGCCACTGACCTCGGCGCCTCCAAGCGATCTTTCATACACGGCAGTGTTGACCTTCTTCACCAGCGCTTCGAGCTTTTCGCTCGCATTCTCGCCGTCAAAGCAGCCTGCAGCATCCAGATTGTCCCTTATGTACTCGACAGCCATCCTGCTTGCGATTTCGCCGCTGTTGTGCCCGCCAAGCCCGTCGGCAATGACAAAGGCACAGGATGTATCCGAGCATCCCGGGATGATCATGTAACTGTCTTCATTTATGTCCCTCAACAACCCTCTGTCCGTACCTGCTGCATACTTCAAGCCGTCAGCACCTGCCTTGGAATGATGTTGTGTCTATCCTTTCGCTGTTCCTGTTCCTGTCTCCTGCTCCCGCTCCGGCGATCCCCGGGCGCTCATCTCCCTGAGCCGCAGTTGTCCGCATGCTGCATTTATATCCGAACCAAGTTCACGGCGGACCGTCGTCTCGATACCGTTTTCCTTCAGTATCGCGGCGAACCGCTCTGTGCGTTTGCGTCCGCTCTGGCGGTAACTGGTCTCATCCACGGGATTGACCGGTATCAGGTTTACAAGGCACAAAAGTCCTTTTAACAGAAAGGCAAGCTCAACAGCGTTTTCCGGCAAATCGTTGACGCCTTCTATCAAGGCATATTCGAACATGATCCTTCGGTTGGTTTTCTCTGTATATATCTTACTAGCTTCAATGATTTTGTCAATACGATACTTCCTTCCAACCGGCATCAGCTTCGCCCTTATACGGTCATTGGGGGCGTGCAGCGAAACGGCAAGGTTCACCTGGAAACCCTCGCCGGCGAACCTCAGTATCCCCGGCACGATCCCGCACGTGGAGACCGTCATGTGCCTGTAGCCTATGTTCAGCCCGTGGTGGGAATTTGCCAGCCGCAGGAACTTTATGACATTGTCATAGTTGTCGAACGGCTCGCCGATCCCCATGACGACCACGTTGCTAACTCTTACCCCGCTGTCCCGCTGTATTGCGAGCACCTGTTCAAGAATCTCGCCTGCAGTCAGGTTCCTCCTGAAACCTGCTACCGTCGACGCACAGAAGCTGCATCCCATTTTGCAGCCTACCTGTGACGAGACACATGCGGTATAGCCATGGTTGTACTCCATCAGCACGCTTTCTATGATATTGCCGTCATCCAGCCCGAACAGGTACTTTACGGTACCGTCGACGGCGGAGACGAACTTTTTCCTTATCTTTAGACAGGAAACGCGGGCCAAAAGTTTCAGATCCTCCCTCAGCGCCAACGGAAGGTCCGTCATTTCGTCAAAGCTGACGGCTCCTTTCGCTATCCAGCCGAACACCTGCTTCGCCCGGTATTTCTTCTGGCCGATGCCCGCAAAGAACTCTTCCAGTTCAGATATATCCATGTCCGGGAGGAATAATTTCCCGGTGCCCGTATCCACTTGGTTTCCAGCGACCGTTCCAGCCGGATCCGTCTCAGCCGGATCCGTCATCTTCAAATCTCCCGCCAACCTGCTATCTCACCTTCCTTGCAAGCCTTGCTATGAAAAAGCCGTCGATCCCGTCCCTGTTCGGGAAAACCTGCAGCATCCCTCCATTGGCATGCTTTGCAAGCCCGGGAGGTAGGAACGGCGCGATGTCATCCTCGTAAAACTCATCGTTTCCGTCAAGGAAATCCCTTACGATGCATTCGTTTTCCTCGGGAAGCAGCGTACAGGTGCTGTAGACCAGCACTCCGCCGGGTCTGACAGCTTTTGAGACGCTGTCCATCAGCCGGCGCTGCAATGCCGTGATACTTCCTATGTCCCTGCTCTCCTTCGCCCACTTGATATCTGGCTTCCTTCTTATTATTCCCAATCCTGAGCACGGGGCATCCAGCAGCACCCTGTCATATGTGCCTTCATGACCGGGTACCGGTACCGCTGCATCGTGCAGTTCCGTCCTTATTATATTTATCCCGAGCCTGGCCGCCGCTTCCTCCACCAGCCTCAGCTTGTGATCATGTATGTCCATGGCCGTGATCAGCCCGCGGTTTTGCATGAGCTGGGCCATGTGCGTGGCCTTGCCCCCGGGCGCGCTGCAGGCGTCGAGCACTTTCTCGCCCGGCTGCGGCGCCAGTGCCAGGGCTGGCAGCATGGAAGCCTCGTCCTGCACCTGGAACAGCCCGTTCCTGAAAGCCTCCAGTTCTGCAACCGAAACCTGGCTTTTTATAATCACCGCTTCTTCGGCGTATTTCCCGGGCAACGCTTCGACGCCGTCTTTCCCCAGCGCCTCGATCAGGCCCTTGGCACTCGTCCTGAGCGTATTGGCCCGAACGGTGAGTTCAGGTACGCCGTTGCCGGCTTCCAACAGCCCCTCTGCAAACTCTTCCCCGAACAGCTCCGTGAATTTTACAGCCATCCATTTGGGATAGGAATACCTGACCGAAAGGTACCCGGCCGGGTCCGCGGCCCTGTCCGGTACGATGTCCTTCCCACCGCCGCCGGCGATATTCCTCAGTACCGCGTTGACATATCCGGCAGACGCCCCGTGCCCGTACCTGCGGGCAAGCGTGACGCTTTCGTTGACGGCCGCCGAAGGGGGGACCTTGTCCAGGTACAGCAGCTGGTATGTCCCCAGGCGCAGGATGTTCCTTATCCATGGGGAAAGCTTCTCCATCTTTATATCCGAACATGCGGCTATCGTCCTGTCCAGCGTGAGCTTCCACCTGACGACACCGTAGACGAGCTCCGTTATGAAAGCCCTGTCCCTTCCGGAAAGGTCGTGGAAAGAAAAATGCTTATTCAGCGCAATATTCGAATAAGCACCCTTCTCGTTTATTTCATACAGTATCTTCAACGCAGCTTCTCTTGCAATGTCACATTTCATCATCCGGCCACCGTTGGGCTCTGCCGAGCACTTCACCTTCATCCATGTTGTGGCCGCACTCGGCAGCACTCATCCTTCTCGCGTTCTCGAACTGAAGCTCGGTAATGGTCAGAAAACCGTTGCCTGCTGCAACGATCAGTCCATGTTTCAGGCGTTTGACCAGCGTACCCGGTACGGCATCATTGCCGGAAATCGCCGAAAGCACGTTGTCGTCGCGGCAGACCTCCGTCTTCCAGATCTTGAGCCTTTTGCCCCTGTAGAATGTATAGGCGCCGGGCCATGGGTTCGTGCCCCTTACGAGGTTATGTATCTCGGTTGCGCTTTTGTTCCAGTCTATCAGCCCGGTCTCCCTTGTCATCATCGTCACGTACGTAGCCTTCGAATGGTCCTGCGGCGTCCTCGTGAACGTCCCGTTTTTTATGGTCTCAAGGGTCTCGGTCAATGCTTCGGCCCCGAGGACCTTGAGACGGTCGAAAAGTTCCTGCGCATTCATGTCAGGATCGATCTCCGTCTCCTTCATAAGGATTATATCGCCCGTGTCCATGCCTTCATCCATGAAAAACGTCGTGACACCTGTCCTGCTGTCGCCGTTTATAATGGCCCACTGTATCGGCGCCGCGCCCCTGTACTTCGGCAGCAGTGACGCATGGACATTGATACATCCGTGCCTGGGTATGTCAAGAATCTCTTTTGGCAGTATTTTCCCGTAAGCAGCCGTCACTATGACATCAGGCTCGAGTTTGCGGATCGTTTCGGCGAACTCGGGCGTCCTGATCTTCTCAGGCTGCAGGATGTTGCTGATGCCGAGCCTCACGGCTGCCTCCTTCACGGCAGGCGGCTTCGGCACGCTCTGGCTCCTGCCCACAGGCTTGTCAGGCTGTGTAACGACGGCAGCCACATCATAACTGTTTTCGACCAATGCCTCGAGACAGGGCACTGCAAAGTCCGGCGTCCCCATGAATATTACTCTCATGATTCCTGCTCCATCATTTCCAGTTCTTCTTCGTCGATGAAACGGATCGCCTTGTCGGTGAAAAGGATCCCGTCAAGATGGTCTATCTCATGGCACAGGGCCTGGGCCATGAAACCTTCGCCCTCTATCGTTATATTTTCACCATGTCGGTTGAGCGCCTCCACCACTACTTTGGCAGGGCGTTCGACCTCACCCCACACTCCGGGTATGCTGAGGCAGCCCTCGAGCGTGATCTGCTTGCCGCTCTGCTCTTTGATGACAGGGTTTATCAGTTCCACCAGGCCTTCACCGATATCTATGACAACGACCCTCCTGAGCACACCGACCTGGGGCGCAGCAAGGCCTGCCCCGTTTGCCTCGTACATAGTATCTGCCATATCGTCGAGCAGTATTAGTATGTTGTCATTGATTTCCGTAACTTCGCGAGCCCTTTTCCTGAGGATCTCGTCTCCTTCTTTCCTTATATTCCGTATCGCCATATGTCCTCTCCCGGATCCGGGCGCCATGCCGGTAACTGCCATGCTCCGGACCATAAGCCCTGTCCTGGGAACCGGTCCTGCTTTGTTCCGGATCACAAGTCCCGTTGTCGGTAACCGGTCCTGCCTTGTTCCGGATCATAAGCCTTGTCCTGGGAACCGGTCCGTCCGTATCCCCGGCATCAGCCCGTCCTGTCCATACTGTATTTGCTTACTTTAAGGTTACCATCCAGAACATTATATCAAACAGGCATTTGCATCGCAACAAACCCTTGCGCCATGCGGGACGGTCCGCACCAGGACTCCCCGGAAGGTCGGCGGACACGCGTTTCGGTGGGCCTGTTCACATGCGCCCGGCGGGGCGGTCCACATACACCACGGAGGGCTTCACATACGCCCCGGAAGCCTCGTTCACATACGCCCCGGTAAGCCGGTTCGCATAACACCACGGAAACCCGTTCACATGCGACACGGTGGGCCCGTTGCATACGCCCCGGAAGTTCCATTCACATACGCCCCCATAGGGCTCGTTGCACACGCCCCGGAAGCCCCGTTTACATGCGCCAGGCAGGCCGGTTCACATCATGCTGACCGGATCGATGTCGATGCTTATGTCCACGCCGCCGCTGTCCCTGTTTTTCGCGAAATGGTCCGCCAGCCCGGACAGTATCGGGCAAAGCCTGCTGATCGAACCGCACTTGGCCAGCACCCTCCACCTGTAGCGGTTCCTGAGCCTGGCCAGAGGCGCCCGCACAGGTCCGGGCAGCATCTCGTCCCCCGCATCCCTGTCCAGCCTGGCCGCAATGAAATTGTAGATATCCCTTGCCTTTGCCAGAGCAAGCCTGTCATTTACGGAACTTACGACGACCATGGCAATATGCGTGAAAGGCGGATATCGCAGCCTCCTCCTGATCTGCAGTTCCTGCCTGAAAAAAGCTTCGTAATCGTGGCGGCTGGCAGCGGTGATGCTGTAGTCCTCGGTGTTGTACGTCTGGATGATCACCCTGCCCGGCTCATCTCCCCTCCCGGCCCTGCCTGCCACCTGCGTCAGCAACTGGAACGTCCTTTCCTGGGCCCTGAAATCGTCGATGCCGAGCATGATATCGGCCGCCAGGATGCCTACCAGCGTGACATTGGGGAAATCGTGGCCTTTTGCTATCATCTGCGTCCCGATGAGTATGTTGATGTTCTCATTGCGGAACCTGTCCAATATCTCCTCGTGCGAGTGTTTCCCGGTAGTGGTATCCATGTCCATCCTGATGACGGATGCCCCGGGAAAATGCCTGCGCAGTTCCTCTTCCACTTTCTGCGTGCCCGTGCCGAACTGCCGTATATGGCTGCTGCCGCAGTTCGGGCATGTCTGCGGCATCCTGACGGTGTAGCCGCAGTAATGGCATATTAGCCTGTCGTCCGCCGCGTGGTAAGTCATCGTAATGCTGCAGTACCGGCACCTGAGGCTGATGCCGCAGTTCCTGCACAGCACGAAGGAAGCATAACCCCTTTTGTTGAGGAAAAGCATGGTCTGCCGGCCGCAGGCGATATTTTTCCCGATCTCCGCTGAAAGCAGCGTGCTGAATATCGACCTGTTGCCGATCTCCAACTCCTTCCTCATATCGACGACCGTTACTTCGGGCAGCACCATCCTGTTGGCCCTTTCCTTCATCACGGCCAGCCCGATCTTTCCTTCCCTGGCCCTGCAGTATGTCCCGACCGAAGGAGTCGCCGACCCGTAGAGCAGCAGTGCACCGCTGTACATGCACCTTCTTGCCGCCACCTGTGCAGCAGAGTATTTCGGTGTGATCTCGGACTTATACGTGGGCTCGTGCTCCTCGTCGATAATGACGAGTCCAAGCCTGTCAAACGGCACGAATATTGCAGACCTGGCGCCAACGACCACCTTCACGCTCCCGTCCCGGATAAGCCTCCACTGGTCGTATCTTTCGCCGGGCGACAGCCTGCTGTGCATGACGGCCACCCGGCCGCCGAACCTGCCCCTGAAACGGTCCACCATCTGCGGTGTAAGCGAAATCTCAGGCACTAGCACGATTGCCTCTCTGCCCTTGTCCAGCACGTGCTGTATAAGCTGCAGGTAAACCTCTGTTTTCCCGCTTCCTGTAACGCCGTGCAGCAGAACCTCCCGGAATCCCCCGCCGTCGATAAGGGCTTTGATGTTATCCAGCACATGTTTCTGCTCTGGAGTTGGTTTCAGGGGTTCCGTCGGCTCCACTTCCCTGTGCTTCAGCGGATCCCTCCTGACCTCGAGATCCACGAAATCTATGTATCCGTATTTGCTGAGCGTATCAAGGACTGAAGCCGACACTCCGGAAAACCTGGTCAGGTCCTGGACCGCGATGCATTCGTTCTCCAGGAGCATCTCGAGCACCCGGATCTGCTGTATCCTTTTTATTGCTCCAGCCTCGATATCCGAAGCAACTTCCTCCGGAGGCATGGCCAGGCACGCCGCCCGTACCGTCTTTGCCCTTACGCCGGTCGTATATTTTTCAGTTATCCTGACCAGTCCCTGTTCTTCGAGTTCCCTGATACTCCTGCCGAAATTGCTTTTCCTGCCGTACAGGTTTTTCAGTTCTTCATATTCGACGCTTCCGTCGTTCGACCTCAACAGATCTATGATCCGTCTCTTGCCTGGCGACAACCTGTCGTACGCATCATCGGCAGGGTCTGCGTCCCCGTCGCTGATCCCGCCGGCCAGTTCGACCACCTGCAGGTTCCTGACATCGATGCCTGGCGGAAGCATGCACCTTATTGCCTGGCTGTAGGTACAGAAATACCGGCGCTTCATCCAGGCGGCAAGGTCGATCTGGGACGGCAGCAACACTGGCTTGTTGTCCACCACTTTTTTTATCTCCTTGAGTCCTTCAAACTCCGAGTCATCGGCAAAGCCTATGACATAGCCTTCCTTCGGCCTGTTTCCCTTCCCGAACGGAACGATCACCCTCATCCCCGCTTCAAGGCTGTCGCGGAGCTCTTCGGGGACAAGATAGTGATATTCCCTGTCGAATTCGCGTGTCGCACCGTTTATTACAACTACGGCGATCCTTCCCATTTTCTCCCTCTTCTTTCCTCCCGTCAGGCCTTCCTGCCTTCCGACGGTCTCCCTTTCCTTCCGTCAAGCTTTTCGTCCTTCCGGCGACTTCTCCTTCCTTCCGTCCAGGCTTTCTGCCTTCCGGCGGATTTCCCTTTCCTTCCGTCCTTCTGCCCATCTGCCGGCCTATTTTTCCTTGAATCCGGCTTTCCTCTATCACGTCCGGCTTCCTGCCCTATATCACTCCGGATTTCCTTCCGGTTTCCGGCCACTCATTCCGGCCTCAGCACCGGCCTTCTCCAGACATCTGCATTTCGCCCGGACGCGCTCTCCACTTGCCAGATATGCATTTTCTCCGTTTTTACATACTGCTCTCCGTTTTAAATACTGCTATTGTAAATTATACAATAAGGGGGCGTCGTTTTCTGTCTGCCAAACAGCCGAAGCTTTGGCCTGGCAAGGCCGGACTGACATTGGCCTGGCAAGGCTGAAATGACACTTAGCTTGGCAGGACCGGACTAACATTAGCCTGGCCTCGCTTGGTTTGGATCGGTTCGGTTTGATTCGGCTCGGTTTGGTCAGATCAGGCCTGAACCGTGCACAACTGTTTTGTGTGCGAAAGCTTCCCAAAAGTTGAAATTTTGTCACCCCTATTGTGTAAAAATGCAACTTTTAAGTAAATTCCTCCGGATTTTTAAGTTATGTCCTTATAATGGTGTAAATTGAAGAAACCACAAAAGTTATGTCCGTATAATGGTGTAAATTGAAGAAACCACAAAAAGAGACATGTTTCTCCCGTTCGGTTATAATGAAATTGGCAAACAAAATAAACCGGAGGTGAAGAAACATGTCCCGAATTAATATTACACTAGAATTCAATGAATTGGTAGAGCTTTTTACGAAAGACAGGAATGAAGCGATGGCCTGTTTGCTGAAAAAATCCCTCGATGCAGTTCTTATAGCTGAATCAGAAGAACAGATAGGAGCTGCGAGATATGAAAGAAGTGAAAACAGAAGAGATTATCGTAACGGCACAC
>Ga0208938_1000201_pt1 | contig 53099 bp, 60 predicted proteins | sample AD_UKC125_MetaG_FD_184434 | JGI IMG/M metagenome (GOLD analysis project Ga0208938, IMG submission 184434) | Active sludge microbial communities of municipal wastewater-treating anaerobic digesters from USA - AD_UKC125_MetaG (SPAdes) (version 2) | ecosystem: Engineered > Bioreactor > Anaerobic >... | reverse complement strand
CGACTGCGGACTGGCCCGCTGCTGATTGACCAGCAGCGTCTTGATGGTCACGCGCCGCGACATGGGCGTGAGCTTCGCGCCCGCGAAGCGCGCCGCCGTGTGGCCGCGTCCCAGCCGCGAGCCGGGCCGCTGGCCGATGCCGGCGCCCTTGCCACTGCCGCCAGGACGGCGCACCGCCGACTTGCCGCTGCTGGCCTTTCCTGCCTGCTTGAGCACCTTGGAAACGAAGCCCTGGCCCCGGTTCTTCGGGGCGCTGGGGCGGATGCGGAAATCGTCATCGCGGCGGTTGGTCATGGCTGGGCTGCCTGCAAGCTCTGGCGTGTCCGGGCGTGCGAAGCACGTGGACATGACTGCATCGGCGCGGGCTTCGCGCCCCAAGCGGCACGGCGGCAAAGCCGCTCCGTGCCGCGCCACCCCCACGTGCAGACAGGCTTTCGACGCGGCCCGGTGCCGCGTCCTTTTGTCTTGCCTTCCGCCTTTGCCCCTCGCTGGCGCTCCGGGCCGCGGCGGCCCGGCGGCGCTGCTGCGCGAGCAGCCAGCGCGCCGGCGAACGCGCGAACCAGCGCGGTGAGGGCCGCAGGCCGGGCGCGTTCGAGGCAAGACGCCTGCACGTGGGACGGCTGCGCCGAAGGCAGCGCGAAGTGCGGCGCGGATGCGCTCGCACTGCACGCGCGACAGCATGGCGACGGACAGCAGAACGACACGCCCGATGGCACGATGAAATGCACGGCAACGTGCAGCGAGTCGGCGGCCGTCATGGGCGAGACTCCAGCCAGACCGGATGCGCGACGCCGATCACGGCGGATGCGCTGACCGGCCCGAAATACCGGCTGTCGAACGACGCCGGGTTGGTCACACTGAGCAGGAACAGTTCGCCAGCTTCAAGGCGACGGCACTGCTGCCAGGATGGCAGCGGCCGGCCCCAGCGGTCGGCGGGCAGCGCGGCGGCCGAAGGCACGCCGTCGATGCGGACGATGCGGCCAGTGATGCACACCTCCTGCGGCGCGATGGCGCCCACGCGCTTGAGCAGCGGGACGCGCGCCGGCAGGTAGCCGCGCTGCGCGGCCAGCGCGGCAGCGTCTGGCGGCAGCGTGGTCAGGACGATGCTGCCCACGGACAAGGGGCGTGGCAGCGAGCCGGGCTTACGGCCCAGCGGATCGACGCGATACCAGCCGACCGCCACGCTGTCGGACGGGTTGTAGATCAGGCGCGGCAGCGGATGCACGAAGGACGCCCAGGCCAGCGCAGCGAGGCCCCAGGCGGACAGGCTCGCCAGCACGAGGCGAGCGCGCAAACGTGCGCGGGGCGCGCGAGGACGCGGCTCGGTGCCGGCAGGGGAAACGGCGGTCATGGCAGCGCCCTCCCGGTCAGCCAGGCGGCGTGCCGCTCGGCGGTGTATTCGGGCAACGGCAGGCGCGCGGCGAGCCGGTTGGCGAGCGTGCGCCAGTACGCGGGCGACGCACCGATAGGCGCGATGCCCAGCGCCTCGATGGGGGCGATGCGCTCCAGCACGGCGCGCACCTGGTTCTCCCCTTCGGCGTGCAGCAGCAGGCGCGCGCCAGGCTGCACGCCGGGGATGCGCTGCGCCGCATCGAACGGCGTGCAAGCCTGCATCACCATGAGCTGCCAGCGGATCGTGCCGTAGTCGTTGGCATGCCAGCGGATGCGGCAGAACATGGCACCCGGCAGGAACACCGCGCAGCGCCGCCAGCGGTCGAGCTGGAGCGTGCGCGCAGGTTCGCCGAAGCGCAGGTAGAGCTTGAAGCGCGGTTCGATGTAGGCCAGCGCCACGCGCGTCAGCGGTGCGCTGGCAGGCTGGCCGAAAGATGCTGCGAGCGCAGCCGTGGCCGCGCCAGCGACAGGCGAAGCGGATGTGGTCATGGGGTGTTTTCCCTGCGGTGTTCTGGAAACTCGCGCTCAAGCAGGCCGCGCAGCAGATCGGCCACCGTCACGCCTTGCGTGAAGGCCGACACCTTGATGCGCGCCCGCATCGCGAACGTGATGTCGAGGGTCAGGCGGGCGGTGTAGAGGTCGCCCTTGCCCAGCGCATCGGCGTCGCCCTGGCGAATCCACGCCTCGGCGTGCGGATTCGCGGGCGGACGCGCGCCGATGCCGACGCGCTTGACCGAGCGTTTGCCGTTCGGTGGCGGCTTTGCGGTCATGGCGTCCACCGCAACAGTTCGTCCACCAGCGCGGTGATTTCGCGCGCGGCGGCGCTGTCCGGCGCCGTCTCGCGTGCAAGCCGTCCAGCGGCCACGCTGTCGGCGAACACGATGCGTTGATGCACTTCCGCGCGCAGCGCAGGAAGCGGCTGGTCGGCGAGTGCCTGGCGCGCTTCGCGTCCGATCACGGTGGTACTGACGCGCCGATTGATGACGAAGGCCGCGCGCAGCGCAGGCCGAAACACCTGCGCTTCGCGGATCAGCGCCACCATCTCCGCGCTGGCCCACAGGTCGTAGGGGCTGGGCTGCACCGGAATCAGCACGCGCTCGGCCGCCAGCAGCGCGGAGCGCGCCAAGGCGGCGATCCTGGGCGGCCCGTCGATGACGACGTGATCGGCCCGCCTGGCGAGTTCTGGCGCCTCCTGATGCAGCGTTTCGCGTGCGAGGCCCACGGCGCTGAACAGCCTTGGCAAGCCTTGCTGGCTTCTGCGCTGCGTCCAGTCCAGCGATGAGCCTTGCGGGTCGGCATCCAGCAGCACGACGTGCTGGCCGCGCATCGCCAACTCTCCAGCGATGTGCGTGGCGAGCGTGGTCTTGCCCACGCCGCCTTTCTGGTTGAGCAGAGCAACGATCATGGCGCGGCCCTCCGTGTTGGAAAGCCGGGCTGTTGCCGCTGCGCTTCGTGCCGCGTGGCGGTTGTCCACCGTGGCGCGGCGCTTCTACTACCAGTTAGAGGTTTTAAGTTAGGGAAGTTAGAGGGGCCGCAAACCCGCGCCGTTATTGGCTTTGCGGCCGATTCGTACTCCTGATAGCACGATAGCCGTACTCCCGATAGCACGATACCTCGTACTCCTGATAGCACGAGCCCGTCCACAAGTTGCGCACCGTTTATCCCCGTGCCGTGTATGGCACGGGCCGAAAGGTCAGCAGCTCGGCGCCGTTGTCCGGCATCCGCTCGATGCCCAGGGCGTAGCCCGGCAGCGACTGCCGCGCGACCAGCGTGCGCAGGTCGTAGGCGAAGTCCGAGAAGCGCGTAGCGCTGCCCGATTTCCGATACAGGTGTCGGAAATCGAACTGCCAGCCGCCCGGCTGTCGGCCACCGTGCTTGCGCACCAGCCGGTACAGCCAGCGCTCGATGCCGCCCGTCAGCCGGAAATACGCCGGGTCGATGGTCAGCACCAGGGCGGCGTCCATGACGCCGGCATAGAACCAGTCCGGCAAGATCAGCTCCAGCCCCAAGGGCGTGCCCTTGGCATCGGCCAGTTCCTTCCACTCGTTGATCCACGAGAAGCGATGCAGGCGCCGTCCGGTCGTCTCGCGGATCGACGTGGCCACCGTGGTCGATTGCAGCCGGTCGAGGGCGGCCTTGAGGCGCTGGTAGTCGCGCAGCGACGTACCGCGCCCGATGAACCGCAGGATCTCGTAGGGCGTGGCCTGCATCAGCCGCGACGAGCGGAAGCCCGCGTCGCGGGCTTCCACGATCTGCGAGGCCGCCCATATCAGCACGTCCGCGTCCCAAATCGTGGCGATGCCATGCTCGGCCGTGCCTTCCACGCGGATCGTGACGTTCCCCGCCCGGAAGTCGATCGGCGCGACGCGCCGCGACTTCGCCAGCGAGAAGAACGGAAAGGCCATCAAGTCCTGGCTGTCGCGCGGCGCCATGTCGCCGGGCAAGGCGCGGAACAGGTCGAGCTGTTCGCGCTCTTGCAACGGCCGCTGCCGGGACGGCAGCGCAGGGCTGGACATGGCGATGGCCTCCCGCGCTCCAGTGGTCAGCGCGCACGGCTGTCGGCCGAGTGGTGCTCGGCGTATTCGGGATCGGAAGTCGTCTCGAAGCTGCGGTCGGCGGCCCAGGCATCGAGGTCGGCCACGGCGTACATGACGCGCCGGCCGAACTTGCGAAAGCGCGGGCCGCCGCCGATCACGCGCTGCTTTTCCAGCGTGCGCGGCGACAGGCGCAGGTATTCGGCGGCTTCGTCGTTGGTCAGATAGCGTTGGGGCTGCGCGGCAGCAGTTGAGACAGCGGCGGCAGGCCGCAAAGGAGCGGGACGCATGAGATGAACCTCCATCGGTTGCAAAGCTCCGGCCACACAGCGCAACCGGATGGAAGCCAGTCTCAGAAAACGAAGCTGCTCTGCTCAGGGACGTTTTGCGTCTCCATCAAAACGTCCCTTCTCAAGCGGCGACAGTTGTGCTAGGCGGCGGTAGCCGCCGCGCATCAACGCATCGCCGCGCCGCACCAGGCGGCGCACGCGGGCACGCAGATCGCCATCGGCGTGCCAGTCGGCGGCCACGGCATCGGCGCCGAACAGACCTTCGGCCACGTCGCGCAAGGACGCACCCGCCAGGGTCGCGTCGAGCGCCTGCAAGGTGTGCAGTTCCAGCAGCGCGGCAGGTGTCGGCCTACGTCTGGCATCGGCCAGTGCCGCGCCGAACACATGACCGCGCGCAGGCGCGGCAGCGCCGCCGCGGTGGGCATAGGCGACGGCCATGCCGTCTTCCAGTCCAGGCGCGAGCGCGAAGCGCAGGCAATGGCCGGGGCTGCGTGCGGTGAGCGCCAGCCCCTTGCCATCGTGGAGCAGTTGCTTATGGCCGGGGATACGCCAGAACGCGAAGGATTCGGCATCCACGGGCGGATCGGCATCGGGGTAGAGTTGCACCACGGCAGCGTGGCCGGGCTGCCAGGCCGGATGCGCGTCGCGCGCATCCAGGGCCGGGTCTTCCAGCAGGCGCAGGCCCCAGCGATGCGCCGCGTCCTGTGCTGCCTGTGACCGGCGACGATGGCGCAGCCAATCGAGCCGGTAGTCGGGGTGCCTGCGCAGGTACTCCCAGGCGAGCGCAAGGCTGTCCAGATGCAGCACGTACAGATACGCGGCAGTCGGATACCAAGACTCGGCGGCGCGATCGGCCATGACGCAACCTCCAGGGAACAGGAATCGCCGCCACGGCCGGGCTACGCGCTACATCGCCATCGTCAGAACGTCATGGGTAAAAATTGTGGCTCGGGTTGTCAAGACCAATTGGCTCCGATGCGTTGCGGTTTCCGTCTCAATGTGGCAGTGGCAGCGCCCCGACCGTGGGACGCCGTACAGGCCAGCCTGCCGCAGCCCAGGCCGGACATCATGACTGTTTCGATCAGATTTGCCGGGGTATGCCGCAAGAGTGCCGATTAAGACCTATCCGGCATGACACCAGACTGAGAAAGCCACAGTAGGCCGTACTCAGTCCGGGATGGCCCCGTCGCGCTCGGCCAGCCGGGTGTATTCCGACAGCGTGCGCGTGGGGCGGAAATAGAGGTCGCGCATCACGGGCTGCTGATGCGGCCCGACGATGCCAGCCAGCTCGGACAGCTTGACGGTTCCTTGCGCCGGCATTCCGATTCCCAGGTCGATGAGGCCCCAGGCGGTGTCGCCATCGGCGGGATCGAGCGCAGCCAGCAGCCAGGTCACATGCGCGTCCGGCATGAACAGCCGCACCACGGGCACCGGGTCGATGGCCCGGCCAGCGGCGCGGGCCTCGCCGTTGGCGAGCAGTTGCGCGCGCTCCGGGACGGTGGCGAGTGGCTGGGGCATGGTCGGCAATCCCACAAATCCAATGATGCACGGATGCGGTTTCACGCCCAAGCGCAGAACCGCCAAACCGGATTTACGCCTTCGTGCGCAAGCGCGGATGCGCTTGCGTGGCTTTGCTGGAACCCGCCGATGCGGATTTCCGTAAAGGCACAAAAACGTAGAACACCAAATGAACACTATAGATTGTAGCTCTATAGGACGCAATGGGCTGTCATCTTGGTTTTTCGAGGGAAACCATAGGTGGCGGCTGGGAACTCATTGGCGAAGGCGTTGAAGACAGTTAGAAAGGCCCGTGGCTTGAGCCAGGAAGCCTTCTCTGACGTGTCCAGCCGTACCTATATGAGTACCCTCGAACGCGACCTGAAAAGCCCGACCTTGAACAAGCTGGCCGAGCTGTGCGAGGTGATGGAGATCCACCCGCTCACACTGCTGACGCTGGCCTATGCGGGCAATAGCCCGCACAAGGCCGACGAACTGCTGGCGCAGGTGCGCCAGGAGCTGGAGGCGGTGTTGAAGGAACGCGACGCGGCGAAGCCGCGCGCGTGACGTTGTGATGTGCTGCGACCAGCAGCACAGCGCCCCGCCGCGATGGGCGGGGCGCTGCGGCGGTCACGCCGCCTGGGGCTTGCTGCGCGACCAGATAAGGTCGTGCGTGCCGTCCTCGCCTTCGATCAGGCGGGCATAGACCGGAGCCGGGAACGAAGGATCGTCGAGGGTCACGGACAGGTAATCGCGCCCGGCCTCGCTTGTCTTCTTCCACGCCGCGCCGATGTCGTGGCCGGCGGCCTGGAGGCGGAAGTCGGGGGCGTTCTCGCTGCTGCCCTTGTCGTTGGGAACCAGCTTGGCCTTGACGTTGAGTGTCAGGGTGCGAAGCGTGCCGGTGAAGCCGTCTTTGTCTGCGGTGAAGGTGCCGATGTTGGCCATGATGTTTTCTCCTTTCGGTTGAACAAGGTTCGCGCCCATCGCGTCCTTGTTGTGATCCGGCCGGCAGGGGACGGGCTGGCCGCACCGCTTGCGGTCGAAACGCAGTGGAGAGCCGGGAGGCGAAAAGAATTTGCTGCGCGAGGAAGCCGTGCAGCGGCGGGGAAATTGTTTTCGCCGGACGGTTGCAGCCATGAAGCCCGAGGCGCAGCCGCGCCACCGCCAGGATTCACAACGAGACAAGGACGCCTTGGGTCGAACCGCTCCGAAAGGAGATAGGGCCTGCTCGGCATCCCCGCTCGAAGGCTTCTCCGGCTCGCCCGCTGACGCGGGCGAGGTCAACCCCGCAACGACAGGCGAGAACGCCTCCACCACACCTTGCGGCGCCGGTCTTGAGGCGTGGCGTGGAAGCTCCATAGCGATGCCGGGCGGGTTGTCCGTGAACCGTCCTTCGTGACGTGATGGGCAGGAACCGCCAGCGTTGAGGACGGCACGCACCTGCACAACCTGCCGCAGCAAGCGCCAGCGTGTTCGCCAGCGCCCCGTTCATCGCGGCGGGGCGCTGGACGGGCCGATCCGGCGCAGCCGGTTCGGCCACATCGAGGGGCGCCAAGCTGCGCGCGGCGGGGATAGCCCGCAGGGCTTTCCCCTGGAGGCAAGCGAAGCGCGCAGCGCCGCAGGCGCGAAGGCGTGAGCAACTGTCTTGAAAGTCAAGCCTCGCAAGCGCGCAGGCTCCATTCAATTGAAGCGTTTTGCCAATGATTCAATAAATGTTGTATTATCGAATCATGAACGAGACCCAAGCCATTTCCGCCCTCGGCGCCCTGGCCCATACCCAGCGGCTGCGCGTGTTCCGCGCCCTGGTGGTCGCCGGCCCCGAAGGGCTGACACCCAGCGTCCTCGCCGACCAGCTCGACGTGGCCCGCAACTCCCTGTCCTTCCACCTGAAAGAACTGGCCCATGCCGGCCTGGTCACCATCGAGCAGCAGGGCCGCAACCTGATCTACCGCGCCGACTTCACCCAGATGAATGGGCTGCTCGGCTATCTGACCGAGCACTGCTGCCAGGGCGGCGCGTGCGAGGTCACCGAATCCTCCTCTGCCTGTACTTCCTGCTGAAAGGATCACCCCCATGAAGCGCTTTCACGTCCACCTGCACGTCGATGACCTGAACCGCAGCATCGGCTTCTATTCCCAACTGTTCGCCGCGCAGCCCGCGCGCGTCGAAGGCGACTACGCCAAATGGATGCTCGAAGACCCGCCGGTCAACTTCGCCATCTCCACACGTGGCAACAAGCCGGGCATCGACCACCTGGGTATCCAGACCGACGATGCCGAGGAATTGGCGGTGCTGAAGGCCCGCGCCGAGGCGGCCGACATGACGCTGCTGGACGAGGGCACCACGACCTGCTGCTACGCGCGCAGCGAGAAGCACTGGATCACCGATCCGCAGGGCGTGGCCTGGGAGCACTTCCACATGCTGGGCAACATTCCGGTCTTTAACGAAGCGGCGCCTGCAGCGACTTCCGCCGCAGCGTGCTGTACCCCGGTGCGCGGCAAGCCGGTGGGCGTTGCGGTGAAGCCGGCTTCCTCCTGCTGCTGATGTGAGATACCCATGACCACCGACAAGACCTACAACGCCCTGTTCATCTGCACGGGTAACTCGGCCCGCTCCATCCTGGCCGAAGGCATCCTCAATGAATTGGGCCAGGGGCGCTTTCGCGCCTACTCGGCGGGCAGCCACCCCAAGGGCGAAGTCCACCCACTGGCGCTCGCCACGCTGGAGCGGCTGCACATGCCGACCGCCGGCTACCGCAGCAAGAACTGGGACGAGTTCGCGGCGCCCGGTGCGCCGGAGCTGGATTTCATCTTCACGGTCTGCGACAACGCCGCCGGCGAGGTCTGCCCCGTGTGGCCGGGACGCCCGATGTCGGCGCATTGGGGTGTGCCTAATCCCGCAGCCGTCGAGGGCACCGACGAACAGAAGCGCAAGGCATTCACGGATGCGGCGCTGACCTTGCGCCGGCGCATCGAGCTATTCCTGTCGCTGCCGATGCAACGCCTGGATGCCATGTCGCTGCAGCACGAGCTGCGCAGCATCGGCACGAAGTGAGGTCTGCGCGATGAGTGTTGGAACCCAAACGGCCAGCCGCGTGCCGGCCGCCCCCACCATGAGCGTCTTCGAGCGCTACCTGAGCGTGTGGGTACTGCTGTGCATCGTCGCCGGTATCGCGCTCGGCCAGTTCGCGCCCAGCGTGTTCCATGCCATCGGCCGCATGGAGATCGCGCAGGTCAACCTGCCGGTGGGCCTGCTGATCTGGGTGATGATCATTCCCATGCTGCTCAAGGTGGACTTCGGCGCTCTCGGCCAAGTCAAGCAGCATTGGCGCGGCATCGGCGTGACGCTGTTCGTCAACTGGGCCGTCAAACCCTTCTCGATGGCGCTACTCGCCTGGATCTTCATCCGCCAGGTCTTCGCGCAGTGGCTGCCCTCCGACCAGCTCGACAGCTATGTCGCGGGCCTGATCCTGCTGGCCGCCGCACCCTGCACGGCAATGGTGTTCGTCTGGAGCCGGCTGACCGGGGGCGATCCTGTGTTCACGCTGTCGCAGGTGGCGCTGAACGACACCATCATGGTCTTCGCCTTCGCCCCAATCGTGGGCCTGCTACTGGGCTTATCGTCCATTACGGTGCCGTGGGACACCTTACTGGTATCGGTCGGTCTGTACATCGTGATTCCGGTCATCCTGGCCCAGCTCTGGCGCCGCGCGTTGCTGAGCAAGGGCCAAGCCGCCTTCGACCGGGCGCTGGAGCGCATCGGCCCTCTGTCGATCGCGGCGCTGCTGCTCACGCTGGTGCTGCTGTTCGCCTTCCAGGGCGAGGCCATCATCCGCCAGCCGCTGGTGATCGCCATGTTGGCGGTGCCGATCCTGATCCAGGTGTTCTTCAACTCCGGGTTGGCCTACTGGCTCAACCGTCGGCTGGGCGAGCAGCACAACATTGCCTGTCCCTCGGCGCTGATTGGTGCCTCCAACTTCTTCGAGCTGGCCGTGGCCGCCGCCATCAGCCTGTTCGGCTTCCAGTCCGGCGCGGCGTTGGCCACCGTGGTCGGCGTGCTGATCGAGGTACCCGTGATGCTGCTGGTCGTGCGCGTGGTCAACCGCTCGCGCGGCTGGTACGAATGCGGCCCGAACTCCGCCACCCGATAACCAACCAGGTCACTCCCATGAGCACCGTCACGATCTACCACAATCCCGACTGCGGCACCTCGCGCAACGTGCTGGCCCTGATCCGCAACAGCGGCGAGGAGCCCACGGTCATCGAGTACCTGAAGACCCCGCCCGATCGGGCGACGCTGATGGTGCTGATCGCCGCAATGGGCGTATCGGCGCGCGCCGTGCTGCGCGAGAAAGGCACGCCCTATGCCGAACTGGGCCTGGGCGACCCGCAGTGGGGCGATGACCGGTTGATCGACTTCATGCTCCAGCATCCCATCCTCATCAACCGGCCCATTGTGGTCACGCCGCTGGGCACGCGCCTGTGCCGGCCTTCGGAGGCCGTGCTGGACATCCTGCCGCAGCCGCAGCGCGGCGCGTTCCGCAAGGAAGACGGCGAAGCCGTGGTGGATGCGGAGGGTCGCAGGGTCTGAGACCTCCCGCACAAGCGGCAGGCAATCTGAAGTGAGGCTGGTATTATCGAATTTCGTTATCGATATTCGATATGAAAGAGAAACCTACTCCACGTGCCATGGAGCACCACGACCTGCTGTCGGGGCTGATCCGCCTGCATGTGCTGCACCACGCAGCCGAGCAGGAGATCTACGGGCAATGGATGATCGACGAGCTGGCCCACCACGGCTACCGCCTCTCCCCCGGAACGCTGTACCCGATGCTGCACAAGATGGAGCGCGACGGCTACCTCGTCTCCCGCCAGGAGCGTGAAGGGCGCACCGTGCGCAAGCTCTACACGATCACGCCCAAGGGCAAGGAAGGCTTGGCGCTGGCCAAGGACCGCATCCGGGAGTTCACCGGGGAGGCGATGCACAAATGACAGATTCCACCAACACCTTGCAGCATGAGGCCGCTGCCGCGCGCGGCTCACCCGTCGAAGTCTTCGGCGCCTTCCTCAAGCTGGGGCTGACCTCCTTCGGCGGGCCGATCGCGCATCTGGGCTATTTCCGCTCGGAGTTCGTCGAGCGTCGCCGCTGGCTGGATGACCGCAGCTACTCCGATCTGGTCGCCCTGTGCCAGTTCCTGCCGGGGCCGGCCAGCAGCCAGGTCGGTATGGCGCTGGGGTTGGGCCGCGCGGGCTGGCTGGGGCTGCTGGCGGCCTGGGCCGGATTCACCTTGCCATCGGCGATTGCGCTGATCCTGTTCGCCTTTGGCATCGCCGAGTACCAGGGGCTGGCCCAGTCCGGCTGGGTGCACGGGCTCAAGGTCGTCGCCGTGGCCATCGTGGCGCAAGCGGTCTGGGGGATGGCCAAGTCGTTGTGCCCGGACCGGCCGCGCGCCGCGCTGGCCATTCTGGCGGCGCTGCTGACCATGGTCCTGCCCTCGGCCGCGGGACAGCTTGCCGCCATCGCGGTGGCAGGGCTGCTGGGCTGGTGGACATTGAAGATCGCGCAACCCGGCGGCGGCCACGCCCACAGCTACCCCGTCTCGCGCAAGCTGGGCATCGTGGCGCTGCTGCTGTTTGCCGCACCGCTCGTCGGGCTGCCCCTGTGGGCGGCAGCCACGGACTCGTCCACGATAGCCCTGCTGGAAGGGGTGTACCGCTCCGGTGCACTGGTCTTCGGCGGTGGACACGTTGTGCTGCCGCTGCTGCAGGCCTCGGTGGTGCCCAGCGGCGTCGTGAGCAATGCCGACTTCCTGGCCGGCTACGGTGCGGCGCAGGCCGTGCCGGGGCCGCTGTTCACTTTCTCGGCCTACCTCGGCGCGGTCGCCCACGGACCGCTGCATGGCTGGATCGGCGGGCTGGCACTCCTGGGCACGATCTTCCTCCCCGCTTTTTTCATGCTGGTCGGTGCACTGCCGTTCTGGGAAGGGCTGCGCCACCGCGCGGGCATCCAGACGGCCATGGCCGGCATCAACGCCGGCGTGGTCGGTATTCTGGTGTCCGCCCTCTATGACCCGGTATGGAAGAGTGCCATCCACAGCAAGGCGGATTTTGGGCTGGCGCTGCTCTCGTTCGGACTGCTGACGGTGGGGCGCGTGCCGCCGGCGCTCGTGGTGCTGTTAGCCGGGCTGGTGGGCTGGGTCATGGCGATGGGCGTCTGAATCTCATGTGGCACACCCTGACCATCCAGCTCCGACACGAAACCGCCGACGACATTGCCGCCATCGAAGCGGTCACGACCGCCGCCTTCGCTGATGCACCACACACCAGCCACACCGAGCAATTTATCGTGCGCGCCTTGCGTGCCGCCAACGAACTGACGCTTTCCATCGTGGCCGAAGAACATGGGCGCGTCGTCGGTCACGTCGCGCTGTCGCCAGTAACGATCACCCATGAGCACAGGCGAAAGACCGAGGGCTGGTATGGGTTGGGGCCGATCTCCGTCCTGCCGCCAAGGCAGGGGCGAGGCATCGGTTCGCGCCTGATGGAACAGGCGCTGTCTGAACTGCGGGCTATGCAGGCCGCAGGCTGCGTGCTGCTGGGAGATCCAACGTACTACACGCGCTTTGGCTTCCAGGCCCATGCGGGCTTGCAACTGCCGGGCGTGCCGCCCGGCTATTTCATGGCGCTGGCCCTGCATGGGACAGTGCCGGAAGGCATCGCGCACTACAGCGATGCCTTCAACGCCGCCGCCTGAGCCAGCGCGAAGGCGGCGGCGTTTTAATTCGGCTATTGGCCTTGAACACCGGGCGCGGCCACTGTCGCACCCGGATTTCGCGTCCACCGCGCCCAGGGCGGAACGGCCTGGGCGCGGTGCTGATCGCGGTTATTCCTTCGTCTCGATGCGCCACCACACAAAGCGAAGCGCCCCGGTCGAGGCCGGGGCGCTTGCCTTCGGCGCGGGTCAAGCGGCCAGTGCCTCGGCGGGTTCATCCGCCATTGCCTCGGTATCCTCCGGGGCGTCCTGCTCCGGGCCTTCTTCCTGCGCGGCCTCCTGCGGGCCTTCGGCCTTGAAGATGGCGGGCATCCAGCCGGTGCCATCGGCCAGCCGCTCGGCCTCGCTGGCAATGTCGGCCTTCTTGAGCTTCGCCAGCCGGGTGACGAATTCCGGTGCAAACGCGCCCACGGCATCCAGAATCACGGCCTTGGAAACGTGCTTGAAGTAGCCTTCTGCGGTCGGCTTCCACCATGCGGCCATGTCGAGGCCCACGGCCTGCGCCAGTTCCTTGCCGGGCTGGTGCGGCGTGGCACTGGGCGTCACCACGTCCACCGTGGAAGCCACGCACACGGCCAGCAGCCGCACCAGTTCGTCTTGCGACTTCGCCAGCAGCGCGGCGAACAGTTCGGCGCTGTCCTCCGGCAAGGCTTCACCGGCTACCTGTTGCAGTTCGCGCAGCGCCACGGCGGCAGGCGATTCCGGCCAGTCCGGGGCCATGCCTTCCAGCCGGTCTTGCGCCGTGAGGCGCACGCCGAGTGGCAGTCCATCGCCGTAGGCGTCGGGCTGCAAGACCTTCTGCACCATGCCATGCACCAGCGCGGCCAGCGCGACCTGCGGATGCCGGGCGACTTCGATTTGCAGCGCCGCCGTGCGGTGGGCGCTCAACCGCTGCGCCAGCCGGTCGGACAGGCTCGCGGTCTTGGGCGCGTCGTCGGCGTCCTCGTGCTCGTCGTTGGCGGCTTCGCCTTCGGTACTGCCGAAACCGCGCCGCAGCTTTTCCAGCGTGCGCAGCGCCTTGGCCTCGGCTTCGCGCAGCAGGCCGCGATGAATGACGGCCTCGCCGTTGCGGTCGATGGTGACGATGGCACCGGCCACCTCGCGCACCTCGGGGGCATAGCCTTGTAAGGCGTCCTCCGCGTCTTGCAGTTCGCTGACCACCTGATCGCGCCGCTGTTCCAGCTTCTCGGCCTTGGCCTCGTCCTCGGCGTCGCAGGCTTCTTCCAGTTCGGCGTCGATCTTTTCGAGGCGGGTTTCCAGCGAGGCGATGCGGCGGGCCTCGCGGGTGGCCGGCTCGCGGCGGTGGCGCGGGGCGTTCTGGAACACCTGCCGTTCCTCGTAGGCCAGATGCGGCACGGCCTCCACCCATGCCCAGCCCTCGGCGCGCACGTCCTCGGCCAGCGTTGCCAGCTTGTCGCGCACCAGCGTTTCCAGCACTCCGGCGTCGGTGAGGTAGGTTCCGGCATCGCCTTCGGCGAACAGGTCGCGGCGGATGCCACCGCCTGCCTGCCGGTAGGTGTCCAGCCCGACGAAGCGCACCAGCGCGTGCGTGGCGTCGATTTCGCGCTCGGTCAGGCGCTCGCGCAGCTTGGACGGGCTGCGCTGCCATTCCGGCGCACCATAGAACGCGGCCTCCTGCGCGGCGTGGTCGTTGGTGATGGTCAAAGCCATCAACTGTTCCAGCGTCACGCTACCGGCCCGGTAGTCGACCATCAGGCGCGGCGAGACATTCGCCAGCTTCAAGCGGCGCTGCACCACCAGCGGGGACACGCCGAAGTCGGCGGCAATGTCCTCGATGGGCCGGCCTTCCTTGACCAGCGCGGCGAAGGCCGCGAACTGGTCGGCGGGGTGCATGTTCTCGCGCTGCACGTTCTCCGCAAGGCTGACGGTGCGGGCGGAAGCGTCGGCCACCAGCAGGCACGGCACTTCGTAGTCGGCGGGGATGCGCTTCTTCTTCGCCAGCAGCTTCAAGGCGGTCAGGCGGCGGTCGCCTGCCACCACCTCGTAAGCCTCGCCATCGGCGGCAAGAATGACGATCAGGTTTTGCAACAGGCCGATGCGGGCAATGCTCGCGGCCAGTTCGGGGATGGACTGGCGCGGGGTAGTGCGGACGTTGCGTTTGGAACGGCGCGGCAGCAACTGCGACAGCGGAACCAAGATCAGGTTCTTGGTCGGGTCGGCCACTTCCAGCGGTGCGGCGGCTTCGATGGCGACGGTTTCGGTTTTGAGTACGGCGTTCATGGTGATAACTCCTTGCGGTTGGGATGCAGCAGCGAGAGAAGCGGCAAGGGCTGCTGCCTGCCCCTGCCGCGTGGGGATTCAGGCTTTCAACTGGCGCAGGCCATCGGCCAGCAGCCACAGGGCGCGATTCAGGCGCACGCTTTGGTCGATGCCCTGCACGGGCCGGGTGGTCTGGCGGCGGCCATTCGCGGCGCGGGCGGACAGGCCGCCTTTGGTCAAGTTCTCCTGCGTGCGGTTGAACACGCTCCACAGGTCGCGGCGGTCGTCGTCATGGCGGCGCGGCATCAGGATTTGCGATTCCGTGATGGGTGCAGGCTTGTCCTCGTCGTACTTCAACGCCAGCGCAGCGCGGGCGAACACTTCCGATTCCCCTGCGTCCAGCGTGATGGCTCGCATGGCATCGCGCGATTCCTGCGCCCGGTCGAAGCCGTGCAGGACTTCGTAAGCGCCTTCGATGACCTGCGCCGCCACGTCGCCCTTGTGCGGCACGCGCACGTCGGCCACGGTGTCGCCGCAGACAAGGCCATTGCTGCAAACGAAGCGGAACATCCCGGCCAGCATCTGATAGCTGCTGGTGCCGTCATGGGAGTTCAGCAGGATGATTTCGTTGGCCTCGCGGCCGTTGATCTGGCTGGCGTGGCGCAGCCGGATCATGTGCTTGGTGTAGTCGCGGCGGTCGTCGTGGCGCACGCGGGTCTGCGTCACCATGAAAGGCTCGAAGCCTTCTCCGCGCAGTTCTTGCAGCACGGTCGCGGTGGGGATGTAGCTGTACCGCTCGGAGCGGCTTTCGTGCGGGGCGTCCGCGAAGATGGACGGGGCCACGGCCCGGATTTGGTCGTCGGACAAGGGACGTTCCGAACGCAGCACCGGGGAACGGGAAGCGAAGCGGGATGCGAGTTGCATGGCATTTCTCCTGACAAAGAAAGAAGGGTTTGCTGTTCACCGCACACCGGATTCCTAGATTCGGAGCCCAGCCTTTCGGCTGTTTGGTGCGGTCGGCACGAGGAACCCGGTTGGCCCTGTTGCCACCGTCTTTCCTGAGTTCATCGCCCGCGACGAAAGGGAGCCCGTGGACGGGGGCCGTCAAGGACACAAGCGCAGGGTTGGTGCGGCCCGCAGGCTCAGCCGAGGACACGGCCCTGCGCGCCTTGATGGCACACGGCCGCGGGCTACAGTCGCGGACAAGGTGATGAAGTCAGGGGAGACGGCTGGACATGGCAACGGTCTTCCCTGTGTGCCGAACCGCACGGCAAGCGAAGCGCGCAGGCCCGAAGCTGGAAGCCGGGCCGGAGGCGTCAGCCGAGCGGAGCGAGGGAACGATGGAAGCCCGAAGGGGGCGAGACTCGCGTAGCGAGGCTCGATGCGCAGCACGACAGCGCGACCGGCCATGTTTCTTGGCCGGGGACGCACGACTGTCCTACGATCCCTCTATGGAGGAAACCATCATCAACAACGACGATCGTTTGGAGCACATGCTCCACCGCTCCAATGCCTTGCATGAACGTCTGGATGAACTACTGGGCGACGCCGATTTCGATGGATCGCCCCGTGGCGAGTCAGCTCTTGGCATGTGCCTGGTCGCTATGGAGCATGCAACAGCGATGCGAGCATTGATGGCGCTGCGACTACCCTCGTCCGCCGTCGGCCTCATGCGCCTGCAGTTCGAGGCCCTGACGCGGGCAATGTGGCTGCTCTACGCAGCCAGCGACGCAGCGATCGACAAGCTGCTGGCGCCACTGACGCTGCAGAGCGAACAGGCGGCCAAGAACTTGCCTGGCGCCAGCGAAATGATTGAGCAGATCGGCAAGCGAGTCGGACAAGGCGCGCCGGCGGCTGCGCACCAAATGCTTTCGCATTTCAAGGATGTGACCTGGCACGGCATGAACTCGTTCGTGCATGGCGGCATTCATCCGCTGCGGCGCAGTGCCGACGGCTTCCCGGTCGATCTTGCGCTACAGGTACTGCGCAGCTCGAACGGTCTGACGACCATGACCGGCATGACGATGGCAGTCCTCACCGGCGACGAGGCCGTGGCCAAGCCCGTGAGTAAGATCCAGCCGGCATTCGCCGACTGCCTGCCGGATCTCCTGAAACCTTGAACGAGGCATCTTGCGACGCCCCGCGCGAAATCATTCGATGATCCGCCCGGCCGCATCGCGCGCATAGGCACTCAGGCGCTTCTCGGCACGGAAGTGCAGATCGCGTTCGACCGGCAACCCGAGCCGCCCGCGCACGGCCGCCAGCTCCTGCGGGCTGACCCAGCCGATTTCCGGCATCCCCAGGCCCAAATCGCACAGCCCAAAGGCGTGGTCGTGGTCATCAGGATCAATCTCGGTCAGCAGCCAGGTCGCGCCGGCGTCCGGCGTGAGCAGCTTGACCACGGGGGCCGGATCGAAGTCCGGGTTCTCCAAGGATTCGCGGCCGTTGGCCAGCAACACGATGCGCTGCTCGTCGGTGATGAGTGCGTTGTTCATGGTGAACTCCTGAAAGGAAGCCGGGCGGAATTGCCCGACCCTTCCGGGGCACGGCGCAGCGCAAGCAGTCAGGGGTCAACGACGGCCGCCAGGACGCAAGCGCCATCGGCGCGCAGCCCTTGACGGCGAGAACGCCGTGGCACGATGAAGGGAACAGCAAGACCGTCTTCGCACCTCCACGCACCCCGGTTTTCGGCAAGTGCGCAGCACGCGCTGGCCCGCGAGGGCCGGAGTCGCGCCGCCGGGCGCAGCAAAAAGGGGGCCGAAGCCCCCAATGGTCAAAGCAGGCCGCGTTCGGCGAATGACGTGGTGCGAGTCCCCGCAACGATGACGTGATCCAGCACGCGAACGTCCACCAGCGCCAGCGCCTGCCGAAGCTGCGATGTCATCGCCTTGTCGGCCGCGCTCGGCTCGGAGTTTCCGCTCGGATGGTTGTACGAAACGATGACCGCCGCTGCATTGAGCCGCAGCGCCTGCTTCACCACCTCGCGCGGATGCACCTCGGCGGCGTCGATCGTGCCGCGGAACATCTCCACGTAGTCGATCAGCCGATGGCGCGTGTCGAGGAACAACACCGCGAAGACTTCGTGCTCGAAGCCGGCCAGCTTGGCGCGCAGGTAGTCCTTCACCGCCTCCGGCGAAGTGAATGCCTCGCCGCGCTGCATCTTCTGTTCGATGACCTGGCGCGCGGCTTCCAGAATCTGGTCGGCGTCCGCCGGCCGATAGCGCCCACGGCCATCGCGCACCATCAGCGGGGTGTCGAGAGTGAGGGTCAGTTGCAACATGATCGTGCTCCGGTTGCTCGGGCGGAATTGCCCGGAACCGGCGCCAGCACGGCGCAGCGCAAGCAGTCAGGGGTCGCAGACGGCCGCCAGGACGCAAGCGCGCATGGCGCGCGCCGCCCTTGACGGCGAGAACGCCGTGGTACGGTGAAGGGAAACAGCAAGACCGCCCCATGCCATACACGAACCCTGGCAAGCGGAGCGCGCAGGCCCAGCAGGGCCGGAGGCGTCAGCCGAGCGGCGCGAGGGAACGATGGAAGCCCGCAGGGGCGAGACTCGCGCAGCGGGGCTTGATGCGTAGCACGACAGCGCGGCCCGACCGGGGACGCCCGAAATCGGCTATCTTTGAAGGAGATTCCCGCATTGGGTTTCGTAAGGTCAGATAGGCGAGAACACTGAAATCACAAGGAAGAGCATGGCCGCCCTCTATCAACTTGCAGTGCTTGGTTCGCCAACCGACGCCCAGATTTCTGAGCTTGAAGAAATCGTCGGAACTGCCGTAGGCATGTTCAACTTGCGACTAGGACATGAAGTTGGATGGGAGGTGCGCCCGGAAGCGTTTAACCCCGACCAACAGCGCTCATCCGCTGCAGTATTTTTCGGGGGCGACAATCCACCTCTCGCCAACGTGGCGAAGTTGCTGGAGCGAGGCATCCCGTTACTGCCGATAGCATCCGACGTCAATCGAGTTAACGCAGAGATTCCTGAATTACTGCGACCTCTCAACTGCTTAGCCTATGCCGCCAACGGGTCACAGCGTGTCGCGACCGCTTTACTTGAGTGTGCGGGGTTGCTACCTCGCCAGCGTCGAGTGTTCGTAAGTTACCGCCGGGGCGAAGCCCGTGAGGCAGCCTTGCAGCTCTTTGACGCCTTATCTGCTCGGCTATTCGATGTGTTTCTCGATACGCATGGGATTCCACCTGCGGAAGATTTTCAGACGATGCTATGGCATCGCCTTTGCGATTCCGACGTTCTTGTGATGCTTGACACGCCAGGCTACTTTGAAAGCCGCTGGACAAGCGCAGAGTTCGGACGCGCTCTGGCGAAAGGCATCAGCGTCTTACGGGTTGGCTGGCCAGACTGCACGCCATCTGCGCGAACAGCCACCGCCAGTCGCGCAGAATTGTTGCCCGACGAAGTGGATGCGGCCACAGGACGCCTCGCGGACAGCGCTGTGGAGCGAATCTGTCTACAGCTCGAAGAAGTTCGCAGCCAAAGCCATGCGGTCCGTTCCGTCAATCTAGTGAGCAATTTGCGCAACGCTATTCAAACGATTGGCGGTCAACTTGTCGGCGTTGGACCGAACAAGGCGGTCTATATCCGACTGCCGGATGGCCGGAATGTCATCGTCTACCCAACAGTTGGTGTCCCCACGTCGACCACGTTGCATGACGCATCCACCAATTCGCCAGATCAATCGGTTGCCGTCGTTTACGATCATGTTGGCTTGCATCCCCGGTGGCTGGGGCATTTGGACTGGCTGGGCCAGCATATCCACTCTGCGCGGTGGGTCAAAGCCAGCGAGGCTGGATGGCAATTTGCAGACTGGGAGGCCTGAATCGTGAGCGCAATCTTCCTTTCAGCCAGTGTCCCACTTGTCGGCCGCGGCTCGTATCACGAGACCGCCAATCCATTCCTCATCCAATGCGCTGTGAGGGAACTGGTCATAGCCGTCATTCGTCAGCACAAGATCGTGTGGGGAGGCCATCCCGCTATCACGCCTATGATCTGGAGCATTTGTGAGGATTTGGGTGTCGATTATTCTGGGGCCGTGGTTCTGTATCAGAGCACGTTCTTCAAGGATCGTTACCCGGAAGAAAACGACCGTTTTCACAATGTAGTATTCACCAATGCAGTTGCCGGTGACAGAGAGGCGAGCCTGCTGCTAATGCGGGAAGAAATGCTGTCGCGCGATGATCTCGTTGCCGCTGTTTTCATCGGCGGCATGGAAGGAGTGGAAGCCGAGCATGAACTCTTCAGGCAATTCCACCCCGCCGCCAAAGTTCTGCCCGTACCATCGCCAGGCGGGGCGGCCTTGAACTTGGCCAAAGATCAAGGTTATTTCGCCGATGCGGATCTTGGTGATGTGGACTTCGCGCAACTCTTTCACACGCACCTCGCATTGAACATTCAAGGTGCAGCGAGTTGAGTCTCCTCTGCCGATTTACATGATCCAACAAAGGACTCGCCATGCCACGGAAAATCTTCTATAGCTTCCACTATCAACGCGACAGTTGGCGCGCCTCCAAGATACGGAATATTGGTGTTGTTGAGGGCAACCAACCAGCAAGCGATAACAAATGGGAAGAAGTGAAGCGAGGCGGCGAGGCCGCAATCAAGCGCTGGATCGACGATCAGCTGCAAGGACGGACATGCACAATTGTTCTGGTCGGAGCCGAAACGGCGAATCGCCCCTAGATTCGATATGAGATTGAGCAGTCATGGAATAGTGGCAAGGGACTCTTGGGGATACGAGTCCATAAGCTGCTGGACCACAACCAGCAACCATCAGTTGCCGGGGCCAATCCGTTTGACTCATTTACCTTGAACGACGGTAGAAAGCTATCCACCGTCGTCCGCATGTACGATCCACCAGGGGCCACGAGCAGTGCGGCCTATAACCACATCAGTGACAACCTGTCGGGCTGGATTGAAGCGGCGATCGCTGCGCGCTAAGAAGCCAAGCCTCTCGTCAAAACAACGACCCAGTGCTCATGGGGCGCCCATAGAGCTCCGAGATTTGCCTCTGGAACTGGGTCTGTCCTCCATAGCTAGGATGCCTCACGCAAATCACGGGTACGGAATCCGTGATGCGATGGGCCGCAGCGGCGGCATCGTTGCCGATGGCGACGATGCGAGAGGGACGTAGCAAGACAATGAGCTGTTGGAGCAGTTCTTCGCCGGCTCGCCTCTCACGCGCGTTGTGCTGCCGGTTGGTGAACGGATCTCCTGATACGTGCGGATGCAGAGGGAAAACGTTCCAGAGGAAGATGCGGGCATCAATATGTTCCAGCATGCCCCATATGACCGCGGCGGTTCGTTCGGCCACAGCACTGCCTATCGTCGGCCGTTCGGCGACCTGGTCGAGATTCCAACGCCTAGCGTGCTGGCTTATGTGAAGGTCGTCGGTCAGGGCTAACCCAGTGCGGCGTCCTCCGCGATATCCGAGGTCTCGTCCAATCCATATCGCGTCTACGGGTTCCTCGGTTGCACGACGCAACATGGCGGACAGTGCAGCAGCACGGCGACGTGGTGCATCGCGTCGATCATGAACTTCACAACGATCCGAATACGGATTGAAGCAGTCTTCGAACTGCAGAGAAGCAACTGCATCAACGAACGGGTGGATCTTCATTTTTTTCAGACTCAAGTGGCATGTATTTGATGGTGCGTTGTTCTCGGTTTCCAATGATCCAGCCGCCTTGATTTTCCTTGAGCTGGCGAAAGACAGCATAGCCATCCAGGATTGCCTTTTCCCAGAGCTTTAGCGGACATTTCTCCACTTCGTAACCACTCACGAACTCACCAATGGTCTTGAGAACCCCAAGTGAGACCTTTTCCTGATTCTCGAAGAAATTCAGCTCCTTGGCTCTGGAAAAAATCCACGCTGAAAGCCCTTCTTCCACGACGATGGCCCGACCACTGTCCTGCTCTTCATCGTATTTCGGATTGCTCTTTCGCTTGTGCTTGATCAATGCCCGCATCACAGGTGACCAGTGCAGGATTGCTGCATAAGCAAAGTGGAAGACATCATGGAACCGGTAGCCATCGCGATCTGCAATGTTGTCCGTCAGAGGGTCTCCAATGAATACACCCTTCCATTGGAGGTAACTCTTGCCGCTGCCTCGCTGATTGACCCGGATTTTGAAATCCCTGGGTAGCTGTTCCTCAATTCCAAACTCACTGTCGAAATCAAGGCCCGCCAGGTCTTCTGCCTGCGGCTCCAAGAACGCGCCGCGAGCTTTCCGGAGATTTCCGCGAGCCACCTCAGAGAACGCAAGTTCGGCCGCATGAATTGCATCCAGGTAAGCCCGTGCGAAAGCAATCAAGTCTGCGCGTCCAGGCGTACTTCCAAGTAGCGCTGCCGCTGACTGCCCCAAACGCACCAAGGTGGCATCCAACGAAGCAGTCGCGGCGACAGGCACAGCGATATAGGCTAACGCACCTTCGGTGATGTCACTTGCAGCGCCCACATTCTTGAAGTTTCCGTGGTTCGCAGCTTCCGAGAATATCTCTTCGAGAGGAATCTGCAGGCGCCTGCAGATTGCAGCCAAATACCAGAGGGTGTCGCCAAACTCTTCTTCTGCCGCCTTCTTGAAACCCGGGTAAGCCGTTCTCTCTCGAACACTTTTCTTGGCCGTAGCCATTATTCCGCCGACTTCTCCGTATAGACCTTGGAGGACAGGATTGAAGTCATTCGGGTTGAGTACGTCTGTGGCTGCAATTTCCGCAGCGTAATCCGAGAGCAAGAGGGAGCCTTCCTTTTTCATCGGTCACCTGCGAAGAGTCAGCCATTCGAATGGAGCGCCCTGATAACCGCTCACGTCAAAGCTGCGAATCCATTTCTCAAGGTTCGCAATCAGTTGCGCATCGTCAAAGGTGGTTAGACCTATTCCCGTTTTGCATAAGGGCCGATCTTGCTGGTCTTTCAGTTCCTCGGGAAATTCCGGACCCTCGCCCCCGAAGTACACAAAATCATTACTGATCAGGACCCTGTTGACGCCCGTATCACGGGCAACATGGTCCGGGTTGAGCGTGCCATTGGGGCGGGAATGAAATGAGTCTCGCTGCTGCCAAGCGGCTCCAGGCGCGGCCCTGAAGTAGATGTTGTCCCCGCAACTTTGCTTCCGACTCCCATTGCGGTACGGCATCTTGTATTCAAACCGTGGATCTGCGCCATATTCGTCGAATGTCATCGCCTCGGTGACGCGCATCGCGTACACGAGACGCCCGCCACGTCGGACAGTTCTATCATTGCTGCCACTGCCGACAACCCAATCACCGATGTCAGCGGATCGGCGGATATTGGGTTTGCAGGTCGCAAGCGTGCAGTAGCCATAGAAAGGGTTGGGCGCGAAACCACTGTCGTATCGCACCACATAGGAGTGAATGCGAGCCATCAGCAGGGATGCCGCTTGAGTGGAACCGGGTCGCAGGCACCACCGTCTGGCTTTTCCCACGAGTCCTTCCCGTTGATCGCGTCAATGATCGCATCGCCGTTCCACCCAACCAAGGCGTCGGCATATTCTTTCAGGGCCTCTGGAAGGTCGCATTCCTTCTCGCCATGCTCCCAAACACCGACAATGCGCTTGCCCTGTTTGGCCGCATATTCGATTTCCCAGTTCACCCAATCGCTATTCTTGGTCTGGGGGGAAACGTAGCAAATGAACACTCCAGCCCAGTTGATGGCAGGGGCAAGGATCTGCGTCTTTATGTAGTGCTCATCGGTGGCATTGTTGAACTTCCCTGTATGGATGGAGGAATCCCTGACCTCGATCCCTTTTGGAGCTAACAGATCCTTCAGCTTCTGGAGTCCGTGATCGTCCTTATGGACATGGCTGATGAACACGTTCCTTTTCTCTGCCACCTGTCACCTCCATTGTTCTTACATGGTTTGAAGATCGTAACTGTGTTTTCGGCCGCTGTGGCAGGAAATGCTGACCCGTTTGTCTTGATCAAATAATTGCCTGCAAACCCTTGTCGGCGATGACGTTGAGCAGCTTGAGGGCCGGCCCGGTGGGATGGGTTTCGCCTTGCTCCCACTTTCGCACGGTCGACGCGGTGGTGTGCAGGTGAAGTGCGAACACCGGCTGGCTGAACTTCAACCGTTCGCGCAGGTGTTTGATGTCGGCAGCACTGAACTCCCGCACCGGCGGCGGGCAGATCGCGTCGAACTCGCGCATCGTCACCTTGCCGATTGCTCCCGCTTCGTGGAGCGCAGCCAGGTCGCCACGCAGGGATTCAATGATCTTGCTCACAATGCACCTCCAATAACACGCCCGAGTGCAACGCCTTCGACAAAGCCTCGGCGGACAGTTCCAGGAACACCTTGCCGGCGAATTGCAGCGCCTTCTTCTCGTCCTGCGTGATATTCGCCTTGTCGCTCTTGGGGAACCCATGCAGGAATACGTAGCGGCTGCCGATCCGGGCCGACAGCAGCGTGCGGTAGCCGCCGCTCTTGCCGCCGCCGGATCGGGCAACCCGCTTCTTGTAGAGGAAGCCGCCCAAGTCCGCGTCAATCAGACCGCTTTCCATCTCCTGAACCGCCTTGCACAAGGCAGCATCAGGCAGCTTTTCGCCCGCCTGCCACCGTGCAAAGTCCTTCCGCTTGAGGACGTGGGTCATCTTGACCTCCAAACTATACCCGTAACGGGCATACTTTTCCAGTCCCCAGTGCGATGCACGGGCGGGGAGGGCTGCCGAGCCGATTGGCGTAACGGCGACACGGCAATCAGGGCCGACATGCCGAGGCACTGGTCACCGATCATGCGGTCACCTCTTTGGGTTCTTGCCGCGTGCCGACGACCGACTTGCGCCGGCTGGCTACCAACTCGGCTGCCTTACGCACCGGGTCGTCCTCGGTGTGGACGTAGCGCATGAACATCGCCACGGTCTTGTGCGCGGTTAGCGCCATGCCGACCTTGACGGGGATGCCGGAATTGGCAATGTCGGTCGCTGAGCGGTGGCGTATGCCGTGGGTGCCAACCTTCGGCACGCCGGCGCGATCAAGGATTCGGCGCCACGCCTGATAGTAGGAATGGGGGCCGAGCGGCTTGTCATGGTCGAGGATGGCCGGGCATACGTAGGGCGAATTGCCGTAGCGAGGTGCATTCGTCAGCAACCGGCGGGCTTCCTCGCTCAACGGCTTGGACATATCGCCCGTCTTGCTGTCCGGCCAGACAACCCGGCCATTGGGCAAGTCGAGACAATCCCACTGCAACAGCAGGATCTCCGACATGCGGGCCGCGAACTCGAATTGCAGCCGGACGGCCAGCAGATAGATGGGATGTTCCAGGCCCTCGGCCTCGGCTTTTTCCAAGTAGGGGAACAGGCTGACCATCTGCTCGTCGGTGATAAGGCGGGTCGAACCTTTCTCCGGGTACTTGGGTACGTGACGGCAAGGATTGGAGCCATCGGGCCGGTAGCCCCACAGTTCGGCCAGGTTGAACATCTTGCGGACGAGCGACAGTACGCGGTTGGCCTGCGTGGGGGACCTCTCCATGCGCTTCATCAGCGCGGTGATGTCGTGGCGCGTGACCTCGTGAACCTTCTTGCTGCCGAAGGCTGGGATGACGAAGTTGTCGATCTGGTACTGGTAGCTGGCCTGGGTGCTGGGCTTGTTGTGCGGCTTGGAGTGGTCATCCATGAACCGGCCGCACAGTTCCTTGACCGTCGGCGCCTTGCGGGCTTCGGCCTTGTCGAGTCCGGGATCGCCCCCGCGCCGGACTTCGGCCAGCCAGTCTTGGGCCAGCGACCGGGCCTGTTCGACCGTCAGCTCGCCGAACTGGCCGAGTGCCGGCTTGCGCCGCACGCCGGAGTTCGTGCGGTACTGAACCATGAAGACCTTGCGGCCCGTTGGTGTTATCTTGCACAAGAAGCCCGGAACGAGCGTATCCCGGAGTTCCACATCGCAGGTTTGCGCCTGCGCCGTGTCAACGACGGACTTGGTGAGTTTGATCTTTGCCACGAGGTGCTCCTGAAAGGCCCCGATTCCAGGGGCCGGCTAGGAGCCAGGCGGAGGGGAACCGGGGCGGTTTGCATCGCGCACCGGGATATGATCGAAGGCACTGGCCTCGGGGAAAACCTGCTACAGCAAGCCTCATCCAAGTCCATCGTTGGCCCGGTGCGGATGCCATGCTCTGGCTTAAAATCTCTCGGCTTCTGGCTGTACGGGTTCGACCCCCGTCCCGGGCACCATAACGGATTCCGCATCGTTCCAGGGCATTCCGCCAAGCCCGCCAAAGCCCGCTAGATTTCTGACTTTCTCGTTCCGTTCCGTTCAGTTTTATAGCGTTCCGCTTAAATCAACAGGCCGTGAACAGCTCCTTTGTAACTCATTGAACGTAAACGATTATTTCGGAAGGTCCACGACCTTGGCATTCGTGCGATCGCCCTGGGGACGCCGCCGGGAAGCGGGCGCGAGCGGGGGATGGGTGTTATCCTTCCACCCTTGACACGCCATTTACCCGGAGCAGCCATGCATACCCACGACCTCTCCTCCTGGAGCCACAGCCACGTCTTCGATGCCGGCAACCCGGCGGGCGAGCGCGGAACGCGCGCCGTGATGTGGATCACGCTGGCGATGATGGTGGTCGAGATTGCCGCCGGCTACTGGTACAACTCGATGGCACTGCTCGCCGACGGCTGGCACATGAGTTCGCACGCGCTGGCCATCGGCCTCTCGGCGTTCGCCTACGCCGCGGCGCGGCGTTACGCGCGCGACCCGAGCTTCGCCTTCGGCACCTGGAAGATCGAGATCCTCAGCGGCTACACCAGCGCCATCATGCTTCTCGTCGTCGCCGTGTCGATGATCTGGCAGTCGGTCGAGCGACTCGTCGCGCCGGAGCCGATCCACTACGCGGAAGCGATGGCCGTCGCCGCCATCGGCCTCGTCGTCAATGTCGTCTGCGCGCTGATCCTCGGTCATGCCCACGATCACGGTCATGGCCACGACCACGGGCATGCCCACGGACACCACGACGACCACGGTCACGGCGACGATCATCATGCACACCACGGTCACGGCGACCTCAACCTCAAGTCGGCCTATGTTCACGTCGTCGCCGACGCGGCGACCTCGGTGCTGGCGATCGCGGCGCTCGCCGGCGGCTGGATCTACGGCTGGTCGTGGCTCGATCCGGTGATGGGGATCGTCGGCGGCATCCTGGTCGGCGTCTGGGCGCGCAACCTGCTGACCGATACCGGCAAGATCCTGCTCGACCGCGAGATGGATCATCCGGTCGTCGAGGAGATCCGCGCGGCGGTCGAGACGGGCCCGGAAATTTCCGGCACACGCTGCACCGACCTCCACGTCTGGCGGGTCGGGCGCGGCGCCTACGCCTGCGCCGTCAGCCTGGTCACCCACGATCCGCAACTGACGGCGGCCGACGTGCGCAAGCAGCTCGCGGTGCACGAGGAGATCGTTCACGTCACCGCCGAAATCCAGCAGTGCCGCTGAGCGGCGCCGACCGCCCCACGGCGTTTTCTGCGAAAATCAGCATTTCCCACCATCCCGGTCCCCGGAATTCACCATGACCACCTCAGTCTTTGTCGACGGGCAGGAAGGCACGACCGGTCTGCAGATCAACGACTACCTGGCGCAGCGCGCCGACATCGAAATCCTGCGCATCGACCCCGAGCGGCGCAAGGACGTCACCGAGCGCAAGCGTCTGATCAACGAATCCGCCGTCACCTTCCTGTGCCTGCCCGACGATGCGGCGCGCGAAGCGGTGACGCTGGTTGACAACCCGAATACCTGCGTCATCGACGCGTCGACCGCGCACCGCGTCAACCCGGCGTGGACTTTCGGCCTGCCCGAGCTGGCGCCGGACCAGCGCGCGAAGATCCGCACCAGCAAGCGCATCGCCAACCCCGGCTGCCACGCCAGCGCCTTCATCCTCGCGCTGCGTCCGCTGGTCGCCTCCGGGCTGCTGCCGGCGGATACCCAGGTCGCCGCCAACTCGATCACCGGCTATTCCGGCGGTGGCAAGGCGATGATCGCCGACTACCAGGCCGCCAGCGCCAGCACCACCCAGCTTAAGGCGCCGCGCCCCTACGCGCTCGGGCTCGCCCACAAGCACCTTCCGGAAATGGCGGCCTACACGGGGTTGACCGCGGCACCCATCTTCCAACCCATCGTCGGGCCGTTCTACAAGGGGCTGGCGGTCACCGTCTTCCTCCACCCGGCGCAGTTCGCGCGCCAGGCCGGCCCGGCCGACGTGCAGAAACTGCTGGCCGACTACTACGCCGGCGAGCGCTTCGTGCGCGTGGCGCCGGTCGACCTCGAAGCCAACACCGAAGGCGGCTTCTTCAACGTCGAGGCCAGCAACGACAGCAACCGCGTCGACCTCTTCGTCTTCGGCAATGCCGAGCGCATGCTGCTTGTCGCGCGCCTCGACAACCTCGGCAAGGGCGCTTCCGGCGCCGCCGTGCAGTCGATGAACGTGCATCTCGGCGTCGACGAGGGCCGCGGCCTGGAATGACGGTTCCGCGGGCGCCGCGGCGGCGAGAAACGGAACTTGTCGGTCGCCGCGCGCTCAGATGAGGCTTTGGGACGGGAAGCCGTCCCGGGAGACACCCGATGATGATTATGTCCCGCGTCGTCCGCACCGCGCTGCTGGCGGCAGTCGCCGCACTCCTGCTTGCCGCCTGCGCCGGAACGCCGGATTCGCGCGGCAGTGCCGCCGAATCGTGGACGGCGCGGCACCAGGCGGCGCTTGCCGAGGCGAAGCTGGTGCCGGAGCCGGCGGCGTACGAAATCCGCTATTTCAACTGGGTCGACCGCGACCGCCAGCGCGAAGTGCTGGCCAAGCTCTACCTGCCGCCGGCGGCGTCCGCCACCCCGGCGCCGCTGGTGGTGTTCTCGCACGGTCTTGGCGGTTCGCGCGAGGGCTACTCCTATCTCGGCGCGAACTGGGCGGCGCGCGGCTATGCCAGCCTGCACGTCCAGCATGCCGGCAGCGACAGCCGGCTGTGGGGCGGCAACCCGTTCGAGGTCGTCACCCGCCTGCAGTCGGCCGCGACCGAGGCGGAAGCGGTCGATCGCGTGCGCGACTTGCGTTTTGCCCTCGACCAGGCTTTCGCCGCGCCGGGGCTGGGCGGCCGGCTCGACCCCGCGCGCATCGTCGCCGCCGGCCATTCCTACGGTGCCAACACCGTACTACTCGCCGCCGGCGCCGTCTTCGAGCGGCCGCAGGGTAAGCTGAGCTACGCCGAACCGCACCTCGCCGGCGCCGTCGTCATCAGCGCGCCGCCCTTCCACGGCGAGGCCGACGCCGAGGCCATCGTCCGCCCGATTGGCATCCCGACCCTGCACATCACGGCGACCGGCGACGACATCCGCCTGCCCGGCTACCAGTCCGGCTACGAAGACCGCGTGCGCGTATTCACCGCCACCGGCAGCCCGCGCAAGGCGCTGGTGGTCTTCCGCGACGGTGCCCACAGCATGTTCACCGACCGCCTGGCGCCGGGGGGTCGCGACCTCAACGTGCAGGTCAAGGGGGCGACCCTCGACCTGTCCCTCGCCTTCCTCGACGAGGTGGTCGGCGGGCGCCGCGGCGCCTTCGGCGAACGCTCGGCGAGCCACGGCGAGTTGATCTCGCGCCTCGAGTCCAGCCTCGGCGGTATGCGCTGAGGCGATGCGGCGCTATTCCCGTGATGAACGGGCTGGCCCTGACGCCTAGGCGCGATCGCTCCTTCCCGATCCAGGGGCCGGGCGGCAAACGGTGCCGGTTTGCAGTGAGTCGGGGCAGCATGGAGCCGCTTCGACTACGACTGGTAAGCCGATAGTTCAGCAGGAAATCCTCGCTTGTCTGGGCGAGGCGGTGTCACCACCCCGGATGACGCCGGGGCGCGGTCCGCCGCTGTCGAAAGCGGCGCAGGCACGGCAGGGCGCCAGCGGATTTCAGCGGCGTTTCTTGACGCCCGTGGTTGTGGAATCGCGGGTAAGGACGATGGTGCTCCAGCCGGGATTGGAGGGCGCATTACCGGTCGCGTCCGTACCGTCCTGATAGGCGTGGATGCCGGTGGGCCCGTGGTCCGGTGAATAATCGCATGCGCCGAGGCGCAGGTGCCGGACCGGGATGTCAACCTGAACCTGCTGCCAGGTATTGGATTCCGGAAGATAGGCAAAGAGGTTGGCCGGTGGGGCGGCGGCCAGGCGGACCAAGATCACATTCACTTTCTTGTCCGCGGTCACGCAGGGGAAGTTCATGCCATAGTCCTTGTCTGGCGGCGAGGACTGGGTCACGGTAAAGGTCAGGGGCGCCATTTTCACAAGCGAAGACCTGCCTACGGGGCCCAGCAAGTCATACCTGTAGAGATCAAACTTGAGCGAGTAATTCTGGCCGCCGAGGCTGGTGCGGCTGGTCAAGGGGTCCACGGACAGGAAGTAGAAGTAATTCCCGAGAATGCGGCCGTTATGCCTGCCGTTGAAGGTGGAGGTGTAGATGTAATCGCGGGTATACCCGGGGGGTGCCAGAACGGAATCGAAATTTCCCGCGTTGATGAAGACGTAGCGCTGCTCATTGGGAGTGGGATTGCGTTTGATCAGGTACAGGTCGTTGGAAACGCCGTTTCCCGTGTAGTTCACGCCGCTGAAGACGACGCCTATGTCCAGGGAGTCATGCCAGGCCACCATGGAGTTCCATTTCATGAAATTTGAGGGCCAGTTCTTGATGTCCGCTGCCTTCCCGAAGGCCGCGTTGTCGAGCGAGGGGCTCCAGCCCACGGCACCGTAGCCCGGTGCCACATTGCGGTTCGCCCAGGCGGAGGGCACGTCGAGGATGAGGTGGTTGTCGCCGCTCAAGATCCAGGTCTTGTTCGTGAAAGGGCTGTACACCATGTTATGGTTGTCGCGATCCCGCGGTGCGCCCGGTACGTCCTTGGGATGGAGGTACTGGATAGTGTTGGTGGCAGGGTCGAAGGCGCGCAGCGAATTATCCTGGTAGCCGTCCGGAGAATAGTGGTTCACGAAAATGGCCAGGAATTTTCCGAGCGAGGGAACGTAGTTCGTGGAACTCCAGCCCTGCCCGACGTCGCCGACCACGTGGTTCCTGACGGTGGCCCTGATGGTCACCTCGCCATCCCTGGCCAGCGGTGCCGCCTCGGTCGGCGTCCCGGCTTTCTCGCCGGGGCCGACCGCCGACGTCGCCTCGGACGCCCCCTCGGTCGGAGGCTTCTGGGCCGCCGGTTCCGGCGCCGGAATCACCATCAGCCTGCCATCCGCGCCACGGCGAATTTCGCCCCGGTAATCCGGCGCCTGTGCCTGGGCAGATACGTTCCCCGCCAGCAGAATGACGGGAATCAGGAAGCTTGCCTTGCTGTAGAGCGATTTCCCTGGCACGGTCCTTTCCTTTCGGACGGGCAACCTGACGCACAAGAACGAACGACGTTTCATTCTAGTCGGATTCGATGGCGATTCGGCGACCGGGCACGGACGACAGGTTGGCTGGGGCGTGCATGAACGACCGCTATCCGATGCCGACTGACGACTTCACTTAGCCAACTGCCAATTCGATCAACGACGAACCACCGGCGAGGAAAGCTTCGCGTAATGCAGTGCGGAACGAGTCGTTGCCATCCGCCTTGGCATAGGCAAGGCCGAAGGTCAGCGCGGCGTTCCGGAAGCTTGTCCGCTGCGGTGTTCGCCAGCCTTGCGCGAATTCGGGCAAGGCGGCCTGCGGCAGATGATCGAAAATGCCGCCCCCGCCATTGTTGACCGCGACAATGACGGCATCGCACCCCTGCGCCAGGGCAAGGCCACCGAGGTCGTGCTGGCAGGTTAGATCGCCGAGCAGCGCGACAACCCGTCCATGCACGGCGGCGATGCCCATTGCCGTCGAGATGTTGCCGTCGATGCCGCTGGCGCCACGGTTGCCATGGAACAGCAACGGCTTGTCACTGCTGCCGGAATGACTGTCCAGTTGCCGGATGGCCAGCGAATTGCCGACGAAGACGGCGGTATTTGCCGGAAGTTCGTCAATCAGGACGCCGATGTGCCCTGCGTCTACCCGTGATGCCGTCGCTTCCCTGGCCGCAAAGGCTGCATTCCAGCCGTCAGGGGAGGGATCTGGCGCCACGGCAAGAAGTGCCCGGCAGAAGGCCAGCGGGTTCGCTCGCAGGACATGCGTCAAGCGGTGCATCGGATCGGTCCAGCGCGGCCAGGGTTCGACCAGAGCATGCACGGCGACCTCGCTCCCCAGAAAAGCTTGCAGGTGGCAGGTTACCGGATGGCTGCCGAAACGCAGGATCCATTCGGGTCGCAGCGGCTTGCCGGTCCGGGTCTCGCCAAGCCAGGTGTTGTAACGGAAACAGAGGTGCGAACGGTCGTACCGGCCGAAACGCAGATTGGACAGCGGCTCGGCCAAATCGGACAGTTCAGACGGGCGGCGAGGGCGGTCATCGCTTCCGCGAGATCGCCATTCATCGACATTTCGCCGCAGACGATGACCCCCGGTCGGCCGGCAATGCTGGCGGATAGCTCGCGAATGGCGTCGGGGCTGGGCGGCAGTTCCGGTCCGGAGATGACAATCTTCCTTGGTAGGCCGCAGGCTGGCGTTTCGCTGGCCGGGACCAGTGGCTCGCGAAATGGCTGGTTGATGTGCACCGGCCCCGGATGCGGCCAGGCCGCCTGCTCGCAGACCCGGGCCGCCAGTCGGTGCAGGTAGCCGGGGTCGAAGCCTTCGACCGGCACGCCGAGAACGTGGCTGGCACGCACATGGGTTCCGAACAGCCTGATCTGGTCGATGGTCTGGTTGGCGCCGCAGCCCTGGAGTTCGGGCGGCCGGTCGGCTGACAGCAGGATCAGCGGGACGCCGGAATGGCTGGCCTCGATCACTGCCGGCAACCAGTTGGCCGGGGCCGTTCCCGAGGTGGCCAGGAGCAGCGCCGGATGGCGGCTGGCCTTGGCGATGCCGAGAGCGAAAAATGCCGCGCTGCGCTCGTCGACCGCAACACTGCACAGGAGTCCGGGCTGACGCAGCATGGCGAGTGCCAGCGGAGTCGACCGGGAGCCGGGTGAGATTACCGCATGGGTCGCACCGGCAGCCACGAACCCCGCGACCATCGCCTGCGACCAGAGGAAGTTGAGCGTACCGGTGTCGATCATGGTTCCGATTGACGGGAAAGCGCAAATTGTAGTCGTAACGCGATCACGGCTGGAGCGTCAGGTCTCCCGCCGCACCTGGCGACCGCGGGGTCGCGGCCGGCTTGCTTGCGCGATGTTCCCGATTCGGCTACCGCCACCTATACTGAAAATACCGCAATACAGCGAGGCGTCCAGGGCAGGCAGGCCGACATGGGCAGTTTGAAGTGCTCCTTTCCGGAATTCGCGCCGGCAGGCGTTTGTCGGCCGACGAACCTATCTTGCGGGTTCGCGATCGTCAATCCGTGTTTGCTGATCGTCGCCTTGCTGGTGGCTCTCGCGGGATGCGCGACCCCGGATCGCGCTCCCGACCTGCCGCCGCCGGTCGAGATCCCGGAGAGTACCTGGTGGCGGGTCGACAACGACATAGGCGTCGCCTCGCGGGCCGCGACCGGACCCGCCAGGAACTATGCGCGCGGTGCGATGGAAAGCTGGAGAAACCGTGTCCAGGCGCGTACCGAGGCCGACTTCATTCCGTGGTTTACGGGCTACTGGACCCAGCAATGGCTGGCGATCAAGGTGGCCTGGTACAAGTTGGGCGCCGAGGAAGGGACCGATCCGGCCGTCGAGCGACTGGCCGCCTATCTGCAGGAGCAATACGATGAGCGCGTGCTCGGGCCGGTCGCCCGGGAGGTCGATCCCGACGCGGTCAGAGGGGAGGCGACGTTGCTCTACATTCAGATTGTCGGCGAGCAGCTTCCGGGTATCCGGCGCCGCCACGGTGTGCCGCAAGCACAGTTCGACCAGCTGCTCCGGAACATTCCGGCAATTGCGCTGGCGCCTCCGCCGACGCACAGCGCTTCGCTCTACCAGATTGTCAACGCCGACCCGATCGAAAGGCTGCCCGCCTATGTGGCCCTGATCGCTCACTTCGGCAAGGCTGCCGGTGGCGCAGGCACAGGGCCGGCGGAGGCGAGGATTTCACCGGTGGTGAAACGGGCCAGCGAAAGCATGGTGGCGAGGCTCGGCCCCGCCGTTGGTGCGAGCGCTGCCGCGGCGGTGGTCGGCGGCGTCGCTGGCATGGCGATTTCGCTGGGAGCGGCCGGTTTCGGCGCCATTGCGCACGAGAAGGAACGCCCGGAAATCGAAGCGCTGCTTCGGGAAAGCCTCGACGCCGCATTGGGTGACATGTGGCTGAGTCTGGTGGAGGATCACGCCAGCGGGGTGATGGCAGGGGTCCATCACATATCCGGACAGATCGAAGGCGCTCTCTCCAAGACTTTTGCGCAGCCGGTTGACTTGGCGCCGCTGCCGCGGGAAATCCCCCTGTCGGACGAGCAGACTCCCGACAACGAGGAAAGCGGGGAGGAAGGCGCGCCCGAGCTCCGGTAGACAGATGATCGGTCCGACCCACTCCCGCATCCCACGCCTGTCCCAGATGCCGTCCCTAAAAGCAACCCGATGCCGCGCGTTGGTACTATCATTACCCCACGGGCATGACAGTCCCGGTACGACCAATTAAGGAGAGATGATCATGGGAAGCAAGGACAAGAGAAAAGAGCCCAAGGGCAAGAAGCCAAAGCCGAAACCGGTTCCTCTGGGAGGCTGAGACGACACGGCTGCCCAGCTGCGTCGGGCAGCCAAGAGGAGGAGCTTGAATGACCAGGGCAATCGTATTGGCGGCCTGTCTGGCGACGCTACTGGCCGCATGTGGTGGAAACGAGGCCGTACGCCCGACAGTCAACGTGTATCGATCGGGCAGCAGTTGATCGACCTGAAGCGAGCGCGCGACGCCGGTGCGCTAATGGCGAGGGAATACGAATATCAGCGCAAGAGGCTGATCGATAGTGTGGAGTGAAGCAATGAAAGGCTTCAATACGAAACTTGTCATCGCCGGGATCGTCGCGCTCTCTACCGCCGTCGCCGCAACGGGATGCGTTGGTGACACCTACGGCAAGGTCCAGGGTACGACGACGGTTTCCAAAGGGCAGGAGTTGATCGATCTTCAGGACGCGTTGAACGAAGGTGCGATCAACAGGGACGACTACGATCGCCTGCGCGCAATCATCCTCAAGCGGCAGAACTGATCTCTGCAAGTCATGACTCAATCGGGTAGGGCGGCAAGCTCTCCCACAACCAGCAAATGGAGTTCAAGTATGAGCTTACGTACGTGTCGCGCCAGAGGCGCAGCGGTCCTGATCGCCGGCTTGTTGTCTATTCCGGTTGCCCACGCTCAGTTGGGGGACCTCGTCAAGCAGAAGGATGGCGGCGGATTGTCCGGCAGCCTCGGGAACGCCGCTGGCCTGAGCGGTGCGCTGTCGGGGCAATCCATCACGTCAGGCAGTCTCGGCAACGTCGCGGGCCTGCTCGAGTTCTGCATCAAGAACAATTATCTCGGCGGCAACAAGGCGGCGGCGGTCAAGGATTCGCTGATGCGCAAGCTTCCGGGTGGATCATCCTCATCCGACGGTGGCTACAGGAGCGGCGCCAAGGGCATTCTGAACGGCAGCGACGGCAGCAAGCTGGACCTGAGCGCCGGCGGCCTGAAGAAGCAGGCCACGAAGCAGATCTGCGACATGGTTCTTGACCAGGGCAAATCCATGTTGTGAGCGGGTAGCGGGAAGGCGCCGCGAGGTCGGTTCCATTCAGGCTGCGGACCGCCAACCCTGGCCGGTGTCCTGGTCGGGTTTCCGCCCCCCTGACCCCACGTCAATGGGCAAAGGGTGCTTGGCGTCGGTCGCCGATTCCGGGCTGATCCGCCGCCGCGCGCGGCTCCCCTGCAAGGCTGAAGCTACGCTGCCAATGGTGTGATTGCGATGATCTGACGTACGGGGCGCAGCAGGAAATGACCATTGATCACTCCAACCCCCCGGCTTGCCGGAACTCCCATGACGCCCGCAGCGGACTCCAACCACGGCTCGGGGTATCCTCGCCGCAGGCCGGGCTGACCCGCGTTTCGCTCATGGTTCTGGTGCTCGCGACAGCGCCATCTCCCGGCGCAGCCCAGACTCCCGGCGGGGAATACGTGGTGGATGGTCGCTGCGTGACGATCACGGAGGTCCGTAACGGGCTGGTGTCCTACGCATGGCGCGCGGGCAGTGCCAGCGGCAGCGGCTCGCTTCCTGCGGAGATGCTGGGTTCTCGCTGTACCGTGCCGGTTGCTCGGCCGCCCGCTGGGCGCGAGGCACCGCGCCAGGCGCCTGGTGAACTCGTCCCGGCGCCCGGCGCGCCCGCAGCGGCGGGCCAGGCCGGAGAGGCGGCGAGCGCTGGATTCGCGCAGGAGATACTACAGGCGCACAATTTCTATCGCTGCCTGCACGGTGTGCCGCCGCTGCAATGGCACGCGCAGGTTGCACGCTACGCTCAGGACTGGGTGAATCGAGGCATTTTCGAGCACAGCGACACCTACAACTCGCCGCTCGGGCCGATGGGCGAAAATCTGTACAGTTCGTCGCACTTGCCGTCGGGGACCGACGCAGCCCGGGCCTGGTACAGCGAATCGGCCGGCTACGTCTATGGCTCCGCCGACTCGCGCGGCAGCGGCCACTTCACGGCAATGATCTGGAAGGACGCGCGCTACCTCGGTTGCGGCCGCGCCAGGGGTAGTATTTCCTGCAACTATTGGCCCGGGCCGCAGGCATCAGGTTGCGCGGTGCCGAACATGGGTGGGTGCTTTGCCGCACAGGTGCCGTCACCGGCGCGGAACGCGAGCGAATGCAGGTAGCCGACGACGCCGAGCGGAATCCCGCCGGCCAATGGGCGTCCCCGGCCGCGATTGAATTCCCGGAGATACAATTACCGGCTTGAGGCAGATGGCCAATGCGACGACAGGCCGGCAGATGTTTTCGGGGAAGACAGATCGAGGACCGTCCATGGCACGCAGGTTTCTTTCGAAGGATAATAAAGTCAGATGGTTACTGGTTGGCGGCCGATATGCATAGAACCGCTCTGATCCTTCTGCTTGCCGCCATGAGCACTGGCGCTTGGGCCGAGTGGGTATTCATCTCCGAGAGCATCGGTGATGACAAGAGCTATATCGACCCGCAGACGATCAAGAAGGATGGGAACTTCCGCCGGGCGTGGGTGGTGACCGACTACAAGACGAAGCGCAGGAATGGCGTGCGGTCGTTTCGTGCCTTGACCGAGGTCGATTGCACGGGGAGAAGATTGAGAATTCTTTCGTACACCTCGCATTCCGAACCGATGGCGACGGGCGGGGTCATGGGCAGCGGCAAACCCAAGCCGCAGTGGGCCAAGATCACTCCGGGAACGCTCGGATCGAACATGCTCAAGTACGTCTGCAGGAAGTGAACCGCAATCTCTGAATTTTGGGCCTGCCGGTAGTTGCCTGTCCGGCGAATCGTCGGTACTTCTCAAGACGGGTCGCGAAAGCGGGCGGAAACCCGGACACGCATCCGGCCATGCGCCCGGCAACAGCCAAAGCCCCCCTGCGGTGCTGGCGCCAAGGCCCGCCTGCAGCGTCTTGACAGACTCTCCTTATCTGACGAGGTCGTTCTCAAGCTTGCGGACTGCTGTCGCGCCGCTGCCTGTTTCCCGTCCTGCCAGCGGGCGAACCATTCGGTCAGCGGGCGGGCGCCACCGAGGCTCGCGAGGTGGCGGTCGATGGCATCGTGGTTGCCCCACACGACGTCGGCAAGGACGCCGGCGGTGACTTGCGCTTCGATGTCGCTGCAATAGAGTCCATGATCGCGTTGCACGTAGAAGCCGTAACTGCGGCAGGCCACAGGGCGCTGCGCATAGACCGGGCAGGCGTTGGTGGACCGGTCCAGCAGCGGACAGACGACTGGGCGCTGCCGCCGGTTGTCCAGGGCAGCCAGGTCGCGGCCGATCTGCCCGAGCCGCTCCGCAGGCAGCGTGGCCAGGCCCTCCAGCAGCAGGCGCCATTCCGCCTCCGTCAGTTGCGGGACATCGGCGAGGTGCCGACAACAACCGGCACACCCCTTGGTGCATGGCCACTGCCGGTGACCGGCGCGGATGGCCTGCACGCGCACCTCGATGTCGGCATGGAGTCGGGACAAGGAGATCGATGTTTCCATTAGGCCCTCCGGAAGGCGAGAGGTCGCGGTGGCGGTGGCGGCGGAACTTGTTCCGGCGAGTCAGGGGCAGGCGGCGTGACCGTCGTGCGGCATGTAGCGCACTGCCAGATCGTCGATGTTGCGCAGACGGCGGCTCAATTCCCTGGCCAGGTTCAGGACCAGCAACGAAAAAGTCTGCAGATCGGACTCGTAGATGCGGAACAGGTCGCCGTTGGACAGTGCCAGCGTTGAAACAGGTTCCAATGCACGAACCGATGCCGACCGGTTCTGCATGTCGATCAGTTCCATTTCGCCGATGACGTCGCCAACCTTGAGCACGGCGATACGCTCGCCGAACGGGGTTTCTGCTTCGGGGCAGGACTTCAGGACCTCGACCGAGCCGCTGCAGATCACGAACAGCGAATCGCCCCGGTCACCTTCGCGGACGACCAACTCCCCGCTGGCGAAGTTCTCTTCGCAAAGCAGGGGCATGATTGCGCTCATCGCCTGATCGTCCACCCCGCCGAACAACGGCTGCCGCTGAAGGAATGCGGCTGTCTGCACTGTCCACCTCCCGGGCCGACATGGTCGATCAACTTCCCGTGCGGGATGATGCGCCGCTGCCCAGGAAAAGAGAAGGCCCCGGGAGCGTCGACCGCGCAATTCAGGATGACCGAATCCCAGGAATGGCCGCATCAACCATCGAGCGCCCTGATCAGTTCGAACAGCCGCTTATAAAATCCGGGATCGGTGACGGTCTCCTCGCCAACTTTGACCAGGGTGTCCTTGTCCAGAGACCAGGGCAGCGAAAGGGACCCAAGCGCCGGAACGCTCACACCGGCATTGCTCCCTTTGGATTTCATCTCGAACTGAGTTTCCAGTCCGCTCGCATAGATGACGGTCCCCGGATTGCCGGGCAGGCAGACGAGGATGATCGACAGCCTGGTGGCTTCATCGGGCTTGGGCCGGAAATACTTTTCACCCCGCATGTTGCGCGGTTTCGATTCATCGACCTGATACCCCTGACTCAACAATGCCCGCCTGGCGACTTCACACGCCTCATCAGGCTCCCGGCTGCTGAAATACTGAAAAGGCGTCTCGCTCGGGAACGCCTCCGTCTGATATGAACGCGGAACCTTTGTCGAACCGCATCCGCTCAGCAGCGTTCCCGCCAGTGCGGCGACCGCCAGCGAACGACAGCACGGGAAAATCGACCTGTGAAAAACTCTCATCGCCGGTATTTTAAGCAGTTGAGTCCATGGATTGCCAGTCTTCCGGAACGCGCGACTTGACCGGAAGGCCAGGTCGGATGCGTGATTCATCGCGTCTGCTTATACTTGATGTCGCGGAGGCCACACCTCGAACCGGAGCAGGAAAAACATGGACATGATCATCACCTCAAGCGCGTTCTCCCACAACGGTGCGATCCCGAAGGCTTACACCTGCGAGGGCAGGGACATTTCCCCGCCGCTTGCCTGGAAGGGAATTCCCGGAACCGCCAGGAGCCTGGTCCTGATCGTTGACGATCCCGATGCGCCGGATCCCCAGGCGCCACGCATGACCTGGGTGCACTGGGTGCTGTACAACCTGCCGGTCGGCATCTCCGGGCTGCCCGAAGCGGCGCGGTCACTGCCCGGGGGCGCACTGGAAGGACTCAACGACTGGAAGCGTACCGGCTACGGCGGTCCATGTCCTCCGATCGGGCGGCACCGTTACTTCCACAAGCTCTATGCACTCGATGTCGTCTTGCCGGACCTGGGACGGCCGACTACGAAGGCCCTGGAGCAGGCGATGAAGGGGCATATCGTTGCCGAAGCCCAGTTGGTCGGCACTTATCAGAAGGGCGGTTGACCGCGGGAATCGACAGGCACCTTTTCCGCCGAACCTGCCTTGCGCCACGGAGTTGTCGCGGTCAACGCCCGGAAATTCGCGACTTCCGGACGTTTCGCCCCTGCGTATCGCGACGGCGAGAACACGAGGCCAATTGTGGAGCGGACATTCCAGGCGAATGGTTACAGCGACATTTTGCTTCCACGAGGAACTCAACGAATTCCTGCTGCCCGAACGGCGGGGCAGGGAGTTCACCGTTCCCTGCGCGCGCAATGCCACGACCAAGCACATGATCGAGGCGCTTGGCGTGCCGCATACCGAGGTCGAAGTGATCCTGGTCAATGGCCAGGCGGCCGGGTTCGACCGCCTGCTGCACGAAGGGGATTACGTGGCGGTCTATCCCCGTTTCGCTTCGCTCGACGTCAAGCCCCCGCTGCCCCTGCGCGAGTGGCCGTTGCCGGTGATCCGCTTCGTTGCCGATTCCCATCTGGGCGGACTCGCCCGGCTGCTGCGGATGGCGGGTTTCGATACCCTGTATCGCAACGACTATCTGGACAGCGAGATTGCCGACATCGCCGGCCGCGAACAACGGATCGTGCTGACGCGCGACCGTGACCTGCTCAAGCAGCGCGGCATCAGCCACGGCTGTTATGTGCATGCGCTGAAGCCGGCGCGGCAATTCGGCGAGATCGTCGCGCGCCTGGATCTGGCGCGCAGCTTCAACCCTTTCACGCTTTGCCTGGAATGCAACGCACCGGTTCGTGAGATAGAAAAGAAATATGTTTTTAGAAGGTTGCCGATATCAGTTCAAGCAAGACATGAATATTTCACGATCTGCGATCTCTGCGGCCGCGTCTTCTGGGAGGGGTCGCACTGGCAGCGCATGCGGCAGTTTCTGGACGAGATGATCCGGTCAGGCAGCGCTTCTTCCGACGACCGCTGAAGCCAGCCGTCGAACGCCGCGCCGGCCGACTCGCCAGGCTGTTCAACCCTTGATGCAGACCAGCGGCGCGAGCCGCGCGACCTTGCCGGCAAGCCCGGCGTAGCCGGAGGCATCGACCACGGCACCGACGTCCTTGTAGGCGAGCAGTGCTTCCTCGGCGACGCGGGCTGCGAATCAGGATACCGCGCGCCGCCAGATCGTCGACCAGCGTGCGGCCACTCCAGCGGCACGTAGCCTCATGGCGACTCATCGCGCGACCGGCGCCATGGCAGGCCGAACCGAAGGCGCGTTCCCCGGTCCCTGCCGCACCGGCGAGGATGTAGGACGCCGTTCCCATGCTGCCGCCGATCAGTCGAGCCGCTGCCACGGACACCGACATCGGCCTCATGGGCAAAGGTCTGCCACTCCATCAGCGCACCCGCGCCAACTGGCCATCCAGCAACGCCGCCGGCAGGTCTTCCGGGAAAGGACCGCTGGTGTCGATGCGGAGGGTGCAGGCTTCTTCATCAGGCGTAATGGCCTCGCGGGCGCGCATCTGGAACGCCAGCACCGCCTGGTCTGCCTCCGAGGCGTCGCCGCCGGCTGCCTGGCGGCTGGCCAGCCGGGACTGCAGGACCGCTTCCGGCGCAGCGCAGGCGACGATGACGAAGGGAACTCCCCGTGCTGCCGCCAGATCCCGGAAAGCCGTGCGCTGCCAGACCTTGAGGTTGGCTGCGTCCACCAGCACCGGATAGCCTGCGGCAAGGATATGACCGGCCAGTTCGACGAGGCGGTCATAGGTTGCCGTCGTTGCCGCCGCGTCGTAGATGCCATCGCCGACAGCGGAGTCACTGCGGGCGAGGGCGGGCAGGCCGCAAAGGCGCTTGCGCTCGACATCCGAACGGATGCGCAACGCGCCCACTCTCTCCAGCAGTTGCTGCGCGAGCCAGCTCTTCCCGGAACCGGCAAGCCCGTGCATGAGCAGCAGCCTCGGCTTGCCCGGCAGGGCCGCTCTCACCGCACAGTCCAGGTACTGATCGCAGTTGGCGAGTTCCGCGAGCCGGTCTGCAGGGTTCTCCTGACTGGCCCGGATCGCGGCGACCTTGGCCCGCACCAGGGCACGGTAGACAGTGTAGAAGGCGAGCAGCGGCAGGCCCCGGTAATCGCCTTGCGCCTCCAGATAGCGGTTGAGCAGGCGATGTCCGTAGTCGGCACGGCCACGCTCCGCCAGGTCCATGGTGAGAAAGGCGATTTCGTTGAGGACGTCGATCCACCTCAGCCCGGAGTCGAATTCGATGCAGTCGAAAATCCGCAACCCGGTACCTGTCGTGACGATGTTGCCGAGATGCAGGTCGCCATGGCATTCGCGGATCCAGCCGTCACCCAGGCGGGTCGCGAGCAGCTCGGCCAACTGGCTGAATCGTCGGCGGCTCCACGCTTCCAGATCCGCGAGCTGGGCGCGGTGGGCTGCGCCGGACAACTGATCGCCGAGCTGGGCGAAGTTCTGCGCCATCGGTTCCCACACCGCTTCCGGTGAGCCGAACTGCCGGTCGGGCGGAGCCCGTTCCGCCCGCTCGTGAAAGTCGGCCAGCCGATCAGCGAGCTGGTCGATCACATTCGGGGAAAGGCATCCCGCCGCCAATTGCCTGTCGAGCAGGGCCTCCTGCGGGAAGCGGGTCATCTGTACCGCATACTCGATGGCCTCGCCGTTCCCGGCGAAGTGCGGCACATCGGGGGGGCCGGTAATGGCGACCACCGCCAGATAAAGTTCAGGAGCCAGACGGCGGTTGAGACGCAGCTCCTCTTCGCAGAAGAAGCGGCGTCTGGCGAGGGTGCTGAAATCGAGAAATCCCAGCGCGACCGCTTTCTTGATCTTGTAGGCATACGCGCCGCTCAACAGCACGTACGAGATATGCGTCTCGATCACTTCGACCAGCCCGGCCGGATGCGGATAACAGGCTGGGTTGCGCAACGCGGCGACGAGAGCCGCCTGTTCGCCAGCGACATCGCGGTGGTCTGCAGTCATGGCGACCCGCTACACAAGCCTGGGCAAATGCTCAAACGGCAAGGTGCACCGGAATCCGCCGCGGCCCGAAGGCGTGGCCGTCGCGGCCGAGCGTCTTGCCGAAGCGGCCGGCGATGGCGGTCGAGCAGTGCGGGCAGCGGCCTTCGGGGGTCAGGTCGTAGCGCCGGATGTCGTACCAGTCGCGGATGATCAGCGCGGCATGACAGCCCGGGCAGTAGGTGGTGCCGCCCTCGCTGTCGTGCACGTTGCCGGTGAAGACGTGATGCAGGCCGGCATCGCGGGCGATGCGGCGGGCCTGGGTGAGGGTGGCCGGCGGCGTCGGCGGGACGTCGTCCATCTTCCAGTCGGGGTGGAAGGCGGTGAAGTGTAGCGGTACGTCCGGCCCCAGTTCGCGGCCGACCCAGGTGGCGAGTTCGTTGATCTCATCGGGGCTGTCGTTGCTGCCGGGGATCAGCAGCGTGGTGATTTCCAGCCAGCAGTCGGTCTCGTGGTGGATGTAGGTGAGGATGTCGAGCACCGGTTGCAGATGGCCGACGCAGAGCTTGTGATAGAAACCGTCGGTGAAGGCCTTGAGGTCGACGTTGGCGGCATCCATGACGGCGAAGAATTCCTTCGCCGGTTCGCGATGGATGTAGCCGGCGGTGACGGCGACGTTGCGGATGCCTTTCTCGCGGCAGGCGAGCGCGGTGTCGATGGCGTATTCGGCGAAAATCACCGGATCGTTGTAGGTATAGGCGACGCTGTCGGCGCCGTAGCGTTGGGCGGCCCGGGCGATCGTCTGCGGGCTGGCTTCGTCCATCAGGCGGTCCATGTCCTTCGACTTGGAGATGTCCCAGTTCTGGCAGAAACGGCAGGCAAGGTTGCAGCCGGCGGTGCCGAAGGAGAGGATGCTGCTGCCGGGGTAGAAGTGGTTGAGCGGTTTCTTTTCGATCGGGTCGATGCAGAAGCCGGACGAGCGGCCGTAGGTCGTCAGTTGCATCGCGCCATCGACCATCTGGCGGACGAAGCAGGCGCCGCGCTGGCCTTCGTGCAACTGGCAGTCGCGCGGGCAGAGGTCGCACTGCACGCGGCCGTCGGGCAGGGCGTGCCACCAGCGGCCGGGATGGAGAGTTTCTGACGGGTTCATGGTGCGGGTTCCTTCCATTTGGTGACGGAGTAGCGTTCCAGCCTGACGTCCGGTCCCCAGTAGCTGGCCGGCAGCCCGGCCTTCTGCTTGAGGTGGGCCATGAAGACGGCCGGGTCGGGCAGTTGCTCCCACACCTGCGGCAGGAAGGTCGCGCGATGGCGGCCGGCAATGAAGATCACGCCGTCACGGTCGGGGCGCAACTGGGCGAGCGCGTCGGCTTCGCTGGCGAAGGACATCGGCTCTGCGGGAGTCAGCAACGAAACCTCGACGCGAGTAAGCGGCAGTTCCTCGGCTGTCAGCGGCTTGAAGCGCGGGTCGCGCAAGGCGGCGCTGCGGGCGTTTGCCTGAACGTCGGCGAGCAGCGGGCGCCACGCTTCGAGACTGCCGATGCAGCCGCGCAACTGGCCGTGCTCGGTGAGGGTGACGAAGGTGGCACCCATTTCGTGCAATTCGGGCATGTCGACCGCAGCAGTGCCTGGCTGCCCGAAGTAGGCGGCGATGGCGTTGCGCGCCAGCGTCAGCAAGGTCGTTCCCAACTCAGGCATGATCGTTGGCCTCGTGGAAGGCGAAGGCGGCATAACCGACGACGCGCTGGCGGTCGCCGGCGGTGTCGCCGGAATTGCAGCGGTGGATCAGTTGCGGTACCAGGCCGCGCCGGCGGGCGGCGAGCAGCAGGCCGTTGACCGGGTAGGCGCCGCAGGCCTGATCCGTGCGGATGTGGGTGTCGAGCTGGAGGATGTGCCGGCAGGTGTCGCGGTCGACCTGGTTGGCGGCGGCATAGGGCAGAAAATGCGAGAGATCCGAGCTGATGACGATCAGCGTTTCCGGCCCGCCCCACAGCAGGTCGAGCACTTCTGCGATGGCTTCGGGCGTCGCGTGACCGACGGCGAGCGGAACGAGGGTGAAGTCGTCGAGCAGGCGCTGCAGGAAGGGCAGATGAACTTCCAGCGAGTGTTCCTCGGCGTGTGCCCGGTCGCTGAAGACGATCTGCGGCAGCGCGGCGAGGCGGGCGATGGCGGTACCGTCGAGCGGGATGGCGCCGAGCGGCGTGGCGAAGGCGTCGGTTTTCGGCACGGCGATGCCGTCGACCGCAACCTGATGGGTCGGGCCGAGCAGTACCACGCGGCGGATCGTCGAATGCCACGGGGCCAGCGCCGCATAGGCCATGGCGGCGGTCGACCCGGAGTAGACGTAACCGGCGTGGGGCACGATCAGCGCCTTGGGTTGCAGCGCGTCGGTTGGCGGCGCCGCGGCCAGCAACTGGTCGACGGTGGCGGCCAGGACGGTCGGGCTGGCGGGATAGAACATGCCGGCAACGGCGGGAGAACGGGCGATTGTCACGGTCGACTCCTCAAATGAGCAATAATCCGAGCGCCATGCCGCCGCCGATGGCGAGCAGGCCGGGCAGTGCATGGCGGGCAAGCTGGCCGCCGCCGATACTGACGACGAGGCCGATCTTGAAGGTCAGGTTGGCCATCAGCGCCAGCGTCACGGCTGTCACGGCATGGTTGGCCGGGATCTTTTCGAGGTTGTACAGACGCATGGCGGACAGCACGCTGGCATCGGCGTCGGTCAGGCCGGAAGCCAGTGCGACGACGTAGAGGCCCCGGTTGCCGGCGATGTCCTGGAGCCAGGCGGAAGCGAGCAGCACGATCGCGTAAAGGAGGCCGAAGGAAATCGCGGTCTTGAGTTCGGTCGGGTTCTTGACCGAGGGCATCGGCAGTTCGCCGCCGGCGTTGAGGATCTTCCAGCCATGGAGCGTCAGCGCCAGCCCGGGCACCAGGCCGCAGGCGAAGACGACGGCAATCTTCCCGACCAGCGTCGGCGCCACGACGCCGGCCACGACGCCGAGACGAACCATGACCATCAGGTTGGCGATCAGGATCACGATCGCCGCCATACGCACCAGGTGGACATGGTCACGGGCGTGGCGCGAGAACATCATGGTCGTCGCCGTGCTCGACGCCAGGCCGCCAAAGATGCCGAGGAGCGCCGCGCCGTGCCGGGTGCCGATGATGCGCAGGGCAAGGTAGCCAGCAAGGGCGAGGCCGGAAATGAGGACGACCATCCACCAGATCTGGCGCGGATTGAGGGCGCCGTAGGGCCCGTAATCCTGGCTCGGGAGAATCGGCAGGACGACCAGCGACAGCACGGCGAACTGGAGGATGGAGTTGATGTCCTTCGGCGTCATCCGCCGGCTGAAGCGGCTGAGTTCCGCCTTGAAGTAGAGCAGTACGGTGGTCGCAATGGCGAGCATGACGGCCAGCGTCGCATAGCCGGACCAGACCGCCGCGCCGAGTCCATAGGTGACGATGATCGCCGCTTCGGTGGTGAAGCCGCGATACTGTTCCTCCTGGCGCGCCGAAAAATTGGAGGCGATCATCGCGCCGGCAACGACCAGCAGGCCGGTCACCAGCACCGCCGGGCCGCCGCTCCTGTCGCTGAGCAGGGCAAACAGACAGCCGAGCATGGAAACCAGCGCAAAGGTGCGCAACCCGGCCGCCGACTCCGGGCGTCGTTCGCGCTCCATGCCGACCAGCAGCCCGATCCCCAGCGCCGTGGCGAAGGCCTGGACGGGCCCTGCCAGTTCGGGATCGACGAAGCTCATGGCCTTTTCTCCTGCTCTGCTTTATTCAGTAAAATTAGTCCATGCCACGCCATTTCGCAATCGTTCCCGCTGCCGGAAGCGGATCGCGCTTCGGTTCGGAGAAGCCCAAACAGTACCTGAGCCTGCTGGGCCGCCCTTTGCTCCATCATACGCTGGCCGCGCTGGTGACCTGTCCCGAAATCGACCGGGTCTGGGTCGTCCTCGCGCCGGACGATCGCGAATGGGAACGTTACGACTGGGCGGAACTCGGCCCCAAGCTGGAAACCCTGCGCTGCGGCGGCGCGACGCGGGCCGACAGCGTCGGCAACGGACTGCGGGCGGCGGCCATGGTGGCTGGCGAGGATGACTGGATCCTGGTGCACGACGCTGCCCGCCCGTGCCTCAGCCAGGAAATGCTCGCCGCGCTGTTGGCCGGACTGGCGGATGACAAGGTCGGCGGCATCCTCGCCGTTCCGGTCGCCGATACCCTGAAGCGCGCCGACGGCGAGCAGCGCGTCGCCGCCACCGAGGCGCGCGACGGCCTGTGGCAGGCGCAGACGCCGCAGATGTTCCGTTACGGGGTTCTCAGAGAAGCGCTGGAGAAGTGCCGCGCCGTCACCGACGAAGCCGGGGCGATCGAGGCGCTCGGCCTCAAGCCGCGCCTGGTGCGCGCCGACGCGACCAATCTCAAGGTGACTTACCCGGCCGATCTGGCCCTGGCGGCGATGATATTGAGGGGGCGAAAATGAACTTTCGGGTCGGGCAGGGCTACGACGTGCATCGACTGGTCGCCGGCCGCAAGCTGATCCTCGGCGGTGTCGAGATTCCCCATGAAACCGGTCTGCTCGGTCACTCGGACGGCGATGCGCTGCTGCATGCGATCACCGACGCACTGCTCGGCGCCGTCGCGCAGGGCGACATCGGCCGCCATTTTCCCGACAGCGACCCGCGCTACCAAGGTGCCGACAGCCGCGTGCTGCTGCGCGCCGCCGTGGCCCTGCTGGCCGAACGCGGCTGGCGGCCGGTCAATGTCGACGCGACGATCATCGCCCAGCAGCCGAAGCTCGCCCCGTACGCAGGGGCGATGGTGGCGAATGTCGCGGTCGACCTCGGAATTTCGCCCGATTCCGTGAATATCAAGGGCAAGACCAACGAGAAGCTCGGCTACCTCGGGCGCCAGGAAGCGATCGAGGCGCAGGCGGTGGTGCTCGTCGAACGTGCGCGCTGAGAGCGGCCAGCAGCCCGGAACGCGGCCCGAACAGGCCCGTGTCTTCTTCGCCCTGTGGCCGCCGCCGGAATCCGCAAGGTATCTGGCGGATGTCGCCGATTCCTTGGCCGCAAGGGCCGGCGGGCGGGCGATACGTCAGGAAGCCATCCACCTGACCTTGGCTTTCCTCGGCGACGTGGCGGTCGAACGCCTGCCGGATCTGGAGCGCGCGGCGCGCGAGGTGCGCTGCGAAGCCTTCGCCCTGACGCTGGACCGCTTCGGCCTGTGGCGCCACAACCGGATTTTCCAGGCCGGTTGCAGCGTTCCGCCAGCGGCGCTCGCCGGGCTGGCGGCTGCCCTCGCCGCGGCATTGCCGGCAGCCGGATTCGCCGTCGCCGATGCCCGGCGAACCTTCATCCCGCATGTCACGCTGGTGCGCAAGCTGGTCGCGCTCGATGCCGAATTGCCGGAGTGCGAACCGGTCATGTGGAACAACCGGCAGTTCGTCCTAGCGCGCTCGACCCCGTCGGCGCGCGGGTCGTCCTATCGGACCATTGCCGAGTTCCCGCTGCTCGCCGGGGCACCCTGAGCGCTGGCCACGACCATTTCCCCGCTGGCGCCGCCTACTTCATGAATTGCAAGGGGCCGCCATCCTGGGGTTTTATCTCTTCCTTGAAGCGACCCATGATGCGCGCCTGCATGGCGGTCGGCAAAGGCACGAAACCCGTGTTGGTGATGATGTCGTCGCCCCTCATGAATGCCCAGTAGAAGAAAGCGAGGGTCTGCGAAACGCTTGCGGCAGTCTTCGGCGTCCGATCGACGAGGACGAAAGTCGCTTGCGTGATCGGCCAGGTGGTGCTGCCCGGCATGTTGAGCAGCGACGCGTATTCATCGGCCGTCAGATTCATCGCTGACGCCTTGACCGCCGCTTTCAGGCCGGCCTCCGAAGGCGCAACGAACTTGCCTTGACGGTTTTCCAGCAGAACCGGGTTGAGCTTGTCGCGTGCGATATGGTCCAGCGACACATAGGTAATCGCTCCGCGCGCGCCTTTCAGGGCTTCGACGACGCCATCGTTGCTGCGCGCCCTGGTGACCGTCCCTGGCCAGGACACGGTATTGCCGCTCCCGATCGAACGAGACCAGTTTTCACTGACCAGGGACAGATAGCTCGTGAAGGCGGCGGTAGTACCCGAACTGTCTTCGCGGACGATACGGGTGATCGCTGCCTTGGGCAGGTCGCTGCCCGGATTCAGTTCGGCGATGCGTTGATCGTTCCACTCGGTAATCCGTCCGGCAAAGATGTCGGCCAGGACGGACCCGGTCAGCCGCAGTTGTCCCGAGCTGCCGGGGCGGAAACTGACCACCGGCACGATCCCGCCGACGACCGTGGGAAACTGGAACAGGTTGTTGCGCTTGATCTCCTCGCGCGAAACGGCGACATCACTGGCGCCGAAATCGACCTCCCTGGCGATGATGCGTTTGACGCCTTCGCCCGAACCGACAGCCTGATAGGCCACGGGAATCGATTTTTCCTTGGCGAAGCTCTGCCCCCAGGATGTGTAAATTGCTGCCGGAAGAGTGGCTCCGGCACCGCGAATGCTCGCCGCGTTGCCCGGCTGCGCCTGGACCATGCCCCAATGGACAAGCCCGACCAAGATCAACGCGATGCGTCCGATCGACATGACATTCCCTCCTGATTGACCAATGTTCCAGAACCTGCACGAGCTTGACCGGCGCCTTGCCCGCCTCGCGCCGCAGTCGAAAAGAATAGCAGGCGCCATTCTGTCCTGTCTTTCCCGGACGCGCCAGTCGCTCGAATGCGAAGCCGCTGCTCGAGGGCTCGCAGCGACATTCGACATCTTGCTGAAGGCCTTGTTCGGCAGGTTCTCTCAGTCTGCCGGATGGCTGGTCGCGGCAGAAGTGCTCTGTCCTGACGTTTCCGGTTTTCCCAACGACTCCTCGCGGTTGGATCCTTATCCGGTCGCGGCCATGATGACCAGTCGCGCCAGCAGTCCGCCGCCGGGATTGGGCAGCAGTTCCAGCCTCCCATCATGCAGGCGGGCGATGCGGTCGACGATAGCGAGGCCGAGGCCGGTGCCGGTGGCGTTGCTGCGGGCGACGTCCAGCCGCGTGAAGGGGCGCTTGAGGCGCTCGGTCTCGCTGGCCGGAATGCCGGCGCCACGATCGCCGACTTCGATCCAGACTTCTCCCACCTGCCTCGACATGCTCACCGAAACCTCGCCGCCCCCGTATTTCACCGCGTTGTCGATCAGGTTGCCGATCGCCCGGGTCAGGGCGCGCGGCCGCACCCGTACTTCCGGAACATCGTCGGCGGTCGACCGGATCCGCTGTCCGCGCTGGCGCTGGCGTTCGACCACGCTGGCGAGCAGGGCGCCGAGGTCGGTTGCAACGGCCTCTTCGCCAAGATTGGTGCGCGCGTAATCCATGAACTGGGCGATCACGGCTTCCATCTGCTCGATGTCGTCGACGACCGACTGCCGCGCCGACTCATCGGCCACGCTCATTTCGGCCTCCAGGCGCAGGCGCGTGAGGGGAGTGCGCAGGTCGTGCGAGATGCCGGCGAGGACTTCCGAGCGATCCTTTTCGTGCCGCTGCAGGTCGGCGGCCATGGCATTGAAGGCGCCTGCCAGCAGGCGCATTTCCTCGGCGCCGGATTCCGGTAGCGGCGTCGGATTCAGGCCGCGACCGACGGCCTTGGCCGAAATGGCCAGGGCCTTGAGCGGGCGGCTGATGCGCGATGCGATCAACCAGGCGACCGCCAGCGCCAGCGCCAGCGCCAGCAGGCCCCAGATCAGCCAGTGACCGGCAACCGTGCGCGTCGCACGTTCGCGCGGCAGGATCAGCCAGTATTCCTCCTCGTCGTGCTCGTCGAGGCGGAAGCTGACCCAGAACCCGGAGACGCCGTCGACCTCGGCGGCGATCCTGGTGTGCAGTCCAAGGCGCGCCCGCAGTTCGCGTTCGATCAGACGGTGAAAGCGCGAATCCGGCATCGCCCCGATGCGGTCGTCAGCCTCGGCCGGCAGGAGGCGAATGCCTTCCCGGGTTGACAGGTCGCTGAACAATGCCGGGCGATTTTCCGGGGCGGCGGCGAAGAGTGCGGCCCGGATCAGGTTGACCGCGGAAGCCGCAAGCTGGGCCGTTTCCCTGGCGCGCGGCTCGGCTTCGATGTAGCGGAACAGGCTCAGCCAGGCGGTGGTCGTCAGAATGACGAGGGCTGCCAGCAAAAGAAAGGTGCGCGCCAGCAGCGTGCGCGGAATCATTGCCGCTCGGCGCCGTCCGGCACGAAGACATAACCGAATCCCCAGACCGTCTGCAGGTAGCGCGGCTGGGCGGGGTCGCTTTCGATCAGCTTGCGCAGGCGCGAGACCTGGACGTCGATGGCGCGGTCGAACGGCCCCTGCTCGCGGCCGCGGGCGAGGGCCATCAGCTTGTCACGCGAGAGCGGCTGGCGCGGATGCTGCAGCAACACCTTGAGCACGGCGAATTCACCGGTGGTCAGCGGCAGCAGTTCGCCGCCGCGCTTGAGCGCGCGGGCAGCGAAGTCGACCTCGATGCTGCCGAAGCGGATCGCCGGTTCGTCCGCCTGCGGTGCGCCGGGCGGCGTCGATGACTGGCGGCGCAGCACGGCATGGACGCGGGCGAGCAGTTCGCGCGGGTTGAACGGCTTGGGCAGATAGTCGTCGGCGCCCATTTCGAGTCCGACGATGCGGTCGACCTCCTCACCCTTGGCGGTCAGCATGATGATCGGCGTCGTGTCTCCGGTGCCGCGCAGGCGCCGGCAGATCGTCAGGCCATCCTCGCCGGGCAGCATCAGGTCGAGGACGATCAGGTCAAAATGTTCGCGTGTCCGCAACCTGTCCATCTGCGGCGCATCGCCGACGGCCCTGACCTCGAAGCCCTGTTCGCCGAGGTAGCGGAGCAGCAGGTCGCGCAGGCGGCTGTCGTCGTCGACGACGAGAAGGCGCTGTTGTCTGTCGTTCATGGAGTGAAGGATAATCCGGCGATGATGGTTGGCATGCGGCCAATGGTAACAAGCTTTTTCAGCGGCGAAGCCGGAAACAAGTTGTTACAAAGGGGCCGGCCAAGCTGCTCGATGCCTTGCCCAAGCAGTGCAAGAATGGAGCCGGGTCAAGAAGGAAGGTCATGGAAATGTCTGTCTGGCGAAGAATGGTGCGCTTGCTGCTCGTGTTCTCAGCCTTGTCGGCTGTGACGGGAGCGGCGTACGCACAGATTCCGCCGGACCAGCGCCGCCAGATGCGTCAGGAAATGCGTGAGCAGTGGCGGCAGATGCCGCAGGACGACCGCCAGCGGTTTCGGGAGGGTCGCCGTGAGCAATGGCGGCCGATGCCGCAGGACGACCGGCAGCGGATGCGCGACGAGATGCGCGGCTATGGTCCTCCGCCCGCGCATGGCGGCGGTGGTGGCGGTCGCGGGCAGCGGGGCGGGTGGCGCTGAGCGGTAGCGGATCGCCGGTTGCATGATGCGTAGCGACGGCGACGCTCCGTTAGAATGACGGGGATGAAGATACTGGCCATCGAGACATCTACGGATTTCGGAACCTGCGCATTGTGGCGGGACGGCATGGTCGAACAGCGGATCTGTCCGTCCGGCCGCCCGCATTCCGAAACGCTGCTGCCGTTGCTCAGGGATCTGGTGGCTGACGCGGGAATCGGCTTCAATCAACTCGACGGGATTGCCTTCGGTGCGGGACCGGGTGCCTTTACCGGCCTGCGCATCGCCTGCGCCGTCGCTCAGGGGGTGGCGGTCGGCGCCGACCTGCCGCTGCTGCCGATCTGCGGGCTCGCGGCGATGGCGGAGACCGCTGGCGAAGACGGCGTTGTCAGCCTGCTCGATGCGCGCATGGGCGAGGTCTATCTGGCGGCCTACGAGCTGCGCGCCGCTGCCCATGAACTGCTCGGGGAGATTCGCCTCGGGCTTCCCGCCATGCTCGAACTGCCGACTGGAGAAGGTTGGGTCGCCTGCGGCAACGCGCCGGCGGCGTATCCGGCCCTTGCCGGGCGCTTGCTCGATGCCGGAATCCGCCTGCTGCCAGGGATTCTGCCGCAGGCTGACGCGGTGGCGCGACTGGCCGCGCGCCGCTTGCGGCACGACGGTGGCATCGATCCGGCGCTGGTGGCGCCGCTCTACGTCCGCGACAAGGTTGCCCGGACGATCGACGAGCGCCTCGGCAGCGGGGGCAAGGCGTGACCCCGGCAGGGCAACCCGAAATTTCCCGGATGACCGCAGAGGATCTCGACGCCGTGGTCGCGCTCGAGGCATCGTTGCAGGCTGTTCCGTGGTCGCGCGGCAATTTTGCCGATTCGCTCGCGGCCGGCCACGAAATGCGGGTTCTCAGGCTGGGCGGCGATCTCGTCGGCTTCTTTGCGCTTACGTCCATCGTCGACGAGGCGCACCTGCTGGTCATCGGCGTTGACCGGCGCCATCAGCGGCACGGGCATGGTGCCCGCCTGATGCAGCAGGTCATCGCAACTGCACGCACCGGCGGCGCGGTGAGATTGCTCCTGGAAGTGCGGGCGGCGAACACGCAGGCGATCGCCTT
>Ga0208938_1000199_pt1 | contig 53338 bp, 54 predicted proteins | sample AD_UKC125_MetaG_FD_184434 | JGI IMG/M metagenome (GOLD analysis project Ga0208938, IMG submission 184434) | Active sludge microbial communities of municipal wastewater-treating anaerobic digesters from USA - AD_UKC125_MetaG (SPAdes) (version 2) | ecosystem: Engineered > Bioreactor > Anaerobic >... | reverse complement strand
TCATGTCAAGACCGTCAAGTTCTGATGCCATTGCCTCGTCAAGATTGAAATCAGCGAGCTGAAGAAAACCTGTATTTTCGTTAATAGTTACGAGTTCATTGTTTTTCATGCTTTTATACCTCCGTAAATATGAATTTGAAATGTAATCTATATCATTGTTCTTTGAAGCATTGTTCTTCGAACAGTTATTCCTTGAACATTGATATTGGAGCATTGCTTTCTGAAGCTATTTACCTTGCTGCTTTCCGCACAGTTACTGTTGTCTTTTCGAAGACATTCACAAGGCCTTTCAGCCAGTCCGGAAGCTCGTCCCCATTCTCCGCAATCTGTTCTTTAACAAATGCTGACAGGGAATTTGCATTGACTGTTTCATAGATGAGTTCTCCAAAGCCTTTACTGCGTAGTGCGTCAAACAGTTCCTCCTTCATACCTGCGGCAGCACTGGCTCTTGTTGTCGTTGAAAGGCAGAACATTGTTCCTGCTCTTGTGAAGTTTTGCGTCTCACTGCTGATCATCAGCTCAGACAGGCGGTATTCAACATCGTCAATCTCTGCATTAATGCTTTTCAGTTCCTCTTCCGCGGCCTTTTTTGCATCGCGAAGCTCCTTAAGACGGTCAGCAAGTTCAAACATCGCATTATCGCTCATAGCTTTCACCTCCCTCTGGGGCAAAAGGATTTGCTCCTTTGCGGTAGTCGTCTATCAGCATTTTTGCAAGATCTGCCTTATTGCGTAGGGCAGTCAGGATTTTTGAATCCACAGTACCCTTGGCAATAAGGTAGATATATGTGCAGCCATTCTTCTGTCCAACTCTATGGATGCGGGCCTTTGTCTGCTCGAAATTCGACATGGAATAATCAAGGGAGTAAAATACCATTGTGCTTGCAGCAGTCAGCGTAATACCGAGTCCAGCGGTTGCAATCTGGCCTACAAACACCATGCAGTCGGGATCACATTGAAACCGGTTTACTTGTTCTTGGCGATCCTTAGTCGCACCATAAATACACGCATAGCCGATGTTCTTTTTCTCCAGCAACCTGCATATAGCATGAATTTCAGGGATAAACCTTGCTATGACAACCAGCTTATGTCCTTCTTGAATACTGCTTTCAAGGATATCTTCAAGAGCTTTCAACTTGGCATCACTGACTTGCTCGATTTTCCCACCGTCATCGCTTCCGATGAAGCCGCCGGTTAATTGCGAAAGACGAAGCAAGCGTGTCAGTATGTTTGTAGCTGTTACTTCTCCTGCTGACAGCTCAGTATAGCTTTGTTTGACAAGTTCTTTATATTTCTTTAAAGTGACAGGCTCAAGCTCAATATGGCGAATAATATCGGTGGTTTCCGGCAAATCCAGACACTCCGCTTTGGTCGCCCGGAATGCAATGCTGTGAATCCTTTTCATCAAATCCTGTTCCATTGATTTTTTCAGCACTGGCGTATGGTTGCCATAGCCAACCATGTTGAAATACCGGTTTCGGAATGCATAGAAGCTATTTCCAAAGATACGAGGATCAAGAAACTTGTACTGGCTGAATACATCTATGGCTTTGTTGGTTATAACCGTTCCTGTCAGTAGGAGCCGATACTGGGCAAGCAAGCCCAATCGGTGCATTGCTTTTGAAACCGCTGTATTATGAGTTTTAATTTTATGTCCTTCATCGGCGATGATAATGTCAGGATGCCAGTTTGCCAGTTCCTTTTCCATTCTCCATGCAGATTCGTAGTTGACTACCACCACATGGACACCTTCGCCAGTTAAAAATCTTAGCTGTTGGATTTTCTTTTGAATCATGCCATTAAGGACTATAAGCTGATATGGGAAATCTGCGAACCGTTTAAACTCGTCTTCCCACACTCCCAGAATGGAAAGTGGCGCAACAATCAGCACACGTTTTATTCTTCCTGCAGCAAGCAATGCTCCTATAATGGCGATTGAGACAAGAGTTTTCCCGGTGCTTTTCAGCCCATTTCCATCAGGAGCGCTGCACCCCATCCGGAAATGGCAGAAACACCACCACCCTTCAAAAGCCCAAATAGACTGCAGATGAAATTGAAAGCACGAATCTGATGCTTATATGGTCTGCCCTTTATGGGCATTGGAATAATTTCTTCGCGTTTAGAATGCATCAAGATCATCTACCTCCGAAACTTCGCGGATATCGACAGACTTTACACTGTTACCAGGAACAATAATCGTTACTCTCTGTTTTCTCCCCAGCAGATATTGCAAAAACCTTTCTCGTAGAGTGACATTGCGACATTTCACAATACCTAAATCTCTGTCATTATCCGAGATATTGATTTTGAGTTTGTGTTTCATATGCTCTTTTCACCTCATCTTTCTTAGGACTGATGTTTTGGCCCTCACTGTTAGGCCACGAAAACAGTAAAAGTAAACCCCCTAACTCAAAATTTTTTTTAGTTTTTCATGGATCTTTTTCATGCGGTTTGTAATAGCCATCTTACTGACCCCTTCTTCTCGTGCTATTGAAGCAAGGGATTCATTATTGAAGTACACCCTTCGTACCAGTTCTTTTTGCTGTGGGAGAAGACTATCGATGGCTTTTAGCAATGTCTCATTTTCTTGAGTTCTTATGTACTCTGCGGCAATGTTGGTATTGCTTGCGAAAATCTCTCCCTCATATTTCATTGCATCAAGTGATGTATGTCGGCGAGTCTCTTTATGGTTAATGTTGTATTCCTGACGGTCAAGTTCGACCAGAATTTCTCCCCACTCTTCAGATACTTCAATTTCAATGGTTTCAGTGTTGAAGTGATATTTGATTTTCATTTTTCTCAGCTCCTTGAATTTCAGATTTTTGAAATCCGCAGGAGCCGAAAATCCGTAGAACAAAAAATGACGGCCGGGATAATTCTCTGGTATGAGAATTAATCCTGGCCGTCATGCAGCTCCGCGGATTTTCTATTTAGTTGATTAACGTCTTATGCTGCGCAGACATAGCTTTCTACATGAAAAGCAGCATCATTTATTCGTTTGATTATTGTGACAACCCCATCACGTTCAATCTTCAATGTTCCTCCGATAGGTATCTGTGTGCTGGTTTTACATCGTTTATATGCAACTTCTACAAGACCTGTGGCTGCGTCAGCTTTACAGACTAAGCGACCATTGAAATCGCGAATATCTTTCATGAGTTACCCTCCTTTTTCTTAAATTACAGCTTTGTTCCGCCGTCTATCTAAATTTTATTAATTCGAGCACCTGAAGTCCTCGGCTATGACTCCGCTGTTACTCCGCTGAAACTCCGCAAATCTCCATTTATTTTTGGAACAAAACTAACATAAGCGTTTGTAAAGCCGAAGTTTGCATATATAAATAACTAATTGTAATTTGTATAGTTAATTGCTATAATAATAAATAACCTGTTGGGAATACCATCCAATAGTGCTTGGAGGCGATTAAAATGGCATTTAGTTATAATAAACTTTGGAAACTATTAATTGATAAAAAGATGATGAAAAAAGATCTGATGGCGATGACGAATTTAACATCGACAACAATAGCGAAGTTGAGTAAAGATTTGCCGGTAAGCATGGATGTGTTAGGAAGAATCTGTAAAGCTCTTGATGTCAACATAGGCGATATTGTCGACTATGTTGACGACGATATTCCAACCAATAAAACAAAATAACAGGAGGGCGCAATACATGAAGAAGCTATGTTTTGGCACTTTTGCAACAATTTTAAAGATTTGCATGGCAAAAAGAGTAACACAAAAGCAATTGTGCGGTACCATGCTGCTTTCTATTGCGCCTACTTATGATATTCGCAGCGATGATGGCACCGTTTCAGATTTGATATTAGGTAAAAAAAATCTTTCACCTGTTGTAACCGATGCTGCTCCGGATGTAGATGCTCGTGATATTTCGGTTTTCTTTAAGGAGAAAGTCCTCCCCATGTTGGATAGTAATAAAAATAGCCTAATAGTTCTTGCATTGAAGGACATCATTGCTTCTGATGACACAATCGAACCTGAAACAATTGTTGAGAAAGTAAATAACATGACAAAGGAGGATATTGTTACCTGTAATTCATTTGTTCTGGAAGACTTTCTTGCCGGAATATTTCTTTATACAGTACTTAATGTCGAAAACAGGAATTGTGAAAATAGTGTAAGAGAGATAACCGATGAGTACATACAATCCTTTGAAACTCAAAAGAAAAGCATTAAATTTATTACAACTTACAATAATTTTTCTATGGAAGCCGCTAATGAAGTTGCGATCGATGCTCGAGCTTTGGTGCTACTAGCTGAAACGGGCGGCAGATGCCAAAAGTGCGGTAGAATTCTTGGTATAAAAAAAGAAGGCAACGATATTAACTACGCTAAGATCGTTCGCCTTTCAGAAACTGACGATATTATTCTATGTGTTGACTGTGAACGCGAAATTCGAAATTTATCTGAAGAAGATAAATTGGCTTTATTATCCGACAAGCATGACTTAGAAATACTTGTTAAGGCAAGAGATGCTACATCAAGACATGAAATAGAAAAGCAAATTGAACAAGTACTTCGAGAAGTTGATCTAATGGATGTTACAGCCGATACACAACTCAAAATGGAACCTATTAAGGTTGAAAATAAAATTACTGAAAAACGCCTGAAAGAAAGAGTGCTTTTTGATGTTAGACGGTTTTATGAAGGAGTAAATGATACATTAGATCGGTTAGCCGGAGAAAATAAATTAAATGTGGATAGATTTGCTAAAAGTATTAAACGGATGTATGAAGATGCTAGTGAATCACAGATTTCACAAAGTGCTATTTACAACCTCCTTGTTGAGACATTATTTGAAAAGACCGGTCGTAAATACAGAGAGGCTTGTGAGATAATAATCTCCTACTTCGTGCAAAGGTGTGAGGTGTTCGATGAGATTACCAAATAAAGTAACATCATATTCAAACAGTATTATTGCGCTTTTTCCAGGTATTTTAGAAGCATTGTCACAGCAAGATATGTCCCCAAAAGAATTATTTGAACGAACCATGCCACGCCAAAAAAACATGGCTGATTTTCTAAGTGCTTTAGACTGCTTGTTTGCATTAGGCAGAATTAAACTAATTGAGGAAAAGAGGGTACTGCGCTATGTTAAAAGAGATACGATGCGATAAATTTGCTCCAAATCATCAAGTGATAAAACTTAATGAAGGATTAAACACGGTTTTGGGCAGTTCCAGCGGTACTAATGCAATAGGAAAATCAACATTTCTGTGGGTTATAGATTATGCATTCGGCGGTGACAGATACTACTCCATGTCGGATGATATAAAAAAGGAAATAGGCCCACATACCATCCATTTCACTTACGAGTTTGAAGGACAACCGTACTATTTTTATAGAAGTACTGAAGATACTAAAAATGTATATCGAAGTGATAAGGACGGACATTTTATTACAAAATTGACACTTGATGAATTTCGTAGCTTTCTATTTCAAGAATATAAAGTTGGTATCCCCTCTCTTACATTTTCAGATATAACTGAGCGTTTTTTCCGCATTTATGGGCGCGAAAATACGCTTGAAAAGTATCCATTACTTGTAAAACCTCGTGAACAAGATGAAAAGGCAGTCGATTTTTTATTAAAACTTTTTGGGCATTATGAAATTCTATCTGCGATTAAGAGCATGGAAGAAGAACTTGGGATTAAATTTTCGCAGCTCAAATACCGCCAACATCAGAGAGTGGATATAGAAAAAATCGAAACCAATCAAAAAATGATCGAGTCTTTAAAGAAAAGGCTTCAAAAATTAATGAAAAACAACGAAGAAGCGCAATTAGCAGTTTTTGGGTTTGATACACATACATTCGAACAAATAACTGCAATTCAAAAAGAATTGAATAGTTTTATTCGCAAACGTAATCGCTTGCAATCGCAGCTTAATGCTATTACGAGCAATATAGCTGATAGTAAGGCCGAAATCGCAAGTGAATTTGATTCATTGTTACACTTTTTCCCAAATGCTAATATAGCAGCATTTGAAAAGATTGAATATTTTCATGAGAAAATTAGAGAAATTTTAGGCGAAGAGATGAATCAGGAAATTGAGCGTTTGCAGCAAATAATTGATCAATATGATAAAGAAATAAATCGCCTTAATAGAAAAATTAAAGAAACTGGCTTAGCTAAGGAAATGTCAGAGAGAATACTATCACAGTGTGTTAATGTGTCTAAAACAATTGATAGACTTGAAGAAGAAACGGCGGATTTAATTCGTCAGAAAGAGCTTCAAGAAGCTCGCATTGAAGCGGAGAGGAAATTAAAAGATTTGCTGCTGCAACAAACCGAAATAATACATGAAATACAAGATAACATTAACCTACGAATGAAAATGATTAACGACGTAGTAACTGAACAGCAGGAAATCGCCCCACTTTTGCAGATAACTCCTCAAAAGGAAATTATATTTGAAACACCCGGAAACACAAGTGAGGGAACCGCTTTCAAGAGCCTAGTTATATACGATTTAACTATACTTGAACTACGTCCAATCCCTGCACTTATCCACGACTCCAATATCCTTAAACGTATTGAGGATATACACTTAGAACATATATTGGAACGTTATCAATCCAGTAATCGCCAGGTTTTCATTGCGTTTGATAAAGCTGATTCTACAACTGAGAAAGCGCACAAGATTTTAGAAGAAACAGCAATCTTGCGATTATCAGATGGTAATGAACTATTTGGTCGTTCGTGGAGTAAATACGAATCGAATGATTAAATATTAGGAGGATGAAAAATATGGCTGCAATCAATGATTTACTGCGTCAAATTCCTGACACTTCTTTGCGTGATCGATTAGAACAGGAATTTGCCCGCTTATCAAAAAATAAAAAATTTGGTCTTGTATTTGAAGAGCACATTCCTGAATGTACTCCTCTTTATGATGTTCCTGTAAAACGTGGCTCGACGGTTGCACTCAAAACAGGTCATATTAACGATTTGTATACGGTGTTAAAAATAGAAGAGGATATTGCCCTTTGCCGCAACAAAACAACAGGTGATACTAGAAATATCCCAGTTTCGGAGTTGGTTTCAGTTGCTCAATTTGGAGAACCTATTTTCCCCATGCTTCAGCCAATTGCTGCTGTAGAGAATGCACGTGACAGTAATTTATGGCACACTATTATTGAAGCAGATAATTACCACGCTCTCCAGTTATTAGAATATTTATATCCAAAGAAAGTAGACTGCATTTATATAGATCCACCATACAATACCGGTGCTCGGGATTGGAAATATAATAATGATTATGTTGATTCCACTGATAATTGGCGTCATAGTAAATGGCTATCCATGATGCAGAAACGTTTAAAGATAGCAAAAAGAATACTTGCTGATGATGGTGTTTTGATTACTACAATAGATGACAATGAATATGCTCATCTATGGATTCTCCTTCACGAAATTTTTCCAAACCTAACTCATACCTGCATAACCATTCAGCATAATCCCGGCGGAACTCAGGGCAAAAAATTTTCTGTGACTCATGAATATGCAATATTTTCATATTCATCAGAAAGTACTATTTTTCGCAAGCAACATACTGGTGGAGATGTATATAATTTAAGACGTTGGGGAAGCACTTCAGGTCGCTACGAAGGTGCAACATGTTTTTATCCAGTAATTCTAGACTCTAACTATAACATCATCGGTTTTGGTGATTTACTCGATGAAGAGTTACACCCTACAGCTCAAGTAGAATATAATGCAGATGGTACAATTTATGTTTGGCCAATTGATAAGAATGGCATTGAAAAGAAATGGCGATATGGACGTGATACCGTAGAATCAGTAAAAGATAGAATGTTTATTGAAAAAAGAGGAAATCGAATAGAAATTATTTTACGTAGAGAAAGCGAACCTCCAAAAACGGTTTGGACTGATCCTTTATATAATGCAGAAGCCCATGGTACAGATATGCTTAAAACCATAATTGGTGGCGGTTTTTCTTACCCAAAATCACTCTATGCTGTCCATGATGCATTGTTATTCGCTGTATCAGGAAAGAAAAATGCTTTAATTGTCGACTTTTTTGCTGGTAGTGGAACAACGCTCCATGCGGTAAATTTACTAAACGTAGAGGATAATGGTAACCGTCGTTGTATTTTAGTAACAAATAACGAAGTATCAGACGCAGAATCAAAAGCTTTACGCGAACAAGGATATCAACCTGGCGACCCAGAATGGGAAAAACATGGTATATGTCGCTCGGTTACTTGGCCTAGGATAAAATATAGTATCCTTGGAAAACGTGATGATGGCACTATCCTATCAGGAGAGTATTACACAAACCAAACAGTATCAAAAGAGGTAGAGCGTTCATTCTATCAGCTTGGCTTTATTGATAATCCTACGGAACTAACAACTAATGCAAAAAAGCAGCTTGTTTCTTTGCTACGCGGTAAGGATGGAAAGTCGCAATTACCACAATCATTAGTCAAAGCAGATAGTAAATTCATTGTTTCGGATAAACATTCGGCGACGATCTTGTTTGATGTAAATGCTGTTAATGAATGGCTGGAAGCTTTAGAAGATCAAGACCACATCACAGACTTTTATATAGTGGTAAAATCTGCTGCCACTTTCAAGGAAATTAAAGCACAGGTATCAAACTTGCTCGGTCCAATGAATGTAACATTGCAAGTTAAACGTCCCATGAGCGATGGTTTTCCTGCAAATGTTGAGTATTTTAAACTAGGTTTTTTAGATAAAAACAGCGTATCACTAGGTCAACAATTCCGCGAAATATTACCATTGCTTTGGCTAAAATCCGGTGCTATCGGCCGGAGGCCAGAAATAAACAGCGATGAAGAACCAGATATGTTAATTCTTCCTCAAAACGGCTTTGCAGTTCTGGTTGATGAAACAAAATATGCCGAGTTTGCAAAAAAGATTTCAGAAGTAAATAATATTAAAGTGGTATATTTTGTAACAAACTCGGAGGAAGCTTTCCGCGAAATGACTGATGGCATAAAAATAAAAAATACATACCAACTATACCGCGATTACATTGATAACTTTGTGTTGGGAAGTAGGAGGGATTCATAAATGAGAGTTACTTTATTTCCATTTCAGGAAACGGCTCTTGCAGAATTGCATGAGAAAATTAATAAAGCTCATTTAATGTGGAGCGAAAAAGACCCTCAGGTAATATCGTTTTCCGCACCTACGGGTTCTGGAAAAACTATAATTATGACTGCACTTTTTGAAGAAATCCTATATGGAGGTTCAGATAATATCGGCGATCCGAATTCAGTGTTTGTTTGGCTTTCCGATTCGCCGGAACTTAACGAGCAAACGCGATTAAAAATTGAAAGCAAATCAGACAAAATTCGTGTACGGGACTTAGTAACTGTAGATTCAAACTTTGATGCCGAGTATTTGGAGGGTGGACGTATTTATTTTATTAACACACAAAAACTCGGTTCTGACAAGTTATTAACAACTAAGTCCGATACAAGGCAATATACAATTTGGGAAACACTCACAAATACAGCTAAACGCATTCCCAAACAGTTCTATGTGGTCATTGATGAAGCACATAGAGGGACTTATACATCTGCTCAAGCAGAAAATAAAGCACAATCCATCATGCAAAAATTCATCAAAGGTAGCGAAGAAGACGGACTTTGTATTATGCCTTTAGTTATCGGCGTGACCGCAACACCCCAGAGATTTGATAACTTAATTGCTGGGACTACTTCGACAGTACAAAAAGTTATTGTTCCACCTGAACAAGTACGTGAATCGGGGCTTTTAAAGGACAGAATCATTATTCATTACCCAGATATCCAACTTGGTGCCGATATGACAATGTTCAAAGGTGCAGTCGAAAATTGGCTTAATAAATGTGCTCACTGGAAAGCTTACTGTGAACGTGAAAATGAGAAAATGGTAAACCCTATCCTTGTCGTCCAAGTCGAAGATGGTAATGAACGAGAAATAACCCGTACCGATTTAGGGATTTGTATCGATTTGCTGGAAGAGGCAATGGTACGCAAGTTATTGCCCGGTGAAGTGGTACATACCTTTAATGATTATGGTACGATCAAAGTGCGTGACGTTGAAATTCATCAAATTGAAGCTTCTAGAATCGAAGACGAAGAAAATGTGAAGGTTGTGTTCTTCAAAATGAACCTTTCCACAGGTTGGGACTGTCCTCGTGCTGAAACAATGATGTCATTTCGTAGCGCGCAGGACTATACCTACATAGCACAGCTTTTGGGGCGTATGATTCGCACTCCTTTGGCAAGAAGAATTGCCTCCGATGCTGAACTTAATAATGTAAGTCTGTTTCTTCCATACTTTGATAAAGATACAGTAAAAAATGTTGTTAATGCTCTACATGATAGTGAATCGGTTATGCCCACTGAAACTGGTACAAATAAAGAGCTTATAACACTCGGGCGCAACCTCGCTTATTCTGATGTGTTTGATTCAATGGATAAGCTCATTACATACCGCCTGGATTCATCCCGCAAGCAAGCACCGCTTAAGTTATTAATACAGCTTTCTAGAGCATTAACAATGGATGGTATTGATTTGGAAGCACAAAAAGCCGTTAAAAATGCAGTTTTATCAAAAATGGACGAAGAAATTGCTCGCATAAAAGAAAGTGGTGACTTTGATGGTCGAGTTGCTTCAATCACTGGATTTGCTCTTAATACGCTAACATTTGACTATGGAGAAAATGCTTATTCATTTGATGAAGCTACACAAACCATGACTGTTACCGAATTTGACATTTCTCGACATTTTGAACAAGCTGGAAGGATATTGGGAGAAGGCTTACATAAGGAGTATTGGATTCGCCACAGTACCCGAGACCATATCGAAGTAAAGATTGAAGTCATTGTGCTTACAAGTGATACTGCTGCTATGGAGCGAATAAACGCCTTTGCAGAAGAGAAATTTATTAGTCTATATGAGAATAATAAACGCTCTATTGCAAGATTAAATGAGGCTCGAAAAAACATCTATGAAAGATTAATAAATGCTTCCGTTCAACCAATAGCTATTCCTTGGGTATTGCCAGATTCAATCGATTTTTCAGTTTCAGATAACAGTATAAAAATTGATCGACACCTCTATTGTTCTGAGGATGGAACATTCCAAGCATCACTAAACCCATGGGAAAAGGGAGTTATTGAAGAAGAACTAAAAAACGGTGCCGTTTGCTGGTTACGTAATCTTGATCGTAAAAAGTGGTCACTTGAAATCCCATATGAGGTCGGCGGTGTTATCACTTCTATGTTTCCTGATTTAGTGGTAGTGAGAGCTGATGCACAAGGTTACATTTTTGATATTCTAGAACCACACGACCCCAGCCGTAAGGACAATTATCCCAAGGCAGTTGGCCTAGCAAAATTCGCAGAGAAACATTGGGATAAATTTGGAAGAATTCAACTTATCCGGCAAAAGAAAGGATTAGACGGTCGTGAACATTTCTATAGACTTGATATGGCAAAAGTAGCTGTTAGAAATAAAGTTCGTGGCATTACATCAAACGAGGAACTTGATAGAATTTTTGATACGGATGCTGAGCGAGAAGATTAAATTATACATCCATCCTGCATCCTCAACCCCCTGTAAAAAAGGGGGTTATCTAATCTGGTAACTCAACTATTAATTTTCGCGACGGTTGATATGTTCCCGCAAACAATAAAAATAAGGGTTTCCTGACATTGCCACATCCAGCAGATCGGCCTCGAGAAAAACTAAATGTCTGGAAACCCTTTATTTACAAGCTTTTCAGTTTTTTATTTCTCAACCTTTGACATCAATGTCACGCACTCCACATGCATCGTGTGCCCAAACATGTCTACTGGCTGGACTTCTTCGACCTTATAGCCTTTTTCCGTAAGAATCTTTAAATCCCTGGCCAGAGTTCCCGGATCACAGGAAACATAGACGATTCTTTTGGGAGCCATTTCGACCATAGTTTCTAATAATCTTTCATCACAGCCTTTTCTTGGTGGATCTACAACGATGACATCCGCTTTGATGCCTTTTTCTCTATAAAATTGAGGAATTATTTCTTCTGCTTTTCCCACAAAGAATTCAACATTATCTACCTTGTTAATTTTTGCATTTCTTCTGGCATCTTCGATGGCGGCCTCGACGATTTCTACCCCATATACCTTTTTAGCTTTTTGGGCAAGGAATAAAGAAATCGTTCCAATACCACAGTAAGCATCCCACACGGTTTCTGCTCCGGTAAGACCGGCATATTCTAATACCTTTTCATAAAGAACCTTTGTTTGTATAGGATTGACCTGGAAAAAGGATAAAGGAGATATTTCAAATTTGATGTCTCCAATATAATCACTGATATAGTCCTGCCCCCATAAAGTGGTTATTTCTTCTCCTAAGATAACATTGGTTTTCTTCGTATTGTGATTTAATACAATACTGGTCATATGAGGAATTCTAATTAATTCATTGATTAATTTTTCTTGATGGGGAAGCTTTTTTCCGTTTATAATAATACAAACCATAATTTCATTAGTATAAAAAGCCGTTCGAATAAGAATATGACGGATCAGGCCTTTATGTTTTTCTTCATCATAGACCGGTATTTTATTGTCTTCAATGAATTTCCTTATGATCAAAAGAATCTGATCACATACAGTATCTTGTATTTTACAGCTTTGAATATCAATGATATCATGGCTTTTAGGTGCATAAAAACCGATCTGGACTTGTCCTTTTTTTAAACCTACAGGAAACTGTGCCTTATTTCTGTAATGAAAAGGATTTTCCATGCCTAAAGTCGGATGTACTTGTATATTGCTAAGCTTTCCAATACGCTCCAGACTATCTGTAACTCTTTTTCTTTTATATTCTAACTGTGCCTGATAATCTAAATGCTGTATCTGACAGCCTCCGCACCTTTTGGTATAAGGACAGGGAGCTTTCACTCTGTAAGGAGAAGCTTTAATAATCCTTATTAATTTCCCTATTGCAAAATTCTTCTTTACTTCAACAATTTTTGCTTCTACCTCATCTTCTGGAAGCGCCCCTTCTACAAACACAGTAAAATTATTAATTCTTCCGATACCTTCTCCTTTAGAACTTAAATCTTCTATAGTCATCAAAAAGTTGGTGTTTTTCTTTATGGCTAGTGAATCCATTAATCTTCCTCCAATTTCAGTGTAACTTATCTTGATTTAATAATTCCCGTATGGCTTTTGCCAGTACTTCATCGCTGCTCTCTTTCAGAGCTTCTTCAATGATATTCTTTTTTTCTGGTATAGATTCAGAAGTGTTATTATTTTGGTTAATTAATCTTCTGTTTTTATCTTCTTTTTTATTCATCCTATCAATCCTCCCCATAAAATTCGCATACCGTTCCCTTACATATACAATATCGGCATTTTACATAGGAAGGATTGACATTTTGTTCCCCGTTTTTTAACATATCTCTCATATCCGCTAAAAGATTTTTTACTTTCCGCCGCAAAAACCATGTATTTTTTATAATAAACATGTAATTGTTATAAATCAAGCGCCCTTCTTTAGGTCTTTTTTTATACACGTCTTCGATAATTAAAAAATAAGCCGCCAACTGCATTAAATCCCCTTCATAGGGCTGTATATTATCTTCTTTAATCGTAGCACTCTTTAATTCTACTGGTATCAAATTTTTACTTAAAATTTTTTCAAAAATATAATCCGGTTTGCCTCTTAAATCATATTTAGGGGAATATAAAACCTTTCCGTACTCTACATTGGGATCTTTTTTGCTCTCGTGCTGATCTGTATAGATAAGCCGGGCAGCCCTTATCCCGAGTTTGGGTTTTTTTACAACAATATCGGGTCTTCTTATAAAAAAAAGAGATATTACTAAGAAAAGAAATATCCCTGGTAAAATATAGATATAATCATAAAACATGTTTTATCACCTGATAAATATGAATGAAGAATAAAATTGAAAGGGTAATCCAAAAAATCTTTAGTAAAAACTGTTTTATTTTATATGCAAAATGGTAATTCTTGTGAAAGCCTGTGCCCTTATTAAAATGACTTAAATCCGAATCCTCATAACCATAATATTCATTTCTGATTTTAGCCAATTCCCTGAGCTTTTTACTGCCATACAGTCTCTGATAATACCATTGATAAGGGCAATATACAAATTTATTAATCTCTCCTGCAGAAATCGTATTGCTTTTATTTTCTATATGGTCCTTTCGCATCAAAAATCACTTTTCCTTATATTTCTCCCAAGCATCCGGTTATAGCCAACCCATTCCCCTTGAAAACTATCTGCCTGGATTGATTCTTCAAAAAGCTTAATTTTGGCATCTGAATTATCCGCACAGTGAATAATCATCGCTTCTATAATTTTAGGACGCTTAGGAGAACCAAATTCAAATTCTCCATGATGGGCTAAAATACAGTGCTTAATCAGCAACTCCAAACTTTCAGGAAAGTCACTGATTTTTTTAATTTTTTCTCCGACCATTTCAGCCCCCATCACAATATGTCCTAATAATTGACCTGAATCCGTATAATCATTGGATGGAAAATCCGATAGTTCTTTAATCTTTCCAACATCATGAAGCATTGCTCCTGCAATGACCAAATCTTTATTGACCTGCTTATATTTTGAAGCTAAAAATTCAGCTATGGAAACAACTGTTAAAGTATGCTCCAATAACCCTCCCATATAACTATGATGAACACTTTTTGCTGCAGAATGATGGATAAATTTATTAAAAAATTCTGCATCCGATAGAAAAAAAGACTGCAGCAACTTTTTTAAATATATATTTTCAACTTTATCAATATAAATTTTTAGCTTTTCAAGCATTCCTTCAATATCCTGGTCTGTACAGGGAATATAATCCATGGGGTCATATTCCCCTTCCATACTTAAACGTAATCTTCTGATATTTATCTGATATTCTCCCTGATAAACACTTACCACACCATCTATTTTAACAAAGGAATTTTCCTCAAATTCATCAATATCACAATTAATATCCCATATTTTACCGTCGACAAAGCCTGTTTTATCTTGAAGCTTTAATGATATGTAAGGCTTACCGTTTCTTGATTTTAAATTCTGCTTTTGCTTACAAAGATAGTGACCGATTATTTGCTCACCATCTCTTATATCCTTTAAATAACGCATTAAAATCCTCCATTCAAAAAGTTCAAAATTCCTTTATCCGTTGTTATGATTATACATAAATTTTTATCTTTATGCCAGTATTCCAATAAAAAACATAATAGAAGGGTAAAAAATAATAATCTAAAACAAAATAAGTTTTCAATTTTTCAAAAAACACAAACTCATCATAAAAAATAAGGCGGTAAAACCGCCTTATAATCTTTATTCAGAAGGTTTTTGCTGAAGCGTAACGGTTACTGTCTTTTTATAAGAGCCATCTCTAATCAGTTTAACTTCAATTTTATCTCCGACTTTATGTGACTCAATAATCTTAGTCAGTTGCTTCATGCTGGTGATCTTTTCACCGTCAAATTCTATAATAATATCTCCTGCCTGAATACCAGCTGCATCAGCACCGCTGCCTTCAATAACTTGTCTGACTAAAACACCTATAGGAATCTCGTATAATTCTGAGACATCCTCATTAATATCTTGTCCCATGATTCCAAGATAAGGTCTTGACACAGAACCCTTATTAACCAATTCTTCTATAATTGGCTTTGCAACATTTATAGGAATTGCAAAACCCATACCTTCTACAGAAGTGTCAACTAATTTGATAGAATTAATACCTATAACCGTTCCCCTGGAACCGACTAACGCACCTCCACTGTTTCCCGGATTAATTGCCGCATCGGTTTGTATTAAGGTCAATTCTTTATCAGCAATTTGGATTTTTCTATTTAAAGCACTAATAACGCCGGCAGTAACCGTATTATCATAAGCATCACCTAAAGGATTTCCGATTGCCACTGCTAATTCCCCCACTTCTAACTCATCAGAATTTCCAAAAGGTGCTGCTTTAACTTTTCCTCTAATTTCATTTGGAAGATCTTCCTGTAATACTTTTATAACGGCTAAATCGCTTGGAGAATCCAGCCCTACAACCGTTGCAGGCACAGAATAATTGCCCAGAAATGTCACTGTAAGCTTATTATTATTCGCAACAACATGATAATTTGTCACAATCAGCACTTCTTTGTCATTAACGTGGAATACAATGCCTGAACCTATCCCTTCCTGTAAACGCTCCTGATTCCACCAATCGGTTACAACATAAGTATTTCTGATGGAAACAACAGAAGGACCGATTTTTTTTGCAATTTCCGGGATAATTGATTCATATTTAGGCAAATTTGAACGAGTCATATTTTCTGCATTCATTTCTTCAGCTTTTTGATTGTCAAAGCTAAAAAGTGCTTGATTTTCTTCTGTTTTCTTATCTGCATTAAAAAATCTTTCCGATACGGATTCTAAAGCAGGCTGAACAAACAGGCGGTTGACAGGACCTGCAAGTCCAATTCCCAAACCTACACACAGACCGCCAAAGGCTACTAAAAGCACGATTGCTGCAGCTTTCATCTTATTCAATTTATGCTTCTTAACTGGCTTGATGGTCTGAGAATAATAAGGAACGCTATTCTCAATTCCGGGAGCATGACTTATCGCTTCTTTAGTTATTTCAGGCTCTGCTTTTCTGTCTTCTTTTGTAACTTCCTGATTTAGTTCTGCATCGGTATGCTCACTGACTTCAGGATTCATTTCTTGACTTAAACCATCTTCTTTTATGATTTCATTATAAACTCTATCTTCATCCATTTCTTTTACCTCCCTTTTTATTTTTTCGTTTCTAATCTTATTATAAAAATTAGCTTTGAATAAAATATGAACGATTTGTAAATATTAATAGATTTTATGTGAACAAACAGCCTTATTTTTAATAAATAGAAATTGTAAAAGTAAATACAACGCCATCTTCAACATTTTCTACTTTTATCGTTTCTCCATGATATTTAATAATTTGTTTAACAATAGAAAGCCCTAAACCCATACCCGTTTTATCTTTTCCTCTGGACTTATCCGTTTTATGAAATCTGTCCCATATATATGGGAGATCTTCTTCAGGAATTTTTTCTCCACTATTTTTTACAGAAACCAACAGCTTTTTACCGGATAAAGTTGTTTCAACCCAAATACTTCCTTCTTCTTTGACAAATTTAACTGCATTGTCTATTAAATTGTATAGAACTCTCTGGATTTGTTCTTTATCTGCAAAAACCAGGCTTTCTTCCTCCGCCAGAATCAAATACAATTTTACTTTCTTTTCTAAAATCCTTTGTTCAAATTGAGCTAAAACCCTTCTTACAAGATCATTAAACTCAAATTTATCTTTATTAAGTTCTATCTGACCGCTTTCCATCTTAGTCAAATCCATAATGTCATTAGTCATTTTAGTCAGTCTTCTTGTCTCATCTAAAACTATTTTCAAATAATTAGACTGCTTTTGAGGAGGGATTGTCCCATCCAGAATAGCTTGGACAAAACCCTGAATAGATGTTAAAGGAGACCTGAGGTCATGAGAAATATTGGCAATGAAAGCTTTTCTAAGTTCCTCCAAATGATTAAGTTCCTGCGCCATATAGTTAAAACTTGAAGCCAATTGTGCGACTTCATCTTTTCCTTTTATAGAAAGCTTTTTATCAAAATCTCCTCCCGCTATAACCTTAGCTGCTTCATTCATTTCTTTAAGAGGGTTGGTAATACGTTTCGATAAATAATAAATAAAAATAAAAGAGATTAAAATAGATATGCCCAAACATAAAACAGTTATCCTGAATAATTCTCCTACCGTTTTTTGAATTTCAGGAATAGGTGTATGCATGAAAAGAGCTCCATATACTTTATCACCAAGAATTATAGGATAACCTACAGTTAATACTGGCTCCTTAAAGTAGCCTCCAAAACGACCCTTAACAGTTAAGATTTTGCCTTCAAAGACTTCATTGATTTGTTCCATGGTTAATTGCTGACCTAACCAGGCTTCATTTTCTTTTCTCGATACTTCATAGATTCTTCCATCCGCATCAACAATCCAAATCATAGCATCTAAATATTTATCCAGTACTTGTATCTCAAAACTCAACTGTTCCAGATCAATGACGCCTGTATAATAGGCTTTTGCATATTGCATCGTTATTTTTTCACCTTGTTCAAGCATTATATTTTTCTTTTGATGAATAAAATAACTTTCAAAGACTTGAGATAGTAAAACACCAAGCAAAATAAAACTCATCAGTATAATAACTGTAAAAGAAATAAACAATCTGCTAAATAAAGATTTATACATAAGGTCACTTCCTATCATATCCATATTCAAATTAAATGATAAAGTATTTTAAATAAGTTATGCTTTTATTTTATATCCTTTTAAATTCAGAATCAATAAAGATGAATGATGGATACGACAAGAAGACTTCTACTGTAATATATAGATAAAATAACCTTCTTCATCGACTATTTTTTTAAAATTTTCCTCCAAATAATTTCTATATTCGCCCGTATCATTATGAATCCAGCCCTTCATAGGAACAAAATATTTTGCTCCGTTTTCTATATAATATTGAATTTCTTCAATTGGATCCTTTGGTATATGATCATAATAATCAATATTAACCCTCCAGCCCTTTCTTTCGCTTGCATTAATCAGGGCCGGATCTGGAGTACCTACTACAATTAAATCTTCTGCATCCGTATACTTTTTAACCATATTGGCTTGTTTTAACAGATTACTTTTTTCCTGATAAAGAGGTCGTACCCTCAAAAAAGAATTAAAAGCAATACTAAAAATGATAGCCGTAACAAATACCCCTCCATATTTATGTTCCCATATAAAATACAAAGCTTTTGAAGCAATAATAGCCATTAAAGGTCCTATAAAAATCAAATAATAATTTAAACGGATAACAGCTACAATGAAAACAAGTTCTGCTAACATAGCCAAAAGCCAGAATACAATAGGAAGCTCTTTTTTTAATTTTAACATCAAAAGGCCTGTTAAAAATAATAAAAGAACTTCCAGCGTAAATTCCTGAGGAAGTTTTGTCTTAAAAAAATCGATAGCTTCTTTTGTAAAAATATCTGTAAACAAACGCTTAAAGATATGCTTTTCTGCTATTTTATTTACAAATTTAAATTCTGCAATATAGTCCATCCATTTAAAATACAAGAAAGGACTTCCTAAAGAAATCACAGCAAATATATATAATTCTTTAATCTTATAAATCTTTTCTTTATATTTTTCTATTGCCATAACAAACATTGGAATACCAATAAAAACCGTTGGAATCTTTTGAGATATTGCCAGGGCCGTAAAAAATGCTCCAGAATAAATATACTTTTTTTCTTCTTTATAAATCCATTTCAGATAAAAATAAAAGGCACCTAAATAAAAGAATAAAGCAGCAGACTCGGGCATAATTGCACGGGAAAAATAAATATTAATAGGAATTAAAGCATAAAGGATTAAAATCATATAAGATTGTGCTTTAGAGTAAAAAAATCGGCCAATAAGATATAAAAAAATGCATGAACCCATAAAAAAACTTATAGGAACAACCCGAGCAAATATATAATGATACCCAAATAATTTATATAAAATTGCAATGATAAAAGTTGTAATTTGAAATTCCAGTTGGACGTAATTGGGCAAGGGTCCGTCATAGTTAAATTGGGGATAAAAAATATTAAATCTTTCTTCAACAAAATTGCGGGCTATCGATTCTGTATCGGACTGTCTCCAGTTTTCTCCTTGTTCATAAGGCGAATTGCTGATATAAGGTATTCTCAGGAGCAAAATAAAAAAAAGAATAAGTATAAATATGCATTTATCTTTAACTTTATCCATAAACAACGCCAACTCCTATAACAATTAAAAGGGTTCCTAAAATTTTTTTAAAGGTCAAGGGCTCATCAAAAATTAAAACAGATATAAACAGGATAATAATATAGTTTAAGCTGACCAAAGGATAACTTAGACTTAATTCGTTTTTGCTTAAAACCTTGATCCACAATAGAAAACTAATTCCAAATAAAATAAGTCCAATGATGATCTCTGGTATTTTCATAAGATTTATGATTTCTTTATGTATTGAAAATAAAGTTAAAGATAAGTCCCCTGATTTAACAGCACCTTTTTTTAAAATAACCTGGCCCAAGGCCCCTAAAACAACAGATAATAAAGCTACAGATACATCATTCATAATAACCCTCATTTCTTAATTACCATATTCATAAAGCTAATGAGGCTTTTTAACCCTTCTCAGTAAATCAAAGTAACCTAATATGGTCTCAAAAACATTCATCTTACTGGCACTCGCTTTTAAATCATACTGTAGTTTAAGCGGATATTCTGCTGCTTTAATCCCAATCTTACTGAACTTAGCTAAAATTTCAGCCATGCAGTCAAAGCCGTTCGTCGTAATTAACTGATTGTTATATAACTGCATAGAACGTCTGAGATATCCTACCTTATACACCCTAAATCCTGATGAATAATCATTAATATTTCTTATATTAAAAAATAGCTTAAAAAAGTATTTTGCCCCTCTGCTGTATAGTCTCCGTATCAATGGAACACCTCGTTCTTCTCCTCCACGTACAAATCTTGAGGCAATAATTAAATCCAGGTTTTCTTCCTTAATCCTTTGAATCATATTGATGATTTGGTAAGGATTATGCGTATTGTCAGCATCCATCGTTACTAAAAAATCATTGTCACAAGCTTTTTCTATAACCGCATGAAATATAGTATTGATAGCAGCCCCTAAACCTAAATTTTTTTCATGATAAAGCCCTTTTATAAAATGATAACTATCACTAAATGCTTCTATAATTTTTTTTGTACGATCCGTACTTCCATCATCGACTACTATGACTTCAAGTTCTTCATCAATATTATTTGAAAAATCAATAATTTTTGATAAAAGCTCAGGAAGAGATTTTTCTTCATTGAATGCAGGAAGGCCTATAAAAATTTTATCTGCCATAAACTTCCTTCTTTCCTTAAATAAATGCTTCAAAAAGATTAAAAATTTGCTTTATACATATTATGAGCAGTATTTATTTTTTTATGAATTTATAGGCCACCTGATGTTGAAAGAATAGTTTTTAACAATATTTTAAGAAAAATAAAAAAGTATCCCCTGGATACTTTAATAACTATACTCTTCTTCGTCTTATTTCTATACTGTTTAATAAATCATGGATCCTTTCAAAAATCAACCCAGCAGCAAACCAGGCGGGGGCATAATCCAAGCGGATAAAACCATCAATTGAAAAAGTACTGTCCCCGTAATCCCACGGACAAACACCTATAATATTTTGCAGAGTCCAGCCGGCCAAATATTCAATGATAAAAATTAAAAGGGTATAAACACCTCCTCTTATTATAACCGGCCAGGCTCTTATTCTGTCGTGAATTGGTTCAAAAAGAATTGCCAGACCGTAGATCGGAAACATCCATATATAGGTTCTTGCATTCAGATAAATGTCTCCATCCAGAAAGGAACCAATTCCTGTCCATATGATTTCCATGCACCATCCAGCTAATCCATATATAATAAATCTTTCTATCATAATCATTATTTTTTGTTATAATGACAGTAAATATTTATTATTAAGCAGTTCCCATATATTCTCAAATCATTTACTCATTTATTTCCAGACGATATAGTCTCTCATAAGGAGAATCTTTCTTAAATGTTTTAACCTCCTCAATAAATACCCAGCCAAATTTTTCATATAAACCAATGTGCCTTGTATGCAGGTACAATTCAGTTAAATTTGCTTTTCTGGCATTTTCCTTAACGGTTTTCATTAATTCCCTGCATACATTCTTCCCTCTGAATTTTTTATCAACATAGACATTAATCAACCATGGATAAATATCAGGCCTGCTTTCTAAATCATCAAACATTGCTAATTGATACATACCAGCCGCTTCTTCTCCTATTAAAGCGACATAGGTCTGTGGCAGTCTGTCTTTATTTAATGAATGCTCTAAATTACATCTAACTTCTTCATAACTCCTCCCGTCCCGGATACCCCACCAATTGTAATTCCATTCGCATATTCTTTCAAAAACAGGGTTGTTTTTATCTTCTAATCTTATTATTTTCATATGTTTCTTTCCGCTCAGACTAAGTTCCTTTTTAATATAATACACGAAATTAAGACTGAAAAAAAGAATTCTACATATTCAAACGCCTGTATGTAGAATTCTTTTTTCGTGTAAATCTTATTTATTCTTTATCTTCTTTTTTTCAATTCATTGCATATATCTTCCCACTGAATATCTGTTTGCACCATTACAACCATTAAATGATATAATAGATCGGAGATCTCATAGACAATTTCTTCTTTACTGTTGTTTTTAGAAGCAATGATAACTTCAGCAGTTTCTTCTCCTACCTTTTTCAACATCTTATCAATACCCTTGTCAAAAAGGTAGTTGGTATAAGAACCTTCTTTGGGATTTTTTCTTCTGTCTTCAATCACTTTATAAACTTCTTGCAAAATCTGAAATGTCTCATTGCCACATTTACATTTTTCTTTATCCACTAAATCTTCTCCCTTAAGGGAACGGTAAAAACATGAATAATTTCCCGTATGACAGGCATTTCCTACTTGTTCAACTAAAATTAAAATGGCATCCATGTCACAGTCAAAGGAAATCTCTTTTACTTTTTGATAATTCCCTGATGTTTCTCCTTTAAGCCATAGGGCTTGCCTGCTTCTGCTAAAATAATGTACTTTTCCTGTTTCAAGCGTCTTCTGAAGGGCTTCCCAATTCATATATGCCATCATCAGTACTTCTTTTGTTCTGACGTCCTGCGTAATAACAGGAATTAAGCCCTGTGAATCAAATTTAATATTATTCATTAAGTCCATCGTATTTCCCCCACTTATTATTAACATTATTATATCTTTATAATAACTTAAATTCTTACTGGAACATTTTTTTCTTTAAGATAATGCTTTAAATCTTTTATTTCTATTTCACGGAAATGAAATAAAGATGCTGCTAAAGCGCCATCAGCCCCACCTCTGGTCAGAGCTTCATAAAAGTCTTCTTTTTTACCTGCCCCACCAGAAGCAATAACAGGAATGGAAACAGCATCTGCAACTGCTTTAGTCATTTCTATGTCATATCCTGCTTTAGTACCATCAAAATCAATGCTGGTTAAAAGGATTTCTCCTGCACCTCTTTTTTCTACTTCCAGAGCCCAGGATACAACATCTACTCCAGTACTTTGCTGACCACCGTTTATATAAACCTCCCAGCCTTCTTCATTTTCTTTTTTCTTAGCGTCTATGGCAATAACAATGGCTTGCTTCCCAAATTCTTCTGCCGCCTGGGAAATCAGTTCCGGTGACTTAAAAGCAGCCGATCCGATGGATACCTTATTAGCGCCTGCAGCCAATATTTTTCTAATGTCATCAACGGTTCTGATACCCCCTCCAACGGTAAGAGGAATAGAAATACGTTCTGCTGTTTTCTTAACCACATCAATCATAATATCTCTGCCCTCTGTTGTAGCAGTAATATCTAAAAAAACCAGCTCATCGGCCATGGCTTCATTATAAATAGCGGCAATTTCCGCAGGATCACCTGCATCAACCAAATTAACAAAATTAACGCCTTTTACAACTCTTCCATGATTAACATCTAAACACGGAATAATCCTTTTATAATTCATCTAACATCCTCCCTCATATAAGCTTATTGCTTCTTTTAAATCTATACTTCCCTGGTACAGGGCTTTTCCAATAATAACACCTTCAGCATTAATCTTGCTGACTTTCTCAAGATCCGTTAAGCTTGCTACGCCTCCTGAGGCAATAATATCCATTCCTGTTGCATCAATTAATTCCTTAGTTGCCTGGATATTAAGACCAGAAAGCATCCCATCTTTTGAAATATCTGTATAAACGATTGTTCTGACACCCATTTTTTTCATTTGAAGGGCCAGGTCAACAGCAGATACTGAACTAAGTTCTTCCCATCCTTCTACAGCAACTTTACCATCTTTAGCATCAATACCAACAACAATTTTATCTGCTCCAAATAAATCAATGGCTTCTTTAACCAGTTCAGGATTTTTTACAGCTGCCGTCCCAATGATGACTCTGGCGACCCCTAAAGAAAGTCTTTCTTGAATTGCTTCAAGGTTTCTTATGCCTCCTCCGGTTTGAATGGGAATATTAACTGCTTTTACAATCTCCCTTATAACTTCTTTATTGGCCTGATTACCAAGAAGCGCCCCATCTAAGTCTACTAAATGAATATAGGAAGCTCCTGCATTTTTCCATGCTTTAGCCACTTCAACCGGATTTTCATTATATACTGTGACCTTGTCAAAACGGCCTTGGGATAGCCTTACGCATTTCCCGTCTTTAATATCAATTGCTGGATAAATTCTCATCTTAAATCCCCCAGGTTAAAATTATTTTATCTAAGCTTCTAAAACACCTTTTGTTGAAAGAACCCCTTCAATTCTTGGGTCTGTTTGAATGGCTTCATTCAGAGCCTTAGCAAAAGCTTTAAAGATAGCCTCTATGATATGGTGATTATTGCGCCCGCTTAAGACTTTAATATGTAGATTAATTCCTCCATGGATGCATAAAGCCCTGAAGAACTCTTCGACCATTTCAGTATCCATATCACCAACTTTTTCAACCGTAAATTGAGCATCGAAGACAAGATATGGTCTGCCAGACAAGTCTAATGCGCATAATACCAGGGCTTCTTCCATTGGTAAAATAACAGAACCGTAGCGCTTTATGCCTTTTTTATCTCCTAAAGCTTTTGCGAAAACTTGTCCAAGGACAATTCCAGTATCTTCTATGCTGTGATGACAATCGACGTCTATATCCCCTTTAACAGCTATATCCAGATCAATAAAAGCATGTTTTGAAAGCTGACTAAGCATATGGTCAAAAAAGCCTATGCCTGTTTTTATGCTGTATTTTCCTGTCCCATTCAGATTTATAGCAGCTTTGATGTCGGTTTCGCTGGTCTTACGATGAACTTGTGCTTTCCTTTCCAACATTTTTGATTCCCCTTTATCATTTAATTATTATTTTGGAATCTTACCCGGACAGAATTTGCATGGGCAGTAAATTCTTCTGCTTCAGCAAAGCGGATAATATCGTCACTTAATTCTTTTAAACTATCTTCAGAAAAATAAATCACACTGGATTTTTTGGTAAAATCATCTACGTTAAGAGGAGAGAAAAATCTGGCTGTACCACTGGTCGGAAGAACATGATTTGGACCTGCCATATAATCCCCTAAAGGTTCAGGTGAATAGTGACCTAAGAATATCGCCCCTGCATTCTTTATTTTGGGCAACAGAGTCATAGATTCTTTGGTACATAGCTCTAAATGCTCAGGTGCAATTTGATTTGTTATTTCAATTGCTTCTTCTATGTTATTCACAATGATGATTGCCCCATAGTCCTTCAATGATTTTTCAATGATGGCTTTTCTTGAAAGAAGTTCTGTCTGACGGACTAATTCTTCCTTAACTTTATCCGCTAAATTCCTGCTGGTCGTTATGAGAACAGAAGATGCCATTTCATCGTGCTCAGCCTGTGACAATAAATCGGCAGCGACAAAAACAGGATTGGCTGTTTCATCTGCCACAACAAGAATTTCACTGGGTCCAGCAATAGAATCAATGCTGACATAGCCAAAAACAATTCTCTTTGCTAAAGTTACATATATATTTCCTGGTCCTACAATTTTATCAACTTTAGGTATGCTTTCTGTACCAAAAGCCAGGGCTGCTATCGCCTGAGCACCACCTATTTTATAAATTTCAGTAACTCCGGCAATTTTTGCAGCAACTAATATCGCTGGATTTATAGTGCCATCTTTTTGAGGAGGTGTCACCATAACAATTTTTTTAACACCAGCCACTTTTGCTGGAATTACATTCATTAGTACAGATGAAGGATAAGCTGCCTTACCTCCTGGAACATAAACCCCTGCGCTTTCCATAGGTCTTACAATTTGCCCTAAAATGTTTCCATCTTCATCGGGACTAATCCAACTGTTTCTTTTTTGCTTTTCGTGAAACTGGCGGATTCTGTCTGCTGCTTTTTCCAATGTCTCTACAAGCTCAGAATTCAGTTTCTTATAAGCCAAATTCATTTCTTCTTCGCTGACTTTAAGGCTTTGACTTGTTAGACAAACCCTATCAAACTTTTGGGTATATTCAAGAAGAGCTGCATCTTTTCTAATTTGTACGTCTTTTACAATCTCTTCAACAGTCTTTTGAATATCTTTATAATCCAATTGTGATCTTTTTAGTAATTCTTTAATTAATTCATTGGCTTTATAATCCTGATTATCAATAATCCGTATCATTTTCTCACCTCTATTCATTGTCAATGATTTTTTTCATTTTTTCAATTAAATTTGTGATTCTTTCATATTCAATTTTCATGCTGACACGGTTTACAACCATCCTTGCTGAAATAGGACAGATTTCTTCTAATACTACCAAACCATTTTCCCTTAAAGTGCTCCCTGTTTCCACAATATCAACAATCACTTCAGAAAGACCTACAATGGGAGCCAACTCTACAGAACCATTTAATTTAATAATTTCGACATTTTGCTTCTTATTGAAATGAAAATACTCCTTTGCAATATTGGGGTATTTCGTAGCCACTCTGAAATTTTGACCAAATTTCAGGGTTTCTTTCATTTCTTCCGGTCCGGCAACAACCATTCTGCAATTACCAATGCCCAAATTTAGTACTTCATATAAATTACGTTTTTCTTCTAATAAAGTATCTTTCCCAACTACACCAATGTCTGCTGCCCCATATTCAACATAGGTAGGGACATCCGATGCTTTTGCCAGAAAAAATTTTAATTTTAAATCTTCATTGGTAAAAATAAGCTTTCTGGATTTTTCTTTCATTTCATCACAGCTAAAACCTATGGATTCTAACAATTCCATTGTTTTATCTGCTAATCTCCCTTTAGCAAGGGCAAATGTTAAATATCTCAATTTTCTTCTCTCCCCTCAGATCTTTCAAGCAACTGATCTACTGTAGTTTTCACGCTTTGATTGTTTTTTAAGTCAATCAGTTCAATCTTTTGCTCATCTATAAAATACAAAATACCATCAATATTTTTAGAGCGGGCATATTCTTTTTGAGCTTCAATATCACCATCCAATAAACTGTTTTCAATATACATGCCTTCTCTTCTAAGGGTATCTGCTGTCATCAGGGCCTGTTTCCTGCCTTCTTTATTATAAACCAATAAGGTATCTACCTTCCAAACGGGTATCTTAATCTTTTGTCTGTTAATTGCATTAATTAATTGGTCTGTCATAATCCCAAAACCGACAGCTGGACAATCATGACCAAATTCACCGAGTAATCTGTCGTAACGACCACCATCTAAAATGGAAGAACCCGTTCCAAAAGTATATCCTCTAAAAATAATCCCAGTATAATAATTAATCCGGTTAACCATCCCCAGATCAAAAGATACATATTTTTCTATTCCATAATCACGCAAAATAGAATAAACATTTTCTAATTTTTCTAATGCTCTCCTTGCTCTGCTGTTTTCTGTTCTTACTTTGGTTTTTTCAATAATATCAATAGGACCGCAAAGTTTGGGTAAATCTAAAAATAATTCCTTCAAATTTGGATTTAATTGAAATTGTTCAATAAATTCTTCAACGCCTATGAAATCTTTATTTTCTATTAATTGTCTTAACTCTTCTCCTTCATCTTCACTCAAGCCTGCTTCCTGGAGAATGCCTTTAAAAAACTCGACCTGACCTAAATCAATTTGAAAATCATTTAAGCCAGCAGCCAGTAAACTATGAATGGCTACAGCAATCACTTCTCCATCGGCTTCATCGGAATTTATTCCTAAAAGTTCAACACCTGCTTGAGAAAATTCACGATTTTTCCCCTGTAAACTTTCATAAAAACGAAAGGCATTACCCAGATAACAAAGGCGGACTGGCTTTCTTTCTTCTTTGAAAACAGTCGCACCAATCCTTGCAATAGGGGGTGTCATATCTGGTCTTAAAGCCAATATATCCCCTTCTCTGTCAGCAAATTTATAGATATGCTTTTGCTGTAAATCTTCTTTTCTTTCTAGAAAAACATCGTAATATTCAAACGTGGGGGTTTCAACATTATAATAGCCGTATCGATTAAAAACACATTCTATTCTTTTTTCGATTTCTTTTTTTTTGGCACATTCCTCTGGCAGCAGATCTCTGACACCTTCAGGCGTATGAAGTTTATAGTTCATATCATAACCGCTCCTTTATTTTTGTAATGCTTTAAAGTTTTAAAGTTATAAATCGATGAATTGTTTATATTATATTCGCAAATAAATTATTTGTCAATTTAATATTAAAAAAAGACATGCCGGATTTGATATGCTCCTTTTGTAGCAAACCGTTTATTAATAATAAATGCTTACTACAAAAGTATATCATTTTCCACATGTCTTTTATTGAACTTTTATAATTTTTTCCCGATCATTAATGATAATATTTAACCCATTATCCTTTACCAAGTTGTTTAATGAATAATAAAGAGAACCATCAATGATAACCCCTTCTTCTTTTTTTAAATTAAATATTTGAGTATTCCATTCATATCTTATAACTTTCTCTGAAATATAAAATTCCTCACCTTTTTTATAAAGAGGATAATAACTCACAAACCAGTAATTTTCTTTTTGTCCAATGTGCTGTGTATCAAGTGAGTCGGTAAAATAATCTGTTTTAACTGCTAATGCATAAGCTTCTGAAAGATTCCTGTGAGCCGTTATTTTAAAATTATCATAACCTTCTCCTTCCGGAGCTGCTTCTATATTATCAAAATCCATATAATTAACTGCTTTGATGGCCGGATAATAACTTTTTACTCTTGTATAAAAATCCTTTATCTTTTGAGCTGCTTCATCAACATAATAGGCATGATTATGCTTAGAGTAATGGGATATAGCCAACTGAGATATCATAATAGGCTTTTTATCCTGAAATAAAAAATAAAAGAATTCTATATCCTGAAAAATTTTTTCATTGCTGCTATCCAGTTCAGCTAAATTTTTGTCTTCTATCATATCATAGACGTGGACAGCCACCCAGTCAACCGCATCATCTCCAGGATAATAAAGCATAGAATCTTTTACATTTGTATGATTGACACCCCAGACAAAAGCTACATTGGGCGCATATTCTTTAAAAATTTCCCTCGCTTTCATAAAAAAATCTTTATATTCTTTTGCATTCCCATATTGTTGAGGATCCGGATACCATTCGACAAACATTGGGATATAATACTCTCCAAAGGCTTTGGCCGTTTCTTCAAGAAGATATTCCTGATAAGGATAATGTATGGATGGGGGGTGAAGTATAACAAGAGGCGTTTTCATTTTTGCCGTACATTCCAAAACCCAATCTATAGGAAAAGCTTTACCAAGTTTCAAGTTTCTTAAATAAATACCATGACTTTTTTGTGTTTTGTCTTCAAATATCTCAATATCAAAATTTAAATCAGCATTGGATAAAATATACGCTCCTATATAACACTGATTTACTGGCTCATATAAACTTAGACTTTTATTTTTAAGAATAAATAATTTATAATCGCTTTTTTCAAACAAGTCCTCACTTAAAGGCAATTCTTCTTCCTGACTGTAAGTCGCCTGCTGGATATTACTTTTTGACATCTGACAGGCAGTTAAAATAAAGCAAAAAAATATCATATGAATGATAAGTCTTTTCACAAAAATCCCTTCCTTCATATGATATTTTTGCCATTATATAATAGATTATTCATAGACAGATATCATTTTTATATTTGCTCAAAAGAATATTAAGGGTTTCAAGATAATGAACAAACGCACCTTCTTTACTAAAAACCTCCAGATCCTTAGGAAAAGCTTCATAAGGGATCGATTTTCTGCCTCCGTTTTGCGCCTTATCCCAATATGCTTTTAAGATATGAAAAGGAAGCATATAGTATTTATTAAAAGCCAGAAAGTAAACCAATAAAAAAGCAATTCCTCCCTGTCTTTGAAAATCTTCCATAAAGCGTATTTGATGCGGATGGATGTTGTTCATTGGCAGGCTTTTCCGAGTGGTTTCTTTGGCGTCAAAACAAATCGGAATGCTTTGCACCACACCAATATAATCGACTGTACTTTTTTGTTCGAAATAAGCCAAAGTTATGGTCCTGTTTGCCTGATTAATTTCCACAGGTTTAATGGGGGTAGGAATTTTTTGAATAAGCCCTAAACCCTTTGAACGATAGCTGTCATTTGTATAATTAATCAATTCCTCGAAAGTACTTCCCCGTAATCCTCTGGTATTCCAATATCCCATAGTATCCTCCGTTTTTTATTTATATATTATCATAAAATAGCTTCAATGCATGCATTAAAATAATAATAAACAATAAAGTGATGATAATTATTGAGTAATTAAGAAAAATATATTATACTATAATTCACGAGGAGGAATCTGTAATGCGTGTAACAAAATGGAATAAAATGCTTATTAATTTCTTTAAGCCATATTTCGATTATTTCCGGATGTCTTTAGAAGAACAAGCCCAATATTTAGAAAGTCAAAAAAAATATCGATTGGCCAGAAAAAAATACATCCAATTAAAAAACTATGAAAAGGTCATTGAATTAAGCCGTTTAATCAGAGATTATAAAAGCGTATTCCTTTATCAGGTTAAAAATAATCAGACTTATGAGGCTATGCAAACAGCAGAATTATACGAATTATATCAACTGGGAGCACCCTTATGCGAAAAACAAGGGGCCATTATTAAAGCTGCCCATATGTACTCTAAATTTGATTATATAAAAGCAGCTTCTTTATATAAGCAGGAAAAAATATGGGATAAGGCAGCCGAATGTTATTTAAAAGCAAATCAATGGATCCGTGCAATAGACTGTTTAGATGAAATAAAAACAAAAGAAAAAGCCAATGAAATATATGAAAAAATTGAAAACATTGCAGCAGAATTAATCAAAAAAGAAAACTACGAAGAAGCTTTGAAAATCTATGTGAGAATCAATGCCCTGGAAAAGGCCTTAGAAACAGCTAATAAAATCAATGATAAAAAGGCAAGCTTGATGCTCTATGAAAAATTAGCAGAAAAGGCCTTAAAAGAAAAAGATTTTGAAAAAGCTTGTTTATATTATGAGATGTATGATTCTTCCAAGGCTTTTAAATTATATCTTCAAAATAATGATATTCCCAATGCTGCCAGACTTCTGATGGAACAGGAAAAATGGGAAGAAGCCATCCATCTTTATCTGAAAAATAGACAGGAAGATAAGGCCATAGAAATTGCCAGGCAAAAGAATAACTATGATATATTAATGGATTATTATAAAAGTCATAAGAACTATGAAAAAATTTCCTGGATATATGATATTACGCATCAAGCAGACGAAGCTGTTGATTATTTTAAAAGAGAAAACCAAACAGACTATCTTATCTATTTCGCCAAGCAATTAAAAGCCTCAAAAACGGCAGAAATTCTTAAAGAAATCGGACATTTTGAACAGGCTGCCCGTTATTACTTATTAGATAACAACGAAGAAGAATGCATAAACTGTCTTCAGTTGGCAGGAAAAAGCCCAAAAGAAATAAAAGATTACTTATTTATTAAAAACTATCCGGCTTAATGCAGATAATCTGGAAGATTCAAATTTTCACCCTTGCATATTTCTTTATAAATCTTAGGAAAATCCGCCCGGAAAGAAAGATTTTTAAGATATTCCAATCCCTTTCCCGCATCTTCTATTGTTATCTTGTATCCATGTAAAAATTGATGTTTTAAATGATATTTCTCCCTGAAATATTTGTTAACCTCTTCATTGCCATATTTTAAATCTCCTATGACAGGATGATGGATACTGGAAAGGTGAGCCCGGATTTGATGAGATCTTCCGGTTATAATCTCTATTTCTAAAAGTGTATATTTTCCGTTGTTACATAATGGTTTGTAATGTGTCTCCACATATTTGCTGTCTTCTATAGCATCTTTAAAAATTTTAACTTCATTGGTTTTTTTATTTTTCTTATGATAACCCTTTAAAACACCTGAATTTTTGACAATTCCCTTAACAACCGCCAGATAATATTTTTTAATTTTGTTATCTTTAAGCATTTGATTCATTCCTTGAAGAGCCATTAAATTTTTACCTACAATAACGATACCGCTTGTATTCCGGTCTAAGCGATTGCATATAGCTGGAGTAAAAGCTATGGAAGTACTGGGACTGTATTCTCCTTTTTGTGCAAGATAAAATAAAATCTCATCCATTAAAGTATCTTTTTCTTTATCCCGACTGCCATGTACCAGAATTCCCAGGGGTTTATTACAAATTAAAATATTTTCATCTTCATAAATTACCAAAAAGCTTTGTCTGGTTTCTTTTATTTCTTTTTCTTTTTGAAAACGATTAATGGTTTCATCACTTAAATAAAGCTGGATGATATCCCCGCTTATCAGTTTTTCATTCCCATAAGCTTTTTTTCCATTATATTTTATTCTCTTTTTTCTGAGCATTTTATAAACAAAAGCTTTAGGGCTTTGATTCATATACTTCATCAGGAATTTATCCAGTCTTTGATTTGCTTCCTTTTCACCAATAATAATTTCTTTCATAAGTTCACCTGTTCTTTCGATTTTACTTTATTATTATTATAAAACAATTATATTAAAAAATCGCCCTGATGGGCGATTTTTATTTATTTTTATTTAACTTGTAATAATTAAAATATCTTTACCATATTGGTTTGAGCTTCCCAGTAAACAGTATATCCTACTTTTTCTAACTCCCTCATTGGAACATAAGAGGCATTTCCAATGACTTTTGCATTAAGATATATGCTGTTTCCGTTCTTAACGATATATGGTTGTTTTTTGTCATTATCCCACATTACATCCTCACCTAATAATTCACCAACAGCTCTTAAAGGTAAATATGAAGCACCATTGATTATTTTAACATTTACGACCGTTTCATTAAAACCTGAACCTGAAAAAGCAAACCCACTGTCTAAATCAATGGTTACACTTTTGCCAGTAAAATCTGTAGCGAAATATATATCTGGATCAATCCCTAATTCTTTCATTAACGCATTGACAGAGATTGTCTTTTCTTCAGGAATTTCAACAGAAAAGGGATTAATCGCATAAGTTGAAGTGTTTGCTTTTATCTTTCCTTTAAATATTGCAAAATTTGTATCCCTATCATTAAAATTCAGGACTAAATTAATAGTTTGATTATATTTATTATCAGATGTTTTTTCCAGGGTATAATCGATTTTAGAATTACCCATTACAGCTTTTAGCTCTTTTTCATTTAAAGCAAACATTTCATTGAATTGTTCTTTAAATTCTTCTTTATTTGCACCGATTTCTGTAACAATTATATCAACACCATCTTTCAAATTCAAATCTTCTGAACGAATACCTAAGGCAGTAAATAGAGGATTAATAAAAATATCTATAGCACTTTTTAAAGTAGGACCTAACTTTTCAATATTGTCAATAGAATAATTAACAAAAGATATTAACACAGGTAAAGCTTCTTCTGCTGTAAGAGAAAATGAATATTTATTACCATTTTGCTTGATAAGACCAGTCTCATAATTATCATAAACATTTTTCATAGCATCTTCTATAAGCTTGAGATATTTGCTGTTTTGCTTAGCAGAAGTGCCAAAATTGAAATATAGGGAAGTCATTTGCTCTGCTAAATCGTCATCACCATAAGCAAGTGCTAACAATTCAGTCAATTCTTCCTTGCTGCAGCTAATATACTCAGCATCACCCATTATTTCTGATAAATTATTGCTTTCTTCAATATCGGTAAAGTCAGCAATTAAATTAATAAATCCATCCAGCTTTACATAATAATTATTGCCATCACATTTTAGATTCATCACTGAAATAATATGACCATTTGCTTTATCTTTTGCATAATAATCACCATCAATAATGAAATTCTTCATATCAACCTTTATTTCATACATAAAACTATATTTATCAAATAACTTTTTATATACTTCTCCTCCAGAATCAATTTCATCAATATTAATATCAAATTCTCCCACTGTTGCATATCTCTCTAATTGACTAATTTCTTTTGATAAATTAAAATAGCCCCATTCAGCCTTACTGCAAGCAGTTGTAACGGATATTAACATTAATAATGCCAGTAATAACGAAAAAGCTTTTTTACATTTCATTTATTATCCCCCGTTTCATTAATTAATTCTTACCATCTTATAATAACATGACTATTTAATCTAAACAAGAATAATATGGAATATTTATTAAAACTTATACAATTGCTGCAGTTTTTAAAGCATTCAGGATTTCTTCTTGCTTCTTATGATTCTCTATTTCATACTGGCTCCATTGTTCTATGTATTTTTCTAATTGTTCTTCTTCTATCTTTATAAATTTCAGATACTCTTTTAATCCTTTATTTTGGGCAATACGTTTCATCGTATCAAGATTTTTTTGATAATGCTTATTCTTTACATCATATAGACAAATAATTTCCTTATCGCTAATAATGATATGTTCAATAAGCGTCATTCCTATCTGGTCTCCTAGTAAGGCACTATTCCACACAATATAATCCTCAGGAAGATTCGATATGACTTCTGCAATTTTTTTATCCCCATCTTTAAAATGAATGATTGAAAAAAATTGAACCCCATATTGAGCAACCACTAAAGTAAAAACTGCAGCAATAACTGTAAAAATATTTTTTCTTGTCCTTGTGATGATAAATCCTATTAAGAATATCATCATCATAATCACAAAAAAAATCAGGGTATAAGTAAGATATTTTTTCTTTCTTTTCTGGATATAATCTGCTTCCTGTATTACTTTTGCCATCGTATTCTTCCTTTCAAGTCAAAATGCATAAAATTTACAGAGCTATACTTTAGATAAAACTCTGTTTTTAAGTTTATCAAAAAATCAACAATAATTAAAGTGTGCAAAAGCACACTTTAATTATTTAAAAACATCAATGGTAGAATCAAACAAATCTGAGTTTTCCTTAATGATTTCTTTATTTCCCATTACACAATAAAGATTTTTTGATGTAATTTCCTTAAGCATCTGCCTATATTGGATGATATCTTCTTTTTTAGTATTTAAGATTTCATCCCGTTCTTTTTGAATATCTTCCTGAGAAATTTGACTAATATATAAAGATACCGCTTTTTCACCTTTCATAGAAGGTGTTAATGGAAAATCATAACGACTGATCGTACCAATAATGTATTTTGTCATATCCCTTTCACTGGCATCAAAATTTTGAATATAATCTGCTGCAGCATCATAGACCTCAAGCGTTTTCTTAAGATTAGGGTCCCTATAGGAAGCAAAATAGATATTTCCAGTTCTTGAAACATTAAAGAATGCTCCATAAGCGCCTCCCTGTACCCTTACTTTATTCCATAGATAATCTAAACTGATAATGGTTTTTAATACTTGCATGCTGCCCGAATAGTTATAACTCAATGGCAGAAAATTATATCCCTTGGCCACATATTGAACATCACTTTGCGTCATTAAGCCTTCATTTTTATTTGTAATATTAAATGTATAATTTTGTTTTACCCGTTTTTCTTTATTCAGATTTTCAGTTAATAGTGAAAGATTGTCCTGAAATACTTTATAATCTTTTTCTTCACTGGTAAGACCTATGATTAAATGATTGATATTAAATATAGCAGAAGCTGCTTTCTTTAAATTGGATATAATATCTACTTTTTTAGCCTGAAAATTTTCTTCCAGGTCTACAATAAATTGATAAAAGGAAAAACCTTTTAACTGCTCATTATAAGCACCCTTTTCAGTGAAATAAGACATAAGTCTTTCATAAGCCACAACATGACCTTGAGCATAAAGATTCATTTCCATGCGGGATTTCATTTCCCTGATAATCTCTAATAAACGTTTTTCATCGTCAAATTTAGTTAAATCAATGATTTCTTTAAGCAGTTTAATAAGCTGTGGAACTTTTTCTGTTAATGCTTTTGATTTAATAATAAACTTACTTTCATATTCCTTGTCTGATCCATTAATGCCAAAAGTGTCTGCGTGAATACTTATACCCCCGGTATGAATGTTAATTTCATTCGATAAATCGCCGTAATCATAGTTTTCTGTGCTCATTTTACCCAAGATACCTACGAGCATTCCCCCATATGGGATTAAATCCTGCTCAAGCGTTTTCAAATCAAAATATAGATTTAAATACGTAATTTTATTTGTAAATAAAGGATGAAAGAGGACTTTAATCCCTTGTTCTTCTTTTTCAACTTGTGGAAGTTTTTCTGCTTCTTTTTTGATATCTTCTAAAGAAAGCAAAGGAATTTTTTCTATATCTTTTGGATCATCCGGAGTCATTTGTCTTTTTTGAAGTTCCTTTGTTTTTTTAATTAAATCGGCTATTTCTTCTTTAGATAATTTGGCCTTATAAGCAGCTAACTTTTCTCTTGTTTTTTTCATTTTTTCTTCTAATAAACCTTTTTTAGGACTCAAAATGAGCAAAGAAGCATGCTGATTATTCAATAAATAATTTTCAATTAATGCTTCAAAATAAGAAGAATTAAAGCTTTCTTTTATCTTTGCAAGGCTTGCTTCATAACAAAGATGCATAAAGGGATCGTCATCATAAAGCCAGCTGCTCATACTTTTTATAGCATAAATAAGTCCTTTTGGGTATCCTCTTGAATCTGCTTCTCTCAAGCTGAATTCCTTTGCATTAACTGCAGCCTGAACCAGTTTTTTATCAATACCGTCCTTTACCAATTGAGCCAAAGTATCTTTTACGATTTGAACAAATTGTTCTTTTTTATCTATATCACTGTTTTTTACAATGATGCTAAAAATGGGCTGTTGAATACTATTGTCAAAGCTTCCAAAAACATCTTTTCCTATTTCAGCCTCTAATAAAGCTTTCTTCAGAGGAGAAGCAGGTGTTTCTAAAAGCAAATATTCCAATATCTGAAAGGCCAGATATATTTCCGGATTTGTTGAACGGTCTATGACGTAATTTAAACTCAAATATGTTTTACACTCCTGGCTTTCTTCCATTGAAATCGGATAGTCTGCCTGAATTTCTTTAATTTCATCAAAAGGTTTTTGCAGTTCAATTGAAGAATCAATCTTTTGTCTCTCAAAATGGCTTAAATATTCCCGGTCAATAAATTCAAGCTGCTCCTCTAAGTTTCCATTTCCATAAAGATGAATATAGGCATTGGAAGGATGATAAAACTTCTTATGAAAAGCAATAAAGTCTTCATAAGTTAATTCCGGGATAAAATCAGGGTCACCTCCTGACTCTACGCCGTAAGGGGTATCTGGAAGCAAAGATTCCTGGATTTTTCTAAATAAAATGGATTCAGGAGAAGAAAAAGCCCCTTTCATTTCATTATATACAACGCCCTTATAAGTGATTTCATCTTCCTCATTTTCCAACTCATAATGCCAACCTTCCTGCATCAATATTTCAGGATATTTATAGATATTGGGATAAAAAACAGCATCCAGATAGACATCCATTAAATTCATAAAATCTTTATCATTCGTGCTTGCTATAGGATACATTGTTTTATCCGCAAAAGTCATAGCATTAAGGAAAGTATTTAATGACCCCTTTGCCAATTCCACGAAAGGATCTTTTGTAGGAAATTTTCTGGAACCGCATAATACAGAATGTTCCATAATATGAGGCAACCCTGTACTATCATGAGGAGGTGTTCTGAAAGAAATTGAAAAAACCTTATTCTCATCATCATTTTGCAAACTTAATAATTTTGCTCCGCTCTTCTCATGTTCAAATAAACGGGCAATAGAATTAATTTCTTTAATTTCTTTTTCTTCAATTAAAATAAAGCCATGAATTTTTGAATTAACTTTCATCCTCTGCATCTCCCACTTTCTAAATTATTGTTTATAATAATTATATCTTAACGCCATTTAAAATATTTTAAAATAAGCTCCTGAGGGATAATTCTTGAAATAATTTTTAAAAGTTTCATCGGTAAACTATATACAGATTCCATTTTATTAGACTCAGCATCCTTTAAAGCTTTTGATACAACATCCCTGGGATTAACCATAAATTTTGTTTTCCAGTCAGCGGGCTTTCCGTCTTTTGAAGCAATTGTAAAAAATTCTGTTTTTACTGGTCCTGGACACAGGGCTAATACTTGGATGTTTCTATGTTTTAATTCAATGCTCAGTGCTTTACTAAAATGATGTACATAAGCTTTTGTAGCAGCATATACGTTAAAACCCGGTTGAGGTAAAAAAGCCGCTGAAGAGGCCACTTGTATAATCTTTGCCCCTTTTGCCAGGTATGGCAAAACAACATAAGTTACAGTTGTTAAAGCCTTTATATTAACGTCTATCATGGCCATTTGTTCTTCCAGTGGTAATTCTGAAAATGTCCCTATTTTTCCAAAACCCGCACTATTAATTAAAAATTTAACTAATACTTTTTCTTTTTTTAATTGATCCGTTAATTTATTAATTTCTTCAAGATTGGATAAATCACATTTTATTAAAACGGCTTTGGTTTTTTTTAGCTTACTGGCAATTTCTTTCATTTTATCTTCTCTTCTTGCCAGCATCCAAATTTCATCTAAATCATATTTTAAATCCAATTGTCGTACAAAATGACTGCCCAATCCAGAAGATGCCCCGGTTACAATTGCAATTTTTTTCATATGGACCTCCATGTACTTTTATACTTTTAGTATATTATGTTCAAAAAGCAGTCCTGATTATTCGGACTGCTTGATATACTCCTGAATATATGTTTGCCGGCAATCCCAGCTGCAAAAATAAAACAGCTTACCTTCATGAAAGAGCTGATAAGCCCGGCTTTTTTCAATAACTTTACCACAAACCTTATCTTCTACCATTTCAACTTCTGCTGGATCATCTGCTTTCGTATCCAGCTCTATATTTTTTGGCTGATTCCTATTTAATTCATTATTCTTTTCTATTGCTTTTTGGATTTGAATGACTTTGATTGCCGTGACAACATTAGATAAGAGCCACCATAAAGCAAGAATCCAAAAAATGCTTTGAATAAGTTCCATAATAACAAAATATCTCCTTTCATTTCCATTAGGATGCCAGTAGCTTTACTAACTTTAAACCTCCATCTTTCTTAATTTCATATATTTCTAATACCCTACCCTTAACAACAATTTCAACATTACAATCGGGACAATAATATCTGATACGGCCTACTAAACCTAAATTATCTTGATGGCATACAGGACACTTCATTGGGCTCACATCCTATTCCTTCTATAATACAATAAATCATACATATATATTATAATATATAAATATTAAATAATTGTGAACAAAATTTAAACAAGCGTATTATTTTATATATTTATCAAGAATATTGATGATTTCTTCTATTTTCTGTTCACCTTCACCAGTTAATAATGCATTTCTTACACAGCCATGAATATGCTGCCTTAATACAGTAAGATTACTTTTTTTAAGTAATGCCTGTACAGCTAGTATTTGCTTCGAGATATCAATGCAATATCTGTCTTCTTCCGTCATACGTATGATGGCATCCAGTTGTCCTTTTGCTGTTTTTAATAAATTAATCACTTCTTTTTTATCGGATTCTTTCAATCTTCATTCACTCCTCATTTTTAATAAAAGCAAGGATTAAATTAAAAGCCCCTTTTGGGGACTTTTAATTTAACTATTAAGTGCCTGATCGAAATCAGAAATAATATCTTCAATATTTTCAATCCCGACAGATACACGGATTAAGTCTTCTGTTACACCAGAAGATATTTGTTCTTCTTTTGTTAATTGCCTGTGGGTTGTGCTGGCCGGATGAATAACAGAAGTTCTTGCGTCTGCCACATGCACGACTAAAGCTGCTAATTTTACACGATTAATAAATTTCATTCCAGCTTCTTTTCCGCCTTTTACACCAAAAGTTAATACCCCACTGCAGCCCCTAGGTAAATATTTCTTCGCTAAAGCATAAGAACGATGGCTCTCAAGACCAGGATAATTCACCCACTCTACCTTAGGATGACCCTGAAGAAATTGGGCAAGTTTAAGAGCATTTTCACTGTGCCTTTCCATTCTGAGATGTAAGGTTTCTAAACCTAAGTTAATTAAAAATGCATTAAATGGGCTTAAGGTTGAACCTAAATCTCTTAAAAGTTGTACTCTGGCTTTTACAATATATGCTTGTTTTCCAAACTGCTCAACATATTTTACACCATGATAAGTCGGATCGGCTTCAGTAAATCCAGGATACTTGCCATTGGTCCAGTCAAAATTGCCCCCATCAACAATAATCCCTCCGACACTGGTTGCATGACCATCAAAATACTTTGTTGCTGAATGAACAACGACATTGGCTCCATGTTCCAGTGGCTTGCAAAGATAAGGGGTGGCAAAGGTATTATCGACAATAAAAGGTACTCCCATTTCCTTAGCGATGGAAGAAAATTTTTCAAAATCTAATATATTAAGACTTGGATTGCCTATTGTTTCTCCAAATAAGGCTTTTGTATTTGGTCTGAAATGCTTTTTAATCTCTTCTGCTGAACTGTCCGGATCGACAAAACTAACCTCTATACCAAACTTCTTAAAAGTGCTGGCAAGCAAAGTAAAGGTACCTCCATATAAATTGCTTGCTGCAACGATATGTTCTCCGGACTGACAAATATTTAAAATGGCTAAAGTTGTAGCTGCTTGTCCTGAAGCTGTCGATAAAGCCCCAACTCCTCCTTCTAACTGGGCTACCTTTTCTTCTAAGGCTGCCAGGGTAGGATTACTGATTCTTGTATACATATGACCTTCTTCTTCTAAATCAAATAGCTTTGCTACATGTTCTGCACTGTCATACTTATATGTAGTACTTTGATAAATAGGCAAGATTCTGGGTTCAGAATTTTGTGGTGTATATCCTCCCTGAACGGCAATGGTTTCTATTTTCCAATCTTTCATCCCTAAACCTCCAATTCTTAAAATCAGGAAAGCTCTCCCTTTGGAGAGCTATAACCTTATGTTATTATATTCATTATACCATAAATTAAACTTACAATAGCATGAATTTTTATATAATGACAAGAATAATGTAAATCTCTTATACCAAAGCTGCCAGAAGTAATAATTCTTCGTTATCTTCATAAATCTTATCAAATTGGGAAATAGGTAACGGATTTACTCCCCGGCCGACTTCAATGGTATAACCTGGTTTTCTGTATTCTTTAATAAACCAGTCTTTATAACCTGCATATAAAGCAGGTCCTACTGGTTCGTCCAAACTATAGCCACTGACCGATGCGAAGATTTCTCCAATTCTTAAAGCTTCCGGCGGCTGAAGATTTCTGTAATTCCAAAATATTACTTCTCCTTGAGTATGATATGCTAAAACAAGACGGAAATTACGGCTTCTGGTAAAATCCGCAACAGCTTTACTTTCTGGCTCGGATTCCGGATAAGGTCCGCCATACAAATAAGGACCAGGACCATCAATGCCCAAAAGGGACTCTACCTCTTTATATTCTTCCCAGGAAGCATCATAATTTCTGTTTAAATCGACTCCACGAATATTGGCTTTCCAATTGGAAAAATCCGTATTCCCATTGTTCCACTCGACAAGTTGCCTATATCTTGTATTTTCAGCAGATACACCGTTTATAACCAATTCAACGCCATCAGGATTTACCATGGGTACAATATAAATGGTGGCTTGTTCCCAAATTGTTCTGGCTGGATATCCCCGCATCGTACCATCTCTTGCAAAAGCTTTAGAAAAGTTTTCAACCCATTTCATTAAAACAGGACTTGTAATCCATTCATTGGCATGGTGAGAGGCATTATAAAAGACTTCGCGGGGTCCACTGCCAAGTTTTATTAAATATAAATTCCTGCCTTCTGCACTTTGGCCAATTGTAGAAACCTCCAGAAATGGATATCGCATTTGTAAACCCCGGATATCTTTTTCCATAACATCATAAGTGTAAGGAATATTGGTTTGAACCAAATCAATTCCATAAGGAACAATAATTTCTTCCCCAACATTCAAAAAAAAGGGATTTATATCCGGATTTGCTGTTGTAATTGCATAAACCGTTGTATGATATTGCTGGGCAATATTAAATAATGTATCTCCTTTTTTAATGGTATATAGGTCATATCCAAGTAAAATAGGTTCTAATTTTGCATAGGTTGCTGGTCCTACGATACCATCCGCTGTTAAAGCATTATTCCTTTGAAAAGCTTTCACTGCTTCTTCTGTCTGATTGCCAAAAATTCCATCAATTGCGCCCGATCTATAGCCGATTAATTGAAGAATACTTTGTAGTTCAGCTACGTCTGATCCTCTCATCCCTTTCCTGAGAATTCTCACATATCTCACCCTTTTTTATTATTCAAATATTATTCTTATATTATTTTATAAAGTTCCGTTAAAATTGGTGTCTTGAAAATGAGTAATAACAACTCTCTAATTTTATTTTATTTCTCTTTTTTAAAACATAGAATTAAATAGCACGCTTTTATCATAACAGGGGGTAAAAATGAATCAACATATTATAACAATGATTTATAACTATTTTATTGCTTTAGGGGTTATTTTAGGCGGATCCTTATTTGGCTCTATGGCTGCAGTGTTTTGCAAAGAGAAGCCTGTAAAAATGATGCTGGTTTTTTCAGAACAATTAAAGCTATGGGCAATTATTGTTGCTTTAGGCGGAACCTTTTCTTCTTTTGAAGTTTTAGAACTGGGAATTTTAAAAGGTGAAATAAAAAGTGTTATCAAACAAATTTTATATATATTAAGTGCTTTTGCAGGAGCCCATACAGGATATATTATTCTTAACCATTTAGGAGGTTAGCAAAATATGAAAAAGACCTCTTCGATTCTGTGGATTTTTATATTGGGCTTTATAGGCGGAATGATGTCCAATCATATGCTTTATATGCATGAATTAGAAAAATCTCTTAATGAAAATGAAATTTTATCCACAAAATTGGCAGACAGTTTAATAAAACTAAATCAATTAGAAAATAATGATTTTAAAAAAGAAAAATTAATCTTAAAGGATATCGTGCCAGTCAATACGAATAAAGACGAGCCTGTTATTCCTAAAAACGAAATTGATCAGTATATAAAACTATTACTGAATAACCAGATTGGTAAAGAAGTAAAAAATATCGATATCCATTTAATATATAATGCCTTAAATAACCGTATATTAAAATATCAGGATGGTAACTATCAATTAAAAATACGGGCAATTCTTGTAAGTGAAATGATGCATATCTATTATTCCGTGGAAAAAATTCAAATATAAATCTTAGTAAAGAGATTCTTGTATAAAATTAACTATTTTTAAAAATACTATTGGTGTAAAACAGAAATTTGCTGTCAAAGTACCTGTAAGAAGAAAGGAGTACAGTTATGAAAACAAGACCCTTAGATTTTTTGTCATTATTACTTATCATCATCGGTGCATTAAACTGGGGATTAATTGGCTTTTTCCAATTTGACCTGGTAGCCAGTTTATTTGGTGGAACGGATAGCTGGTTAAGTCGGATTGTTTATGCCCTTGTCGGACTGGCGGGTTTATACGGATTAAGTCTTTTTGGCAGAATTGATGAAGAAAGATTGGGTGAAAGAGAATAATATTTATAAAAAAACAACAAAAATTGACCTTTTTTTAAAAAATGTTTTTTAAAAAAAGGTTTTTTTAATCTGGGGAAGAATATATTTAATATAGAAGTTGTACAATTATATTAAAGGGGGAGATTCCAATGATACAAATCATTTCAGGAGAAAAAGGAGAAGGTAAAACAAAACATTTAATCGATATGGCCAATACGAAAGTAAAAGAAACACCTGGCCATATCGTATACCTTAACAACGACCGTGAACACATGTATCAGTTACACTACAAGATCCGCTTCATTGTTGTAGACGATTTTCCTGTGAAAAACTCAAAGGAATTTTTAGGATTTATATGTGGTATCATTGCCCAGGATCATGACATTGATCATATTTATATTGATGGATTATTGAAAATGACCAACCTTACACTGGAAGAAGCATATAATCTTATTGAAGAATTAAGACAAGTTGGTGAAAAATTCAATGTAAATTTCGTAATTGGAATGAGTTGTAGAAATAAAGATATCCCCGAATCCTTAAAAAGTTATTTGATCGCGTAAATAATTGTAAATGAATATAAATAAATATATGATTTAATAACGAACGAAAATAAATCCCCTAACTGGGGATTTTATTTTTATCTTCATTCATTTCTTTTTTGATAATGTCAACAAAAACATCTACTATTCTCGCATCAAACTGGATATTTTTATTATGAATTAATTGTTCCAGAGCAACTTCTTTAGGATATGGAATAATCCTGTATTTTCTTCCTGTTGTCATTGCATCAAAAGCATCAGCTACGGCCAGAATTTTTGAATACAAACTAATTTCCTCATCAACCAGACCATCTGGATAACCTTTCCCGTCTATTCTTTCATGATGCTGTAAAATAGCATATTTAGCATTATCTAAGAAGGGTAAGTTTTTGACAATTTCATAGCCAAGTCGGGGATGCATTTTTATAAGTTCAGCCTCTTCTTCTGTTAATTCATCTTCTTTATTAAGAATTCTTGAAGGAATTCCTATTTTTCCTATATCGTGCAGTAATGCCGCAAATTCTAGCTCATTGATTTCATTTTTACTTAAATTTAATGCTTGGCCTATTTTAACGACATATTCCCTGACTCTTTCACAATGTCCTCTGGTATATACATCTTTTACTTCCAGTGAATTCGTTAAAGCATTGATGGCTGCAATACAAATATTTTTATTCTCACTAAATAATTCTTCTAATTTTTCATTTAACATACTTATCTGTTCACTTTGACTGGCAATAACGTCTTTTTGCATTTCAATTTGACTATCTTTAAGCAATAATTCCCTCTCTTTATTACATTTTTCTTCTATCAAAACTTTCATCTTCCGGGACAGATTATTAATACTTTTTCCCAACATATTAAATTCATCCGTCGTATTAATCTCAATCATGTAATCATAATTGCCATTAGATACCTCTTCAATACCTATCATCATTTTCTTTATAGGATTTGAGATATAAAAAACAATCAAAGCCCCTAAAACGATAGAAATAACAAGAAAAAGAACAGACATAATTAATAAATAAAAGTCAGAATTGTTATAATTTGAATATAAAAAATTATAATTTGATAAACTTACGTTAGTATCTGCATATTTTCTTAAGTTATATTGTTTTTCTAATGAATCATTTGTGTTAAGATAAATATTAAAGGCAATTAAATTAAAAGCTAAAAAAATCCAAAAACTTATTATAATGCTTAATTTATATTTAAAAAGAATTATTCTCTTTTTCTTCATGAATAATACTCCTTTGTTCAGCATACTTTATTCGTGTAATATTTTACTATATTTTTATCAAGATTTGTCCTATTATTTTTAATTAATTAAATTTTTAACTTAAGCGTATATTTTTTTTAGATAAAAAGTCATATTTCAATGTAAAGGAGCAAAGCAAAATGACAAACGTAGCAGAAAGATTTTTAAAATATGTTAAATTTCCAACCAGTTCAAATGAATCCTCTCCAACTTGCCCAAGCACAAAAAACCAATTAGAGTTTGCTAAATATTTAATTTCTGAATGTCAGACTATTGGGCTTGAAGAAGTTGAACTTGACGAAAATGGTTATGTCATGGCTACCTTACCGTCAAATACGGATAAAGATGTTGAAACCCTTGGTTTTATTGCGCATATGGATACAAGCCCTGATATGTCCGGCGAAAATATCCAGCCTAAAATGATAAAGAATTATAATGGTGAAGACATTGTTTTAAATGAAGAAAAAAATATCATTTTATCTCCAAAAGTTTTCCCCAACTTAAAAAAATATACAGGTCATACCCTTATTACAACGGATGGCAATACTTTATTAGGTGCTGATGATAAAGCAGGTATTGCCGAAATTCTAACGGCTATGGAATATCTTATTGCTCATCCGGAAATTAAACATGGTAAAATCCGTATTGCTTTTACACCAGACGAGGAAATCGGAAGAGGTGCAGATCTTTTTGATGTTCAAAAATTTGCGGCTGATTTTGCCTATACTATCGATGGTGGATTATTAGGAGAACTCCAGTATGAAAATTTTAATGCTGCCTACTGCAAAATAACCATTAATGGTCAAAACGTTCATCCTGGTACGGCAAAAGAAAAAATGAAAAATGCAGTCCGTATAGGAACTGAATTGGCCAATTTATTTCCCAATGAGGAAATTCCCGAAAAAACAGATGGGTACGAAGGCTTTTTTCATCTGAACAGTTTTAACGGAAATGTTGAAAAGGCTGAATTAACTTATCTAATCCGTGATTTTGATATGACGCATTTTAAACAACGAAAAGAATTTATAGAAGATACAGTCAGAATGATGAATGAACGTTATGGTCAAGGCACCATACACCTGGATTTAAGAGACCAATATTATAATATGAAAGAAAGACTGGAAAGCAAAATGGACATTGTAAACAGAGCTTTTAATGCTATGAAAGCCGTAGGCATAGAACCCGTCGTAAGACCTATAAGAGGCGGTACTGACGGAGCCCGATTATCTTTTATGGGCCTGCCCTGCCCTAACCTTTTTACAGGCGGTGATAACTTTCATGGTAAATATGAATATATTTCCGTTGAAGCTATGGAAAAAGCCGTAGAAGTTATCGTTAAAATTGCAGAAATATAGATTTTATTTTAATCACACTTGAGTAAATTTTAGAATTATGGTATGATATCTTACAATAATTAAGATAAAAGTGATGAAGGAGACCAAGTAGTCGTCACGGTTACAAAATCAGAGAGCAAACCGGCTGGTGAAAGGTTTGTAGTACGTGAACCGGCGAAGTACAACTCCCAAGCTTCGGTTTAACCGACGGTTCTCTCCGTTAAAGAGCAGAGGCATGAATGATTTCATGCGAATTAAGGTGGTACCACGGGTCCTCTCGTCCTTATAAAATGTTTTATACAGGAGAGAGGCTTTTTTTAGGTAAAAATTTAATATTATACGAAGATAAACTTAAAGATTGGAGGATATTATGAACAACGTTTTTGATGTTTTGCAAGAAAGAGGCTTTATTCAACAAACAACCCATGAAAAAGAAATAAGAGAATTATTAGAAAAAGAAAAAGTTACTTTTTATATTGGTTTTGACCCTACGGCAGATAGTTTACACGTTGGTCATTTTGTAACCATTATGGCCATGGCACATATGCAAAAAGCTGGTCACAGACCTATTGCGCTTATAGGTGGTGGCACAGCAATGATTGGTGACCCTACTGGTAAAACCGATATGCGCAAAATGATGACAGAAGAAACCATACAACATAATGCAGAATGTTTTAAAAAGCAGCTTTCCAGATTTATTGATTTTAGCAACGATAAAGCCATTATGGTTAATAATGCCGACTGGCTGCTTAAATTAAACTATATTTCTTTCTTAAGAGAAATTGGCGTTCACTTTTCTGTAAACAAAATGCTTACTTATGAAAGTTATAAAACCAGAATGGAAAAAGGACTGTCTTTCTTAGAATTTAACTATACTCTCATGCAGTCTTATGACTTTTTAGAATTGTACAGAAGATACAACTGTAAACTTCAATTAGGAGGAAATGACCAATGGTCAAATATTTTAGGAGGTGTTGAACTAATCCGACGCATTGGACATGACGATGCTTTTGGCATGACCTTTACCCTGCTGACAACCAGCGAAGGTAAAAAAATGGGTAAAACCGAATCCGGAGCCATTTGGCTTGATCCCCAAAAAACATCTCCTTATGATTTCTATCAATATTGGAGAAACGTTGCCGATGCAGACGTTAAAAAATGCTTATCACTTCTTACCTTCCTTCCTATGGAAGAAGTAAACCGTTTAGCAGCTTTAGAAGGGGCTGAAATTAATAAAGCCAAAGAAATCCTTGCTTATGAAGTGACTAAAATTGTGCATGGTGAAGAAGAAGCTATAAAAGCTGATACAGCTGCCAAAGCCTTATTTAAAGGTGGCGCTGAAGGAGGTTCCATTCCAACAACAGAAATTACCAAAGAAGAATTGGTAAAAGGCATGGATATCTTGACCTTACTTCAAAAAACAAATCTTGTTCCTTCCCGTTCCGAAGGGCGTCGTTTAATACAACAAGGCGGAATCAAAGTTCAAAATCAAAAAATCAGTGATATTGATTATCTTATTACAGAAAAAGACTTTGAAAATAGTAGCTTAATGATTCAAAAAGGTAAAAAAGTCTTTCACCGTGTTCAATTAATATAAGTAAATCATCTGTTTATTATTTATAATAAAATTCAGCTAAAATATAAACCCCATAGAAAAACTTTCTATGGGGTTTTTTCTTCACTTTTTCTTTCCATAAAGCGGATTAATAAGAGTTTCAGGGAAGCTGCAATAGGTACTGCAATAAGCATTCCCAACAATCCAAATAAAGAACCTCCAATTAATATGGATACCACAATTGCTACAGGATGAACATCAACACTTTCCCCTACAACCTTAGGTGCAATGATTGCCCCATCGATTTGCTGTAAGATAAAAAGGGTTATGCAAGCATAAAGTGCTTTCATCGGATTGTCACTGATTAAACCCATAAACGCTGCCGGAATCATGCCAATAATTGGTCCAAAATAAGGAATTACATTGGCTATCCCTGCAATGATTCCAATAATAATCGGGAAATCTATTCCAATAATTGCCACACTTATTCCAATTAAAACACCCATGATTAAAGAATCTATTAATTGACCTCTTATATATCCCGATAAAACGGTATCCATATCAATACAAAGATATTTTAATCGAATATAAATTTTTTCTGGTAACAAGATCCTGAAAAATTGATTAAAGACTCTTAATAACTTGGCTTTATCTTTTAATAAGTAAAATGCAATAACAAAAGCTAAGACCAAGTCAACAACCCTGTTTCCCGCCTTTGTAATCTTTTCAATAAAAAATAAGGCAATATTTTGAACATAATTTCCTAATCTACCACTAAACTCAGTCAGGGTTTCTTCTGCCTTTTGTAAAAATCCAATATCCTCAAGCCCTTGTTGCAAATTTGTTATCATATTATTAAAGGATTGGACGTAACTTTTGATGCTGCTTACCAAATTGTCTAAATTTTTAAAACCTTTATGATTACCCAAGCTTTTGGATAATAATATCCCTATAATTGTAAGTGCTAAAATAAGCGTCAAATATGTCAGAAGTGTAGGAAGAAATCTTGAAATCTCTTTCTCTTTATCCTGACTTTTTTCATTATTATCCTTTTTGCCAAAAATAATATTTTTATCTTTCAAAAATTTCCCTAAAGGCTCTACAACTCTTCTCTGATAGATATCAACCATTGGATCCAAAAGATAGGCAATCGCTACTCCAATAAAAAAAGGAGACAAAATGGATAATATCCTGGAAATCATTGCAGCAATCGTTGCTGTAATAGGAATAATGTTATAAATAAAAATAGCCAGTCCAAAAATAACTATCAGTGTAAAAATTACATGAAATGAAATTTTTAAATAATGCTTATCCCAAGGTAATTTCACCTAGATCCCATCTTTCTTATTATTAGAGATTTGTTGTTATTTGCATTTTAATGTAATATTACGATTATTATATACAGATATCCGAAGACTTGTAAAGCTATTTTATTTCTTTTAATACAGCAAGCAATAACTCCCAGGTATTTTTAGTAGATGAAATACTTAATCTTTCATTGGGCGTATGAATGTCTTTCATATTAGGACCTAAAGAAATAATGTCAACATCTTTTATTTTTTCTGCAAAAAAGCCGCATTCGAGTCCTGCATGAATAGCTGTTATTTCAGCTTTTTTACCAAATAATTCTTCATACTTATTAGTAAAGAATGAACGGATTTTTGAGTCCTCTGCATATTGCCAGGCTGGATATTCACCCTTTAGCAAAAAGTCGGCACCTACAAAACTTGCCAGAACTTTAATTTTATTAATGATAAGCCTTTTCCTGCTTTCTACAGAACTTCTCAATGCTGATATAAAACGTATTTCTTCTTTGTCTGTAATAACAACCCCCAGATTCGTTGAACTTTCTACCAAACCCTCTATATCCATACTCATACTTTGGACACCATTGGGCATCAGCATGAGTATATGAATAATTTTTCCCTTGATTTCTTCTGATAAATGTTCACTACTTATTTCCCTTACCAGTTCTATCTTGACTTCAATATCCGGGTCAGACTTTTTATATTCATTTTTTAAAATATCGTTCCACTTTTCTATTATCTTCATAAGCTTTTCTATATTTTTAGATTCGATTTGAATGACCGCATCGGCTTCCCTTGGAATAGCATTATCTTTTGCCCCGCCATTAATGGATATTAAATCAAAATGCATATCCTCTTGCAGGCTGTATAAAATCCGTCCCATTAATAAATTGGCATTAGCACGTTCTTTGTCAATTTCCTGACCAGAATGACCACCTTTTAATCCTCTGATTTGAATGGAATAAACAGGTCCTGATTTTTCTTCTTTAACCCATTGCGTTTTTAAGATTAAATGTGCCCTGGCACCACCTGCGCAACTGGAAAGAAAAACCCCTTCTTCTTCTGAATCCAGATTGATTAATATTTTGCCCTTTAAATGAGAACAATCTAAATTTGCAGCACCTTCCATCCCCGTTTCCTCACTGGTTGTAAAGACAACTTCTAAAGGAGGATGAGGAATATTATCCGATGCTAAAAGTGCCAGTCCATAAGCCAGAGCTATACCATCATCTCCTCCCAGGCTGGTACCCCTGGCAAAAATGTAATCGCCTTCTACGACTAAATCAAGCGGATCTTTCAAAAAGTCATGTACGGTATCTTTATTTTTTTCACAAACCATATCCATATGTCCTTGTAAGATAACCACAGGCGCATTTTCATAGCCAGGACTAGCTTTCTTTTTTATAATTACATTCAAGGCTTTGTCCTGTATTACTTCTAATTGATGCTGGCGGGCAAATTCGACTAAATAATCACTAATTGCTTTTTCATTTCCTGAGCCTCTTGGAATTTGACTAATGCTTTCAAAATACTCCCACACCATCTTTGGTTCTAATTCTTTCACGGTTGAAGCCATATTTATTTCCTTTCTTTTATTATTTTAAAAAAACCAAGCCCTTTATAGTTTAGACTTGGTTTAATATAAATATAACATATTCTCTTAATTTTTAAAACTATGAACTGGCGCAGGAATCCGGCCTCCACGGTTAATAAAATCTTTACAGCTAAACGAATTCACTGCCATGATAGGTGCATAGCCTAATAAGCCACCAAATTCAACCACATCTCCAACACCTTTTCCAATAACAGGTATGATACGAACTGCTGTTGTCTTTCCGTTGACCATGCCAATGGCCATTTCATCAGCAATAATTCCTGAAATCGTTTCTTCACTGGTATCTCCAGGTATTGCAATCATATCAAGACCTACAGAACATACGCAAGTCATAGCCTCAAGTTTTTCAAGGTTGATAGAGCCCTTCTCAACAGCTTTAATCATACCCTGGTCTTCACTCACAGGGATAAAAGCACCGCTAAGACCTCCTACATAAGAAGAAGCCATGATTCCGCCTTTTTTTACATTATCATTTAATAAGGCCAAAGCAGCAGTTGTGCCTGGTGCACCTACGGATTCTAAGCCCATTTCTTCAAGGATTTCTGCAATACTGTCTCCAATAGCAGGCGTCGGAGCCAAAGACAGGTCAATGATGCCAAAGGGAATATTAAGCCTTTGTGAAGCTTCCCTGGCAACCAACTGTCCAACCCTTGTTATCTTAAATGCTGTTCTTTTAACGGTTTCGCAAAGGGTTTCAAAATCTTTGTTTTTTACTTCTTCCAATGCTTTTTTTACCACACCCGGACCACTTACACCTACATTAATTACTGCATCTTTTTCTCCCACACCGTGGAAAGCGCCTGCCATAAAAGGGTTGTCTTCTGGTGCATTACAAAATACCACAAGTTTTGCGCAACCGATGGAATCTTTATCTTTCGTTTTGACAGCAGTATCCTTTATAATTTTACCCATTTCTTTGACCGCATCCATATTAATTCCTGTTTTACTACTGCCTAAATTCACTGAAGAACAAACCCTCTCAGTCTCAGCCAGAGCCTGTGGGATTGATTGGATAAGTACATTATCAGAAGCATTGCAACCTTTATGAACTAAGGCTGAAAAACCTCCAATAAAATTAACCCCCACTGCTTTTGCAGCCCTGTCCAGGGTATGAGCAACAGGAACATAAGATTGGGCATTTGTTGCAGCTGCAACAATGGAAATAGGTGTTACTGAAATCCTTTTGTTAACAATGGGGATACCAAATTCTTTTTCAATATCTTCTCCAACTTTGACTAAATGCTCAGCCGTTTTTGTAATCTTATCATAAATTTTCCGATTTAGCGTATCCATATTGCTGTCAGCACAATCGAGTAAATTGATACCTAAAGTAATGGTACGCACATCTAATTTGGCTTGTTCAATCATTTGATTTGTTTCCTGGACTTCAAATCGCGTAATCATCTATTCCCTCTCTCCTTGGTGATTAAATTCTATGCATACTGTTAAAAATTTCTTCCCTTTGGAGTTTAATTACAACCCCGATCTGCTTTCCTAATTCGATAAGCTCATCTTCGATTTTACCAAAGTCATCTGTTGCATTCGTTAAATCAACAATCATCATCATATTAAAATAACCTTGAACAATTGTCTGGGAAATATCTAAGATATTTATGTTTTTTTCAGAAAGCAAGGTGCAGACTTTTGCTATAATTCCTACCTTGTCTTTTCCGACAACAGTAATAATTCCTTTCATTTCTTAAATGCTCCTTTCATCTGCTGAACATTTTTCATTACTCATCTAATGATTAAAATGTTTTTACAATTTTAGCACATTGTTTGTTCTTTATCAATGTTTAATTGTCCATTACTGATGATGTATAAATTGCAATATTAAATGCCGTGCAAAATTTGGTAAATCCATTGCTTACTGGAATAAATTCTATACATCATACCGCCATTTCTATGGCTGACCTATAACCAAACATTCTTCTTGGATATTCATT
>Ga0208938_1000198_pt1 | contig 53449 bp, 53 predicted proteins | sample AD_UKC125_MetaG_FD_184434 | JGI IMG/M metagenome (GOLD analysis project Ga0208938, IMG submission 184434) | Active sludge microbial communities of municipal wastewater-treating anaerobic digesters from USA - AD_UKC125_MetaG (SPAdes) (version 2) | ecosystem: Engineered > Bioreactor > Anaerobic >... | reverse complement strand
GACCGTCCACATGAGCCTCAACCTGCTCTTCGTCGCGGTCATCGCCGGCCACGTCGGCGCCGCATTGAAACACCACTTCATCGACAGGGACGACATCCTGACCCGCATGTTGCCTGCTCACGCCACGGAGAAATGACTATGAAACACCTCGCCATCGCCCTCGCCTGCGTCCTGCCCCTCGCCGCCCAGGCCAGCGAATTCAACCAGGTCCAGCCCGACAAGAGCGCCATCAACTTCACCTACAAGCAGATGGGTGTCGCGGTCGACGGCAAATTCAGGCGCTTTTCCAGCCAGTTGAGCTTCGACCCGACGAAGCCGACGGCGGCCAAGGCGACCTTCGATGTCGAGCTGGCCAGCGTCGATACCGGCGCCCCGGAAGGCGACGACGAGGTCGCCACCAAGCCGTGGTTCAACACCAAGGCTTTCCCGACTGCCCGCTTCGTTTCCAGCAGCGTCAAGCCGCTCGGCGGTAACAAGTACGAAGTCGCCGGCCAGTTGAGCATCAAGGGCAAGACCCAGGAGGTCGTCGTTCCCGCCACCTTCACGGCACAAGGCAACAGCGGCGTCTTCGACGGCAGCTTCACCATCCGCCGCGGCGATTTTGCGATCGGCGAAGGCTCGTGGGCCAAGTTCGACATCGTCGCCAACGAGGTCCAGATCAAGTTCCGCATCGCCGCAACCGGCAAGTAACCCCCCCAACCCACCACACCACAGGAGAATCACCATGACCAAGCTCAGCAAACTCTCGGCCGCCCTCGTCCTCGCTGCTATCGCTGCCGCACCGGCGCTGGCCGCCCCGGAAACCTACGTGGTCGACGGCAACCACACCTATCCGCGCTTCTCGTACAGCCATTTCGGCTACTCGACGCAGCTCAGCCGCTTCGACAAGACCACCGGCACCGTCGTCTTCGACAAGGCCGCGAAGACCGGCGCGGTCGACATCGTCATGGATGCCAAATCCGTCGATACCGGCTACGGCACCTTCAACGAGCACATCCAGGGCGAGGATTTCCTCGACACCGCCAAGTACCCGACCGCCACCTTCAAGTCGACCAAGGTCGTCTTCGACGGCGACAAGCCGGCCAAGGTCGAAGGCAACCTGACGCTCAAGGGCGTGACCAAGCCGGTGACGCTGACCGTGACCGATTTCAAGGCCGCGCCGCACCCGATGCTGAAGAAGGACGCCATCGGCGCCAATGCCTGGACGATGGTCAAGCGCTCGGAATTCAACGCCGGCAAGTACGCGCCGAACGTCGGCGACGACGTGCGCATCGACATCGCCATCGAGGCCATCAAGCAGTAACCCGCCACTTCCGTCCAAGGAGCCCCGCCCATGCTGACCGTTCGCAAGTCCGAAGATCGCGGCTACGCCGACCACGGCTGGCTGCAAAGCCGTCATTCGTTCTCGTTCGCGGATTACCACGATCCGGCGCACATGGGCTGGGGCAACCTGCGGGTGATCAACGAAGACACCATCGCCCCCGGCACCGGCTTCGGGACCCATGGCCATCGCGACATGGAAATCGTCACCTACGTCATCGCCGGCCTGCTGGCTCACAAGGACAGCATGGGCAACGGCACCGACATCCCGCCCGGCGACGTGCAGCGCATGAGCGCCGGGCGCGGCGTCCGTCACAGCGAGTTCAACCATGCGCCGGAGCAAACGACGCATTTTTTCCAGATCTGGATCGAGCCGCGAAAGACGGGAATCGAACCCGGCTATGAACAAAAAGGCTTTGCCGCTGCCGGCAAGCGCGGCCGCCTGCGCCTGATCGCCTCGGAAGACGGCGCCGACGGCTCGCTGACCATCCATGCCGATGCCTCGCTGTATGCCGGGCTCTTCGACGCCGGCAAATCAGCCGCCCTGCCCCTCGACCCCGGGCGCAAGGGCTATGTTCACGTCGTGCGCGGCACGATCGATGTCAATGGCCGGATCCTGAACACAGGGGATGCCGCCCTGCTCTCCGACGAGCCCGGCGTCACCCTGGCGAACGGCGACGCTGCCGAAGTGCTGGTCTTCGATCTCGCCGCCTGACTGTTCCATTACCCCCGACAGTTCAGAAACCACCCGCAGTTTCAAATAAAAACATTGGGTTATGAGGCATTCTTCATGCAAAGACTTACAAATGGACGCCAGACAATGACCCGGCTTGTCGGAACCGGATGCGCCGCTACTAGTGTCCGAGCAGATCGATGATGCTCTTCAACTCGGCGCGCAGGCTGCCGGTGGTTTTCGGCATTTCCTGATGGTCGACCGCAACATCGTCGCCAACACCCGCTTCGTCCAGCTTGTTGCGTGCCCCGCTGATCGTGAAACCCTGGCTGTAGAGAAGCTCGCGGATGCGCCGGACGAGCAGGACTTCGTGATGCTGGTAGTAACGCCGGTTACCGCGCCGCTTGACCGGCTTGAGCTGGTTGAACTCCTGCTCCCAGTAACGCAACACATGCGGCTTGACGCCACACAGTTCGCTGACCTCGCCAATCGTGAAATAGCGCTTGGCCGGAATCGGTGGCAATTCCTCGCCACCCGAGGGCCTATGCCGCTGTTCCATCGCTGGCGAACTCGACATCGGATTTCAGTTTCTGGCTGGCGTGAAAGGTCACGACGCGGCGGGCGGTAATGGGGATTTCCTCGCCGGTCTTGGGATTGCGCCCCGGACGCTGCGGCTTGTCGCGCAACTGGAAATTGCCGAAGCCGGAGAGTTTGACGCCATCCCCGATTTCCAGCGCATTGCGGATCTCCTCGAAAAAGGCCTCGACCATATCCTTGGCCTCACGCTTGTTCAGGCCAACCTTTTCGAACAACAGGTCGGCGAGTTCCGCTTTGGTCAGTGTCATCTGTTGATTTCCGTCAGGAACGCAGCTGCGCGGCGAATGCTTGCTCCAGACAGGAGACCAGCTGCTGCACCGCCAGTTCGACTTCCGCATCTTGCAAAGTACGTTGAGTATCTTGCATAACTATCCGGAAAGCAAGACTTTTCTTGTTTTCGGGAACACCCTTTCCGGCGTACAGATCGAACAACTGGATGTCCTGAACGAGCGTCGGCAACCGGTCTTTCAGGCCATCACTGAGGGTCTGCAACGCCAGATCCCGATCGACGACGATGGCGAGGTCACGGATCACCGGCGGGAATTTCGAGACCTCGGCATAGGCCGGAACACGGGTCGCCGTGACGACAGCGAAATCGACTTCGAAGAGCACCGGCGCCGAGGGCAGGTCGTACTTCAGCACCCATTCCGGATGCAGCTCGCCGATGCAGCCGATGGCGGCGCCATCGCGCAGCACCTTCGCGGCCCGGCCCGGATGCAGTGCCGGATGTACGAGCCTCTCGAAGCGCAATGCGGCCGGCGCCAGCAATGCCTCGAGGTCGCCCTTGACGTCGTAGAAGTCGACCTTGCGCGCGCCGCTGCCCCAGCCTTCCGGCAACGCCCCGCCGTAAGCCAGACCCGCCAGTTTCCACGGCTGATGAAAGCCGTCGACGGGAAGGCCTTGCGCAGCGCGCTGGAAAATGCGCCCGGTTTCGAACAGCCGGACCCGGCTCTGCTTGCGCCTGAGGTTGGTCACCAGATTCGCAATCAGGCCGCCCAGCAGGGTCGACCGCATGACCGCCGTCTGACTGGCGATCGGGTTGGCCAAGCGGATCAGACTGGCGTTGGCCGCGAAGTCGAGTTCCCAGGCCTCTTCGACGAAGGCGAAATTGACCACTTCCTGATAGCCGCGATCGACCAGCAACTGCCGGACACGCGCCTGCGGACGCTGCCCTTCCGGCTGCGCCAGCATCGCCAGCGGACCGCGCGGCACGGGAGCGGGAATGTTGTCGTAACCGTGCAGACGGGCGACCTCCTCGATCAGATCCTCCTCGATCTCGATGTCGAAGCGCCAAGTCGGCGGCTCGACCAGGAAATCGTCGCCATCGCGGGTGAACGGCAGCCCGAGCCCGGAAAACAGCCGGGCGATCTCCGCCGCCGGCAAGGGCACGCCGAGCACGCTTGCCGCGCGCGCGGTGCGCAGGAACACCGGGTTGCGCGCCGGCATCCCGGCCCGCGCCTCGACCACCGGCCCGGCCACGCCGCCGCAGATGTCGAGAATCAGGCGGGTCGCCCGCTCGATGGCGGCGCGGGTGCCGCCGAAATCGACGCCGCGTTCGAAGCGGTGCGAGGCGTCGGAGCCGAAACCGTAGCGGCGGGCACGCCCGGCGATCGCCTTCGGGGCAAAGAAGGCCGCTTCGAGAAAAAGTTCGCTCGTTTCCAGCGTGATCCCGCTGTCCTCACCGCCCATGATGCCTGCCATCGCCAGTGGCTTGACGTCATCGGCGATCATCAGGATGTCGGCGTCGATGGCGATGGTCTGCTCGTTGAGCAACAGCAGGCTCTCGCCGGGCCGCGCCATGCGGGTATGCACCGTGCCATCGAGGCGGGTGTTGTCGAAGGCGTGCAGCGGCTGGCCGAGTTCGAGCATCACGTAATTGGTGACGTCGACCAGCGCCGAGATGGCGCGGATGCCGCTGCGCTCAAGGCGCCGCTTCATCCATTCCGGCGTCGGCGCCCTGGCATCGACGCCCTTGAGGACGCGGCCGAGATAGAGCGGACAGGCGGCCGGCGCAGCGAGCGCAACGGCACGCTGATCGGCGATGGTGGCGACAACGGCGGGAACCTCGGGCAGCGTGGCCGGGGCGCCGGTAATCGCCGAAACTTCGCGGGCGACTCCGGTCAGCGACAGGCAGTCGGCGCGGTTCGGCGTCAGCTTCAGCGTGAACAGGCGGTCGTCGAGGTCGAGATATTGCCGGATCGACTGCCCGACCGGCGCATCGGCCGGCAGCACCAGCAGGCCCGAGGCGTCTTCGGCGACCCCCAGTTCCCGGGCCGAACAAAGCATGCCCGACGACTCGATGCCGCGCACGCTGGCCACCTTGATCGCGAAGTCGCCGGGCAGTCTGGCACCAGGCAGCGCGCACGGCACTTTCAGGCCGGCAGCCACGTTCGGCGCGCCGCAGACGATGGTCGCCGGCTCGCCGCGGCCCGTATCGACCCGACAGACATTCAAGCGGTCGGCATCCGGATGACGGGTCACCTCCAGCACCTGGGCGACGACGACATCGTTGAACTGCGGCGCGACCGGGTCGAGTTCCTCGACCTCGAGGCCGGCCATGGTCAGTTGATGGGCGAGGTCCTCGCTCGACAGTTGGGGATCGACGAGGGTTCTCAGCCAGGATTCGGAGAATTTCATGCGAATTGCCTCAGGAAGCGCAGGTCGCCTTCGAAGAACAGGCGCAGGTCATTGACGCCGTAGCGCAGCATGGTCAGGCGGTCGGGGCCGAAACCGAAGGCGAATCCGGTGTAGCGCTCCGGGTCGATGCCAGCAATGCGCAGCACGTTCGGATGGACCATGCCGCAACCGGCGATTTCCAGCCAGCGGCCTTCGAGCCTGCCACTCATGAAGGCGACGTCGATTTCGGCGGAAGGCTCGGTGAACGGGAAGAATGAGGGACGGAAACGAACCTTGAGGTCGTCGCTCTCGAAGAAGCGCTTCAGGAAGTCGGCGATGACGCCCTTGAGGTCGGCGAACGAGACACCCTCGCCGACCCACAACCCTTCGACCTGATGGAACATCGGCGAATGGGTGGCATCGGAATCGACGCGATAGACACGGCCCGGCGCGATGATGCGGATTTCCGGCATCTTTTCCAGTTGACCGTGGCGGGCAACATGCGCCTGCATGTAACGCGCCTGGATCGGGCTGGTGTGGGTGCGCAGCAGCACCTTCTCCGCCAGCGAGCCATCCGGATTCTGCAGGTAGAAAGTATCGTGCATCGAACGCGCGGGGTGATCCTCGGGCGTATTCAGGGCGGTAAAGTTGAAGAAATCTTCCTCGATTTCGGGGCCATCCGCGACTTCGAAGCCGATCGAACGGAACAGGGACTCGATGCGCTCCAGCGTCCGCGTCACCGGATGCAACCCGCCGCGCGCTTCGGCCCGACCCGGCAAGGTCACGTCCAGCGCCTCTTCGGCCAGGCGCGCTTCCAGCGCCGCCTTGCGGATGCCTTCGCGACGGTCGCCGAGCGCCGCCTCGACGAGTTCCTTGACCCGGTTGATCGCGGCACCGGCGGCCTTCTTCTCGTCCGCCGGTAGTTTGCCCAGGCCCTTGAGCAGTTCGGTGATCCGGCCGCTCTTGCCGAGGAAACGGGCCTTGACCTGTTCCAGCGCATCCGGGTCGGAAGTGGCAGCGAACGCCGAGCGGGCTTCGCCAACGATTTGATCGAGATTTTCCATGGATTCCCGCCAACAAAACGCACGTTTCAGTGAAGGCTCATGTCGGCACAGCCGACGTGAAGCCGCAAAGCGGCGGCCGAAACTAAAAAAGGAGGCTTGCGCCTCCTTTGCCAATCATGCTTTCGCTCAGGCGCCGAGCTGTGCCTTGGCCTGGCTGGCCAGGGCAGCAAAGGCCGGCTGGTCGAAGACCGCCAGATCGGCCAGCACCTTGCGGTCGACCTCGATATTGGCCTTCTTCAGACCGTTCATCAGGGTGCTGTACTTCATGCCCAACTCGCGGGCGGCGGCATTGATGCGGGCGATCCACAGGGAACGGAACTGGCGCTTGCGCTGACGGCGGTCACGGTACTGGTACTGACCGGCCTTCATCACCGCCTGTTTGGCGACGCGATAGACATTCTTGCGGCGACCTCGGTAACCCTTGGCCTGTGCCAGGACCTTCTTGTGACGGGCATGGGCCGTTACGCCACGCTTGACTCTGGACATTCCGTACCTCCTTACGCGTAGGGGATCATGGCGCGAACGACGGCGGCGTCGCGCGGGCTGACAACGACCGAACCCCGCAGATGGCGTTTAACCTTGGTGGTCTTCTTGGTCAGAATGTGGCGCTTGTACGCCTGGGCGCGCTTGATGCTGCCATCCGCGCGAACCGAGAAGCGCTTCTTGGCGCCGCTCTTGGTCTTCATCTTGGGCATTTCCTGCTCCTAATGACATGCCGTCAGGTGGTTCCCGGCGGGAACGCTTCGATTACCCGAAAGCACTTGTATGAAACTGCCTGTTATTGCGACTTCCTACTTCTTCCTGGCCGGCCCGATGATCATGATCATCTGGCGGCCTTCCATCTTCGGCATCTGCTCGACCTGCCCGACGGCGTCGAGATCCGCCTTGATCCTCTCCAACTGACGCATGCCGAATTCCTGGTGCGCCATTTCGCGGCCCCGGAAGCGCAGGGTCACCTTGACCTTGTCCTCCTCTTCCAGGAACCGCATCATGTTCCTGAGCTTGATCTGGTAGTCGTTCTCGTCGGTACCGGGGCGCAGCTTGATTTCCTTGACCTGCACCTGCTTCTGCTTCAGCTTGGCTTCATGGGCACGCTTCTGTTCCTGGTACTTGAACTTGCCGTAGTCCATGACGCGGCAGACCGGCGGATTGGCCATCGGGGCAATCTCGACCAGATCGACCCCGGCTTCTTCTGCTAGATGCAGCGCAGCCCGGATACTCATGACCCCGAGTTGCTCCCCTTCCACCCCCTGGAGACGAATCTCCGGCGCCGTAATTTCTTCGTTCAGGCGATGTGCCTTGTTCTGAGCTATGGTATGACCCCCGAAAACAACAATAATTAGGCCGTGCCACTGCGCGCGGCAACTTCGTTTCGAAGTCGCCCGATCAGGTCATCGACGGACATCTGTCCGAGATCCTGACCGCCGCGAGTACGCACGGCCACCTTTCCTTCCGCCTTTTCCCTGTCCCCCACGACCAACTGGTAAGGCATCCGGTTCAAGCTATGTTCGCGGATTTTATAGGTTATCTTCTCGTTGCGCAAATCCGGCTCGGCCCGAAAGCCCGCCTGGTGTAGCTTTTGCGCGACTTCGCCGGCGTAATCCGCCTGTCTTTCGGAAATATTGAGGACCACCGCCTGCACCGGCGCCAGCCAGAGCGGCAAGGCGCCCGCGAAATTCTCGATCAGGATGCCGATGAAGCGCTCGAGCGACCCGAGGATCGCCCGGTGCAGCATCACCGGCGTCCGCCGCTCGTCGTTGCCGGCCACATACTCGGCGCCGAGCAGGCCGGGCATCGAGAAGTCGACCTGCATCGTCCCGCATTGCCAGGAACGGCCGATCGCATCCTTGATGTGGAACTCGATCTTGGGACCGTAGAACGCGCCCTCTCCCGGCAGCTCGGTCCACTCCAGACCCGACGCCCGCAAGCCGCCGCGCAGCGCCTCCTCGGCCTTATCCCAGACTTCGTCGGACCCGACGCGGCCCTCGGGACGCAGCGCCAGCTTGACCGCGATGTCGCGGAAGCCGAAATCGGCATAGACCTTTCTCACCAGTTCGTTGAACGCCGTGACCTCGGACTCGATCTGCTCCTCGGTGCAGAAGATGTGGCCGTCGTCCTGGACGAAGCCGCGCACCCGCATCAGGCCGTGCAGCGCGCCGGCCGGCTCGTTGCGGTGGCAGGAGCCGAACTCGCCGTAGCGCAGCGGCAGCTCGCGGTAGGAGCGCAGGTCGGCATTGAAGACCTGGATGTGGCCCGGGCAGTTCATCGGCTTGACCGCGTAGTCGCGGTTTTCCGACGCGGTCGTGAACATGTTGTCCTTGTAATGTTCCCAGTGCCCGGATTTCTCCCACAGGGTCTTGTCGAGGATCTGCGGGCAGCGCACTTCCTGGTAGCCGTTGTCACGGTAGACGGCGCGCATGTACTGCTCGATTTCCTGCCAGATCGCCCAGCCCTTCGGATGCCAGAAGACCAGACCCGGCGCCTCGTCCTGCATGTGGAACAGGTCGAACTGCTTGCCGAGACGGCGGTGGTCGCGCTTTTCGGCTTCTTCCAGCATGTGCAGATAGGCGTCTAGATCTTCCTTCCTGGCCCAGGCCGTGCCGTAGATGCGCTGCAACTGCTCGTTGCGGTGGTCGCCACGCCAGTAGGCGCCGGCGACCTTCATCAGCTTGAAGACCTTGAGCTTGCCCGTGGACGGCACGTGCGGGCCGCGGCAGAGGTCGATGAAATCGCCTTCGCGGTACAGCGAAACCTGCTGGTCCGCCGGGATCGCGGCAATCAGTTCGGCCTTGTACTTTTCGCCCTGATCGAGGAAGAACCTGACCGCGTCGTCGCGTTCCCACACCTCGCGGCTGACCGGAATGTCCCGTTTCGCCAGTTCGCCCATGCGCTCCTCGATAGCCTGCAGGTCTTCCGGCGTGAACGGCCGCTTGTAGGCGAAATCGTAGTAGAAGCCGTTTTCGATGACCGGGCCGATGGTGACCTGCGCCTCGGGAAACAGTTCCTTGACCGCGTAGGCCAGCAGGTGTGCCGTGGAGTGGCGGATGATCTCGAGGCCTTCGGCGTCGCGCTCGGTGACGATGGCGAGATCGGCATCGCGAGCCAGCAGGTACGACATATCGACCAGCCGGCCATCGACCTTGCCGGCCAGCGCCGCGCGGGCGAGGCCGGCGCCGATGCCGGCGGCGACCTCGGCGACGGTCACCACCTTTTCAAAGGAACGAATGGAACCGTCGGGCAGTTTGATATCAGGCATGGCAGGCCTCAAGGCAAAAAAAAAGCGCGGGGCGAGCCGCACTTTTCTGGTCGAACGAAGGCTGACTCGATTAGGGTTTCTGAACTGCGAGGCAAGTTCGGAAAGCGATCATTTCAGCTCCGTCAGGAATTTGGTAGGCGGTATTGGAATCGAACCAACGACCTCCACGATGTCAACGTGGCGCTCTAACCAACTGAGCTAACCGCCTGAAGAGACGCGCATTATAAGGGTGTCGGATGGCAAGTCAAGCAATTTGCCGGAAAACCGCCCTATCGCCGGCGCGACCCGTCATTCCGAAAACCCGGCGGTGAGCGCGGCAATCAGGCAGCCATGGTCGAGCACCCCGGCGCTCTCGCGGATGCTGTGCATCGCCCACATCGGCGAACCGACATCGACGCTCGCCACCCCCAGGCCGGCGGCGATGATCGGGCCGATGGTGCTGCCGCAACCGAGATCGCTGCGGTGGGCATACTGCTGGTACGGAACGCCGGCCTTCGCGCACAGCCCGATGAAGCGCGCGGCGCTCTCGGCCCCGGTGCTGTAGCGCTGGTTGGCGTTGGTCTTGATCACCGGACCGCCGTTGACCGCAACCCGGTGCGCCGGCTCGTAGGCGGCCGGGAAGTTCGGGTGGTAAGCGTGCGCCATGTCGGCGCTGATGAAGAAACTGCGCGCCAGCGCGCAGCGCAAGCCCTCGTCGTCGAGGCCGGCATTGGCGGCGATCCGGCGCAGCACATCGGCGATGAAACTGCCGCCGGCGCCGGCAGCGCTCTCGCTGCCGACTTCCTCGTGGTCGAAAAAGGCGCAGACATTGGTCGACGCCGGACTTGCGGCGCCGAGCAGCGCGGTCAACCCGGCGTGGCACGACGCCAGATTGTCGATCTGGGCGTCGGCGACGAACTCCTCCTCGATGCCCCAGAACGTCCCGGGATGCGTGTCGCAGACGGCGAGTTCCCAGCTCAGGACGGCGTCCGGGGCAACCGCGAGCCGCGTCGCCAGCAGGGAATGGAATCGTCCGTCGTCAGCCGCGCCATCCCCGCCCAGACCGAGCAGCAGCGGCAGTTCGGTCTGCTTGTTGAACTTGAGGCCATTCTCGTTGACCTCGCGGTTCATGTGGATCGCCAGGTTGGGCAAGCGGAGCAAGGGCTGGGCGCAATGGACGAGGCGCATGGCGATGCCGTCGCCCTGGCGCACGGCAACGCGGCCGGCCAGGCTCAGGTCACGGTCGGCGAAGGTTGCCAGGAGCGGCCCGCCATAGACCTCGACCCCGACCCTGAGCAAGCCGTCCCCGGCCTGCAACGCCTTCGGCTTGACCCGCAGACCGGGTGAATCGGTGTGCGCGCCGACCAGCCGGAAACCGCACCTGTCCAGGTTGTCCCTGCCGATCACGAAGGCAACGATCGCCGCGCCGCCGCGAACGACGAAATAGCGCCCGCCGGCCGCAAGCTGCCAGCGCTCATCCTCGCGCAGGACAACGAATCCGGCCTGCAGCAGGCGGTCGGCGGTCGTCTGCACCGCGTGCCACGGGCTCGGGCTAGCGTCGATGAAGTTCAGGAGGTCGCGGGCCAGTTCCCGTGAATGCGCGGATATTTCCATGGTCTTCGGTGCCTCGGGTGCGATGGCCGAAAGATACCAAAGCTCGCGCGACGGCGTGCATGAATCGCAGTAAGATGCCCGCAGTTTTCCGGGAGGCGCAATGAACGTGGGCTGGATCGTGCTGGGCATTTGCCTGGCGTTCGTGGTGGGTGTGGCGCTGCCGCTGATCAGCAAGCGTGGCGCCGACAAGACTCCCCTGCCGCCGCGCAAGGAAACGCTGCGCGACTGGCGCAACGGAAAATGAGCGAAGCCAGCCGGATGGAAGCGCGCGTCAGCGAACTTGAAATCAAGATCAGCTTCGCCGAAGACATGATCGACGAGTTGAATCGCACAGTTTACAGACAGCAGCAACAGATCGACCGGCTGCTCACCCGGGTCGAGACGTTGCGCGACCAGGTGCAGGCAGCCGCCCCCGGCGAGCAGCGCAGCCTGCGCGACGAACTCCCACCGCATTACTGAGCCCGTGCCTGCCCGCCCGGTCACCGTTTTCTACCATGCCGACTGCCCGGACGGCTTCGGCGCCGCCTATGCCGCCTGGCTGCGCTTCGGCACCGGCGCCTGCTACCGCGCCATGCATCACGGTCAACCCTGGGAAATGGCCGAAATTGCCGGCCACGAGGTCTTCATCCTCGACTTTTCGTTTGCGCCGGACGTGCTCGAGGCAATGGCGGCGCTCGCCGGATCGGTCGTGCAGATCGACCATCACGCCTCGGCGCGCCAGCCGTGGGGTGCGCGACTGAAGAAAGCGCCGGACGGCCGTGAAAGCTTCAGCCACCCCGCCCTGCCGCTGACGGTCGTCTTCGACCTTGGTAGATCTGGGGTTCGCCTCGCCTGGGAGCATTTCCATGCGGATTGCCCCGTCCCGCTCGTGCTGCGCCATGTCGAGGACGTCGACCTGTGGCGCTTCGCACTCCCGGGCTCGCGCCCGATCGCCCGCGCCCTGCGCCTGCTGCCCGACGATTTTGCGGCGTGGGACGATCTCGTGCGCCAGGCGGATGCCCCCGAAGCCCCGCGCTACAGGGCCTTGCTGGCCGACGGCGAAGCGATCGAGCGCTTTTTCCAGACCGAGATCGAACGGCTGGCGCAAGGTAGCCTGGTCATGCCCGCCCGCCTGCGCGGCGAGGCCGTCGATCTATTGCAGACGCAACGCCACGGGCTGCCCACGGTGAACGATGGCGACCGCGCCTGGCGCGCCATCGACGGCCTCGCCGTCAACGCCAATGCGCTGTTCGCCTCGGAACTCGGTAACCGTTTGGCCGAGCAGGGCGGCAGCTACGGCCTGGTCTGGGAACTGGGCGCCGGGGGCGAGGTGAAGGCTTCGCTGCGCGCTGCCGGAAGGGTCGATGTCGCCGCGATTGCCGCCGGCTACGGCGGCGGCGGACACCCGAATGCCGCCGGATTCAGGATGGAACTCGCCCGCTTCGCCAGCGAGATCCTTGGCGTAACGAAGTTATAAATTGGTTTAACAAGATAATGCAATATTCTGATTATTATGAAATAACTGGTGCCCAGGAAGGGACTCGAACCCCCACACCTTGCGGCGGCAGGACCTAAACCTGCTGCGTCTACCAATTTCGCCACCTGGGCAGGCGGAGCGATTCTACCACCGGCGCCGGCTTGACCCTATACTTCGCGGCCGATGCCCGTCGATCACTACGAAAACTTCCCCGTCGCCTCCTTCCTCGTTCCCCGGCGCCTGCGCCGGCCGGTCGAAACCATTTACCGCTTTGCGCGCAGCGCCGACGACATCGCCGACGAAGGCGATGCCTCGCCCGACCAACGGCTCGCCGGACTCGCGGCCTATCAGGCGGAACTGGATCGCATCGCCGCCGGCACATCGCCACGGACGCCGCTCTTCGTCGCACTGGCCGGGGAAATCCGCCGGCATGCGCTACCGATCCAGCTTTTCCGCGACCTGCTCGACGCCTTCGCCCAGGATGTCGTCAAGAAGCGCTACGCCGACTACCCGGAACTGCTCGACTACTGCCGCCGTTCGGCCAATCCGGTCGGCCGGCTGGTGCTGCACCTGTTCGGGCGCAGCGAGGCGCAGCATCTCGCACAGTCCGACTGCATCTGCTCGGCGCTGCAACTGGTCAATTTCTGGCAGGATGTCGCGGTCGACTGGCAAAAAGGGCGCGTTTACCTCCCGCAGGCCGATCTGCCCCGTTTCCGGGTCGGCGAAGACGACATCGCCGCCGGCCGCTGGTCGGCCAACTGGGCGGCGCTGATGGACTTCCAGATCGACCGGACACGTGAACTGATGCTGGGCGGCGCGCCGCTCGTCCATGCCCTGCCCGGCCGCCTCGGCTGGGAAATCCGCCTGACCGTCCAGGGCGGGCTGCGCATTCTGGAGCGCCTGCGCCGCGTGCGCGGCGACGTCTTCCAGCGCCGCCCCCGGCTCGGCAAACGCGACTGGCTGGTCGTCGCCGGGCGTTCCCTTACAATGTAGGCAATGAATCCCGACCAATACTGCCAGGAAAGGTGCGCCGCCAGCGGCTCGTCGTTCTACTACAGTTTCCTGTTCCTGCCCGCCGAGCGCCGGCGCGCGATCATGGCGCTCTACGCCTTCTGCCGCGAAGTCGATGACGTCGTCGACGAATGCCAGGATGTGGCGCTGGCCTCGACCAAGCTGGCCTGGTGGCGCCAGGAAATCGGGCGCGTCGCCAACGGCCAGCCGCAGCACCCGGTCGGGCTGGCCCTGCAAGCCGCCAGCGCGCGCTTCGACCTGCCCGCGGAACAACTGCTGGAGATCATCGACGGCATGGAGATGGACCTCCAGCAGACGCGCTACCTCGATTTCAGGGGCCTGTCGCTCTACTGCTACCGCGTCGCCAGCGTCGTCGGCCTGCTCGCCGCCGAGATTTTCGGCGCCCGCGACCGCCAGACGCAGAAGTACGCGCACGACCTCGGCATGGCCTTCCAGCTCACCAACATCATTCGCGACATCGGCGAGGATGCGCGGCGTGGCCGCATCTACATCCCGATGGACGAGTTGAAGCAGTTCGACGTGCCGGCCGCCGACATCCTGAACGCGAAGTATTCGGACAATTTCACGGCGCTGATGCGCTTCCAGACCGAGCGCGCCGAGAAATACTACGCGCAGGCGATTGCCCAGTTGCCGGCCGTCGACCGCAGGAGCCAGCGCCCCGGCCTGGTCATGGCGGCGATCTATCGCACGCTGCTCGACGAAATACGCCGCGACAACTTCCGGGTCCTGCACCAGCGCATCGCGCTGACCCCGGTGCGCAAGCTCTGGATCGCCTGGAAAACCTGGGCCTTCGCATGAAGGTCGCCGTCATCGGCGGCGGCTGGGCGGGACTCGCCGCCGCCGTCGAACTGACGGCGGCCGGGGTTGACACCACGCTGTTCGAGGCCGGCCGCACCCTGGGCGGGCGCGCCCGTTCAATTACCGTCGCCGGCCGCAGGCTCGACAACGGCCAGCACATCCTGCTCGGCGCCTACCGCGAAACGCTGGCCCTGATGCGCCGCGTCGGCGCCGATCCCGAACGCCTGTTCGACCGGCGCCCGCTGCAGGTCGTCGAACCCGGCGTCTTCCGCCTGGCCCTGCCGCGCTGGCCGGCACCGCTCAACGTCGCCTGGGGCCTGCTGACGGCATCCGCGGTCGACTGGCCGGAAAAGGCAAGAACCGGGCTGTGGATGCAAGGCGTCAAACGCCGTGACTTCCGCTTGCCGGCCGACACGACGGTCGCCGCCTGGCTCGACGCCGCCGGGCAGACCGGCGCCCTGCGCCGCCACCTCTGGGAACCGCTCTGCCTCGCCGCCCTCAACATTCCCGCCCAACGCGCTTCTGCCCGGATCTTCGCCAACGTGCTGCGCGACAGCCTGGGCAGCGAACGGCGCGAAGACACCGACCTCCTGCTGCCGCGCGCCAGCCTTGGCGACCTGCTGCCCGAACCGGCCGTGCGCTGGCTGGCGACCCGCGGCGCGACGCTGCATCTCGGCACGCGCGTCGCCGGCCTCACCCCGACGCCGGCGGGCATCGCAATCGCCGGCGGCAATTACGATGCAATCATCATCGCCACCGCCCCGCAACACGCCGGCAAGCTGTGGCCGGCGCTCGCCGCCGCTTTCGATTACGAGCCGATCGCCACGGTCTACCTGCAATTCGCGGCAAAAACCGGCCTCGCCTTCCCGCTGCAGATGCAATCGGGAAAGCATGGCCAGTGGATCGTCGACCGCGGCAACGGCCTGCTCGCCTGCGTGCTCAGCGGCCACGGCGACTGGGAAGCGCTCGCCGACGACCAACTGGCCGCCGCTTTGAGCGCCGAACTCGCCATGCCCGAACCGCCGCTGTGGCACCGGGTCATCCGCGAGAAGCGGGCGACCTTCGCCTGTCGCCCCGGTCTCGCGCGCCCGGACTGGCGTACCGTCGACTCGCGCATCGTGCTCGCCGGCGACTACACCTGGGCTGACTACCCGGCAACGCTCGAAGGTGCGGTGCGCAGCGGCCGCCGCGCCGCCCAGGCATTGCTCGCGAAGCGCTAGGGAGGCGCCCGTCTATTCGTCACACCGGCGAAAGCCGGTGTCCAGTATTCACGCAGGCCGCCCCGCTTCGTTCCGGCCGCTCCGCCAAGCAATGCCTATTCCCGGTCGTCCTTGCCCGGAAAATACTCGGTCGCCGCCAGTCCTTCCAGAAGCAGGCCATAGTCGAGGTGCTCGCGCATCAGGCGCTTCAGTTCGTGGGTGATCGCGAGGCGCGCATACATCACCGTCAGCGGCGGTTGTTCGAGCAGCTTGCGCGCGAGCTGGCGGGCGCGTTCCATGATCTGGTCGCGCGGCATGATCTCGCTGACGACGCCGAGGTCCAGCGCCTGCCTGGCGTCGAGCTCCTGGCCGGTGAGGAGGAAGTAGCGGCCCCGGTTCATGCCCAGCAGCAGGGGCCACAGCACATGCACGCTGTCGCCGGGGACGAGCCCCTCGACATAGTGGGGCGCATCCTGGAACACCGCATCGTCGGCGGCGAGCACGATGTCGCACAACAGGCCCAGCTCGGCATGGATCGTTGCCGGGCCGTTGATCGCCGCGATCATCGGAACCCGGATCTCCAGGTGATTGTAGATCAGTCGCTGCGCGTGCACCAGCAGGCGCTCCCACACCGGCGCGGTAATCCCCGGATGGGCGATCTCCTCGCGGGCGATGAACTCGGACCCGCAACCGGTCAGGATGACAACCCGGTTGCCGGGGTCGGCGGCGATTTCGCCGAAGGCCGCGCCGCATTCACGATGCGGCCCGGCTCCCCACACCACGGGCCCGTCGTCGCTGTGCAGCACCACTTCGAGGATGCCATCGTTGCGCTGCATGCGCAGATGCCGGTACTTGCCGCAATATTCTTCGAATCTGGCCATGATTCCACTGCCCTTCCATTGCTGATCGAATTCTCACCGCGCGCCGCCGAAGTCAACGGTAGAATGTTCCGCCTTCCACACCGGCAACCCGGCCGTCCACCGCTCAGGCCAGCCATCCGACCCAACGCGGTGGCCCGTGTGTCCGAACATTGTATCCGGCCCGCAACCGTCGAGCGAGCGAGAAGATGACATAGGGCCAAGTCTTCCCTGCCACCAGCCTTGCCGAGACAGCCAAGCCATCACACCGCGCAACGTGCCGAAAAGAAACTCGATAACCCACGCCAGCCTGGCCTTGCTCGGACTTTTTGCCGCCCTGCTCGCCTGGCGCATCGTCGTCACCAACGTGCCCGAGTGGCATCTCCAGAGTGAAGACCAGGGCGCTGCGGCCCTCGCGCTGGACTGGGACAAGGCCAACGCGCAGGCTTTGCTTGCCGAGGGACTTCGCATCGCCAAGGCGAACCCTGCCCAGGCGATCACCTACCTCTCGGCCGCGGTCCGCAACAATCCGACCGACGGCCCCGCCTACGCTGCCATCGCCCGGCTCAAGGAAGAGAGCGGCGATCTCGCCGGAGCTGAAAAAGCCATGCAGGCTGCCGCGCAGATGGCTCCGCGCCGGGTCGACGTCCAGTTGGAAGCGGCAGGGTTCTGGTTCCGCCGGGGAGACATCGCCCGCGCCATGAAACACATGGATGTCGTCCTCACCTTCGGCGACTCCCTGCGCGCCGACCTCTTTCCCGTTCTCCTGAAGCTGGCCGAAGACCCGGCGACCCGCGAGATCGCCCACGCCAAGCTGCTGAAACAACGCATCGCCTGGTGGCCGCAGTTCTTCGATCATGCGGCGGCCAACGCCACCAACATCGAGACGCTGCGCGCCCTGTTCCAGATGCAGGCTGGCGGTCCCAACGCCGTCACCAGGGAAGGCCTCCGGGCCTACCTGCAACGGCTGCAGCGCGAAAACCTGTGGATCGAATCCTATTTCGTCTGGCTCAACCATCTGCGCAAGGATCAGCTCAATGCCATCGGCAACCTGTTCAACGGCGGATTCGAAGAAGAAATCGGCAACCTCGGATTCGACTGGATCGTCACGCCAGCCTCGCAGGTCGTCGTCGACACCGCTTCCACCTACGGCTCGACGGGCCACAAGGCCCTGCGCGTCGTTTTCCGCGGGCCGCGCATCCAGTTTCAGCACGTTCACCAGTACCTGATGCTCGACCCGGGCAGCCATGTCCTGCATGGCCGGGTGCGCCCGGACAATCTCGAGACAGCCGAGGGCGTCCAGTGGTCCATCTACTGCGTTGGTCATGCGCAGGCCATGGCCCACAGTGAGCGCTTTGCCGGAACCGACCACTGGCAACACTTCACCGCCCAGTTTCAGGTTCCGGCCCGGGACTGCGCCGTGCAGATGCTCCGCCTCGAACTCGCGGGGAGATCCGCGCTCGATTACGAAGCCAAGGGAGCGATCTGGTTCGACGACCTCTCGATCGCCCGCCAGAAAGTCGACCGATTCCGCCCGTGACATCCTGCCTCGCCGCCGATCCGGCAGATAGCCCTCGACGTCTTATTGCGGATATAATTCGCCCGCAATCCCGGACTGCATAAACTCTGGATTGTGGAAGTTTGCATCGATACCCCAGGTACCAGAGGCCGTTCATGAAACTGATCTCCGCATTGCTTCTCTTCAGCGCGCTGGCGACGACCGCGGGTCAGGCCGCTGCACAAGATACCGAGGCCACCCTGGAGAACCTCAGCGGCAAAGTGCTGATGAACCAGGGTGATGGCCTCGTGTCGGGCAAAGCCGGCACCGCCCTCGTGGACGGTGACCGTATCGTCACTCTCGACAAGTCAGGCGCGAGGATCGTTTTTCCGGACGGGTGCAGTGTCACGCTTCAGGAAAACATGCTTTTCGTCGTCAACTCGCATCTCGGTTGCAAGGCCCTGCCGATCACCAGCAACCCGTCTCCCGCCGCTGTCGGCGGACTGACCGCCGGCCAGGAAATATTCATCGGCGTAGCCTATGTGACAGCCGGCGGCATCATTGGCAACGCCATCCATAGACCTGGTCATGGTCACGACAACCGGCCCATCAGCCGCCAGTAAACCGTCGACGATCTCATGAAGGGTCTTGTGCGCCCTGCTTCCGACGAAGCAGGGCTTGTTTTTTCTGGCGTCGCCATCCTGGGCGCGATGCTTGTCTTCGCCCCGTTGATCATGGGCGGCAACCGCCCCCTGCCGCTTCTGATCCTTGAGCTTGCGGCAATCGTCCTGCTCTGCCTGCTGCTGCTTCGCCCCGGTTTCGGGCAGCAACTTCCACGACCGTTGTTGATCGCACTTGGCGCACTCGTCGTCCTACCGATCGTCCAGTTGCTGCCGCTGCCCGAATTCGTCTGGGACTGGCTTCCGGGACGGGAGTTTTACGCAACCGCGTCAGGTGCGGTGGGGGCCACATCCGGATATCACGCCGTGTCGCTGATACCCGCCGTCACTGAATCCGCGCTGCTGGTTCTCCTCGTGCCGGCGTCGGTCTTTCTGGCGACCGTCGCCACCAGCGAAGCGCAACTCATGCGGCTGATCAACCTGTTCATCGGCCTCGCGGTCATCCAGGCCGTCATCGGCCTTGCCCAGTTCGGTACCGGCTCGATGACCGTGCTGGCATCGCTGGAAGGTGAAGGCGTTTCCGCCGCGCACGGCACCTATCCGAACTCCGACCACCTTGCCGGCCTGCTGGAAATGGCCTTGCCGGTGGTTCTCGGGCTCCTGATCGCCAATATCCAGATTGGTGGCGGCACGCAAGGGCGCCCAGGGCGAAAGCCCTCCCTCCGCCAGAGGATTTCCCGCCTGTTCAGCAGCGGCATTCGCTTCAATCGGGTCGCAATCTACGCCGCCGCCGGAATCGCCATACTCCTTGGCCTCACCTTCAGCCATTCGCGCACCGGCGTCTCATTGGCCATGCTGGGAATCCTCGTGTGCTCGCTGGTCTTTGGCCGCCGGGTCGGCGGGCAACGCTCTTCCAGGCTGATCACCGCCTTCACGGTCATTGGCGTCGCGCTGGCGCTCGAAATCGGCTTGTCGTCGGTTCTCGGCCGCTTCACCGGCGAAGGATTGACCGACGATCTGCGCTGGTCGATCTTTGCCGGAACCGTCCAGGGGATACGCGAATTCTTCCCGATCGGCAGCGGTTTCGGTACCTACCCGGCGGTTTTCCGGCGCTTCCAGCCGGGGAACGTCCCCGAATTCGTCAATCACGCCCACAACGACTACCTCGAATGGCTCTTCGAAGGCGGCTTGCCGGCGGGCATCCTGATGATCGTCTTTCTGGCCCTCTATGTCCTGCGCTGGCGCAAGATCTGGCCGCGGGAAGAGTACTGCCCCCCTTATGGCTTCATGCGGCTTTCCGCCGGAATCGGCCTGTTGATGATGGGGCTGCACGGACTGGTGGACTTCAACCTGCACATCCCGGCCAATGCCGTTTTCTTCTCATTCCTGGCGGGGGTGTTCTTTCATCAGGCAACCCCGGCCAGGCAGGAGCGTTCAACCCGGCCGCCAAAGGTCCGCCAGGAGCCCACGCTCAAGCCGGCACCGCTCAAACTCCCCGAGCCGGTTGCCGCCGATATTCGCAATCCGTTCGCCGACTGACCGGCCGGGATCGGGCAAACCACCTGGTTCAAGCTGCCGAATCGGGTGCTTTCCGGGGAGAACGGAGCAGCATGCCTGCCAGGCGGGTGGCGCGACCGGGATTGGCCAACAATGCGAAATAGCCCAGCAGGAGCACGACGAAGCCAGCAAACATGGCGTATTCCGGCACGCCGTGCGCATCCGCAAACAAGGCGAATAGGGAAAGAGCGACCGAGAGAACAGCCATCATGCCCACCACCTGGGACGCCGGGAATCCAGCGTCATGCAGGATGTAATGCAGGTGTTGCCGGTCCGCGCTGAATGGGCTCTTGCGCTGGATCATGCGGAGGAACATCACCGACCCCATGTCCAGCAACGGAACGGCAAGGATCCACACCGCAGTGATCGGCCTCAGCGGCGAAACAGCCTTTCCCGCCAAACGGATCGAATACCACGCCAGCAGAAGACCAAGCAACAGGCTGCCGGTATCCCCCATGAATGCCAGGGCACGCTTGCACCACGGTGAACGCAGGTTGAACAACAGGAATCCCAAAACCGCACCGGCCAGGATCACCAGTTCCCTTGCCGACGCCGCATTGCCCGCGGTGTCGGCAACCCCGAGAAACATCAACAGCGGAATCAGCACCTGCGTCCCCGCCAGGCCATTCAGGCCGTCGATCATGTTGATGGCGTTCATCAGCCCGATGATGGCAATGACCGTCACCAGATAGGACCACTTGTCCAGTACCACATCGCCGAGCGCAAAGATGTCCCCCAGGTGCGCCACATGGACTTCGGTTCCGGAAGCGACAACCAGCGCCGCGATCAACTGGGCAAAAAACTTCGAGCGGTGGCCGATCTCCTTCGCGTCATCGGCCAACCCGATGCCCGCGGTGACAACGAGGGCAAATATCAGGCTACTGCTGTACGAGGTGATAGTCCCGTCCAGCCAGTGCGTCAGAAGCAGCGACAGAAAAATGGCGAGGCCCCCTACCAGCGGGGTTGGAACCGAGTGATTCCTCCTGCCGGCCGGATGATCGACCAGACCGACACGCCTTGCCGGACCGATCAGCGCCAGCAAGAAAATTGCCGAAAACAGTGCGGGCAATACAAACCACAACAGCGAAGGGATGGGAACCATGTCAATTACTGCCTGCGGATGTGCTCTTCGCCACCCCGCAAGCATTGCAGGGCTGGAAATCTCACGCGAATCGCCACAAAGTCTATATACCGATTGCATTATACCGGCTACTGTTCCGGAAGCAAGAAATCATTCAACCCCTGCTCATTCCCCCCAGCCGAACCGGTAACGTCCCACGTAATACACCAGCTTGAGCACCTCCATGCCGGCGTTGATGGCAAGCGCCTCATTCTCCCACCAGCGCCACGCCGACCACGATGCCTGTGGCGCGGCAACCAGCGTATAACGCAGGCCGGAGCCGCGGAAAACGCTCCACCACGAATAGCCCACCCGCAACAGATGCTGCGGGTCGCTGACCACCAGCACATGGCGAACCCCGTTCGCCTCCATCCAGCGCCGCATGACCTGCGCCTCGCTCCAGGTGCTGACGGCGCTCGTGTCGACGTGGATCTTCACGCCCTTCAACCGGGCGGTGGCATCCTGCAGCACATGCGGCAAGGGAAGGATCAGCACCAGGGTATCGGCATACCCCGCAAGCAATAGATCCTTGCCCCGCGCATAACGATGGCCGGGGTCTTCCCCCAGCACGACCACCGCATCCGCAGCCACCGGTTCGCCCGCCGGCCACTCCAGGATGGCCCCCAGGCTCAACCACAGCGTCCACGCCAGTGCGGCCAGCAGCACCAGGAGGCGCAGCGCGAAAAACGCGCCACGGGTCAGCCGGGCGCCCAATGAATCGCCGGTCACCCCCATTTTCGATCCCCAACCGGGCCAGCCAGCGCGGTACGAACGTCTGCTGCGGTCGACGCCCGGAAAAGGCAGGAAATCAACGGCCGGGCGCGGACCGGCAGCGATCTCTCCGCCGCACCACGGGCAATCGCACCGACACCCATCAAACCAGTTCCGAATACACGGCCAGCGTCTTGCCGAGCACGATCCGCTCGTCGAATTCGGCCAACGCCTTTTCCCGGGCAGCCCTGCCCAGGCACTCGCACAACGCCGGGTCGTCGTGCAGGCGGGCGATGGCAGCGGCCAGCGCCGCGGCATCGCGCACCGGCACCAGCAAGCCGTCGACCCCATCCGTCACCACCTCGCGGCACCCCGGCACGTCGGTCGTCACCAGCGGCAAGCCGCAAGCGCCCGCTTCGATCAAGCCCTTGGGCAAGCCTTCGCGATAACTGGGCAACACCACCGCATCCACCGAAGCGAACAGGGCCGGCATGTCGTCCACATGCCCCAGCCACTGCAGCAAACCCTCATCCACCCAGCCACGGATCCGCGCCTCGGGCACCGCCGCCGGGTTCCCTGGGTCAGGGTCGCCGGCCAGCAGGAAGTCGATGGCCCGCTGCTCCGCATGCACCCGGTGCGCGGCCTCGACGTATTCCGCAATGCCCTTGTCCCACAGCAGGCGCGCCGGCAACACTACGCGAAAGCGTTCGCCGCGCCGGCGCGCCCCGTCCGGCGCAAAGCGGCGGCAATCCACGCCCGAACCGGGAATCAGGCGAATCGTCGCCGGATCGACCACGCGCGTGCGCCGGAAAAAGGCCGCGTCGTCGGGATTCTGCAGGATCAGCCGCGCCGAACGCCCGCCCAGCGCGGCGTGCATCATCGCCCGGACCAGCGGCCGCAACGCTTTTGCCTTGAGATCGTTGCTGCTGAAAACATAGCCCATGCCGGCCACTGCGTTCACCCGCGCCGGCACCCCGGCCAGGTGCGCCGCCAGCGAGCCATAGACTGCGCACTTGATCGTGAAGCCATGCACCAGGTCGACCCGTTCCTTGCGAATCAGGCCGCGCAGCCAGTTGACCAGCGTCAACTCGCGCAGCGGATTCAGGCTGAGCCGCTCCATCGGCGCCGGCAGCCAGCGGAAACCCAGGTCACGCAGTTTTTCCCCATACGGCCCCGGCGGCGACAGCAGCAGCACCTCGTGCCCGGCATCGCGCAGGGCCGCCGCCAGCGAGCGCCGGAAGTTGTAGAGATACCACTCGGTATTGGCGAAGAGAACGACCTTCAAAACGACTCGTCCAGCGGGTAGAAGCGATAGGGCAGCCAGAGGTGCGCGTGATCCGCGAAGTTCAGCCAGACGAATTCCACCAGGCCGTAATAGATCAGCACCCCCAGCAAAGGTACGACGACATCGGTTTCCCGGTCATCGCCAATCACATCGGGAACGTGCGCAAAAACCACCAGTTGCAGCGGCAGCATGTACAAGGCGATGCGGTCTACCGCGGTCGACGCCGGAGAAACGAGAAAAACCCCGAACAAGGCCACGGAAATCAGCGCGAACAGCAACCACAACCGGCGCTCCGCCTCGCTGAAGGAAAACTTCTTGTGCCAGATGAACAGGATCGCCGCCGGCATCAGGTTCATGACCAGCCGGATCATCGCGCCGGACGACTGATATTCAGCTTCGATGTAATTCGTATAGAGGCTGTCCACGGAATCCTGGAGGAAAAGCCAGTAGCCCAAGGCCAGCGACCCCACCCCCCAGGCCACCGCGACGAAGCGATTGTGCGCTGCTGCAAGCGCGGCCAGCGGCAGCAGCAACACCGCGGTCTTGTGAAACGTGGCCGCCAGCATCACCCAGAAAACGAACCACCCGGTCCCCTTCCTGCCCAGCGCCACCAGGCCCAGCATTGTCAACCCAAGGGCGACTCCCTGCCGTGTGTAACCCATCGCAACGACGATGACCAGGTAAGGCACCGCCACCGCCAGCGCCAGCCAGGGCCGCGGCAGGCTGCGGCAAAAGATGACCAGTCCGGTGGCAAATATGGCCCCCGCCATCAGGTTGACCCCGAAGATGTCCCAGTCTAGTTCCAGGCTCAGCCAGTTGAAGAGCTGATACCCAGGGTCACTCTCCAGAATGACCTCGTCCAGCATCAACCCGGCCACATTGTCCAGGTAGCGGAAGTAATTGTAGTAGTCCCCGCCCACCTCGTAGCGAAATCCGATCAGCAGCGTCAGAACGATGCCAACCGCTACCCAGACCCCAACCGGCGTCTCCGGCTCGCCACCCGCCACGGCACGCGTGCGCTGCGTTTCAGTCATCAACGCAACCATTGCCGGCAGCGCGAACATCAACCAGTACGTCGGCATCTCAGGAATTCGCCTCCAGCCAGGACTGGAACATCAATACCGCCCACAGGCCGGGCGTGTGGTCGCGATCGCCGCTCAGGTGTTCGGCCCAGCGCCGGCGAATGGGCGCCGGGTGGAAATAGCCTTCCACCGCCAGACGCTTCCCGTCCAGCAGGCTCTCGGCCCACGGCCGCAACGGGCCGCGCATCCATTGCCCGACGGGAATCCCGAAACCCGCCTTGGGCCGTTCGATCAGTTCGCGCGGCACATGTTTGTAAAGCACCTGGCGCAACGCCCACTTGCCCTCGTTGCCGCAAACCTTCAGCGCAAGCGGCAGTCGCCAGGCGAGTTCGGCCACGCGATGGTCGAGAAAAGGCACCCGCGTTTCCAGGCTGGTGGCCATGGCCGCGCGGTCCACCTTGCACAGGATGTCATCGGGCAGATAGGTCATGCTGTCGCGGTACATCATGCGCAAGGTCGCATCCCTCATCCCGGCCGCGGGCAGCGGGTCATCGAGCAGACTGGGCGGCTCGATCACCGGGCCGCCTAGCCCGCGCACCACCTGCGCCGGGTCCTGCCATTCCGAAACCAGGCGCAGGTAGAAGTCGTCCAAGTCCCGCACGCCGCACAGGCGCGCCGCGAGTTTGTGTGCCTTGTCACCCACGCGGACAATGCCGCGCGTACCGGGCAGCAAGGCATTCAACGGCTTGCCCAACACATCCCAACCGGCCACCGGCACGCTGCTTATCGCCCTCCCCAGCGCCTGGCGTGCCGAATAAGGCAGCCAGGCCAGTCGACGCCAGATGCGCGGCCCCCAGAAATAGCGGTTGTAGCCGCCAAACAACTCGTCACCGGCATCGCCCGACAGCGCCACCGTCACGTGCCGGCGCGCTGCCTGGCACACCAGATGGGTCGGAATCTGCGACGAGTCCGCGAACGGCTCGTCGTACATGGCTGGCAACCTGCCGATCACGGCCCTTGCCTCGGCGGCGGTGACGAACATTTCCGAATGGTTCGTCCCCAGATGCTGCGCCACCGCGCGGGCATGCGGCGATTCGTCGAAACCCGCCTCCTCGAAGCCGACGGTGAAGGTCTTCACCGGCCGGGAAGACTGCGCCTGCATCAGTGCCACGATGGCCGACGAATCCACCCCGCCGGAAAGGAAAGCCCCAAGCGGCACGTCCGCCAGTGACTGGAGGCGCACCGCATCGCCCAGCCGCGCCTCCAGCGCCGTCAGCGCCTCTTGCTCGTCCACGATCGGATTTTTCGCCGCCTCCTCCACCGCCTGCGCCAAGGACCACCAGCGCCGCAGCGTGATGCCCTGCCAGCTTGCCGGCGGACGCAGCGGCTGAAAAAAAGCCGTTTTTGGCGGTTGACCGCGGACACTGAGCAGGCAGCCCGGTTCGAGCTTGCAGATTCCCTGATAGATGCTGTACGGTGCCGGCACATAGGTAAAACGCATGTACAGGGCCAGCGCCTCGCGATTCACCCGGTTGGCAAAGCCAGGGTAGGCGCGCAACGCCTTGAGTTCCGACCCAAAGACAAAGGCACCATTCACCCAGCCGTAATACAGGGGCTTCTCGCCAAAGCGGTCGCGCGCCAGATGCAGCGCGTGCTCCTGCACATCCCACAACGCAATGGCGAACATGCCCACCGTTTTGTGCAACGTGGCTTCGACACCCCAGTGCTCAAAGGCCGCAAGTAGCGTCTCGGTATCCGAATGGCCGCGCCAGGCAGGCGCAACGCCCGCCGCCCGAAGTTCCGCGCGCAATTTCAGATGGTTGTAGATTTCGCCATTGAAGGCAATCATGAAGCGCCCGGACGCTGAGGCCATGGGCTGGTGGCCTCCAGGGGACAGATCGACGATGGACAAACGCCGGTGGCCGAGCGCGATGCCGGCCTGCACATCCGCCCAGGCGCCCGCGTCGTCCGGGCCGCGATGCCGGATGGCCAAAGCCATACCGGCAGCCACAGCCTCCAGGCTGCCCGGCGCCTCGCCGCCAGCGGTCAAAAATCCCGCAAATCCGCACATCTGGTCGTTATTCCCCCCCAGGATGCCGGACGCACCCGTCGTTTGCTACAGTTCCCATAACAAAGCGCGTCGATAAGGGCCGGAATACGGGCATCCCCGTTCTTCTTCGGGTTTTCGCCGGGTTTCAGTCACGTGTGGTCGGCTCGCTCTTCGCAAAATACTTCACCTGCGGCAAGTCTTCGAAATGGGCATCCTGAGTCGGAATCGTAGCGTCGTACAGGATGGCGGCAGCGTAATTCCCGGCAAGCGGCGAGTCGGCCAGATACTCCAGCCAACCGGATGTATCCACGATGTTCATGGCCGATCATCTTCCCGATCGAAGTCGGTGTTCATGCCCTTGAGCATGCCGCGAACCTCTGACATGGGGCGGACGGGAATGAACTCGATGCGGTCACCGTATTGAACGACCTGCATGGGCATGCCCGCCTTGAGCTTCATCGCTTCGCGAATGTGCCTGGGTATCACAAACTGGAATTTTGGAGACAGCGTGAGCGTATTCATGGCATCCATCCATCAATTGGGTTACGAAGTATAGATTCACTTAGTGCACCAATGTCCGATATACGGATTCCAACTGCGCCGCCAGGCTCTTGAAACTGAATGCTCGCACACGCTCCTTCCCATAGCCAATCAAGTTTGCGCGCTGGCTGCTTGATGACAGCACCGTCTCGATCGCAGACGCCATCGCGTCGACGTCGTCAGGAGGGAAATACACGCCCTTGCTTTGCGTAATCTCCCGGAATACGGGAATGTCGCTCAAGACCATCGGACATCCCGCCGCCATGGCCTCAAGTATCGGTATACCGAAGCCCTCATACGAAGAAGGGAAGACGAACAGGCTGCACAGCTTATATGCGCAGCGAACCTCAAGGTCGCTTAGCCCGCTGAGGAACCTCACATTGTTCGATAGCTTCGCCGAGTCGATCCGATCTTGGATCGCCTTCCGCTCGCCGCTGTCGTTGCCCACGATAACCAGATTCAACCAAATCCCCCGGTCGCGAAGTAAGGCGATGGCATCGACCAGTCGCAAGTAATTCTTGCGCCTCTCAAGATGCCCCACAGCCATTACGAATCCCTCTGGCAATGCATATTTACTGCGAAATGCATGCAAGTCTCTCTCCGTAATGGCAAGGAAGACCTCGGCATTCAAGCCGTTGTAGACCACGGAAATGGGTACCCTAGGGAAGAAGTTGTGAATTTCCTGCTTCATCGATTCGGAAACAGTGAGCACATGGTCCGCACTCTTCAGATCCCTTTCCAAGGCGAACCTGTAGATCGAGCGCTCCAAAGTACCCCAATCAGCGTAGAGCCGGCGAATATCGTGAATGGTTAGGAGGGTTCGCCCCGTGGGCGACTTGATCAGAGGCTGGTTGAAGCACTCGAACAACTCGAACTGATCCTGCGGTAGCGCCTTGCGCCAGTAACCCAAGCCACCAGCAAATCTCCTCAAGCGGCCCTCACCGGGCAGAGGTGTTGGCCTTGCGGTAACATTCAGTGCCCCTTCAAACCATGCAGCAACCCTGCAGTCGACTGGCTCGTAGACGACAAATTCGGCATCCGGAAGACGCTTGATCAATTCGCCATAGATACCGACAAACCTTTGTTTCGCACCCGACGGCCTGTCGTTCAGGCACGTCGCGTTCAAGCCAATTTTCAAAGCATCGCCCTCAGCAACGCTAACAACGGTCAGTCAGACCCAGAACCTCAAAATGCCGGCTCAGTACGGCATCTTCCTCAAAGGGTCGAACGGCTTCAGCGAGAAGGTTTTTGGGTATCTGATTGTTTAGTGCCTGTTCAATTGCTGACGCCATAGCCACCGGATTCCGCATGGGTACGAGGTAACCGTATTTCCCATCCAGAAGCAATTCGCGGGGACCGGTCGGACAGTCCGTTGAAACCGGAGTACACCCGCATATCATGGCTTCAACCAGTACATTTGGCATGCCCTCCGCGTAGGAGGACAAGACAAAAACATCGGCATGGTAAAAATACTTTAGCGGGTTTTTGACATTCCCTGGCATTGAAACAACATCTGTCAAGTTCAATGTCTTAACCAGGTTCTCAAGCTCATTTCGTAAAGGCCCTTCTCCGAGAATTATTAAACGAGCCATCTTTTTCTTATAAAGAATGCCCATGGCTTGTACCAAGTCAGCAAATCCCTTTCGGGTGGTCATGGTTCCTGCGGTAACGATAACCGGAGCTTCTTTATTTAACAGCCAATCGTGATCAATAGGCTCCTGCATTCTTATTATTGAGCTTTTGTCGCTGATGATGTTGTACACGCAAACATGAGGCGGCGACTTGAATATCTGCCAGTAATGCTTAACCATGTCTTTGGAGACACAGGTCAAAGCATCAGCACGCCACATTACTGATTTCATTAACTGCTTCAGGAACCAGCCTTTCGATAAAAATTTATTTGAATACGCCACTTGGTCTGACGGCAATACCCGTGATGAACCGCTGATTTTCGCTTTTGATCTGGACAAGATTGATGCCAACAGAACAATTACAGTCAGATGATCTTCAGCGGAAAAAACCACATCCGGCTTGACCATTCGCAGGTATTCCCACAACGGGACCAACATTTGTCTTACCTGTGACTTATTCCAAACAATTACATTGACACCAACAACATCAGGAAGCTGATAATGAGGGGCAACATAGCCGATCACAAGATCAACGTCGTGGCCCTTTTCCGCCAGCGCACGCGCAAACCGTATTTGCGCAAGTGGGACACCTGCGATTGCATAAAGCGGAGTAACAACACAAATCTTCATTTTGACAACTCTTGATTTATCAGAGCGCCATATCCTCCGTTTTCAATCCGAGTTTCATGGAGAAATAGGAAGTTGTTGATGTATAGCTCTTTCGAGATGCCAAAATTCTCCATGGACTGATGACGAGCAACATCGAACTGCTCTAATGGCGTCATCCCACTCTCCCCCAAGAAAAAACCTTGGTAGCCAAAACTAAGGATCTTCTGAAAAACATCCGCGATTGGTCTATCGATATGTCGCTGTTCAATTTCAATAAGCAGCGCAGGTTTCGAAGAGGTGATCGTCGTTGCTGCCCCCTCGATTACGCTGTATTCATGTCCCTCAACATCGATCTTTATCAGGCTCAAACCTTCGAAATGATAACTATCGAGGGTTTGCAGGGAGACCAACTGATCACGGGTCTGCGCGAATCTCGCATTCTCGATCGAAGCCGAGGCATCATGCTCGACCCCTGCCTCGTCGACCGGAATGTGCAGGCTTGCCGAACCAGAGCAACTCGACAGCGCAACCGAATGAAGATGCACACTAGACTTGCCCATGGCCCATGACTCCAGAACAGCAAAGCATGTTGGATTGGGCTCGAAAACCTCCACCCTAGCGCCAAGCCGCCAGAGTTGATAGGCGTAAACTCCGCGATTGCCACCAATATCGATCACTCGATCACCCTGAGCGATCAAAGAGGGAAGAAACCTCATTTCCTCCTCAAGGCCACCACGTAACGACCCGTACCAGTACTTCGCGGGCACTTGATACCGGACGGGCAACATATCCCTTACAAGAGTCGTCAAACCTTTTAACACTGTACGAATACCTTTCTCAAGGATCTGCGCTGCTGCAACTTAGAATTTCAGCGAGACGCGCCATGGCTGCTGGCAGCGAATATTTCTCCTCATAGAGCCGGCGCAACTGCGGATCGAACGAGATTTCGACCTTTTTCTGCGCAGTGGAGATTGCATCAGCAAAATCATCCGCCGTCGCACACCGCCATCCCGCCTGGTCAACAATGTCTTCATAACCCGAGAACGCCTCCGGCGTTCCAATGATCTTCTTCCCATACATCAAAGCTTCAGCCACCTTGGTCTTCATGCCGGACCCGTCAAAAATCGGGGCAATCACGAAGTGCGCATCCCGATACCAGTCTGCAAGGTGGTCCACCGCACCAACGACCTCCACCTTGCCATCACGCTGCAACTCGTCCTTGAGGTCCTCAAAACCCCTCCCAACAATACAGAGTTTGATTCCTATGCGCGGCACCACATGCTCGACGAACCAGGCGATGCCGGCACGGTTGGCATAGAAAACACCGCCAACGAACAATGCGAATTTTTCTTGTTGAGACTTGGCACCCTGATCAAAACCATCGGGCAGCTTGTCCTCTAGCGCCATCGCCGACACATGCGTTGCCGGGCGCCCGTAAACCTTCTGGAGCAAGCAACTGTCTCGCTGACTCAAGCAGATGATTTTGTCGCTCTGCCTGACTGAGTTCCTTTCTGCCAAATAATTGACCAGAAACACCGCAAGCGCGTGGACGGTCTTGTGCTGTCGGAGCGAGCCCAGGAAAAACCTGGACTCCACATTGTGGAAAAACGTGGTGATTTCAACCTGCGGAAGTTGCTGCTTGATGCGCTTGGCAAAAGCGCCCAAATTGGAGCCATCCACGAACACCTTGGCAACGTCATTGGACCGAATGGTCAGCAGCGCCCTGCTTATCGTTTCTTCGTCCAGTCCGTCAATGTGCCCTCTGAACGCATTGATGATGGACTTGATCCCCTGCCGACGCCGGCGCGACAACTCGAACAGCACCAGACGCTCCCCGTATATTTCATTCAGCGCGTCATGGTTCAGCTTGCACAAGAGTTCGCGACCACCTGACGGTACCGGATGCAGTTTGTTGGTCAGCAACATCACCTTGGCCGGCATGTCAGAATTCAAAGGCACCGTCACTTCGCTCCATCACCTATTTGTTCGCCGTATCCATGAATGACGTCATGTTTGTTATATCGATGTATGACAAACCTTTTATTTTCTCCCAAAATTCGTAAATCGGGGCAATAGATCCATCGGGATAAGTCTTAACCAACAGTTTTTCACTTAGTGTTAAAGGTTGAGTGTCGTGAGTTAATAAGTCATTGCGCACGAAAAATGCATTCACGCCGTTTTGACTAATATCAACCAAGCTATAGCCATTCTTGGAGCAAAGGTGATTGAATGCAAAAAGTGAAGCTCCGTAATACTCCCAGCTCTCGTGCTTTTTGGTTCGATCGAAACTTGGATCATAAGGAACCGAAATTGGTCTGAGCCTAAATGATACATTGAACTCAGTAATAATTAATGCCGGATTAATTGAAATTAGTTTTTCAAGAAACCAATAATCATTTCCATCTACATCAACCGACAACACACCAACCTGTCTTGATTTTGCGTAACTTGCGATGAAATCCAACGAGTCCAAGGTAAGCCACAATTGCTTTGCCATTATCCGTTTGTGAAATATCTGCTTGGCAATTGTTATGTTATAGGCGCCACCATCAATGAGCAAACCTTCCCACTTTGAGTCTCTCGCGAGGTTACAGCAATTAAATTCCCAGCCAGAGAATCCAAATTCTATAAACGATTTGGGCACATTAAATTTGGCCACAAGGCGATCAATTATTTGCGCCTCATTGCTTTGGGAGCCCACACTCTTCTTGGATAGATTTTTCATCCAAATATATGGCAGCACCAACAAGGTCTTTTTGATGCCATCTTTAATGCATTTAATGATCGCCAATTGCCTCCTTAATATATATATCTTATTAACCCAGCAATCAACTGGCCAATGATGATAGAACGCCGGAGTTAAAAACGATGGATGCCCGTCAATTATCCAGCGATGCCGAAGACGAAATTTGATAGAAAGCGATGTGGCTGTGTAAAATACTAACGTTGCCATAGCATTTGCACCAACGACCAAGATTGCTGCAAGACGTGACACTGCTCCACAGAATGATCACTTCTCTTCGTAAAGCATGCGTAAAACCCGAGTGTGCCGGTAGCGTTCCAATCGTCTCCGTCACTTCACAGCATCCCCAGCAATTGCCGCCATGAACTGATGCGCAATAACCTTTGGCAGAAATCGCTGGGCGCCGGCGACTTGCTCTTGCGCATCTGGTTGTTTCAGCAGCTCGCTTTCAATGGCTCGAGCCAGCACAAACGCATTATTTGGCGGAACTATGGTTCCATAACGGCCATCCAGCAGGATGTCATGAACCCCTTCGCCACAGTCGGTACTGACAACGCGCAACCCGCAAAGCATGGCCTCAACTACCACATTTCCAAATCCTTCCCGGTCCGAAGAGAGTACCAACAAGTCGGAAGATCCGATCTCGACGTAGGGTTCTGGCAGATACCCGAGGAAACTGACGCGCTGGTCCAACCCCAGCACCTTGCATTTCTCCTCGAGTTGGCTGCGCAGGTGCCCGTCTCCCACAATTGCGAGCGAAACGTCGCGGGCCTTGGCAACAAGTGCAAAAGCGTCGAGCATCAAGCCGGGATTCTTGGGCCCGTCCAAACGCCCCACCCAGATCACACGCTTCCCAAGGTAGCGCCTGGATCGGAAGAGAAGATCGGCCGGCGGTGGGGTAATGGGGTTAAAGATCACCAGGAGTTTTCTATGCAACCCCAGCGTTATCCGGTCGATGTCCTTGAACACCCCCGTGGAGACGGCGACCACTCTTGTGCTTAACCGATACAAGAGGCTGGCGGTGATGGCATACAGCCATGTAGGGCTATTCCTGCTCTTGCTGGGTGGCGAATGCTCCCACAAGATCAATTTAGTAGAGGGGTCGAGTATCCGCACCAGACAGGCGCAAAGATTCAGCTTCCAGAAACTCGATATCAGTGCGTCCGGGTTGTTCCTGGCGAGGTACGCACGTAACCGTCCCGGCAGCTTGAACGTCTTGTCGCAGCGCAGATTCAACACAGTAAAATGACGTTCAGCTTCGGCCAGGAACTCGCCCTCATAACTCATCAGCAAGAAGTCAATCTGAATGCCCTCGGCCTTGAGAGCCATAGCCAGGTTGAGGGCGACACGTTCCGCCCCTCCAAACTTTAAACTGGACAACAAGATCGCGATTTTTACGGGTTTGTGGGTCACAACAAAAATAGGCCCTGGACGGCGAACGATAGAGAGTTCAGGCTGACCGGAAACTGGAACGCACCTGGCGAATCAATTTGAAAGCCCGGTGCCGCTGCCAGAAAAAGACCTCATACGCCCGGTCCGCCAGGGATTTCGATCTTTTGTGGAGCACCAGTTTATCCACCGATGTCACTTTGGAAACATAGCGCTCCTCCAGCACAGTGCGGAAAGCCACAAATTGATCCTCCGTGATCGTGTTTGGATGCAGGCAAACGGTCCATAGTCCGGATGATTTTTCGGCAAGACTCCAGAGCTGCTGCGGCAACCAGAAAAACCTATCTTCAAAGTACTGGTCGCGGGCAATTCCATCACTCACAATCCTGATTGGCGTCTCGTTACGAATTGCTGTCAATGTCAAACGGTCGAAACAATGGGCCGGTGCAATCCACGCCGTTGGCTCTACCCCATTTTCGGCAAAAAGGCGCCACGACTTGCGAATCTTCTCTGCCTGCGACTCATAAGGGAGACCCGCAAACTCACTACGCTCGTAGAACGGCAGTACCAGTTTGCTCTTGGTAGGATGCATGCAGTGCTGATAACCGTGCATTGCGACCGTCCATCCCTTGCCCTGCCAGGCACGAACCTTGTCCCAGAATAATGGGTCGGGTGGAGCACACTGAAGTTCGGGGTCGCAGTTATCAGGCACAACGGCAACTAGAGGCTTGATGCCGAAACTATCGAACAGGTCCTCGAACATCTTCCACTTGCGTGCGTCCATCGTGGGGCAAGCATCATCCAACCGAAGAAGGTAAGTCGCCGTCACCTGATAACCTCGAACAATTGAAAGCTCCGCCCCTCGCCGGGATGCCTTGTTACTGATAGCCGGCGCACCCGGCTCGTGAGAAATGAGAAATCATGCTTGTATCGATAGCCAAAAGTGTTATCTGGATCGATTGCATCCAATACCAGGTATCGCGTGATCGGAAGCAATCGAGACAATTCATTTTCCAGATCTTCCGGGCTGACTTCATGAATCCAGTTCACCAGAATCAATACATCGATATGGTTTAGCGCCACCGCACTCAAATCACCCTCATGCAACTCCAGGGCGCTGCTACGAAGCAATCTGGCAGCACGTATCACTCCTGCATCAATATCGTAGCCATAGCGATGGGGAGAATTGATCCGGCTCAATATTGAGCATAGCCCGCAACCGACTTCACATACGACATCCGGTTTCAGAGCATTTACGATACCGGCTACCGTTATTCGATATTGCCTCATGCTTGTCGGCGGGTGCCAACTTGCTGGGAATTTGTATATCTTTGATAATGTAAAAATAAATAATCTATCTGCGTAAATCCTAGCCATACGGAAAGCCCCCTTGGACCTTACTTCCCGTTTCATTGTCGCCAGTTTACGCAATATGTCCGCCATGCCTAACTCCGCAAAAAAACAACAAGATGATATATAAGAATATTTTTGGAAACCCCACTATCGAAAACTTATACTTAGACAAGACTTCTGGAGCGGACATTGGTCACTGATAAGTTATCAAGCCGTTTGGGTTATGAATTTAGGCGCATTTGAGTCATTTTGAACCCCTCTGCTGACATGCCCCAAGCGCTGCGTTGTAATTGTCACAACCTCATTCGCAGCCTCGAACTCGCGATGCGTCTGTCGAACCTTACCCTGAAGGCGGTCCTTGAGTGCAAGAAGGCAAGCCGGCGACAACATAAGTGCCCAGAGAATTAAGGAGGTGTTTTCGCCCCATAAGCGCATTTGGTCCTTAGGTCTTATTTCACCGTGCACACAGCAACGAATGAAGGTCATTAACCTCCAGAGACGTGTCTTCAAACTTCGTGGATATTTGCGCAAGTTTCGCTCTGAAGTTGCCATTGCGTAGGCGCGGCCACGACAATATTCTTGCTTGCCGCTAAAGGAGATGGCATTGGGTGCACGATACTCAACGACCTTAACTACATCTGGCTGAACCCTTATTTTCCTGTCGCCAAGGGTCGTCCATATCACACCTTCAGGTATAACGAGATCAACTTCAGGGAACGGGCAAGCCTTCAGTTCACTCGCCCGCGTCAGGTACATCATGTCTCCGGTCACCCCATTTTTCTCAGCCAGATCATTCCATGTCGTATCGAAAGGCTCGTGGGTCGAAAGAGGAGTCAGAATCAAACCGTCCTCAGTTCGGCACAACGCAGTCACCCCCACAAAATCGCTTATCTCCGCAACAGGAATCGAATTCCAACTGTCAACAAGCCTCTCAATCGCGTGCGGTAACAAGTAGTCGTCTGAATCGTTCCAAAGAATGAAGTCTCCTTGAGCTCGCGCTACTGCCTCGTTATCCATGCGCGCCTTGCCAATATGAACGCTAGCATTAATCAGCACTACGGAGAATTCCGACTGTGCCGCGAGCACTCGTACTACAGACTCGGTATCGTCTGTAGAGCCGTCATTCGACACAATCCACTCAAAATTTCGGTAAGTTTGCTGACTCAACCCTTTCCATACCCGCCCAAGATAAGCTGACCTATTCCAAGTTGGGGTCAAAACAGAAACAAGCGGTTTTTTATTCAAACTTGAACTTGGCATACCACTTAAAAATAATTAATAAAATTAATTGAACTCACTCAACGAACTATAAATACATTAGTATCGAAGCGCTCCAGAATGCGATAGCCAAAACAACTTACTAATGAAATAACATCACCTTCTCTGTGCCGAGGCTCATCTTCCAGAAAAATATATTCTGGCCACAAAGACTCGGACACATCCTCAAAATATTTACGTAATACGCACCATTCGAACCCTTCGACATCAAGCTTCATCAACTTTGCCTTTATATTTTCAAGGAAGCCAAAAAGAGGTCTGTACTCACTTTCAAAATTAGTCATTGCAAATGAATTATTCAACATTTTCCATATCACCTGACTATTTTTCCAAATCGAACAAGCACTAACGATCGCAATTCAGCAGGTACTTTTCGCCAAGCCCAAGCTACGGTAAAAGATAAATGTACTATGACTAGCACAAACCACTCGCTTGAACCAAAAGAGATATTGGTTGAGATCAAAAACGCCGCTATCAACAACAGCATTGGGAGCACTAACAAACGTAGAGATTTTCTCAATATGCCAGAGAAACCCGAAAGTAAAACGAAATCCGCAAATATCCGCGCAGAGAAAGCCACAGCAGCTCCAACTAGGCCGAGCGTATTCAAACCGATATAGAGCATCCAAAAATACGGCAGCAACTCCAACAAGTTACACTTCGCCACAATATCTGGTCTTCCCTTAGCTTGTAGTTGTGCATAGGGAATCATCGCGAGTGCGTTGATCCAAAAACCCAGCAGCAAGATGCATCCGACCAGCCCCGCTTCGCGGCCGAAAGCAGATGTAATCCACCACGAGAGAAACGGCTCCATTAGCACGATTCCTGTCGCCATCATCGGCGTCATTACAGACAACACTGCTCGTAAACTCTTCTTGGCAACGATCTGCTCTTCTTCGCGGGACATCCCCACAAAACGGGGGAATAGTGCAGATGAAAGAGCAAATGGAATAATCCCGGTGCGATCTGCCAACTGGAACGGGACCGTGTAGTAGCTAACCGCCTTGGCACCAAGCAATGCCCCAATAATGAATCGATCGAGAATGATCATCATGGGGCTGATCAAGGAAGTCACCGTAACCCAACTACCAAAACGAAGAAGTTGGCTAGCTTCGGTGCGAACAAACGACGCAGGAAGACCACAAAACACGTAGCGTCGGCAGTATCCGTAAAGTACAAATACAGTAAGTAAACGGACAAACATTGCCGCCGGCAGCAGAACTCCAAGTTCGACCCCCCAGAACTTCGCCACCACTAACGGTATGAGCTGAAACAGCACTGAACTAACGCCCGAGATCAAGTTCAGTTCAAAGAAGCGCTCGCGGCCTTGAAGCGCGCCTGTCAACACTCCGGAAAGAGTGGCCATCGGAACAGCCAAAATTAGCCACGGTACCACGGTCAGGGCCTCGAAACGCATCGCGTCGTCAATCTTGAAAATTCTGCCGAGAAAAATATCTGCTACGGGCCAGATGATCAGCCCACCAAGGACCCCGAGGCCGATATTTAGGCCGAGTGCGGTCCAAAAAGCTTGTGCTCGTTCGCAGACGGCCGCATTGCGAAGAGTGGCGATACGCTGTGCGGTCGCTCGCCCCAAGCCGAGGTCGAATAGGCCAAAATACCCTAGCAACATCCACGCAACTGCAAGCACACCGTACCGCGCCTCTCCAATCAAACGGAGATATATGGGAACAGTAACCAGCGACACCATAATCGGTACCATTGAACCAATCAGGTTATATGCGGTGTTGCGGCGAATACTCATAAGGACAAACGCAGCTAGTCGGACTTTCGAAGCACGCCGACGTGATCCTTTGTTGGAGTCCGAGACATATGAAAGATCAATCCATGACCACTAAACGGCTCCAGCGTCATCATCATGCGATCAACCTCGAAAGAGTGATTTCGGGGTGGCCGGAAATGTTTGATTGTCTCACCTTGACCGGCGATGATGAAAGGGTAGGTGGCCTGCAAGCCACGACGCTGTAGTTCATGGAGCACGACGGTTTCAAGTGCATGGCCGGTGTCGGGTTTGCCCGAACGCTCGAATTGATGAGTAGCCCGCGGCGCGGAAAAAGAGAGATCCTGCTTTTCCTGTACAGTTTGGCGAGATCCAGCGTTGCCAGGTGAGCCAGACCGAGCAGTGACCGCATGACCCCCAAGTTAGACGACCTTCACCATGACCAGGAGTATTCGCTACTTCTCTCCTGCTGCCGTGCCCGCATGCGCGAGGTGGACACGGCCAGGCAGCAGCAACTTGCCGGCGGGATCGACAGCGGGCGCTTCCTGGAGCTGGTCGACCGGCACCTTGTCGCGCCCCTGGTCTGGCACAATCTTCGGCAACATCCTGACGGCACCTTCCCGCCCGGGTTGATGGCAGCACTCGCCGACCGCTGCCGGGAGAATGCGTTCGGCGAACTGGCGGTGACGAGCGAGGTGGTCAGGCTGCATCGCCTGCTGAGCGATTCGGCGATTCCCCACTGCGTTCTCAAGGGCCTGCCAATCGGAGAGCGCTATTACGGGGATGCCGGACTGCGTCAGGCGGGGGACATCGATCTGCTGATTCAGCCGGCGACGTTGGATCGGGCATGCTCGCTGCTGGCTGGCGCCGGCTATCGCCTCCCCAACCCGATCGACCATTTGACGCCGCGGCAGCGCAGCTATTTCTTGTTTGTCGATAACCAAGTGGAACTCGAAACCCCGGATTCCGGGGCAACCATCGAACTGCACTGGCGGCCGCTGCAATTGCCCGCCTCGCTGGCCGGGGTGGATCTATCGGCGCAAACCAACCGCTGGGCGGTTGCCGACTGCCGCATTCCGTTCCTCGACGATGAGGAAACGCTGCTGCACCTGTGCGCCCATGGCGCCAAGCACGCGTGGTACCGGATGAAGTGGGTTTTCGATCTGCCCAACGTGCTGGAACGCCGGGCGTGGGACTGGCCTGCCCTGCGCGGGAAGGCACGGGCGTATCGTTGCGAGCGCGAACTGTTGCTGGGGCTGGCGATTGCGGAACGGTTGTCGAACTGGGAAGTTCCGCCCGCCGTGCAGCCCTGGCTCGATGAATTCGACGCCCCACGCAGGTATTTCGGCTTCATCGCCCAGGCGATGACGCAACCGGAAAGGTGGATGAACACGCCGGCGGGGATCTTCAGGCGCAACCGTTACCTGGCGCGCTTCAACGACGGGCCGGATTGCTGGACTTACCAACTGGCGACCATCGCCACGCATCGGCGCGACTGGGAACTGCTGCCGCTGCCGGATGTCTTGTTTCCACTCTATTTCCTGCTCAGTCCGTTCACCAATGCCTGGGAAATCGGCCGCCGCTTCGTGCGCGGGCTTTCCGGTGATGGCTGGGGTTCCGGTCCCGCTTCAGCCGCTGAAAACGTTCGCACCAATGTGCGCAAATAATTGCGCAAATGCAGCCATTAAAGCAATTGAATCAATTTGTTAATAATATTTAGTAATGTTGGCAAAAGGAGCTTTCCGTGCATGTTGCACCTGATCGGTTTGAACCGTTGCTCCCCGCGCCAGCGAAGCACTGCGGCCACTGCATTACTCTTTCTTACCGCTGCATGCCTTGCGCTTCTACTTTCCATCCCTGTGGCCGGAGACGGAGGCCGATGCAGCTTCGTGACGAACAATTCAGCGCGTCCTTGACTTGACCATGGAACCCGGATGATCGATCTGCATTGCCACCTGCTCCCCGGCATCGACGACGGCTCGCCCGATCTCGATACTTCGCTCGAGATGGCACGCATCGCCGTGGCCGACGGGATCGTGACGATGGCCTGCACGCCGCACATCTACCCCGGCGTCTATGACAACACCGGGGACGGCATCCGCGAGGCGATCGGGAAGCTGCAGAAGGCGCTCGATACCTGTCGCATCCCGCTGAAGCTGGTGGCCGGGGCGGATGCCCATGTCGATCCCGAGTTGCCGGCCAGGTTGCGCAGCGGCGACGCCCCCAGCCTGGCGGGGAGCCGCTATTTCCTGCTGGAACCACCGCATCACGTGGCGCCGCCGCGCTTTGCCGACTTCGTCTTCAACCTGATGGCCGACGGGTTCGTGCCGCTGATCACCCACCCGGAACGCCTTTCGTGGATCGAGGATCATTACGCGACTTTCTGTGCGCTGGTCGACCGGGGAGCCTGGCTGCAGCTGACGGCAGGCAGCCTGACCGGGCGCTTCGGGTCGCGCCCGCGCTACTGGGGCGAGCGCCTGCTGGACGAGGGCCGGGTGCACGTACTGGCCACCGATGCGCACGGCGTCACGCGCCGCCCGCCCTTGCTGGCCGAGGGTCGCGAGGCGGCGGCGCGCCTGGTCGGGGTGGAGGAGTCATGGCATTTGGTCCGGACACGGCCGGGCGGTATACTGTTAAATTCGGTTCCTTCCGCCATGCCGGCCATCCCTTGCCAGTCTGCTTCCGCCCGTGTGCTGCGGTCGACCGGCAGGAAACCGGGATTTCTCGGGCAGTTCTTCGGCGGTGGAAAACGCCGCTGATGTTCGCTGGAAAGGGTTTCACCATGCGCCACACACTGCTGAAGGGTTTCAAGGTCTGGCTTGCCGCGGTCGGCCTGTTGGCGATTTCCGGGGGCAACCTGGCGCACGCGCAGGAGGGCGGCGCTTCCTCCGTCTCTCCCCAGGCCGTGCCGGCCGCTGCCGGGCCGCGGCCGGTTCCGGGCACTTCGGCCCTGGAGGAATACCGCATCGGTCCGTCCGACCTGCTCGAATTGACCGTGTTCCAGGTTCCGGAATTGACGCGGGTCGTGCGCGTGAATGCGCAGGGCGTGTTTACGCTGCCCCTGCTTGGTTTGGTCCGCGCCGGCGGCCTGACCGCCAATGAACTGGAGGCAGTGCTCGCCGCCAAGCTCTCGGAAAACCTGTTGCAGGATCCGCAGGTGAGCGTTTTCATCAAGGAATTTGTAAGCCAGCGCGTGGTGGTCGATGGCAGCGTGATGAAAATGGGGGTTTATCCGCTGACCGGCAAGACGACGCTGTTGCAGACAATCGCCATGGCTGGCGGCCTCGACCCGCTTGCCGATCCGACCAATGTGCGGATCTTCCGCGAAAAGGAGGGTGGTGGACGCGAGGTGCGTACGTTCGATTTGTTGGCGATCCGCGCGGGCGAGGTGGAAGACCCGTTGATCAAGGGCAACGACACCGTGATGGTGGAAAAATCGGCCAGCGCCGCCTTCTTCAAGGGGGTGACGGACACCTTGCGCGGTTTCATCAATTTCGGCTCGTACACGATCCCCCACTGATCTGTTCGGTCAGCCGCGGCCTTCCCGTCGACTGGCCTTTGTGACCTTCCATCGACTCAGCCTGTGACCGAACCCACCAACGATCCTTTCGGCAAGCCGGAACAGCGTGCCGCCCATCCGGGCAACCGGGGCGCGCTGATCGAACGCCCCAACCAGTTCCCGGGCACCTCGCTTCATCACCACGAGATTCATGGCGTGCCGGAGGCTCGGTCGAACCGTCTGCGCGAGTATTGGGACATCGTCTGGCGGCGCAAGTGGACCGTGCTGACGTGCTTTGCCATCGTGCTGGTGGCGGCGATGACGGCCACCTTCCTGATGACCAAGGTCTATCGCGCGACGCTGACGCTTCAGATCGACCAGCAGGAGTCCAAGACCCAGGTGCTGGGGGCCGCTGCTGCGCCGAACGAAATGGCTTTCTTCGACAGCCAGAGCTTCTATCAGACGCAATACGAGCTACTGAAAAGTGATGCCTTGGCCCAGCGCGTGATCGAGCAGCTCAATCTGGTCGTGCCGTCGCCAGCCGCGGCGAAAAACAGGAGCTGGCTGGACATCTTCAACAAGGATGACGAAAAAGGCGAAGACGCCGTGGCCGTGCAATCCGACAGCGGCCTGATGTCCAGCCTGCCGGGCAACCTCATCGTGGCGCCGGTGCGCAATTCGCAACTGGTGCGCGTGCATTTCGACAGCCCCGACCCGCAGATGGCCGCGCGCATCGCGAACGAGATCGCGGTGGCGTTCATCAAACTGAATCTGGAACGGCGCATGGAAGCGACTTCGTACGCGCGCACCTTCCTGCAGGAGCGGCTGGCGCAGATCAAGGTCAAGCTCGAGGATTCGGAAAAGGAGCTGAATGCCTATGCGCACAAGGAAGGCATCATCAAGCCGGGAGAGAAGCAGCAGAGCCCGGATTCGCAAGTGCTGGGGGAATTCACGACGGCGCTGGCCAAGGTGCAGGGCGAACGGATTCGCGCCGAGGCGCTTTACCAGCAGGCCAAGGCGGGCGACGCCGCTGCCCTGCACGCCTTTGTCGACAGCAAGCTGATCCAGGAATACAAGACCCGCCAGGCGAAGCTGGAGGGCGATTATCAGGAGGGCCTGAAGACCTACAAGCCCGGCTACCCGAAGATGCAGCAACTGGAAACCCAGATCAAGGAACTTCAGGCCAACATCGACAGGGAAACCAAGGCAGCGCTCAGCGCCCTCAAGGCGAATTACGAGGCCGCACTGGCTCAGGAAAACCAGCTCGCGGCCAAGCTGAAAGCGAGCAAGCAGACGGTTCTCGGCGGCCAGGACCGCAGCTTCCAGTACAACCTGCTGACGCGCGAGGTGGATACCAACCGCCAGCTCTACGACAGCCTGCTGCAGCGCTACAAAGAAATCGGCGTCGCCGGCGGGGTGGGTGTCAACAACATTACCGTGGTCGACAAGGCCAAGGTGCCCAGATTCCCGTTCAAACCGAACCTGACGCTCAACCTCATGATCGCCATTGCCCTCGGCCTGGCGGCCGGCATCGGCCTCGCCCTTCTGCTCGAACACCTGGACGACACGATCAAGCTGCCGGAAGAAATCGAGAAGTTCCTTGGCCTGCCGGTGCTCGGCATCATTCCGGCGATCAAGGCAGCCGACGGCGCGGAACTGGCCATCGCCGAAAACGCGGACCCGCGCTCGCCCTTTGCCGAGGCCCATCGCTCATTGCGAACGACCCTGCAGTTCTCGACGGCAGAGGGCATGCCGAGGGTCCTGCTGGTGACCAGCACCGCGGTCGCCGAGGGCAAGAGCACGACGGCGCTGAGCCTGGCCACGCACATCACGCAGACCGGCAAGAAAGTCCTGCTGATCGATTGCGATCTGCGCAAGTCTTCGCTGCACAAGAAGCTGGGACTCGGCAACGATTCGGGCCTGACCAATTATCTGGCGGGCGATGCGCGGCCGGTCGACATCACCCGCTCCTGCTCGATCCCGCACTTGTTCCTGATTCCTTCCGGCCCGCTGCCACCGAATCCGGCCGAACTGCTGGGCAGCGCCAAGATGGTGGCCCTGCTGAACCTCGCCGCCGAGAGGTTCGACCAAGTGATCATCGACGGGCCGCCGGTGCTGGGCCTGGCCGATGCGCCGCTGCTCGGCAGCCTGGTGGAAGCAACGCTTCTGGTGGCCGAATGCGGCGTAACCAGCCGGCAGTTCGCGCAGGGTGCCGTCAAGCGCCTGCGCAGCACGCGCACGCGGCTGGTGGGGGGCGTACTGACCAAGGTGGATACGCGGAACCGTTCCTACGGTTATCACGGCTACTATTATCAGTACGGTGAAACGGACAACAAACGTCTGCCGGCATGATTCCCGATCCGGCTGCGGCCGGCGCCGATTGCAGCGCGCTGGCCGTTGCATTCTTCCGCGCCCCTAGCCGGTTTCCCGACCTGCTGCATGGGCGCCGGCCCCTGCCGCCGGGCGTGACGGTACTGCTGCAGGTGGCGGCCGGCAATCCTTCCGCGGATGAGTCCGGGGCAGACGAGTTGCAGAAGGCCGCGCTGTTCTTTATCGGCCAGGTGCTGCTGGCTCACAATGCCAACCACTATCGCATTCTCGGCCTCGATCCGGGGGCTGCCATCGACGAGATCAAGGAGCATCACCGGCTGCTGATGCGCCTGTTCCATCCGGATCGCCAGACGACTCCGGATGAGCGCAGCGACGCCATCGCCACGCGCATCAACCAGGCGTACAACGTGCTCCGCTCGCCGGATGCCCGCGCCGCCTACGATCTGACGCTGACGGAAAGGCACGCGGCAAGGCCGCTGCTCAAGAGTCATCCGCGACGCCCGCATTTCGAACCCATGGCCGACCTGCCGATGTATCCGCCGTCGTTCGTCACGCGCCACCGCACCGTGTTCGCCCTCGGCAGCGTCGCGCTGGCTGCTGCGCTGGGCGTCATGCTGGTCTACGTCAATCGGGTGCCGGCCGGGGCCATCGGCGCCAACGACGGGCAGTTCACCCGCACCGTGGATGACGGGGCGCCGCGGCTTCCCAACCCCGAGCTGCCACCGGCCATTGCCCGCGTGCTGGCCGAATCCGGCGCGCCACCTGCCGCCGTCGACAGGCCGGAGCAGCCTCCGCTACGGGTGGCGGAAAGTGTCCGCGAGCATGAGCCCATGGCCCGTCCGGCCCCCGTACAGACGGCCGGCACCCGGCCGGTTCCACCCCCCAGGACCGCGCCGACAAGGATTCCGGAGTACTTGCCGCCACTGCCGTCGCCCGCCGTGGAGCGACCGGGGGCCATCGGCGCACTGGTTGCGGTCAACCCGCCCGCAGGACCCGAAATCAAACCGGCGCCGCTACGGCCGGATCAACTGAATGGCCTGGTCGCCAGCCTCGCCGAGCAATATCAGCGTGGCGACCTGGAGAACCTGCTGGCGCTTTTCGACGCCTCGGCCCGCATGGAGCGCGGCGACAAGCGGCAGATCCGCGCCGAGTACGGTGAGTTGTTCCGCAACTCCGAGAGTCGCGTCCTCCACATCTGGGACATGGCCTGGTCCGGAGACGGCAAGCTGACGCACGGCGAAGGCAGTTTCCAGGCGCGCGTGCTGCACAAGGGCGACCGCTCACCGCGGGTCTACAACGGCGCGGTCACCATCGAAGTGATCCAGCGCAACGACAGGCCGCTCATCGTCGGCCTCTATCACAAGCCCGACAATTAAGCAGGCACGACCAGCCCGCGCTCTGCCAGCTCCGCCGCCAGTCGCAGCACATCCGCCTCCAGTTGCTCGCGCTCGACCTCGTATTCTTCCAGCATCGTCGCGCAGACTTCGGCAAGCGTCCGGCCCTCGCCCAGCAACGCCCAGATGCGCGCCCCGACCGGGTCGAGGCCGAAATAGGTGCCGCTGGCGAGATCGAGGATCACCGTTTCATCGCCCACCGTGCGGGCCATGACTTGCGTGGGGATAGACAGCTTGTCAGACAAGTTCATGATCCTTGTTCCTCATTCATCACGGGGTTGACCGCGACGGGATCCATGCCAATTGCAATAGTGGCAGACACAGCCGAACGAGGCAGGCTATTCCGCATCACGACCCAGTATCCTTGCAACGAAGCCGGATATTTCTGCCGGGGAAGGAAACAGCCCGGGATGATCGCGCAAAACCGCGCGCTCTATCTCCGCTACCGTCCTTGTCCCATCGCAATAGCTCAGGACCGTCGCTGTCGCTTGCCCCTTGCGCCCCAACTGCGGCACATGCGCCGGGTTGCGCCGCATCAATTGCTCCGGCGTCAAAATCTGTCCCTGCCAGGTGGAATGCGCGAAACGCCGGCCGCTCGCCGGAAACTCCACGACCCACGCGATCAGGTGGTCGCCCGGTCTGGCCATGACCGTTGCCCTGACCGTATCGCCCGCCTTGACCTTGACGGCTTCATCGATGGGCAGGAACGCCTGCGGGCGCCGGATAGGCGCTTCCGCCAATGGCGAATTGGTCATCCAGACCCCCTCTGCCAATTCGCACTCGAACCACCCCGCAAGCCCGTGCATCAGCCCGTGACGCTCGATATGGAGTTCTACAGCCCACGAGAAGAAGTCCGGGTTGTCCGCATGGAGGTCGATACTGCCCAGCACGGCCGGGGCAGCAAGGACATCGCCACGCTCCAGATTGACCGCGTGTTTGGTGTTGACCGCATGTGTGCGCAGCCAATGGAAATCGTCGGGAATGCCTTCGGCACACCAGCCATTGGCGAGTTCATCACAGCGCTGCGCACCGACCGCGGCGACGTTCAGGCGGATGTTTGAAGGGATCAGGGTGCCGCCCGGCTTCAGGAAGCGCTTCCTGGCGTCGGCGAAGAATTCGACAACACCGTAATCGAAGCCGAAGTAGCCGACGTGGTCACAGATGACCACATCGACGCGTTCGGGCAATTCGATCTGGCCGGACGTGCCGCGGATGAAGGCCAAGCAGTCTCCGTACCCGCTCCGCGTCAGGGTTTCGCGCGACACTTCGAGCATATCGCTGTCATCGACGGCAAACAGGCGACCGGCGCCGGCCTGCAGGCACAGCAACCCCAGTACGCCGGACCCGGACCCGAGATCGGCTACGAAACTGCCGGTGACGACGACTTTGGCGATCGCCGCCCTGTAACGATCGAGCCGGACGGTATCGCCGACATAGCCGAGATGTTCGTCAAGCATCGCCGGCACGATCGGATTCGGCTGGCTGGCTCAGTGAGCGTATCGATGGATCCCGAGCAGCGAATGATCGACCCGCTTGTAGCCGTCGGGATGCATGCTCACGGCTTCCGGCATCACGCGCTCGACCTCGTCGATCATCACGCCGAACTGCCGGCCCTGCCCCCATTGATTGCGGTGCTCAGGAAGATAATCGAACAGGTAGAGGCCAAACCCGAGCGGATGGTCGCCGATGCGGACGATGTTTTCTTTGACGTGGCGCTCGGAGCAAGGCCTTTTTGTTTTATCAAAAAAACCAAGGTAGCATAAAATATTATTTTCCTGACTCCCCTTCGATCCACCTTGGGTCAAATCACGCACAGCGCCGTAGATAATAAGACTTGGCGTGGTATAGCCTTTCCGAGGTTTTGATTCTTGATTCAGGCTTTCTGATTCCGGATTCATGCATGTTCCTGATTGCAAGCAGATTTAGAAATCAATCGGCAGACCGAATGTTGTGCGGCTGGGTACCCAACCATTGCGCCAGAATGGCAAGCTCAAAAAGATTGCCACCCGCGGATTGATCGCCACCGCGAAGATACTCGTCCGACGCCCGACTTAGCATTGAGGCATCGACCCACTTGGCAAGTCTACCATCGGCGCCGGGGCTGCACCAGATTTCCGGCGTGTTCTGCGCCATCTCCGAAATCATCCGTTCAAAGAACTTCCATCCCGGATGATTCCCGATATCGCTCCGCCAGCGCACGTCCTCCGGAAGAATGCCGGCCATGCAGTGGCGCATCAAATGCTTGTACCACGGCACGCACAACTTGGCTGCCAGCGGCATGCGGATCGCGAACTCGATCACCCGGCGGTCCGAGAATGGGCTGCGCGGCTCCACGCCCATGGACAGGGCAATCTGCCCGTTGACCTCGTGTGCGAAGGAAAGCAGGCCGGTAGTGAAATTTCGCGCATGGGCGCCTTGATCGTTGCACGGCTTGACGCGAGTTGCCGCCTGCTGGCGCTGCGCCTGTCTCGTTGCCAGATATTGCCGGGCAGTTTCCTTATGCAGGAGGCCCAGGAGATTCCCCGGCGCCTCGCCCAGTTTGCCTCCCGATATATTTTTCCGGTCACGCAGTTTTCGATAGACGACACGCAGCCTTTCGGGCGTCACCAGGCGCAAGGATTTCCAGGCCAGCGCCCGCACAAATCCATGATCGATACCGTGGCGGCGACAGGCGGCGAACAGGGCCGGAATTTGCGCAAACATCTTCTCGCGCAGCATGCACTCCAGGCTGCGTTCGAAACTGTAGAAAAGGAGATCGCCGGCCATGCCGTCGAGGACCACCCGGCAGCCGTTCTCGCGTGCCGCGTTGAAAACGAGGGAATCGGTGAAGCCCTGCGATAGCGCAAACGGTTCGTTCAGGTTTCCTATGTCGTCGAAGTAGTTCCGGCACACCTCGGACGAAAGGGCCGAGGTGATGATGACGGGGTCGAACCAGTCGTCCTTGAGCATTTCCCGGATCGCCTGCCAGTCCGGGCAGTTGTCCCCGTCTTCGCGAATCAGGGAAAAAGTTTTCAGGGGTTGGCTCAAGTCGCCCCGGAATTCCTTGCCGATCAAGCCGACGATGGAGGAGGAATCCATCCCGCCGCTCAGCATCGCCCCGACCGGGCCGATACTCCGCAAACGGCACTTCACCACAACGCGCAATTGCTCCAGGAATGCTTCCGCGCATTCCTCCAGGGAGGCGAAATCCAGCGCCGGCAAGTCTCCCGGATTCCAGTAGCGCCAGGTCTTGACGCCCCGGTCTGTGACGCTCATCGCGTGACCGGCAGGCATTCGGTCGATGCCCTGATAGAAGCTGCCGATCTCGTCGTCCCGGTCGAATTCGACGACGAGATAGTCGAGCAAACGCGATTCGTTCAGCCGCGGCTCGATACGCTCAAGCGCCAGCAATCCCTTGATCTCGGAAGCAAAGGCAAACCAGCCGTTGCCCGCGTGGTAGTAGAAATGACGCGTCCCCGCCGCATCCCGCGCCCCGAACAGGCGCTGCCGCCGGGCATCCCAGATGAAAAACACGAACTCGCCGATGATCCGGTCCGGGCAATCCTCACCCCACACCTCGTAGGCCCGCAACACCAGTTCCGCATCCGAGCGATCGCGGAGCCGCGCGCCGTGCGCCAGCAACTCGCGCCGCAATTCTTCAAAGTTATCCACCCGCCCGTCCATGACCAGCACGAAGCGCTCGTCCTCGCTGCTTAGCGGCTGATGTTCTTCGAGAGATTCCGGCGTGGTGCGCAGCATGCACTGGCCCAGCGCGACCGCCCCGTAAACCCGGTGGTCGATGCCAGCCGGACCGCGCCGGACCATGGCCGAGGTCATTTTCTCGATCAGGCCGTGTGGAACGGGTACACCGTCGAAATGAACGATGCCGGCGATAGCGCTCATTTCAACATTTCCGGCTCGTCTTCTTCGGCGGAATGCTCGAGGATTCCCTGGCAAACGGCCGGCAGGGCGGCGAAAGCGCGCGGGTAATCGAGGTGGTAATAAATGGGTAGCGCCACCAGCTCCGCCAACAGGTCCAAATGCGACGCAAGCATTTCCTGCGCTTCGATATCCAGCAAAAATGAGTTCTTGACCAGTCCGATCATCGCCTCGCTCGGCCGCATGGATTGAATCGTCAATTTCTCCACGCTGCCGTCCCCGAGAAAATAGACGCGCCGCAAGCGGCGGGCGGCATTGCAGAACGGCAGGCTGTCGCCGGACAGGATGCGGGCCTTGGGGGTGTATTGCACCGGCGGCGCCAGTTCGGCGTCGGCAGCAAGCAGCGCTTCCCGGCTATCGTCCCACAGCCGGATCGAAGGGTGGCTTGGCTGAACCAGATAACTGCCTTCCGCCGGATCGAGCAGCAACGCATCGTCGGTGAGAAAACGCTGGCCGCCCGAGGCAAAACTCGCGGCCAGCGTCGATTTGCCGCGCCCCGACTCGCCGAGAAACGCGACGGCGCCATTCCCGGTGTCGACGGCGCTGGCGTGAAAGACGATTCTCCCCTGCTTGCTGAGCGCAAGCGGCAGCACCTGATTCAGATACAGGTGCTGCATGGTGTCTTCGGATATTCCCGGTGCGGGCCAGGCGCGGACGGCGCAGCCATCGGCCGATATATCGAACTCACCCAGGTCCGGAAAGCGCACGAGAAAATTCCGGCCGGCGCGGTAGAACTGCGCCCACTTCGTGCCATCCGGAAATATCCATTCGTGGAACGGCAGAGCGTCGGCCGGCTTGCGCTCCCGGACCGATAGCAGACGATAATCGATCACGACTCCGTATCCAGGCTCAGGATGGGTGCAACGAAGCCGGCAAGCACCGGACGATGGAAACAGGTCGAGGGGGTCATGCGATGCCGCCTGCCCACCCGGATCAATTGATATGCCGGCCGATCCCCAGCATCCCGTAGTCGACCCGCCTGTAGCCGTCGGGATGCATGCTCACCGCTGCCGGCATCACGGTCTCGACCTCGTCGATCATCACGCCGAACTGTCGACCATGGCCCCATTGCGCACGGAATGCCGGGCGGTAGTCGAACAGGTAGAGGCCGAAACCGAGCGGATGGTCGCCGATGCGAACGATGTTTTCTTTGACACGTCGCTCGGAGCAAGATTTTCTCGATGTTTGGGAACTACAGCCGTTCCACATGCCCATCGACCACCCGAGATCGGTTTCAGTCCACATCCCCGACCCGCTTTGAGTCAAAGCACCTACAGCACCGTAGACAACCAGGCTCGGCACAACATATTTCTTCCGGGCTCCGGGCTCCGGATCCCGGTTTTTCGATTCTCGATTCACAACTCGCCTCTGATCATTTTTCCGGGGTATTTTGCCACATCTCCGCAACGAGCGAACCCGGAAGCCCGATCCCTGGCCATTTCGTCATTTCCGCGGCGGATCATTACAGGTGCCATTTTCCAGGACTTCGACAAAGCCGGCGATGCAACTCACGAAAACATTTCCGGCGAAACAGGCTTGTCGAATACGGCAAAGCGCGCGATCACCTCGGGAAGGTCGTTGAGCGGGACACCATCCATTTCCACCCAGGCGTGCGCCACCAATTCGCCTTGTTCAAGGCGCACGCCGATGCGCAGATCGCTGGTCGTGCCGTAACGGCGCAGCAGCCAGCGCAGCAGCAGCGAACGCGTCAGGCAAGTGGCCGGCCCCAAAACATGATTCGCAGCGCGGTTGACCGCAAGACCCAGCGCAGCAGCTTCCGCCCGCCTCAGCGGCGCCCGCCGGGCAACAGGAGAACGGTCCAGCCATGCCTGGAAATGCTGCAGGCCTGCCAGCCGCAGGCCCAGCCAGAACGCTGGCAGCAGCACGAGCGATACCAGCAGCACTTTCCGTTCGCGGGCGGAAAGCGTTCGATAGATCGAAACGCAGCGGGATATTTCGGACACCGTGGTCATGGCGTTACCGGTCCGGTGCCGATGTTATCGCCGTCCGTTCGCGGAATCGGTTCCCAATCCTCTCCGGTATCGATCCTCCCGGCAGTCATGCGCACGACCCGGTCCGCCAACCTGAGGCTGGCCGGCCGGTGGGTGATGAGGATGACGGTCCGGTGGTGCAAGGTATCGTGGCAGTCTTCGATGAACGATCGTTCGCCCTGCGGATCGAACATCGCCGTCGCTTCGTCGAGCACGAGAATCGGTGGGTCCTTGAGCAGCGCCCTTGCCAATGCGAGGCGCTGGCGCTGGCCGCCGGATAGACGGATGCCCTGGTCGCCGACGATCGTGTCGTAGCCCTGCGGCAGGCGAGTGATGAAGTCGTGAGCCTGGGCAGTTCTTGCCGCATTCTGGATCGCCGCTTCGTCGGCGTCGAGCCGGCCGTAGCCGATGTTGTCGCGGACGCTGCCGTTGAACAGCAGGACATGCTGGGGCACGATGCCGATCTGGCTGCGCAGGCTGTGCAGGCTGACGCCGGCGATGTCGATGCCGTCGATGCGAATCGTTCCGCTATCGGGCTCGTGCAGGCGCATCAGCAGATGCACGAGCGTGCTCTTGCCGGCGCCGTTTTCACCGGTGATGGCGACTGTCTCCCCGGCCCGGATATGAAGGTTCAGATCGTGTAGCGCAGGCGGGCGGCCGGGATAGCCGAAGCCGACGCGGTCGAAGGTGATCTCGCCGCACACCGCCGGCAGGCTCCGGCCGGGGTGAAGAATCTGCTCCGGCGGTTCGGTGAGCACGCTTTGCAGACGTTCCATCGCAGCGCGCGCCTGCTGGGTCTGGCCATAGACACTGGCCAGCGCGGCGACCGGACGCGTCAGCACGGCAGCATAGAGGAAGAAACTGACCAACTCGCCCGGTGTCAACTTGCCGGCACCGATGCTGTCGCTGGCGAGCCAGAGCAGGACGAGCACGGCGAGCGCGGAAATGAACTGCACCGCCGGTTCGAGTGCCGCTTCGATCCGGTGCTGTCGGATGCCGAGCCGGACGATGCGCTGGATCTGCCGGCGGTAGCGCTCCGATTCCCGCCCTTCGCGGGTAAAGGCCTTGATGGCCAGCAGCATGCCGAGGTTTTCTTCCGCTATCCCGAAGGCCGCGGCGTGTTCTTCCTGCAACTGGCTGGCGAGCGGGCGAAGCCTGCGCCCGACAATCTTCAGCAGCAGATAGAAGAGTGGAATCGCTGCGGCAACCGCCAGCCCCAGCAAAGCATCGGTACGCAGCATGACCAGCACTGCGCCCGCCACGGTCAGCAACTGCGGGATCAGGCTCAGCAAGGTGCCGGTGATGTAACCGGAAAGCTGGGCCGCTTCGTAGGTCAGCAGTGCCAAGATTTCGCCGCGGCGGCGTTGGTGATGGAAGCCCAACGGCAACGATTGCAGATGATCGTAGATGCGGATGCGCAGATCGGCCAGAATCCTTTCACCGCTGACGCTGACGAGGTAGGCATTGCCGAATCTGAAAAGCGCCTGGCTCGCAAAGAGCATCAGCAGGGCAAGCAGTAGCCAATTTGTGTTCACTTCGACACTGGCCAGCATGTTCCCCACGAAACGCCCGCCCAGCCAGGGAATGACCAGCGTGACACCCGTTTCGGCAAGCATCAGCAATCCGGCCAGCGCCAGCTTGGCGCGGTAAGGCGATGCATAGCCAAGGAAGAAACGCAGGTTCATGAGGTTCACTGGATGATTATGCTATCTCATTCAGCATCGACCACACTTTTTAAACTGCCTTCAAAGCCCCCGCCCTGGTCGGCCCGGCCGATTCAGCGGCGATGGGCGGGCGATACCTCGCGGGTCGCTACCCGTTACCTGCGCCTATGCGTAGCAACGAGAGCGAGCAGAACAGCACGTCGGCACTCATCGAGAAACTCGAGAAATCAAGTCGCAAGACGGCATGCCAAGCCGCTCATTCGTCGTCAGCCACCGGTGGGCCCTGGGGCACCTTGTCCAGAATCGCCCGAAACGCAGCGGAGTCCGCGCGGCTTTCTGTGGTCTAAGGCACACTATAGCGCCCCATAGTTTGGTAGTCCTGGCGGAGAGGGCGGCCACTTGAAGTAACTCGCATTATGTATCTCACCGTCTCACCCGCCTTAATCTCAATCGCTACTCTGGCGCACGCGAATCATCATTACATCTAACAACACCTCACGACATACCAACTGAATTGATGGGTGAGATGATGGGTTGAAGATTTATCGGGAAGACATTCCTCTTTTCGGCCTGGACTGCCATCCAAACTTCGCTAGATAAGTAGCTGCAGTTCTTCTGCCAACCAATCTACAAACTCATGCCCACAGCGAAGGTCAGCTTTCCAATTCGGCATATCTATATCCGCCCGTCAGTGATTCAAAGTGGATATTAACAACCTGAATTTTCAAGCCTTTCTCAGTCTTATACACAACACCACGTCAGAATGATTATTATGCAATATAATCAATCACTTATGGCGCAACACGTCTGAACCAGTCACGCATTACTTGGCGTACGCGTGCGACTTCCTCCTCTGGAATAGTCGACATGTGGCAGATCGCATTTCGCAGATGTCCGATGAGCCGGGCTTGTTGTACAAGTGAGGTGCCCCCGGTTTTAGTGCCAAGGTCGTTTTAGTAAAAGTCCTTGGGTTACGCTGTTAAAGACATTCTTCGGTAGTCGGTTGGGCGGAGGTATTTTCCCGATGCTCGGCCGCGAACTCTGCCG
>Ga0208938_1000197_pt1 | contig 54151 bp, 60 predicted proteins | sample AD_UKC125_MetaG_FD_184434 | JGI IMG/M metagenome (GOLD analysis project Ga0208938, IMG submission 184434) | Active sludge microbial communities of municipal wastewater-treating anaerobic digesters from USA - AD_UKC125_MetaG (SPAdes) (version 2) | ecosystem: Engineered > Bioreactor > Anaerobic >... | reverse complement strand
ATAATCCGGTCGCAGGCCGGATCTCAGCGACGAAAAAGGCTGTCTTGAAAAGACAGCCTTTTTAAGTGTCAAGGTGCGGTGACACTTCTCTGCAGTGAGGTATTCTTCTGTGGTTGAGGAATGTCACTCGTTTGAATTATAATACCTTAAAAAGGCTGGTATTGGATCAAGGTAGGTACGGATGAAGAAAAAGATCGTAATAGCAAACGTACAACCGAACAGCGCCGCGATGGAAGCCGGGATAGAACCCGGGGATATACTGCTGTCCGTAAATGGCCGGCAGATAACCGATATATTCGATTACCGTTTCCTTGTCGCGGACCCGAACATCGTCGTGGAGATAGGGAAAAAGAACGGCGAAGTATGGGAAATCGAGATCGAGAAGGACGAATATGAAGACCTCGGTCTTGAGTTTGAAGATCCCCTGATAACGGGCCCGAAGCACTGCAACAACAAATGCCTGTTCTGTTTCATCGACCAGCTCCCGAAAGGGATGCGCCAGACCCTTTACTTCAAGGACGACGATTCAAGGCTGTCTTTCCTGGACGGCAACTATGTGACGCTGACCAACATGAAAAGGGACGAACTCGAAAGGATAGTGCGGTACAGGATGACGCCCGTCAATGTTTCCGTACACACTACCGACCCCGGACTCAGGGTGAAAATGCTGGGGAACCGTTTTGCAGGCGATGTACTGGAGAAAATGAAGATACTGACGGACGGCGGCATAAACGTAAATGCCCAGATAGTACTGTGTAAAGGGCTCAACGACGGTGCGGAACTGGACAGGACCCTAAATGACCTGTCTGAGCTGTGGCCCGGCCTTGCAAGCATATCAGTCGTGCCGGTCGGGCTGACGAAATGGCGGGAAGGGCTGTATCCTCTTGAACCCTTCACTGCCGACGAATCCGCCCGTGTGATAGAACAGGTCGAACAGTGGCAGCGCAGGTTTCTTGACAAATTCGGGACGAGACTCGTATACGCGGCAGATGAACTTTACATCAAGGCCGGGATCGAACTGCCGTCCTGCGAAGAATACGAGGAATTTCCGCAGATAGAGAATGGTGTGGGGATGATGGCCCGGTTCATATACGAGTTCGACAGCTTTCTCGGAACTGAAGGCGGGAAACTGGACATGCTTTGGAAACGGCAGCCGGACAGGACCGTGAGCATAGCGACAGGCAGATGTGCCGCCGGGTATATCGGGAAGCTGGCCAGGACACTGGAAAACAGGTTTGACGGGCTTAAGATAAATGTGTACGCGATAGAAAATGAATTTTTTGGAGAAAATGTGACGGTGACGGGACTTCTGACCGGCCGTGACATAGCATGCCAGCTCAGGGGCAGACCGCTGGGCAGCGAACTGCTTGTTTCCAGGACCATGTTCAAATCAGGCGAAGAACTGTTCCTGGACGACTGTACCGTCGACGGGCTGAGTTCGGAACTGGGCATAAAGATCACCGTTATCGACAATGACGGTGCCGACTTCATCACCGGGGTACTCGGAACAACATTCAGAGAGGGTGAAACATTTGGCAAAACCGATCGTAGCGATAGTTGGCAGGCCTAATGTCGGCAAATCCACATTTTTCAATTATATATGCGGCAAAAGGATCTCTATCGTCGAGGATACGCCGGGTGTCACCAGGGACAGGATCTACGGTGAAGCGGAGTGGAGGAACAGGAAATTCACGCTTATAGATACCGGCGGCATCGAACCCTATTCAGAAGACGAGATAATGCAGCAGATGCGCCGACAGGCTGAAGTCGCGATAGAGCTGGCCGACGTCATTATCTTCATGGTCGATGCAAAGGAAGGAATGACGGCCTCAGACAAGGAAATAGCAGCGATGCTGCGGAAGACCAGCAAACCTGTCGTCCTGGTCGCCAATAAGGTTGACAGCGTCGGTGATCCGCCGCCGGAAGTTTATGAGTTCTACAACCTTGCCATGGGTGACGTGGAAGTGGTGTCTTCCGTCCACGGACTTGGCATGGGTGACCTGCTGGACAAGATCTACAGTTTCTTCCCCGACGAGGTCCATGAAGAGACCGAAGAGGACATCATAAAAGTTGCTGTCGTCGGGAAGCCCAACTCCGGGAAGTCCTCGCTGGTCAACAGGCTGACCGGTGAAGAGAGGGTGATAGTAAGCGACATCCCCGGGACCACGCGGGATGCTATAGACACATACATCGAGAAAGACGGCGGCAAATTCGTGCTCATCGACACTGCGGGCATACGCAGGAAAAGCAAAATAACCGAGAACATCGAAAGGTATAGTGTGCTGAGGGCGCTGACGGCAATAGAGAGGTCCGATGTCTGCGTGATCATGATAGACGCACAGGACGGTGTGACGGAACAGGACGCGAAGATAGCGGGATATGCCCATGAGCAGGGAAAGGCCTCGGTCGTGGTCATAAACAAGTGGGACCTTATCGAGAAGGAAACCGGCACGGTGGAGGAATACCGGAAGCAGGTCATGAAAAAGCTTAGTTTCATGCAGTATGCCCCGGTGCTGTTCATTTCTGTGAAGACCGGGCAGAGGGTACACAGGGTGCTGGAACTGGTAAGATCCGTGTATGGACAGGCGTCGCTCAGGATATCGACTGGAATGCTCAACGACCTGCTCAACGAAGCCACGGCCATGGTCCAGCCGCCTTCCGACAAGGGCAGGAGGCTGAAACTGTACTATGCCGTACAGTCGACGGTCAGGCCGCCTACATTCATCATTTTCATGAATGACATGAAGCTATTCCACTATTCATATGAACGTTACCTGGAAAACCAGCTCAGGAAGAGCTACGGTTTTGAAGGTACGCCGATCAGGTTCATACCGAGGGAACGCGGCGAGGGATGACCCGGCCTGTCGATGCCCGTGCTGTATCCGGCAGGAAATGGCCCGGAGCAAAACGTTTGGTCCGGTAAACCCGAATACCGATAAAAATCCTGGCATATGGGGGAGTCAAGTATGTATCTCCGTGCAGCACTTGCAGTGATAGCAGGTTACCTGCTGGGAAGCCTCAACACGTCACTGATAATAGGCAGGTTCTACAAGGTTGATGTGAGAAAGCATGGCAGCGGGAACGCAGGCATGACGAACACACTGAGGACACTTGGCAGGAAAGCTGCCTTGTTCGTCATAATCGGCGATATGGCAAAGGGCATCCTGGCCTACCTTGCAGGTTTTTACATATACAGCGGCCAGCCTGGCGGGCTGATCGGCGGCACTGCATGCATAACCGGGCACATATGGCCTGCCTTTTTCAGGTTCAGGGGAGGCAAGGGAGTCCTGACGGCATTCGCGGTACTGCTTATGTTTGACTGGATGATAGCGCTCGGGCTTTTCGCAGTCTTTCTCGTGATACTGCTTGCCACACGTTATGTTTCACTCGGCTCGATCACGGCAGCGTCTCTTTTTCCGATAGCGGCCGCGGTTTTTGGCAGGGGGACCCTGACAATGGTCTTTTCAGGCATGATCGCTGTGGTCATAATCATAAAGCACCATGAGAACATCAAAAGGCTGCTCAGCGGTACCGAATCGAAGTTTTCTCTCGGAAGCAGGAAATGAACGGAGGGATCGCTATGGGAAGGAAAGTTTCTGTCCTTGGAGCAGGAAGCATGGGTACGGCTGTTTCCGTGCTGCTTGCCGGCAACGGGCACGAGGTGATGATGTGGTCATTGTTCAAAGATGAGGTGGACATGATCAATGAACTCAGGGAACAGAAGGAAAAGCTTCCGGGAGTGATCGTGCCGGAGAGTGTAAGGTGTACCGGCGACCTGGAGGAATCGCTGCGCTTTTCCGACATATGCGTCATTGCCATACCGGCGCAGAAAGTCAGGGAAAACATGAAGGCCGTCGCCTCGGTGAACAGGTACAGACCGTCCGTGATAAGCTGTTTTTCAAAAGGGCTTGAGAAAGATACGGGTCTGAGGATGTCGGAAGTCATCAGGGAAGAACTGCCTGATGCCACGGTCGTGGCTATGTCCGGGCCATGTCATGCCGAGGAGCTTTCAAAAGGCATACCGACCGCCTACGTCGCTGCTTCAGGGAGCAGGAAGGCTGCGGAAATGATCCAGGACATATTCATGTCGCCAATGTTCAGGGTATATACGAATCCCGACATCATCGGTGTCGAACTGGGAGGAGCGATAAAAAACGTAATAGCGCTTTGCGCCGGTATATCCGACGGGCTCGGCTACGGAGACAATACCAAGGCAGCACTGATGACCAGGGGACTGGCGGAGATGTCCAGGCTTGGATGTGCAATTGGAGCCAAAAAGCAGACATTTTCAGGCCTTGCAGGGATCGGGGATCTCATCGTGACCTGTACGAGCATGCACAGCAGGAACAGGCGGGCAGGGATACTCATCGGGAAGGGCATGCCCGTGGACAAGGCTATGGAAGAAGTAAAGATGGTCGTGGAAGGAGTATACACGACGGTACCCGTCTATAACCTTTCAAAAAAGTACGGGGTCAGGATGCCTATAACTGCCGAGGCTTATGCGGTACTGTTCGAAGGGAAGGATCCCGGAAGCGCCGTTTCCGCGCTGATGAACAGGGACCGGACATGTGAGCACGAGGCGGAGGACCTGGACGATAACTGGAGATGATCCGGACAAAATTGCCCGTGATGTTTACCGCCGGAAGAAAAATCCGGCCGGTCAGGCCTTATTGCCTGCGTTTTCATGGACATGCAACCCGCGGGGTTACATAAGCATAATATGGTATAGCATGAGTAGCAGCGGAACCGGAGGCTTCAGGCCATGTATTTCAATTGTCCGGGCCAGGGATGGACGTCTGCCTGGGTGACGTATCCGTCATTCCAGGGAAAGGTGGACGGCCGGATGGCGTACCCGGCCTGCCCGAAGGGATACAAAGCAGCGTATGCGATGTTGATCGCCGGCCCTGATTACCCGTCCATAACCGGGATGATCACGTTTGCCGATACTCCTGCCGGTACAATGGTATGTGCAGACGTGAGGGGTTTGCCCGAATACAGGCCTGCCGAAGACGGCAAAAGCCCGGTGGGGCCGTTTGGATTCCATATACATGAAGGTGGTCATTGTGATATAGGTGATCCGGAAAAACCGTTTGAAAGCTGCGGAGGACACTGGAACCCGACGAACCAGCCCCATGGCAATCATGCGGGAGACTTTCCGGTATTGGTGGCAAGCAACGGCAGGGCATGGATGTGCTTTATGACAGACCGCTTTACCGTCGATGAAATAACAGGCAGGTCCGTTATCATACATGAAAATCCGGACGACTACAGGACCCAGCCTTCCGGGGATTCGGGCAGGCGGATAGCGTGCGGCAGCATCAGGCTGATGGATCTGCGCCGGGATCCGAACAGCGCCTGCTGAAGAGCGGCCGGCAGTTAAAAAGCCGGTCATGTCACCGGCTCATATCATTTTTGAAAACGATCATTCAGGAGGAACCTGTCCATAAGCTCGTGCCCCTGTCCTATGAATATCCCTGTCTTATGGGCCTCGAATTCGTCATAGCCTGCGGCTCCTGATGGCTTTGCACTACGTTTCCTGTAAATGACATATGGCACCGGGTCCGCCGTATGCGTTCGCAGCGAAAGCGGAGTCGGGTGGTCCGGGAGCACCATAAGGCTGAAATCGTCAAAATCTGCCAGGCCTTCAAGCAATGTGCCCACGACGAGCTCATCGATCAATTCGATGGACCTGACCTTGTTTTCGACTTCAAACCTGTGTCCGCACTCATCCGGAGCTTCTATATGGATATAAACGAAGTCCTTGCCCTTTCTGAGTTCATCAAGCGCGGCTTCCGCCTTTCCCCGGAAGTTGGTGTTTATATTGCCGGTCACGCCTTCTACATCGACCGTATCCAGCCCGGCGCAGATACCGATTCCTTTTATCAGGTCCACGGCAGCTATGACGGAACCGCTTAGACCGTATTTCTCGGCAAAGGACGGCAATGAAGGCTTTTTGCCTTCGCCCCAGAGCCATATCGAGTTGGCGGGACGAAGCCCGCGGGATATCCTTGACATGTTTACCGGATGATCGGCCAGGATCCTGTAACTGCTTTTCATGAGGCTTATGAACATCTCGCTGTCATCGCCTGAAGGCAGGTATTGCTTGATCCTTTTTTCAAGGATGTCGTGCGGAGGGGTCAGGCTCCTTGTGCCGGAACCGCCGTGCCACACCATGCAGTGCCTGTAACTGATGCCGGCATGGAAGCTGATCCGGTCGCTGGAAAGCTGCCTGTTCAGTTCATCGATCAGTACGGCGGATTCAGACGTGGGTATCTCATCCGAACTGTAGTCGGCCATGACTGCAGATTCGTAGTCTCCGTCGGTATCGAGCGTTACCAGGTTGCATCTGAAAGAAAGATCGGCATCGGAAAGTTTCACTCCCATACTGACGGCCTCGAGGGGAGACCTGCCGGTATAGTATTTCCGGGGATCGTAGCCCATCACGGACAGGTTGGCCGTATCGCTGCCCGGTGACATGCCTTCCGGTATTGTCCTGACCATGCCGAGCTCACCGTTTGCTGCAAGAAAATCGATATTGGGCTTGCGGGCATATTGCAGCGGTGTCCTCTGCCCCAGCCGGGGCATTCGGTAGTCTGCCATCCCGTCGCCCAGAACCACGACATATTTCATGACTGTCATTACCCCATTCTGTTGAAGGTTGAGGGTATACCCCTTTTTATCCACTTTCCCTATTATAGCAGACCTGGCCGGGATAGCCAAGAAAATCGCGCAAGGTGTTGGTTTGCGCGTGAATAAATCTTACTGTATAATATAAACATAATATAGAACGGATGGATATATTGTCCTGAAAGACATTACCGGCTGATCCGGCCGGATGGGCTCAGGTGATCGAAGTGAAGGCAAAAAGACAGCTGATCGTTTTTGTTGTCGCCGTTATGATGCTTGCGGCGGCAATCATATATTTCGATACGCGACTGCTGGATCATGTGAAGCAGGCTTCACGACAGCAGGAAAACCTGGCGGATGAAGAGGCAGGCGACACCGCGGGCATCCTGGAACCCGGCGTGCCCCCGGAAGATGAGGAAGCATCCGGGGAAGACCAGGAGACCGAAGAGGACGGTGCCGATGCGGGAGAGGAAGAAAACCTGCTGATCTTCAGGGAAAACGTGACCGTAAGGTATAATACCCCGGAATATGACCTTGCATTGATGCTTTGCGAGAACAGGGACAACAAGACTTTCATCAGGATGCGTTATTACAGGGACGGCGCAAGCTTCGTTACTGAGCTCGACCAGGAGCAGATACCCGAACTTACGGGCATCTTTGAAAACAGGGGAGATGCAGGACAGGGAGACGGACAGCAGGAAGGCGATCAGGGACAGGATCCATTCCCTGAAGAAGACAGGCCGTATGCGATAGGGCAGGCTCTGCTCAATCCTGTGCAGGGACAGCTTTACCTGATGGTGAACGGAGCGCAGCTGGACCGTTATATCCAGTCATATTTCTACATGGTCGATCTGAATGACCTTTCGGTCAAAAAGCTTTTCTCATATCCTGCGAAATACGGCAGGATGCAGTTCAACAGGGATTTCAGCAAACTTGCGTACAGCTTCTCGGATCCGCCGAAAACAGGCGTGTACCCGGAAAACAGCCTGGTTGAGGTTTTCGACTGCATAAACGCTGAGTTCCTGGTACGGGGGAGCAGGAAGGAAGATGATTCGATAATAGGGAAAAACAGCCCGGCCGGCTATGTTTATGATTACGTGTTCGAGGGATGGCATGCCGCCGACGTGCTGAGGCTGACGCAGGCAGCGCGGCCTTCCGGCGATGCCGGGGCTGAGCCGGTACGGTCGGAAGTGCTGTACGATATCGGGAGGGACCTTCTCCTGAACCCTGACGGCACCGAGATCACGGCGCCGGGATCTGCCGGGACCGGCGGCAGCGGGGAAGACGCAGGTCCTGCTGTGACCGGCGGGCCGGGCGCGGCCGAAGGGGATACCATGGACCAGGACGACCCTGTCGGGCAACTGAAGCTGTTCTATAAATACCTTGGATCTGATGCGGATTACCCGAAAGCCCTGCTCATGCTTGCCGATGATTTTGTGTTCAGGATGGGGATGCTGACGCAGTTCGGCATCGATGAAATACGCAAGTCGGACATAGAAGCAAACCAGGAAAACGCCGCGATGTATGCCGGGTTCCTGAAGGCGGCGAAGTTCGGCAGCCTGGTCGAAGTCGCGATGCCTGACGGGAATACGGCTGAAATAAGCTATACCCATACGATAGCGCTGACCGGGGATTCGCAGTTTACCCAACTGATGAAGGCAAGGATGGAAAAACAGGGCGAAAACTGGGTCATTACACTGATAGAGGATGGTAGCTGATAATGCGGCATGCATTCACGAGGTTCGAACTGCTGGTGGGGCCAGAGGTGTTGAAAAAGCTGGCACAGTCACGGGTGGCGGTATTCGGGATAGGCGGCGTAGGGAGTTTTGCCGTGGAAGGGCTGGTCCGCGGCGGAGTGGGAAAATTCATACTTGTCGATGATGACTATGTCTGCATCACTAATCTCAACAGGCAGATCCATGCCGCCGGGAGCACCATAGGCCGGCCAAAGGTAGAGGTGATGAAAGAAAGGATACTGGACATCAATCCTGATGCAGAGGTCACGACGCACCAGCTTTTTTATCTGCCTGAAACGGCCGGACAGGTCTTCGACGGCAGGATAGATTACGTCATCGATGCTGTCGACACAGTCACAGCCAAGCTCGACATAGTTATGAGAGCGAAACAGTCGGGCATACCTGTCATAAGCAGCATGGGGATGGGCAACAAACTGGACCCGACCAGGATTGTGATAACGGACATCAGCAAGACGTACACGGATCCGCTGGCAAAGGTGATGAGGAAGGAACTCAGGACAAGGGGCATCACGTCACTCAAAGTGGCATTCTCACCGGAAGTGCCGGCGGAGCCGGGAATTCCGGAACAGGCAGGCGGCGGGGAAATATGCACATGCCCGAAATGCAGGGGTGAAAAAACGGAAACAAAAAGGAGGATACCGGGCAGCACGTCTTTCGTGCCTCCGGTCGCCGGGTTCATGATCGCCGGAGAAGTGATCCGGGACCTGGCAGGCATAGAGCGCGGCAAATAAAAGGGCAGTGCTATTTCGAAACGGACAGGGAATCACAGGGAAACGAGGGAGAGCAGATGTTCGATGAAAGGATCACGATATTCACCGGCCACTTTGGCAGCGGTAAAACCGAAGTGGCCGTCAATTATGCCCGCCAGACCGCCAGGGCAGGGAAAAAGACAGCCATAGTCGATCTTGACATAGTCAACCCGTTTTTCAGGACGGCAGATGTCAGAAGCGGGCTGGAAGCCGAGGGCATCAGGGTGATAACGCCCGTATATGCCAATACGAATGTGGATGTGCCTTCTCTTCCGGCTGAGATCAGCACCATGTTCGAAGACAGAAGCTACAGCGTCATATTCGACGTTGGCGGTGACGACCTCGGGGCAAGGGCCGTATCGAGGTACAGGGACCAGATAGTCCGTGAGGATTACATACATTACTTCGTTGTGAATACCCGGCGGCCGATGACGAGGACCCCGGAGGAAATCATAAAGATGATCCTGGAAATACAGGACAGCGCAGGCCTGAAAGTGGACAAGCTTGTGAACAATGCCAACATGCTCGGCGAGAGCACCCCCGAACTGCTGGCCGAGGCTTCGGAAATACTCGGAGTCGTAAGCGACAGGCTCTCTATACCCGTCGGATTCATCAGCGGCATGGAGGAAGTCCTGTCCTCGTATGAAGGAGACAGGGGGATCGAAAGGCTTTACATGAAAAAAAACATCAGGCTGCCCTGGGAACTGCCATAATACTGCAAAATCGCTCCTGCCGGCCCATTCGGGCCTTGCCGCTGCCGTGGAGGCGGGTCTGTTTACTTGCAATTGAAAAAAATGAGGTTTATAATATGTAAGATCGTTTATAGGCTTAAAGATTGTGAGGTGCGACATAGAAGAAATGGCAAGGGTTACTTTCGATGAGGATCGCTGCAAGGGATGCAGGCTGTGCGTATCCGTGTGTCCCAAGAAGATAGTCATGATGGACGAAGAGAAACTCAATCTCAAAGGTTTTCATCCGGCAACGGTGAAGGAAATGGAAAAATGCATCGGCTGCGCATTCTGTGCAACGATTTGTCCTGACTGTGTCATTACGGTCGAGAAGTGACAAGGGGGTAAGTAGGATGGGAGAAAAGATACTTATGAAGGGCAACGAGGTGATCGCCGAAGCTGCACTGAGAGCAGGCTGCAGGCACTATTTCGGTTATCCAATCACACCTCAGACCGAGATAGCCCATTATTTCGCAAAAAAAATGCCCCAGTACGGGGGCACTTTCATACAGGCCGAGAGCGAAGTCGCTGCGATGAACATGGTCTACGGCGCGGCCAGTGCAGGCGCGAGGGTAATGACATCGTCCTCGAGCCCGGGCATCAGCCTCAAGCAGGAAGCGATATCTTATGCGGCCTGCGCCGAACTGCCGGCAGTTATCGTCAATATCATGAGGGCAGGTCCGGGGCTCGGCGGGATCCTGGCTGCCCAGAGCGATTATTTCCAGGCTACCAAGGGCGGAGGCCACGGTGATTACAGGATGGTGGTGCTTGCGCCGAGCAGCGTCCAGGAACTGTATGAACTCGTGGTGGAAGCTTTCAACATAGCGGACAGGTACCGCACCCTTTGCATGATCATGGGCGACGGCATGCTGGGACAGATGATGGAAGCCGTCGAGTTCAAAGATAAGGAAGATATATACCAGGCAGACAAGAGCTGGGCCGTGACGGGCACGGAGATGAAAAGGGACCACAATATAATAACATCCATATATATCGATCCCGAGGTGCTTGAAAAGCACAACCTGAAGCTCCAGGAAAAATACAGGAAAATCGCTGAGAATGAGACGAGGGTCGAGGCATACAACTGCGACGGCGCCGATGTCATTGTGGCTGCATACGGCACCGTGGCAAGGATAATAAAGAATGTGATCAAAACTGCTGAAAAGGAAGGGATAAAGGTCGGATTGATAAGACCGATCACGCTGTGGCCCTTCCCGGCGGCAGCCTTCGAAAAGTATGCGGAGGTCCCGCAGGCCTTCCTTACCGTGGAGATGAGCTCAGGCCAGATGGTCGAGGACGTCAGGCTTGCGGTGAACGGCAAAAGGCCTGTACACTTCCTTGGAAGGATGGGCGGCATGATACCGACCCAGAAGGAGATACTCGAAAAAATCAGGGAAATTCTGAAGTAAAGGGGAATGACGATGGCTATAGTATTTCAGAGGCCACATGCCTTGAGAGAAACACAGATGCACTATTGCCCGGGCTGCACCCATGGCATAGTGCACCGGCTGATAGCGGAAGTGATCGACGAACTCGGCGTCGAGGGAAAGACGATCGGTGTGTCCCCCGTGGGATGTGCATATAACAACTACCTGTATTTCAACTGCGATATGGTACAGGCTGCCCATGGCAGGGCGCCGGCCGTTGCGACAGGCATCAAGCGCGTCCATCCGGACAACGTGGTCTTTACCTACCAGGGCGACGGCGATCTTGCCGCCATCGGTACGGCAGAGATCATCCATGCCGCCAACAGGGGAGAGAAGATAACGACCATATTCATAAACAACGCTATCTATGGCATGACGTCAGGCCAGATGGCGCCCACGACGCTTATCGGGCAGGTGACTACGACTTCTCCTTTCGGCAGGAAACCTGAACTGCACGGTTACCCGCTGAATGTGTGTGAAATGCTTTCCACGCTGAAGGGAGCAGCTTACGTGGAACGCGTGTCCATGCATGACATAAAGAACATCAGGAATGCCAAAAACGCGATAAAGAAAGCTTTCAAGGTGCAGATCGCCGGTCTTGGGTTTTCCATAGTCGAAGTGCTTTCGTCGTGTCCGACCAACTGGGGGACCGATCCCGTGAATGCGCTGAAATGGATCGGGGAGAAGATGATACCGCAATATCCGCTTGGCAACTTCAAGGGAAAGGATCTGGAGGTGTAGCATATGGCCCAGACTGATATGATTTTTGCAGGTTTTGGCGGCCAGGGGATACAGGCTGCCGGAAAACTGATAGCATATGCCGGGATACTTGAGGACAAGCACGTTTCGTTCCTTCCTTCATACGGCCCTGAAATGCGAGGAGGGACCTCCAACTGCCATGTCATCGTGTCTGACGAACCCATAGGTTCGCCGATCCTGAACAGTGCGGCTGTAGTGATGGCGATGAACCGGCCGTCGATGGACAAGTTCGAGAGTTACCTGGAACCCGGAGGGATATTGATCTACGACAGTTCCCTGGTGAACAGGGAACCGGCCAGGAAGGACATAAAGGCATTCGGGATACCTGCGACGCAGATCGCCTCCGACATGGGCAACCTGGCGTTCGCAAACATAATACTGCTGGGCAAGCTGATAAAGGAAACGGGCGTCGTTTCGGCAGGGAGTTTCGAAAGCGGGCTGAGAAAGGTCCTGCCCGAGAGAAAGCATCACCTGATCCCTGATGAAATGAAAGCGCTCAGGATAGGGATGGATTACTGAGCAAAAGCCTGTTTTTTGCTGCGCTGTTTTTTACTGCCGGTCCGGCCAGGGAAACCACAGGACCGCGGACCGGCCGGCTCAGCGGACGAACCCGATGACCTGGGCAGAAGGGATGCAGGATATCTCTTCGGAGGTATACCCCTTGTATACGTGTTCATGCATGTCGTTGTATTCAAGTATGCCTTCCATCTTGTGTATATGCCCGTTTTCAGTCTTCCGGGGCATACCCGTGATGCCGCAGAAGTAATGGGTGTGATTACGGTAGGACGAGACGCCGTAGTAAAAATGGATATGGAAGCTGCCCAGACCGATCATGCCGCTTGCATAGCCAAGCAGCCTGTGGTTGTGGCCGTTTGCGAACCTGCTGTCGAATTTGAATTTGTGCATGTGCGATCTCATATGAGCCTCCATATCATTTCCTGTATATTATGATGTGTTTTTCTTGCCCATATATGAGTTGCATATCCTGTAAATTTTCTGTTTATGCGCCGGACTGTGTGGTAATTATTGAATGATCCGCAATAGTCATTATAATCCATTTCAAGGACTGCTTGCAATATAATGCAAATATAAGGATCGTCGAAGACTGCCGGATATACGACATCCGACCCCTTATTGCCTGCTGTATGCCCGAAGCATACAGCTTTTTTTATGCCGGGGTGACAGATCACATAATAAGTGTTATTATATGCTGAGAAAGCGATCAGGAAGAAAACCATCCAGGAGAAGATCATGAAAAAAACCAGGATATTAACAGCTGCAGCGCTGTTCATACTGGCTGCGGCAATCGTGACCATCGCGGTCATTTACCACAGCGATGCATACAGGGACAGGCAGGCATTGAGTGAACTGCCGCACGAACAGGACGCGGAAGACGGAGCCGTGGAAGGGGCTGCCCACGACGGCGGAAGCCCGGACGGACAGGGACCTGCCGCAGGAGGCGGGCCGGAAGCGGGCGGAAGCCCGGAAGGTCAGCTGTCAGGCGACAGCGGCCAGGCCGATGGCGGGGCCGAGGAAGCCGAAGAGCCCGAGGTGCCGGAACTCAGGTTTATCGCAGTAGGCGATATAATGCTCGGCAGAGGCGTCGAGTACTGGATAAAGAAAAACGGCGGGGGTTACGAGTCGGCATTCGCAAAGGTAAAGCCGCTGCTGGAACAGGGCGACATAGTGTTCGGGAACCTGGAATGCCCGCTTACACCGAGCACCAAAGGCTTGTACAAAACGGGGAAGATAGTGCTGAGAGCCGAGCCCGAATCTGTCACGGCCCTGACCAGCGCCGGTTTCAACATGCTGAGCCTGGCCAACAACCATATACTGGACTACTATGAAAAAGGCCTTTTCGACACCATGGAACTGCTGGACCTCCACGGGATAGCACATGCCGGCGGCGGCAGGAATATCGACGAGGCAAGGGAAATGGCCGTAATAGAGAAAAACGGGATGAAGATCGGACTGCTTGCGTACACGGACATGGCCGAAATCGTCTTTGCCGGCGATCCGTACCTGTCGTTCGTGGCAGGTCCCAAAAAATCCGGTGTTGCACCGAGGAAGTACGAAATGATAAAAGAAGACATCGAGAAGAACCGCGACAAGGTGGACCTGCTGGCAGTGTCGCTCCACTGGGGCATAGAGGACAGCTTCAGGGTGACGGACGAGCAGGTGGATTTCGCCCACAGGCTGATAGACGACGGCGCGGACATCATCCTCGGCCACCATCCTCACCAGTTCCAGGGGATCGAGATATACAACGGAAAGCCTATCCTGTACAGCCTGGGGAATTTCCTCTTCGATCAGAACGAATCTGAAAACATGGAGTCGTTCATTGTCGATATGGAATACAGAGGCACGGAACTGGTCGGCCTTACGGCAGTTCCCGTAAGGATCCTGAAAAAATCATATGTTGAGGTCCAGACGGGCAGCGATGCGGCCGAACTGCTTGCCAGGCAGGCGGATCTCAGCCGGAGGCTCGGGACCGAACCTGTGATCGAAAACGACATCCTCGTTTACAAATGATGTCATTGAGCTTTGCCCGCCAGGGCCTTCCTTGCAGCCGGCACGACTGAGGCGCCGGCGAACGCGGTCATGACGAAAAGGACCGTATCCTTTACCAGGTACGGCAGGTTTCCCGAAAGGACCGCCAGGAGGCCTGCCTGTTCGTCTCCCAGGTAAACGCGCATTATCAGCAGCATATGTGCGATACCCGGTATGTATATTGCAGCCAGCCCGGGCAGCAAAGCCTTAAGGTTGTTGGCGGGCGTCGGCTTTCCAAGCCTTTCAGATATCCTGCCGATAACGTATGCACCGGCTATGAAGCCCACGATAAATCCGAAAGTCCTCCCGAATACCGCCGTGAGCCCGCTGCCGCCGGCAAATACCGGAAGCCCGGCCAGACCGAGCAGCATGTAGACCGTCATGGACAATGCGGCGGGCCTTGCCCCCAGGACCAGCCCGGAAAGGGCACATATGAAAGGCTGCAGCGTTACCGGCAGAAGCGGGAATGGGATACGGATATAAGCCCCGGCAACCATCAAAGCCGTGAACAGTGCGCAGAGCATATATTCCTTCAATGTTATCTTTTTCATAGTGCAGCTTCCTTTCTTACGGATATGCCAGGCATTCATCCTAAGGATATATGCTTTGAAACAAATTGTCAACCCAAAATAACAGACAGGTTGACGATGTGTTTCAAATAATCTGTTGACCTCGTTTCAGTAAAGGTGTATATTTGTAATAAAGATGAACATCATTGATTACATGGGGCTGTAACTCAGTGGGAGAGTGTCACATTCGCATTGTGAAAGTCGTGGGTTCGAATCCCATCAGCTCCACCATGATCAACAGAAAACCCGCAACGACGCGGGTTATTTCGTGCCTGTGGCTTTTTCCCGGATGTCAGGCATTTGGCAAATCAGCCAAAATGCCCGGAGAAAATCGAGTTTATTTTTCATATTTCATCAAAAAAAGCCTTTTTAGAAGAATTTGTGCGCCCTGATATTGCCCGGTCCAAAAAAACATGGTATGCTAAAAACGCTTGGTAATGTACATATTAGATATACATAATATTGTTCAGGAAAGTTGATGGCTGATGACTGTTACACTTACGGATTTTTTAAGCGATCTGGTTACGAATCCGGCATTGATGGTGATAGTTGCACTGACACTGGGAGTCATACTGGTTAATGGGTGGACAGATGCGCCCAATGCGATCGCCACATGCATATCCACTCGTTCGATGAGTCCGAGGCTTGCCATTATAATGGCCGCTGTCTTCAATTTCCTCGGCGTCCTTGTTATGACACTGGTCAACTCAAAAGTTGCCGAAACGATCTACAAAATGGTCGATTTCAGGGGAGACAGCCACGAGGCGCTCGTTGCGCTGTGTGCAGCCATGGTCGCCATTGTCCTTTGGGCCACGGCCGCATGGTGGTTCGGCATCCCGACCAGCGAGAGCCATGCGCTGATCGCCGGTATTTCCGGGGCTGCGATAGCGCTTCAGAGGGGGATCGGAGGCATAAATCCGAAGGAATGGGTCAAGGTCATTTACGGGCTTTTCCTTTCGGTCATAATGGGTTTCATCGGCGGGATACTGGTAGTCAAGCTTGTTGAAGCCATATTCCGCGGCTTTAACAGGAGAAAGACCTATACATTCTTCAAATACGCACAGATTTCCGGTGCTGCGGGAATGGCTTTCATGCACGGGGCACAGGACGGACAAAAATTCATGGGCGTATTCATGCTTGGCGTATTCCTGGCGCAGGGGAAAGCGGACGTCACGACCTTTACCATCCCGCTGTGGCTGATATTCCTTTGCTCTGCAGTGATGGGACTCGGTACGTCGATCGGTGGCATGAGGATCATAAAATCGGTCGGGATGGATATGGTCAAGCTTGAGGCATACCAGGGTTTTTCCGCAGACGCAGTCGGCGCCCTGAGCCTGTTGACCGCGAACTTCCTTGGGATCCCGGTAAGCACGACTCACACGAAGACAACGGCTATAATGGGCGTCGGAGCTGCCAGGAGGTTGACGTCGGTCAACTGGGGCGTCGTGAAAGAAATGCTTACAGCGTGGATACTTACTTTCCCAGGTTGCGGCCTGATAGGTTTCCTGATGGCATCACTGTTTATGAAGATATTCTAGCATAAAAATATGGTTGATGAGGATGGTCTGGAAATGGCAAAGAAAAAGGGAGAAACCTATTTTGACACTTTTGTCGAGCTGGTAAGCTATTCCTGCAGGGCAGCAGACCTGCTCAAGGAGATATTGTACGATTTCAATGCGGAAATGCTGCCTCAAAAAATGAAAGAAATGCATGAAATAGAACACGGCGGGGACGAGGCAAGGCACAGGATGATAAAGAGGTTGGCCAGGGAATTCATCACTCCCATAGACAGGGAGGATATCGTGGCGTTGGCCGACACCATCGATACGGTTACCGATACGATCGAGGACGTGCTCATGAGGATGTATATGTTCAATATCAGCAAGGTGACCGTGCAGGCGCTGAAAATGACCGATGTCATAGTAAAGTGCTGCAACGCCCTGAAGACCGCGCTGGACGAATTCAGCAATTTCCGCAAGTCATCGAAGCTGCACGACCTGGTCGTGGAGGTGAACAGGCTGGAAGAAGAGGGAGATGCCCTGTACATGGATGCGACCAGGAAACTTTACGTGGAGTGTGACAACTACAAGGAACTTGCAGCCTGGGATACGATATACCATTACCTCGAGAAATGCTGCGATTCCTGCGAAGATGTCGCCGATGCGATAGAGAGCGTCATAATGAAGAACTCCTGACGATTTGATTCATCTAAGCTATCAATATACACGGGGGGATCATATTGCAGGCCTGGATAGAAGAGCGCGTCAAAAGCCTCGGTGCGGCTGGCGAAACATCGGCAGTGCTGACCACTGTGATCGTAGTGGTAGCTATTGCTGTGCTCTGCGTGCTGGGCAACCTGATCGCCCGGAAAGTCCTGCTTCGCCTGGTGCCGAAACTGATCAGGCAGAACAAGTATACATGGGACGACAAGCTTTATGAGAATAAAGTGTTCCATCGCACCGCACACCTGGTCACACCGCTGATCATCGGTTTTTTCACCGGGTTTTTCCCTGACCTTGAAATATGGTTAAAACGGATCCTGTCCGCGTATGTCACGTTCGTGCTGCTGCTCATCATCGATTCGCTGCTCAATGCGGCGGACGATATATACAGGTCATTCGACATCTCAAAAACCAGGCCCATAAAAGGTATCCTCCAAGTTATCAAGATAATCGCGTTTGTCGTAGGTGCTATCGTCATAGTGTCTTCGCTGATCGGCCAGAATCCGCTTATCCTGCTTGGCGGTCTCGGAGCGCTGTCTGCCGTTATACTGCTGGTATTCCAGAATGCTATCCTGGGATTTGTGGCAGGCATACAGCTTACATCGAATGACATGATCCGCATCGGCGACTGGATCGAGATGCCGAAATACAATGCGGACGGCTTCGTTACTGACATCATGCTGACAACGGTGAAGGTCCGGAACTTCGACAACACCATAACGACGATACCTGCCCATGCGATGGTCCAGGATTCCTTCAGGAACTGGAGGGGCATGAAGATGTCCGGAGGAAGGCGGATCAAGCGCAGCATCTTCATAGATGTGACCAGTATCAGGTTCCTGTCCGAGGAAATGATCGAAGAACTGTCAGGGATAGAATACCTGAAGGAATATATAGCGAATAAGCGAAGGGAAATAGATATATATAATAAAGAGAGGAATATAGATGTGTCGGTGCCGGTAAACGGGAGAAGGATGACCAATATCGGGACCTTCCGTTTTTACGTATATAATTATCTCAGGAACCATCCGGGCATACACAAGGGCATGACGCTGATGGTCAGGCAGCTTGCGCCGGGCCCGAACGGTCTCCCGCTGGAGATATACGCGTTTACGGCGACGACGGAATGGACAGAATATGAAAATATACAGTCCGATATTTTCGATCACCTTTTTGCGGTGCTGCCGCATTTCGGACTGAGGGCATTCCAGGATCCGTCAGGATACGATATAGTGTCTTTGGGGAAAAAAGAGGTATCTGGATAATATGCATGGAAAAGTAGTGGTCCTGACAGGCGGGGGGACGTCAGGACATGTCACTCCGAATATCGCATTGCTGCCTTGCCTGAAACAGGAAGGCTATACGATACACTACATTGGTTCGCGCAGCGGCATGGAAAAGGAACTGATCGTGAAAGAAGGCATACCTTACCATGGGATCAGCGCTGGCAAGCTGCGCAGGTATTTCGATCTCAGGAATTTCACCGATGTTTTCAGGGTCGCCGCGGGATTCCTCCAGGCATACTCGCTGCTCGGAAAGCTGAAGCCGTCTGCAGTATTCAGCAAGGGAGGATTTGTGTCCTGTCCCGTGGTCTGGGCTGCGTGGTTGAGAAAGATACCTGTCGTCATACACGAATCCGACATAACGCCCGGGCTTACCAACAGGCTCTCGATGCCGTTCGCCAGGGCAGTGTGCTATACGTTTCCTGAGACTGCTCCGTACATACCCGGAGGAAAGGGTATAAGGACGGGCATGCCGATAAGGCAAAGCCTGCTTGGAGGCGACCGGCGGAAGGGAAGGGAAATATGCGGGTTCACCGATACAAAACCCGTCATCATGGTCATCGGCGGCAGTCTTGGGTCCGAGAACATAAACAATGCGATAAGGAGCGTGCTTGACAGGCTGCTGAAAGATTTCAACGTCTGCCATATCTGCGGGAAAGGCAATGTCAGGGAAGAACTGAACGGCCTGAAGGGATACAGGCAGTTCGAATACGTGAACGAGGAACAACCTCACCTGTATGCGCTGGCTGATCTTGTCGTATCGAGGGCCGGCGCTACGGTGCTGCATGAACTGCTTGCACTGAAAAAGCCCAATCTTCTCATCCCGCTGTCCAGGGCCGCAAGCCGCGGCGACCAGATACAGAATGCCGCTTCATTTGAAAAACAGGGTTACAGCAAGGTTCTGCAGGAAGAAGGACTGGACCGTGAATCCCTGGTAAATGCTATATATGATCTTTGGAACGATTCAGGCCGCTATGTTGCTGCAATGAAAAAAAACGCGACCGGCGACGGAGTGCAGTCCGTGATGGCGGTCATCAGGAAATATTCGGATGCATGACCGGGAAAAACGCAGGCAACACCCGGGAGAATTACTGCAGGTAGCTCCCTTCGTTCCCGGACAGGATCGAACTGCACTTGTTCAGTATATCGTATGCCGTTTCCCTTTCTGCTTCAGAAGTGAATTGCGAAATGTTTTCTGACAAAAACTGAAGCTTTTTCCTGGTGTGGTTCACGAATTCTTCATAAGTTATCCTTTGCGTGCTGTACATCTCATGGATCACTCTCAGCATGAGCACTGTGCATTCAGCCAATTCGGATAACATATCATGACCTCTTGCTTTTCCATTTTTAGATAGTATGACGAAAATAAAATATCATCATAAGGAATATTTGTCAATAAATATGATAATTTCCCCTGGTATTGCCCGGAACTTCAATTAAAAAAGTACATTTTTTTAATGAAAATTACAATAACCAAAACTATTAGTTTATCAAATGCCCGTTTTTTTGTATAATTGTGATGACAAATCATTTTCGGTCAATGAAAAGTGCCGTTCGATAAAAAATCCCTTAAAGCACCCGAATAGAAAGTATAATAGAAGCAGGTGATGTCGATGTTTGACAAAATCAGCAAATACATGGCTGATATGATCTATTCCACGCTGGACGGTGTCGACCCTGAAAAGCGCGAAATCATCGAATATGGCGTTTACATGACTGTTTCGGAGATAGTCAAGATAAGCATAATCCTGGTGATTTCGCTCGTACTCCGGATCGTGCCGTATGTAGCAGCTGCAGTGGCTGCATATGGGATCCAGAGGACGCTGATGGGAGGTATCCATGCGAAATCGCACATCGGCTGCATGATCGCCCATTCCGCGATCGTTTTCGGCGTCGTTGCGGCATCGGTTTACAGCAATATCGACCGCATATATTTGCTGATGATCATAGCCCCGTTCTCATACCTGTCCGCATACCTGTACGCGCCGGCTGATCTCCCGCAGAAGCCTGTCAAATCCAGAAAGCAGAGGAAGCAACTCAGGATCGGCTGCTTCATATTGCTGACAGGCATGTTTACGGCTTCATGGTTCCTGCCTTCCGTGTGGTCGAATATAATACTCTTCTCCTGCTTCATCCAGGCGTTGTTCATGACGCCATTGGCATACAGGATATCGGGAAACAAATATGGATGGGAGGAGGTGTCTGCATGAAGAAGAATTACTTCAGGGTCCTCGTATGCCTGCTCGCAATGGCAGGCGTATTCGTAGCATCCGCTGTGTCTGCGTATGGATGCTGGTTATGGACATTCTACCAGAAAGAATGCCCGAAGTCGCTGATAAGGGAAGACTAAAGGACGTAGCAGCGTGAATGGGGGGGAGGTCCCCCTTCCTTCATGTTTTCAGGATTTCGATCGTCTGGGTGAATATATTGTCTTCGTATGTAGTGACCTGGAGGATGTTTTTGTACCTGGAGAGGATGTTTTTGGCTATCGCAAGTCCCATGCCCCTGCCTTCTCCTTTCGTGGAATAACCGTCCGCAGCAAGCATCTGCATGTCCGGCGGGGTCTTGCACGTGTTCGAGATGGACATCTCGATGAAGTTGTTCCCTTCTCTCATATCGATGTTTATCACCCTGTCGGACTGGACCGCTTCTTCGATGGCGTTGTCCAGGAAGATCCCGATCACTTCGCAAAAATCGGATATCCTGACTCCCGGGATGTTTTCCAGTTCACCGGTGACGGTCATGTTTACCGATACGCCTTTTTCGTGGGCAAGGCTTACCTTGGAGGAAAGGATGCCAAACAAAGCGGCGTTCCTGATGGAATAGATCTGTGTGTTCGTATGTGCCCAGCAATGCCCTATGAGTTCGGAGACGTACTGCTTCAGTTCGTTGATTTTGTTCATCTTCAGCATCGAGTCTATCACCGTAAGGTTATTGACCCAGTCGTGCCTGAACCGCCTCAGTTCAAAAAGGGTGGAGCGGAGCGATTCATTGTAAAATTTCTGCTGCTTCAGATCTTCATCCCTGATGACTTTCCTTAGCGTCGAGATCCACATCAGGATTATGAATACGCAGTAGGAAATGCTTATAGACGCTATTATCAGGCAGGCTGTCATGTCAAGGGTCCTGGTGTACAGGTACATAGCGAATGTTGAAGTTATGACCAGGATCGTTGCAACGGTGAGCACAAGGAGGAACTTATCCCTGCTCAGCAGCTTCGTGTAATCGATTACCGGCTTGATCAGGAGGAACAGCAGGAATACGAGCAGGTTGACGAAAACGTTAGCGCCGATCACAAGCAGCGGATCGGACAACACTTCTTCCACCGTCATTCCGGGATATGCCAGTTTTATCAGGATGGGCACCAGTGAATTGCCTATCGCCGAAGCGACAGTATAGATGGAAAATGACAGGAATGCCTGGATCACGGGTGCTTTCAGCAAAACCGCGATTATGGATGTGCTCAGTGCTATAAGGACCAGCGGTTTGTACACCGATACCTGCATGATGGAAGAAATGAATCCGTTCAGCAGTGCAAACACGACGGAAAAACTTACCTTTTGGCTCCTTGACATCCTGAGGCCGCTTACGGCGCTATGGTAATAGATGACATAAAGGCTTGCCAGAAAAGCAGAACCCGTATTTATCAGCAGTGTTTCAACCTTCATTGTCAGAAGCTCCTTTCAACAGGCGGGATGCATTCATACGGCTGAACTTTCCCACATATCCGTTTGTCAGTATTATTCTTCTGTTTGCCTTATCTATCTGCCTGATATAATCTTTGTTGATTATTTCAGATCTGCAGCTTTTGAAAAACTTTTCCCTCCCAAGTTTCTCAATGAGTGAATCCAGGCTGTCATACACTTCATATACACTGCCGGACGAAAATATCACGGATTTGCTTTTTCGTCTTACCACATGCGATATCGAATCGCGGGCAATGTAGTAGATATTCGATTTTGTTTTCAGTTCGATTATGTTTTTCCTGTTCTGCCTTGCCTCCATTTCCCTGTGAAGTTTCACGAGACATTTTTCGAGATTTCTCCCTATAGGTTTTATTATATAGTGATACGCGTTCACGTCAAATGCCCTGTGCATGAACTCGAGCATGCCAGTGCAGAAGATGATCTCGGCGTCCAGCTTTTCCTCCCTGATTTTCCGGGCTATGTAAAGCCCGCTTACCTCGGATTGCAGGTTGATGTCGATGATGCATACGTTGACCGAACGTCCTCTTACCGCCTTGAGGAACTCGTTGTGATCGCCGGTGGCCATGACGATGCGTCCGTCGATCCCGTTCCTGGCAAACCATTTGGGTATCAGTTCTTCGTACAATTCAAGGACTTTTATGTTGTCATCAAGGATGGCTAAGGAAAGCACTTTTGTTCTCCTTTCCTGCTGAAGTATGATACTTTTTCTTCCTATTTACATAATCAGTATACTATCACGAACAGGCGTTGAAAAGCAGAATTTAGACCTATGGACCATGGTCCTGTGTAATATATGTTTTGGTGATACGACAGAAGGATTTGATATGCGACTGTCGAATTAATAATATTTATCAGCCCGTCATGTGCAGATTCGAGAGGTGATGCCGCTGTGGCAGAAAAGTATCACGGCACGAGCCCGAAAAAAGCGGGGAAAGGTAAAAACACGAACCCGAAACGTACCGGCAGGGTGATAAGGCTGGCAGGCATGGATGTCGGGAATGCTGCCGATATAAAGGATTTTGCGCCGGATGACGTCGTATTCGCCCTGGACATCGGGACCCGTACCATCGCCGGCGTCGTTGGGAGGCAGGAAGGAGACTTTTTCCGCGTGCTTGCCGCAGAAGTATGTGAGCATAAAGGCCGGGCGATGATGGACGGACAGATACATGACATAGACCAGGCTGCCGCCACAGCCATGGAAGTAAAGCAGCGGCTTGAGGCAAGGATGGGCTTCAGGTTCGCAAAGGTGGCCATTGCGGCAGCCGGAAGGGTACTGAAGACATGCCAGGTCAAGGTGGAGAGGAGCCTGGAACAGGACGCCGAGATCGACGCCGACCTTGTGAGCAGCATGGAAATAGAAGGTATCCAGCGGGCCCAGATGATACTTGACGGATCTTCGGACAGCGATGGGAAAAACCAGTATTACTGCGTCGGATACAGTGTCATCAACTATTACCTCAACGGGTACATTATGTCGAAGCTGACAGGTCACAGGGGCAGGTCCGCGGGGGTGGAACTGCTGGCTACGTTCCTTCCGCTGACGGTGGTGGACAGCCTTTATTCCGTAGTGAACAGGATCGGCCTTGAAGTTGCGAGCCTCACCCTTGAGCCGATAGCGGCATTGAACGTGGCGATCGCTCCGGACCTGAGGCTGCTTAATCTTGCGCTCGTGGACATAGGTGCCGGCACTTCGGATATAGCCCTTACAAAGGATGGAAGCGTGTTCGCGTATGCAATGGTACCGGTCGCCGGTGATGAAATAACAGAAAGCATTTCACAGCATTACCTCGTCGATTTTGCTACCGCGGAAAAGATCAAGATATCGCTGTCTTCAGGTAAAGAAAGAATCGGCTTTACCGACATACTCAGAAAGAAGCATGAAGTATCGGCCCGGGATGTACTGGATGGAATAGAGGACACGATCAGGATGCTTGCATCGACGATCTCGGGCAAGATACTCGAATACAACCGCAAGGCTCCCAACGCGGTGTTCCTTGTGGGAGGCGGAAGCCGCATCCCGCTGCTGCCGAAGTTCCTGGCAGAACAGCTTGGCCTGCCGGAAGAAAGGGTCGCCGTGAGGGGGCGTGATGTGATCAGGGGAGTCAGGTTCGCCGACAAAAAGCTGTACGGGCCTGAGGCTGTCACACCGGTCGGTATAGCGGTAACAGCACAGCTATACTCTGGGAAGGATTTCATTTCTGTAACAGTAAATGACAGGAAGCTGAAACTGTTCAATACGAAAAGGCTCAAGGTTTCTGATGCGCTGGTCCTGTATGGTTTCGGCGCGGAGGACCTGATAGGTCGTTCCGGCAAAAGCATAACCTGTACTGTCAACGGTGAAGTGCGCAGGTTCAGGGGCGAATTCGGAAAAGCCGCGGAAATATGGCTTAACGGAAAGATGTCAAGCCTCGATGCCCCGCTGTCATTCGGAGACAACATAACCGTCGTTCCGGCACAGAACGGAAGGGATGCGTCGGTGAAGGCACATGGACTGGTGCCTGATTATTCTGTCGGTTCTGTTTTCCTAAACGGCAAACCTGTGGACATAGGCACCGTCATAACCGTCAACGGCGTGCATGTCGGCGCCGATACCGAAATAAAGGACGGTGACGTCGTCCATCATTCGAGGATAAAGACACTTGGAGACCTGCTGGAAGCAGCAGGCTGCACCGGCGGGGATAAGGAAGTCACGGTCAACGGCAGCAGTGATGTCGGTACAGACTACGTGCTGCAGGACGGGGATGATATAACGTGTGTTGAAAGGCACGATGGATATCCTGCCTCTCCCGGTGAAGCATCCGATCCTGACACCACATCTGCCGCAGCAGCCGAAACAGAGACCGCACGCGGAAACGGAGCCGAAACCGGTGATATATCCGCAGGCGGGACCGGGGCCGGCAACGGAGACGTGTTGGGCACAGATATATCATCCGGACCTGATGACTGGTTCGACGTGACGGTGAACGGAAAAACCGTTTCGCTGAGGAAGACCCAGGCCAGGCATATGTTCGTGGATATATTCAACTATATAGATTTTGACCTGACAAAACCGCAGGGAACGATAGAACTCAGGCTGAACGGCAGGCCTGCGGCCTTTACCGATCCGATCGGCGAAGGGGACGTAATAGAAATATACTGGCGCAGGTAATACTGGGGGGGGAATTGCAACTGGATCGTATCAAAGGCGCAAACCTGGATAAATACGAAGCATATGAACTTATCTACCTGAAGACGTCCGTGGTTTTCCTTGCTGCTTCAGCTGTCATTTATTTCATTGACAACCTGTTCCTGAAAAGCGTGGATTTCGCGTCAGATCCCGGCCAGGGGACACGGATGGTACTCAGTGCGGCAGTATGCCTTCTCGTGTTTGGCGTGATGCTGCTCAGGTATAAATTGCTTCGTGGTTTCCTGCTCAATAACGCGCCGGCATACTGCGCCGAAAAAATACTGTTCAGTTCCGTTATATCCGCGATAGCCATATATTCAGGCATAGGCGTGTGGTTTTATATAGGCTACCTGCTGCCGATGTGCGTGACTACATATATCAAAGGCCCCAAATACGGGTATTGCGTGGCGTTGACGTCGGCAATCATACATATATCCCTGCTGTACGGCAAGATACGGAGGATGACGGAAGCCGGAGGCGGGATCTCTGCCGATGTCAGGAGGACCGTCGGCATGGCAGCCGGCCTGTATATAATTTCCTTCATAATCGTGTATTTTTTCGGCGAACTGTACAGGAACAGGATCGAGGAGGAATTCCAGGCCACGTATGTCACCGAACAGTTCAATGAGCGTTACGAGATGCTCAAAAGCGAAATGGACGAAATCATCCGGAAATACAGCAGCCTCATAACCAATTCGGGCAAACTCGAAGAGTCGAACAAATCCCTTTCAAAAAGCATTGCCGAATTTTACACGCTGAACCAGATCAGCCAGGCCATCGGTTCGATCCTTGACACGAAAGAACTTCTGAAACGCCTCAACGACATAATACTCGGCGTCGTCGGAGGCAGTTATTCCACCATCATATTGCACGATGAGGAATCCGGGCGGCTGAAAGTACATACGACAAATGTCATGGATCCCAATGAGCTCGCAACGATGACGGACAATATCAACTGCAGCATCCTCCAGGATGTCCTGGAGAAAGGCGAATGCCTGCTCGAAAACAACGTCGACTACTATCAATACCTTTTCACGTGCGGCAGGAACATAAACTCCCTGATGTGCATACCGCTGACGACGAGTTCCAGGAAATTCGGGCTGATACTGGTCGAACATACGATGAACAACGCATTCGACAATGAAAACATAAGATTTCTCAGGATAATCGCGCAGCAGGTAGGTATCGTGATGGAAAACGCAGAACTCTACCTGAAGATGAAGGAAATGGCCCGCAAAGACGGACTGACGGGGATCTACAACCGACAGTATTTCCAGGAAAGACTCCAGGCGGAGTTCAAGGAAGCCCAGAAAAATGGCTGGCCGCTGTCGCTTGTAATGTATGACATCGACCATTTCAAGAAATTCAATGATATGTACGGTCACCTTTTCGGCGACAAGGTACTGAAATCGGTTGCCGAGGTGGTCGCATCCACGCTGAGGAAAAACGACGTGCTTGCCAGGTTCGGAGGAGAGGAATTCACCATACTGCTTCCGCAGACCAGCCTGGATGAAGCCTTCGAAAAGGTGGAGACACTCAGGAAACTCATATCCGAACACGTTATAGAGGACAATCTCATCAGCGTATCGGTGACTGCAAGTTTCGGGATATCATCATATGATGAATGCGCGCTGACCGAAAACGATCTCGTGCGTACCGCGGACGACGCGCTGTACGAGGCAAAGGCGGCAGGGCGCAACTGTGTCGTTACAGCCAACAGGCTCTATGAGTCGAGGCACTGATCCCCGACGACGGCTTCCCGTCAGAACGAAGGTCTGCGGACATGCACAAAATGCCGGTTCCGGAGTATTGTGATACTAACAGACCTTTCGGGGAGGAAACGTTTATGAGGATAATGGTCGTAAAGCTGCCCAGGTTTTTCGGCAATCTGATCAGAAAAGTGCTCAGGATGAACTGAAATGCGTAAAATCAAAGCGACATAAACGCGTTTGACAAGGCCTTTATGTCGCTTCGATATATGCTCATAATCATTACAAGCTGTGCCATGACTGCTCAGATGGCTCTCGTTACCCTGTTGGAACGCAGGCATCTGGAGCAGACAGTGATGGTCCTGGGTGTGCCGTTTTCTATGACCCTGACTTTTCTTATGTTGGGCTTCCAGGACCTGTTGGTCCTTCTCACGGAGTGACTCACATTATGACCGAATACGGTACCTTTATCGCATATCACACATCTTGCCATCTATAATCCACCTCCCTAAAGCCGGAGCTTATGATCGCAAAAAGCATAACTATTTTAACACAACAGTTCCGGGTACTGCAAGTGCTTTTTACACCGAAATGCATGCATTGTTGCAGTCCCATCCCGTTCCGATGTCCCGCATAAGCTTGACAGTCAATCCGGCCAGGCAATCCAGGGGACAACGGTCGCAGGGACAGCCGGTCAGGCATTGATGGGATGCGAGTTCTACAGATTCGGCCGGGTCATGCCGCTCGAATGAGGCCACAGGAACCACAACCGGCAGCATGGATGCTGGCGGCGCTGGTCCCGAGCCATGGACGGCGAGTGACCTGCGCCCTCATTGGAGCAAATGAGCCGGCCAGTAGCTGTTAACGAAGCATCCCCAAAATGCATGGCCGGCCATCCCTGCGCCTGTAGTTATCGGAATTGCCCGGACGGCTGTAACGAGTATCATACCGTTGCTGGAAACTGCCTGCCAGGCCGTACCGGGGCAGGAACCTGCAATACGGTGTGGAAAATAAGGACATGATATATTAGAATTAAATATATGACTATTCTGCCAACTGGAGATGAACGATGCAAAAAGGCCCGGAACTGCTGGACAAACCGCTTCAGTACCTGAAAGGCGTCGGCGAAGCGAGGGCTGCGCTTTTCAGGAAGCTTGGCATACATACCGTCGGCGATGTGATCTCCCATTACCCGAGGAATTATGAAGACCGCAGCATGCTGAAAAAGATAATCCAGCTGCAGGATGGCGACCAATGCTCGTTTGAGGGGATCATCGCGTCGAGGGTCATCGTCTCGAGACCGAGAAAAGGCCTGAGCATAAGCAAGGTAAGCATCAGGGACGATACGGGCCTGGTGAACGCCGTGTGGTTCAACAAGCCGTATCTCAAGGATCAGCTCAAGCCGGGCGAAAAATACATATTCTTCGGGAAGGTGACAAGGAGAGGGACATTCGAGGTCCTGAACCCGGTATACGAAAAAGTTGATGAAACCGGTCCGGTGAATACGTGCAGGATAATCCCGATCTACCCGTCGACAGGGAAGCTGACCCAGAATGTCATCCGTACCGTTATACGAAATGCTCTTGGCTATGCCGGGAACTGCATCGAGGACATAATGCCGGCGTGGGTAAGGGAACGGTATGACCTGGCCGGCGCACTGTATTCGATCAACAACATCCACTTTCCCGAAAGCGACGATGCTTTTCTTAAAGCCCGCGAGCGGCTCGTTTTTGAAGAACTGCTGGTACTCCAACTGGCCCTGATGTCGGTCAGGAACGCGCACGAAAATGCCGTCCCGGGGATTACGTTCGGCGCGCGGGAAGAAGTCCGGAGCTTCGTCGAAGGATTGCCGTTCAGGCTGACCAACGCCCAGCTCAGGGTGCTGGAGGAGATCGAACGCGATATGGAAAGCAGCAGGGTGATGAACCGGCTGGTACAGGGCGATGTGGGGTCTGGAAAGACCATAGTCGCAACGGCTGCTCTCGTCAAGGCTGTAAAAAGCGGGTACCAGGGAGCTTTCATGGTCCCCACGGAAATACTCGCCGCCCAGCACTATTCATCGCTGAGGGAACTGCTGGAGCCGCTCGGCGTCAATGTAGCACTCCTGACAGGCAGCGTCGGGGCGAAGGAATCAAGGAGGATCCTGGAAGGCCTCGCATCAGGAGAGATCGATATCGCCGTAGGCACCCACGCCCTGATCGAGGAGAGGGTCGTCTTCGATAACCTTGGCCTCGTCATCACCGATGAACAGCACAGGTTCGGTGTCAGGCAGCGGGCTGCTCTCGGAAGGAAGGGCACGAGCCCCGACATGCTGGTCATGACGGCCACACCGATACCAAGGACCCTTGCCCTGATTCTGTACGGGGACCTGGATATATCGATAATCGACGAACTGCCTCCCGGCAGGAAAAAGGTGCTTACATACGCCGTGGACTCGTCGATGCGTGAAAGGGTCTACAATTTCATAAGAAAGCAGGTGAAGGAAGGCCGGCAGGTCTACATAGTCTGTCCGCTGGTGGAGGAATCCGAAACCGTCGACGCGGTCTCGGCATCCGAACTGGCCTTCCGGCTCGCCACCAAAACATTCAGCGATCTTAGGGTCGGGCTGATCCACGGCAGGATGAAGCCTGCCGAGAAGGATGAAGTGATGAAGAGCTTCATATCGGGGGAAACGGATATCCTGGTTTCGACCACCGTGATCGAGGTCGGCGTCAACGTGCCCAACGCGACGCTGATGGTCATCGAAAATGCCGAAAGATTCGGGCTTTCGCAGCTGCACCAGCTGAGGGGCAGGGTCGGAAGGGGCTCTCACCAGTCATACTGCATCCTGTTCAACGACAGCAGGTCCGAAATAGCCAGTGAAAGGATGAAGGTCATGACGGAGACCCATGACGGCTTCGTGATATCGGAGAAGGACCTGGAACTGAGAGGACCGGGTGATTTCTTCGGAACGAGGCAGCACGGGATACCGGATCTTAAAATCGCAAACCTGTACAGGGATATGGATATACTGAAAAAAGCACAGGAAGCGGCGGAGATCATCATCAGCAATGACCGGCTGCTTGAAACCCCGGAAAACCGGCTGCTTGGGCAGGTTGTCCGCGACAGGTACAGCAGGGTGATGAAAACGATAACCATGAACTGAAGCCCGTGCAAAACCTCACACAGGAAGGAGGTTGTTTTTTGAGGGTAATATCAGGCTCGGCGAAAGGACACAGACTCAAAACGCTGAAGGGAATGGCCACGAGGCCAACCTCGGGAATGGTGAAGGAAGCGCTTTTCAACATCATATCGTCAAGAGTGGCAGGCAGCCACGTGCTGGACCTTTTTGCCGGTTCGGGCGGCCTTGGCATCGAGGCGCTCAGCAGGGGAGCCGTCCGAGCGGTATTCATCGACCTGAGTCCTGTTTGCTGCAGGATAATAAGGGAAAACCTGGCACACACCAGGCTTGCCGGCAAGGCCGAAGTGTATGCGATGGATTATTCCGACGCCATCCTGAAAATGTGCAGGGAGCGGCGTAAATTTGACATAATAATGATGGATCCGCCATATCGTAAAAATTTTGTGCAGGAAGCATTAAAACTATTGACAAATAATGATATAATGATGGACGATGGGATGATAATCGCCGAACACGGTGCTTCGGACGACGTGCCCGACGCCTGCGACAGGTTCAGGGCGGTCGACAGGAGAACATACGGCGATACGATGATCACTATATACAAGGACGGTAATGACGGCTTATGACACTCGTGTACCCGGGGAGTTTTGACCCGATAACGAACGGACATCTCGATATAATAGTGAGAGCGGCATGCATCTGCGACAAGCTTATCGTTGCGGTAGGCAACAACGAAAGCAAAAGGCCTGCGTTCACGGTGGAGGAAAGGGTCGAAATGATCAGGGCATCGATAGGCGACAGGGAAGATATCGAGGTAACAAGCTTCACGGGACTGCTTGCCGATTTTGCCAAAAAGGTCGGGGCCCGCGCAGTCATCAAGGGTCTCAGGGCCATGTCCGATTTTGAATACGAGTTCCAGATGGCCCTGCTCAACAAAAAACTTGAGCCGGAACTGGAAACGCTGTTCATGATGACAAGCGTGCAGTATTCTTTCCTGAGTTCGAGCGCCGTCAAGGAAATAGCGAGGAACGGCGGATGCATCGATGGGCTGGTGCCCGACTGCATCAGGGAAAGGATAGCGAGAAAGCTGACCTGCAGATAGATCATTGGGAGGTTAAAACCATGGAAATTCTCTCGATACTTGAGACACTGGAAGACCTGGTCGAAAAAAGCGTCACTGTCCCTTTAACAGGTAAATGTCTCGTAGATAAGGAAGAGATACTCGAAATCGTAAAGGAACTCAGGCTGAAGCTTCCTGACGACATCAAACAGGCGAAGTGGGTAAAGGAAGAACGGCAGCGGATCCTGCTGGATGCCCAGAAAGAAGCCAACAATATGATCAAGGAAGCCGAAGGAAAGATCGCGTCCATGGTCAATGAACACGAGATAACCAGGAAGGCTTACGAACAGGCCAACGAGATCGTTGCGGCAGCGCAGAAGAATGCCCGCGAGATCAGGCTGGGCACGAAGGAATATGCCGACAATATATTAAATAAAGTGGAAGAGATACTGACTGACACGCTTGCCGTCATCAAGGCGAACAGGGAAGAGCTCAGATAGGGCTCTTTTTTTTTGCCCTTTTCAGCAGACTGGCCAGTGATGCGATACCTGCCCACACTGATATGACCACGGCAAGCATCGATACCGAACGCCCAAGCGTCTGGAAAAAAACGTGCAGATCGGATACCGGCAGCCCAAGGGCCGGCTGCGTGACCATGTTCCCGGGAGGGAGCAGTTTCATGCCTGCCCAGGTATAAAGGGCGCCCGTGATACCCTGGAGGAACTTTCCTGCAAGGTATGGCCTGATATCGAGGTCCGTCCCGGAAATGATGCCCCTTACCTGCAGGTGGACAGATAAGCCCGCCCACCCTATGATAAAGCTAATGGCCGGCAGTTTTATATAGAGCGGGACATTGGCGCACCTGCTGACAGCCCCTGTCCCGTTGGTTATCTCAAGCAGCCCGTTCAAAACTCCCGATACGATGCCTTCCATGTCCCGTGCCGGCATGTCTCCCGGGATCAGCCGCATGGCCGCCGATGCTGCCATCCTGGTCATCCCCGTCTTTTCAAGGAAACTGATCACAACGGAGAAAAGTACGATGAATCCGCCAATTGAGAGCATCGTAAAAGCAGAGTTCCTGACGGCGCCGGCGATCAGTGTTCCCGGATCTTTCCCTGGCTCCGCGGCCTTGTGCTGATTAGCCGGAAAGCCGGCGGCATCCGTTCTCGCCGGGATCTTTCCTGATGCTGCATCGGCGGATGCGCCCGCCGAACGTCTGTAAAACTTGAAAATAAGCCCGACGGTGATGCCGGCCAGGATATGGCAGACAAACAGGAAACGGCCGATGGCGGGCGAACCGAGCATGCCTGTGCCCACGGCGCCTGTTATGAACAGCGGACCCGAGTTGTTCGTGAAGGCAAGCAGCCGTTCTGCCTCAGTCCTGGACAGGGCCTTGCTTTTCCTGAGGTCTGCCGTTACCTTTGCGCCGACGGGGTATCCTGATGCGAAACCCAGGACGAGGGCAAGGGAAGAACATCCCGGCAGCCGGAACAACGGCCTCATGACGGGTTCCAGCAGCGTTCCGGCCTTGTGCGCCAGGTCGGAGTCGATAAACAGTTCCGATACTATGAAAAAAGGGAGCAGCGACGGCACGACAACGGAAGCCCAGAGCTCAAGGCCTTTTGATGCGGCTTTTGCGGCAGTATCCGGAAAAATTATCAGGCATGCCGCAAAAAGGATGCACAGCGCAGGAAAGGATCCCCGGCGGATATATATCGCCCTGGAAGGCCGAACGGCCATAAGCGCCGCTACGATTGCCAGGACCAGAATGATAAGCGGGTATACCATCAGCGAAACTGCCTTTTTGTTCTACTATGAAATTTTATTATCGGTTCGGAAAAATATTACCGGATGCAGCAAAAGGCAGTCATCCGCCGCAACCGCGCGGCGCAGCGGCGCCGGATGACTGCCTTTGTCCTGCAGGCGGGTTTATTCGACCACGGTTATCCAACCGAACTCATCTTCGGCCGTACCGTTCTGTATGCCTGTTATCGTATCATACAGCCTCTGTGAGACCGGTCCTATCTTTCCGTCGTTTATCGTGATGATCCTGTCGTTCCAGTTGAGTTCCCCTATGGGAGAGATAACGGCGGCTGTACCGGTTCCGAAGGCTTCATCGAGTTTCCCTTCCGAATGTGCGTCGAACAGTTCCTGTATGGCGAGCTTCCTTTCGGTTACCTTGTATCCCCAATTCTTGAGCAGATGGATGCACGAGTCCCTGGTGATACCGGGGAGTATGCTTCCGTCGAGCATGGGTGTCACGATCTCGTCGCCGATCTTGAAGAATACGTTCATCGATCCGACTTCTTCAACGTATTTCCTTTCGACTCCGTCAAGCCAGAGGACCTGCACATAGCCCTTCTCATATGCGATTTCCTGGGCCTTGAGGCTTGCAGCGTAATTGCCGGGCGTTTTTGCAAAACCTGTACCGCCCCTTACCGCACGCACGTATTCATTCTCGACCATTATCTTCACGGGATTGATGCCGGTCGGATAGTACGCGCCACTTGGGGAGAGTATTATGATGAACTTGTATGTATAGGATGGCCTTACACCGAGAAACGGATCTGTGGAAATGATAAACGGCCTGATATAAAGCGATGTTCCCGGTTCAGACGGTATCCAGTCCCTGTCCAGACTGACGAGTGCCTTTGTTGCTTCGACGGCGAACTCCTCATCAATGGGAGGTATCGACATCCTGTCGTTGGAAATGTTGATCCTTTTCATGTTCATGTCAGGTCTGAAGAGGAATATCCTGCCGTCATCAGACTTGTAAGCCTTCAGCCCTTCAAATATAGCCTGGCCGTAGTGGAACACCATTGTGGAGGGTTCCAGGCACAACGGGCCGTACGGGACTATGCGGGGATCATGCCAGCCTTTTTCGGGATTATAGTCCATGATGAACATGTGATCCGTAAAATACCGGCCGAATCCCAGGTTTTTCTGATCCGGCCTGGGCCTGGGGTTCTGCGTTTTCTGGATTTTTATCTCCTGATTCACTATACACCGACCTCCTGACATTTTCTGCTCGGAATATTTTTATCTATTATGCTACTTTTCCTCGTAAAAATCCATACCTGCAGCTTAACTTGTTAAATTTAAGCAAAATAATTTTTAATATATTCTAAAAATAGTATATAATGAAATAAGATACCGCGAATTGTGTCGGGAGGGTCGGATATGGACTATAATGTCGTTTCCAGAAGGAATGTGGATTACAAGTCCGCTTCAAGAAGGGTCAACAAGTTCGTGCTTCTTCTCAACTGGGGCATTGACATATTTCTGCTGGCAGGATATCTGCTCGAATACCTGAAAGGCGGGAAAACGCTGACCTACCTGCTGGTGATGGCGTTGATAGTGATCATACCCATGGTCATCGCCACGTTCATATACCGGAAAAACAACCGCTCCAACATAATGAAATACGTGACGCTGGCCGGGTATTTCGTGCTTTATGCATATGTGATGTTCACCGCGTCGCCTGACCGGCTGCATGTGTTTGCATACATGTTTCCCATCGTGCTGAGCTATTTTCTGTATTTCGACCTGAAACTCGTGCTCATAGGAGGCACGGCGTTCACGCTTGTAAATATTGCGCGTATAATCTGGCTCATGTTTTTCCTCGGGCACAGCGGGAAGTTCGAGACCACGGATTACCTGATACAGTTCGGCTGCACCCTGACGTTCGCCATATCGCTTATTTACTCGACAAAAATATCCAATACGTTCAGCGAAGAAAAAATCGCTGATATCAGGACAGAACAGGCGAACCAGGAGAGCATACTCCGGGATGTGCTGAAGATAGCGGCAGTGCTTGACAAAAATTCGAAGGAAGTACACCGTATAGTCAAGGAGCTGGAGGAGTTCACCAACGTAGCATCGAATGCGGTGCAGGAGATCGAAAAGGGCGTGGCCGACACCGCATCCAACATACAGGTACAGTCGGGGCTCACCCATGATATACACGAACTCATAAGTGACACTTCAAAGGATTCGGAAACAATGGAGCAGATATCGGTCAACACTGCAGAGGCGGTGGCCGAAGGCATGAAAATAGTAGAGGTCCTGAACGAGAAAACGGATGATGTCAGCAGGAACAGCGACAGCGTGTACAACATAATGCTCGACCTGAAAAAGAAAACTGACGAGATCCGTACCATCACCGATCTTATTTCAAGCATATCCGAACAGACGAACCTTTTGTCGCTCAATGCTGCGATCGAAAGCGCAAGGGCAGGCGAGGCCGGGAAAGGGTTTGCAGTGGTCGCCGATGAAATAAGGAAACTGGCTGTCCGGAGCAAGGAGTCCACGGACGGTATAATCAGGATCATAAGCGATCTTCATGAGCAGACCGACAGGACCGTGGAAGCCATGCTGAAACTCAGGGAAGTGAATGAAGAACAGTATGCCCTTGTTTCCAGGACGATGGAGATATTCACGGATATAAACCAGAAAATGAATGAAGTAAGGGAAAGCGTCTACAGGGTCAATGAAAAGGTCGGAAAGATCCTGGAGGCAAACAACAGGATGGTGGAAAGCATAAACGAGATATCCGCGGTAAGCGAACAGGTGACCGCCAGCGCAGAGGAAGCCTGCGCGCTTTCCGCACAGAATATCGATAAGGCAAGGGAAGCCGGAAAGTACGTGGAAGAACTGATCGAAACATCGATGCAGATGAGCAAATATCAGAACTGATGGAGGAGCAATGAACGAAATATTTCTGCCCAGGCTGTATGTTGACAGTATCGCTGAAATAACCGCCGAAATCCTGAGAGAGAACGATATCAGGGGACTTATACTGGATGTGGACAATACGCTGGTTCCCAACCATGTGGCTGATCCGGATGACAATGCGCTTAAATGGATAGAATCAATGAAAGCCGCCGGTTTCAGCCTGTGTATCGTTTCGAACGGAGCCAGGAGGCGTGTGGAAAGATTCAACGAAAAACTTCGGTTTTCAGCGATACACAGGGCGATGAAACCTGCAAAAAGTGCGTTCCTGAAAGCCGGCAGGATGATGGGGCTTGAGAGCCGGCATATCGCTGTCGTCGGAGACCAGATATTCACCGATGTGTACGGAGGAAACCGGGCAGGTATGTTCACCATACTTGTAAAGCCCATAGACCTGCGCGAAGGCAGGTTCGTGAAACTGAAAAGGGTCTTCGAGAAGCGGATACTGAGGGAACTGTCCGAAAAGCAGAGCAACAGCAAGCAGTGAGGAGTCTGAGATGATACTTGACAAAAGGGTGGACGGCAGGACAAAACTGACAGGACTGATCGGGAATCCGGTGGAGCATACGGTTTCCCCTGTCATTCATAACAGCCTTTTTTCGCATCTGGGTATAAACGGGGTATATCTCCCGCTGAAAACAGAAGCAACACAACTTGAGGCAGCCGTCAGAGGCCTTGCGGCACTCGGATTCACAGGGTTCAACGTGACCATACCGTACAAGGAGGCCATCTGTGGTCTGCTGGATGAAGCCGATGAGGAAGTAAAGCTGCTCGGAACCGCAAACACCGTCAGGATCAGGGACGGCAGGCTGTACGGGTATAACACTGATGGCACAGGTTTTGTCACGGCATTCAAAAAGCAGACCGGTACGGATTTTTCCGGTAAAAAAGTCTGCATACTGGGCGCCGGAGGAACTGCAAGGACGCTGGCTGTCAAGGTCGTTCAGGAAGGAGCAGGAAGGGTCTGCATAATAAACAGGACGGTGTCTAAGGCGGAAGTCATAGCCGGCTACATCAACAACAGGCTGTCTGCAGGCAGTGGCCTCAGGGAGCCGGTTTTCACGCTGATGCCGGGAACAGAACGGGCCCGTGAGATACTCAACAGTTTCGACATAATTATAAACACCACGTCAGTCGGGATGTTTCCAAACACCGATGCGAGCCCCGTTGAAGATGATGTGGAATTCCTGTCGAAACCGATAGTTTACGATGTGATATACAATCCTGCTGAAACAAGGTTCCTTGCCGCGGCGCGGCAAAAGGGCTGCAGGGTGTTCAACGGAGCCGGCATGCTGCTCTGGCAGGGAATTAGGGCTTTCGAGATATGGATGGAGATCAGCGTGCCGGATGATGTTTTACAGGATCTTTCGGCATCTTTCCTGAAATGCATGGAGGCTTAAAGGGATTTGATGCATATGCGGCGAATAATATAATGATTTTTCAAAAAAGGTGGAGTTATGGCGGCATTTTACATTTTTGTCTTTATTCTTGGCCTGGTCGTGGGGTCGTTTGTGAATGTCCTCATATATCGGGTACCCGTACGCAAATCCATCGTTACTCCTCCGTCGTCATGCGTTTCATGCGGGAAAAGGCTGACTGCCAGGGATCTTGTGCCGGTTTTCAGCTACATTTTCCTGAAAGGTAAATGCAGGCACTGCGGTGAGCGAATTTCGCCCAGATATCCGCTGGTGGAACTTCTGACGGGAGCAGTATTCGTTATATTGTTCGCAAGGTTCGGATTCACGGCTCCTTTCCTTGCATATGCTTACCTGATGACGATACTGATAGCAGTGTTTTTTATAGACATCGACCACAGGATCATACCGAACGGCCTTGTACTGGCAGCTTTGGCCGGAGGGTTAGTGTTTTTTATATGGAACTGCGTAAATCCGCATCCGCAGGTTTTCGGGGATGATAAATGGTGGACGCCGCTGGCAGGACTGCTTCCGGGATCGGGATTCCTGCTCCTGGTTGCCATATTGGGCTCATTGATATACAGGACCGAGGATGCCATGGGGATGGGGGATGTCAAACTCATGGCGCCGATCGGCCTGTTCCTGGGGTGGCGGTTCTGCATTACAGCATTGGTGGTATCTGTATTTCTTGGGGGACTGGTCTCGCTTCTGCTTGTACTGACTGGAATAAAAAAGAGGAAAGACACTGTGGCATTCGGTCCGTTCATAGTTGCCGGCGCTTTCGTAACCATGACCTGGGGCCGGGAGATCACAGAATGGTTCTTCAACTATATAAATACATAACGTTGGAGCCAATGCAAATTTTTTTCAGCCGGGGAGGAAACTGAGAATGGTACAGATCAAAAATTATATGGAAGATGTTGTATTCGGACAAATGAAGGAAGTACTTGCGGACATCAACATGTGCACCTGTGAGAAGTGCCTTCTTGACGTCGCCGCCATCGCGCTCAACGACCTTCCGCCCAAGTATGTGGTTACTGAAAAGGGAGAATTGTATTCCAAGGTAAACACCCTCGGGCAGCAGTTCGAGGTCGACGTTGTGGCTGCGATCACAAAAGCTGCTGTGCTGGTGAAGAGAAGACCGCGTCACATCTGATGCGCATGTACGGACTGCATCAGGACGGGATAACTCGGTATAAAAGGGGAAACATAACGGTATGAGCAAAAGGATCATTGTAATCAACGGTCCGAACCTGAACCTGCTTGGGACGCGTGAGACGGACGTGTACGGGACCGTCACGCTGGCAGAGATAGCTGCGGCCGTTGTCGAGGAGGCCGGGCGCCTTGGTATGGAAGTGGATTTCATCCAGACCAACCATGAAGGAGAAATCATTGACAAGCTCCATGAATCCCGCGGGAATTACGATCTTGTGATACTGAATCCCGGGGCGTATACCCATTACAGCATTGCGATCCGGGATGCTGTGAAAGCAGTGGAACTCCCGTGTATCGAGGTACACCTTTCGAACATACATGCCAGGGAGGAATTCAGGAGCAAGTCGGTGATAGCTCCGGTATGCGTCGGTCAGATATGCGGGTTCGGAGCAAACAGCTATATCATTGCACTCAGGGCAGCTGAGCTGCTGTTAAGCCAAAAGTAAAGGAGACGACGAAACGTGACCGTATATGGAAAAAGACTGGAAAATCTTCGGAGCAGAATGGCATCAGCGAACATCGATGCGGTACTTGTCACGAAACGTGTCAATTATATGTATCTGTCCGGTTTTACCGGCACCGCGGCGATCCTGTTCATAAGCAGAGAGCGCGCCGCCCTGCTTACAGATTTCAGGTATGTGGAACAGGCGGCGATGCAGGCTCCTGATTATGAAACAGTGCGGTATGTGACCGATCAGTACGGAGAAATAAACAGGCTTGTTGAAAGTGAAGGGATAAAAAGGCTGGCTTTTGAGGACTGCCACCTTTCATACAAGCAATACACGCAGTACTCGGAGAAACTGAAGGTCGACGAATTCGTGCCTCTTGGCGGCATGATCGAGGAACTGCGCAGTGTGAAGGATGAGACGGAAATCAGCCTTATCAGGAAAGCAGTGGATATCGCGGATGAAGCTTTTTCGCACATCCTCGGCGTTATCCGGCCCGGCATCACGGAACTCGATATTGCGGATGAGCTCGAGAGGCATATGAAGCGCCTTGGAGCAGAAGGCCCATCCTTCGAGACGATCGTGGCATCGGGGAAACGTGCGTCCATGCCGCATGGCGTGGCTTCTGAAAAGAAAATAGAATACGGTGACGTCGTGACCCTCGATTTCGGAGCGGTGTACAAAGGGTATTGCTCAGATATCACAAGGACCGTATTTGTCGGCAAACCCGGTGAAGAGCTTGAAAAGATATACAGGATAGTACTCGAAGCGAACAGGAGAGGCCTGGAAGCTGTCAGGAACGGCATACTGGCTAAAGAGGCCGATTCGGCCGCCAGGGAGTTCATAAAGGAAGCGGGTTACGGAGACAATTTCGGACACGGCCTTGGCCATGGTGTCGGCCTGGAGATCCATGAAGACCCGACTCTTTCGTTCAGGGGCGATATCGTCCTGAAGGACGGAATGGTCGTAACGGTGGAACCGGGTATCTATGTTGCGGACCTCGGAGGCGTCAGGATTGAGGACGTTGCAGTGGTAAACGGCGATAATGCACTTGTACTGACGAAATCTCCCAAAGAAATGATCATATTGTGAAACAACGCTGATAATTAGGATTTTTTCCTTGAAATGCATGGTTTTTTATTTTAATATTATATGGGCACAAATCGAAGTTAAGCAGATAACGGAGGTAAGAGTTTATGATAACAGCTGGCGATTTCAGAAACGGAGCAACTTTCGAACTTGACGGGCAGGTGTTCCAGGTCGTGGAGTTCATGCATGTAAAGCCGGGAAAGGGTGCTGCGTTCGTCAGGACGAAACTCAAGAACGTCATTACCGGGGCTACCATAGAAAGGACCTTCAGCCCTACGGACAAGATGCCGGAGGCCCATATCGAAAGGAAGGATATGCAGTACCTGTACAATGACGGGGACCTGTATTATTTCATGGATATGGAAACATACGAGCAGGTCCCGCTGGGAACAGATACTGTGGGTGATTCCCTGAAATTCATCAAGGAAAACATGAACGTAAAGATACTGTCGTACAAGGGGAACGTATTCGGCATAGAGCCTCCCACGTTCGTGGAACTCGAGGTCATCGAAACGGAACCCGGTTTCAGGGGAGATACCGCCACGAATGTGACAAAGCCTGCGACCGTTGAAACCGGTGCTGTCGTGAAAGTCCCGCTGTTCATCGACAAGGGCGATATGATCAGGATCGACACAAGGACCGGGGAATACCTTGAAAGGGCATAACTGTTTGAATATATTTCCTGCAAGTGGAGATATTATATTCAGTATATTACTAATATCACACGAAGATCCGGTCATTGTACCGATCGTTGATCATGGAGGTGCTTATGAATTATCTGAGGGAAAGAGTGGCATACCTTAAAGGGCTGGCAGACGGGATGAAGCTGGATACCTCGACCAATGAGGGCAAGCTTCTCAGGGCCATACTGGAAGTGCTGGACGATATGGCACTGGCTGTCGACGACATCGAGGAAGCCCAGGAACTGCTCAGCGAACAGGTAGATGAAATAGATGATGATCTGGCCGATATCGAAAACCTGTTATACGGCGTCGATGAGGAGGATGAAGAAGAGTATTACGACGATGAGGATGACGACGAAGCGGTGGAACTGGAGTGTCCTCATTGCGGAGAGACGGTCGACCTGGAAGATGCGTTCATGAGAGGGAATACTGTCCTTTGTCCTCATTGCGGCAAAGAGATCGAGATAGAGTTCGAATGCGAGTGCGAAGACTGTGAAGACGGCGTAGAAGATACCGGGAACTGAAACGTACGGATGTAAGGCACTCAGGTATAGGGATGATTCAGGCGGGCCGTAGTGACAGCCGACCCGCCTTTTGATTTGTCGGGGTGGATGGTATGAGCTTTAAAGCGCTGATGAGGGAAATAATCGAATGGATCGTCATATTCGGGACGGCTTTCATACTCGTTGCTTTGCTGAATACCGCAGTGTTTTCGGCCACACAGGTAAAACAGACATCTATGCTGGATACGCTGCAAGAAGGACAGCACCTGCTGGTAGAAAAGGTCAGCTATGCTTTCGGCGATCCCTCAAGAGGAGATATCATCGTGTTTCTGGAGAACAAGTACCCTGAGAACTATCTCGACAGGGTCAGGATCTTCCTCACCGATGTGGGAGACATACTGAAACCTCCTGAAAGGAAGACGAATATCAGGATGGTGAAGAGGGTCATAGGGATACCGGGTGATGAAGTGGATATACGCGGCGGGAAAGTATATGTGAACGGTATCGAGCTCGAAGAAGGATACGTAAAGGGAATCACTTTCCAGAGAGAGCAGCCGATGCCGGTAAAACTGAAAGAAAATGAATACTTCGTAATGGGCGACAACAGGGAGGTCAGCAAGGACAGCAGGACGTTCGGAGCTGTCGACCGCAGCCAGATAGAGGGCAGGGCGGTATTCAGGTTCTGGCCCCTGTCCGGGTTCGGACCTCTGGAGTGACGGCATCAGAAAACAACGGGGAACGGATACTGAAACATCAAAGCAGGCCATTGGACAGGGCCTGTTTTTTATATGCGTTTTTCAAGTCATAAAAGTGGACAAAGCCTAATATTTATTAGTGAACAGGCCGGGCCGGCTGACGGCCGGACGCCTGATTACGGGTCGATACGGAGGCCGGCTATGAAAGTTGATTCCGACGGCAAACTGCCTGTGAGGACAACGAGCAGTCTAAGGAAAGACATACTGCCGATGATTTCTGCGAGAGTTGCTGAGGCCATATCGGGAGCGCTCGTCTATGGACTTGAGCCCCTCGAGGAGATACGGCTCCGGGCGGGAAAACCCCTGGTGCTGCAAAACTGGTCGCGGGAATGGTTCATCGGCAGTGACGGGCTGCCTTCAGCGAAACCGGCGGGAAGTTTTATCGTCACCCAGGAGGACATAAGGATCACTCTTGAGTTGATGAGCGAAAATTCCATATATGCTTACCAGGACGAGATCAGGAATGGATACATAACCATCAGGGGAGGCCACAGGGTCGGCATAACTGGAAAGGCCGTGCTCGACGGCGGGAGCGTCAGGAACATCAGGGATATCTCGGGGCTGAACATACGCATTTCCAACCAGGTATTCGGATGCTCGTCTAAGATCCTGAAATACCTGATCAGAAGCAGCAACGACATTTACAACACGCTCATCATATCACCTCCCCAGTGCGGTAAGACCACCATACTCCGCGATATCGCAAGGAATATCAGCAACGGGGTGCCGGAGCTCGGATTTAAGGGAGTCAAGGTGGCGATAGTCGACGAGAGGTCCGAGATAGCTGCATCGCTGAGAGGCGTGCCGCAGAATGACGTTGGACTGAGGACGGACGTCCTCGACGGATGTCCTAAGAGTATAGGTATGAAGATGATGATAAGGTCCATGTCCCCGAAAGTACTGATCACCGATGAAATAGGGAACGAAGGGGACAGGGAGGCGGTCCATGGCGTACTGAACGCAGGCGTGAGGATAGTCACCACTGCCCACGGCTACAACATATCAGAACTCAAGAGCAGGAGGGAGGTCCTCATGCTCATGGAAGACAAGGTGTTTGAAAGGTACATAGTGCTCGATGACTTGGAAGGGCCCGGCACGATGTCGGAGGTCGTGGACGGGACGGACATGAAAGTGATATGGAGGGCGGACCGGCGTGTTTCTTAAGATAGTCGGAAGCATTACAGTGCTGCTTTCGAGCGGTTTTCTCGGGTACATACTGGCAAGGGACTGCGGCAGGCGTCCGCAGCAGCTTCGCAGCCTGCAGAACCTCTTGCAGATGTTTGAGAACCAGATTACCTACCTGTCTGACGTACTGGCGGAAACATTCGAACGGATAAGCAGGTCCGGCGGCGAGGCATGCGTTTTTTTCGGGACCGCCGCGGAGCTGCTCAGGAGCGGGGATGCGGCGAATGCATCGGAAGCCTGGGAGAAGGCCGTTAAGAAATGCATCGGCAGGACGGCGCTCAACAGGGAAGATGAGCAGATACTGCTGTCTTTCGGAAGATCGCTGGGGAATACGGACCTTGAAGGCCAGGTGAGGAACATACGCCTTGCGCTCGGACAGATCGCAGTACAGGTGGAAAAAGCCGAGGAAAGCAGGAAGAAAAACGAAACCATGTACAGAGGCCTGGGGATCCTCGGGGGGATGGCCCTGGTCATCATCCTCCTGTAAGGCCGGGCGACAAACCAGGGGATCATTTCGAAAAGGAGTCAGGATATGGGTGTCGACTTGATTTTCAGGATAGCCGCGATCGGGATCCTGGTGGCGGTGCTCAACCAGTTGCTGGTCAGGTCGGGCAGGGAGGAGCAGGCGATGATGACCACGCTGGCGGGACTGATCGTGGTGCTGTTGATAATAGTCAGGGAGATCGCGGTCCTGTTCGACACGGTCAAAACGATCTTCAGGCTGAACTGACCGGGCCGGACACTTACGGATCGGGAACGCAGAGGGATGATGTATGGAAATCGTACAGATCGTCGGGATCGGTCTCGTTTCAACGGTCATACTGCTCATACTGCGGAGGCAAAAGCCGGAAATCGCCGTGCTGGCAGGGACTGCCGCGGGAGCTGTCATATTTATGATCATCGCCGCAAAACTGTCGGCAGTGGCCGACCTGCTCGAAGAATATGCAGCGAGGGCCGATATCAGTCCGATGTACTTCACGGCAGTGCTGAAGATAACCGGGATAGCCTACATCGCGGAATTCGGCGCTGAAATATGCAGGGACGCAGGCGAGGGAGCCATCGCGGCAAAGATAGAGATGGCCGGCAAGGTGATCATAATCGCGCTGGCGGTACCGATAATCACGTCATTGCTGGACCTTGTCCTTAAAATAATGCCGTGACGGAGGATAAAACATATGGTATGCAAAAGGATCACGAGGATATTGCTGTCACTGTTCCTGTCGTTATCTGCGGCACTGCTGGTCATGGTGTCAGATTGCCGGGCGGAAAGGACCGGTGACGGCGTCGCAAACACCGGGAACGGAACCGCGGAAATCATCGAAGAACAGTTGAAGGCGGCAGGGGCAGGCAAAATAAGCGAAGAGATATACAGGTACACGGATGAAGAAACAATGGAACTGTTCCGGGGATTCGATGCAGACCGGCTGATGAGCGACCTTCTTGCGGGCAGGCCGGGGATCGGCCTTGGAGATGCCGGCAGCAGGCTGCTCGGGTTTTTTTTCAGGGAATTGTACCAGAATATCGGGATACTTGTAAAAATCACAGTGCTTGCAGTGATATGTGCCATTCTCAAAAACCTCCAGGCGGGATTCATGAGCGAAGGGGCCGCGCAGATCGCGTTTTATGCCTGCTATATTGTCCTGGTATCGATGCTGCTCGTGAGCTTCGGGACGGTGATGAAAATGGGCATCACCACCATCGACCGTATGGTCGGGTTCATGTACGCTTCCGTCCCGGTCCTGATGGCGCTGCTGGTCTCGGGAGGGAACATCACCGCCGGGGGCATCCTCCATCCGGTGATGCTCCTTATAGTGGAAGTCTCGGCCACGGTCATCAGGAACGCATTCGTACCGCTCGTCTTCATATCCGCTATATTGGCCATTGTCAACAACATATCGGAAAAAATACAACTGACGAGGATGGTAAGCCTGATCAGGCAGATCGTTTCATGGTCCCTGGGCATCATACTCACAGCTTTCATCATTGCCGTCTCGGTGCAGGGCACCCTCGGAGCTGTCATCGACGGCGCGACCCAGAAGGCGGCCAAGTTCGCCATAAGCACTTTCATACCGATAGTCGGGAAAACACTTTCGGATGCTGCCGACACGGTCATAGGCTGTGCGGTGGTGATAAGGAACGCCGCAGGCGCCGGTGCGATGGCAGGCATACTGCTCATATGTGCAGTCCCTCTTATCAAGATAATAGCGCTTGCCGGACTGTTCAAAGCTGCGGGCGCATTGCTCGAACCGATATCGGAGAGCCGCATCACAGACTGCATAAATGATATTGCAGGTTCGATGATCCACATTTTTGCGTTGTCGGCATCGGTGGCATTCATGTTCATCGTGAGCGTCACGGCCCTGGTAAGCGCCGGCAATACCGGCGCGATGCTGCGGTAGCGGGCTGCGGAAGGGATGGTGCTGCCGTGATCGGATTCATAAAAAGCTGGACGGTCAACATAGTAGTTCTCGTTTTGTTTATCGTTATAACGGAGATGCTGCTTCCGAGGGGCAAAGTGAGGAAGTATGCGAACCTGGTGACGGGGACGATACTTGTCATCGCCATAATAGAGCCCGTCACCGGTCTGTTCGGCAGGGCTTTCGATTTTTCCTTTTCCCAGGCGGCGACCGCAGGAGCTATCGACAAAAAGGAGATAGAAAAAGCGGGCAGGATGCTTGAACAGGAGCATGTAAAGCAAACCATCAGGCTTTACAGGAGCAGGATGATAGAGCAGATAGAGCAACAGGCGATGGAAGTGGAAGGGGTGGAGGCTGCGAAGGCTGATGTGATCGTGAACGAAGACCGGAATTCCACGGGTTTCGGAGAGATAAAACGGGTTTACATAGAAGTCGAATGGGAGCCGGATGGACCCGGCGATCCGGGCACACTGAAAAGCAGCAGGACGACGGACGGCGCCGGAGCTGCCGGCGGTGAAAGAGATGATCTCGTAAGTATCCGCAGTATCAGGGAGGTCGAGCCCATCAGGATAGGCGGACCGGACAACATGACCGGGAGGAACGCGCCTGACCCGGAACTCAAGGAAAGGCTTGAGACACGCATCTCGGACGTGTTTGGCGTAGACCGTCAGAATATAGTAATAACGCAGGTTGCGAGGTGATACCATGGAAACTGTCAACAGGATCATAGGCAGGATTAAGGAATGGATAGCCCGGCAGGACAGGAAAAAACTGGTCGAGAACACGGCCATCGTGATAATCATCGGAGTGATCATAATCATCGCAGGCTCTACCTTACTTGCCCCCAGGAGAAGCAGGACGGATCTGCCGGCGCAGGAGGTATCGCAGGGCGGCGGCAGGACGGCCCCGGCTGACGGCATGCATGCAGCGGCGAAAGAAGACCTGGAGGAACGGTTAAAATATATATTGTCACAGATAGAAGGTGTGGGAAAAGTGGATGTCATGATAAACTGGTCCGCCACTGAGGAAACGGTACCTGCCTATGACATAAAGAAAAGCCGGGAGGAAACCGAAGAGAAAGACAGTGCCGGGGGGACCAGGATAATAAGAGGCGAAGAATACGAGAGCTCGCTGGCTTACGAAGATCTGCCTTCGGGCGGAAAATCCCCCGTTATCCTGAAAAAGCTCGAGCCTGAAATACGGGGTGTTCTCGTGGTGGCCGAAGGGGCTCATGATGTCGGAGTCCGGGGCAGGATCAGTCAGGCCGTTACGGTGGCCCTGGATGTACCTGCCAACAGGGTCAGCGTCGTGCAGAGGAAAAAATGAAGGGCTGCCGCGATTTCTTCCGAACATGCGTTATAAACGAAAAATATGCTGAATATATTAGTATCGCAAGTATCATAAGGGGGGCATTGCGATGATGGTATTCAAGAGGAAGCAGATAATTATCCTGGCGCTGATACTGCTGATCGTCGTGGCCGGCTACCTGCAGTACAGCTACAGGCAGGGAAATACGTCGGCTGATTCGGAAGGCAGGCTCGGGGAAGCATTATATGTCGACAATGAGATATATAATGAAGGGATGGCCGGCTCGGATCCCGGCCTGGCTGATGCAGGTTTCGGAGACCAGGTAAATGTGACGGCGTCCAAAATGGCCAACGACTATTTCATACAGGCGAAACTGGATAAGGAGCAGAGCAGGAGCGAAGCGGCAGATTCGCTGAAGGCCATAGTCGAAGACGTCACGGCAAGCCCGGAGGTGAGGGAGGAAGCCCACAACAGGATGATCGCCCTTGCGGAAACTGCCGAGAAGGAATCGAGGATCGAAATACTGATCAACAAGATGGGCTTCGAGGACAGCTTCATCCTCTTCGCCGACAACGGAAGCGTGGACATAGTGGTAAAGACTCCGAGCCTCACGAGTTCGCAGGCGGCCCAGATCACCGATATAGTGATGCGCCAGGCCGATGTCGACGTCGAGGATATCCACATAAGCACGATGTTCTGATGCCGCTGCCTGGCGTACCGTTGTCCGCCGTTGATTTACTTCGGGCTTCAAACATGTTATAATTTAGCAATAAATGAACTTTCGGAGGCAAGCTATGGAAGAGAATGTTCAGAGCGTGAGCAATGATATAGGGACCATAAAGATCACTGATGAAGTGGTGGCCATAATAGCTGGTATCGCTGCCATGGAAGTGCCGGGCGTGACATCCATGAGCGGAGGCATAGCCGGCGGCATAGCGGAAGCCCTGGGAAGAAAAAACCTGTCAAAGGGCGTAAAGGTGGAGGTCGGAGAGAAAGAAGCCGCTATCGACCTGTATATAATCGTCGAGTACGGCTACAGGATACCTGAAGTGGCATGGGCGATACAGGAAAGAGTGAAAAACGCTGTCGAAGACATGACAGGCCTGAGAGTGGTCGAAGTAAACATACACATACAGGGCGTAAATATAGAACGCGATCACCGGAAAGAACTGCCGGAAGAACAGCCGAAACCCCGGTGAACACGCAGCCGTCAAAAAACCCGTCAGGGTTTATTTTTTTTGGAAAATAACTTATAATTTAAGGTGACATTCCTCAGACAAAGGGGAATACTTCCTGCAGGGGAGTGTCGCCTTACCCTTTTCTGCAGAAAGGTGGTTCAACAAATGAAGATCTTTTTCAGGACACTATTGGCGATATATGCATTCTGCCTTGCCGTGTTTTCGGCATTCGCCATGTACGTGGCGATCAGGCCGGACGCATACGTGGCTATCTCTGAGCAAGTAATCGATGCGATTTCGACAGACAACGCAACGGGGCTGAGGATAGCAGTGTTCGCCACGGCACTTGTGTTCTTCGCCCTGAGCATAATGTTCCTGCTGTCCGGCGTCAGGAGCAACAAAGACAAAAAGGCCGTCGGTAAGCAGACTGAGATCGGGGAAATACTGATCTCACTCAATTCCATCGAGAACATCGCTATAAACGCATCCAGGAAGACCAACGGTGTCAGGGATTCCAAGACCATGGTCAGAAAAACTGATAACGGAGTCGAAATAGAGAGCAGACTGGTAGTGATGCCAGAAATGAGCATTCCCGCCATAACCGAGGACGTCCAGCAGCGGGTGAAAAAATCAGTCGAGGATACTGCAGGCGTCCGGGTCGAATCAGTAAAGGTCATAGTTGACAATATCTACTCCGGTATCACATACAAACCCAGGGTGGAATAAGGAGGATAATACCGTGGATACAGAAAAGATCCTGGCTTTTTATAAAGAACACCGTGGCGCTGTGATAGGAGCGGCCGCAGGCCTTTTGCTTGCGATACTCATATTGCTGATCGGGTTTTTCAGGGTGCTTTTTATTGCAATACTGACCGGAGTGGGTTATTATATCGGGAAAAAGATGCATGAAGATAAAAACTATATAAAAAACCTCCTTGACAGAGTCCTGCCACCAGGCACATATCGATGAAGGAGCAGTATCCGGCAACGAGAAGGAGGATGGATGATGGGAAGAAGAGCAGCCAGGGAGATGGCAATGAAGCTCTTGTACCAGATGGAGATACAAAAGGACGACATCGATACCCAACTGAAGATATTCTTTGAACACAACCCTGTTTCGGAAAACGATGCTGCCTATATAAAAGATATCATTTATGGAGTGTCCGGAAACACGGACCATATCACCGGCATAATACAGAAGTATTCCAGGGGCTGGAAGATCACGAGGATATCCAAGATAGACCTGTCGATACTGAAACTCAGTATTTACGAGATCTGTTTCAGGGATGACATACCGTTCAGCGTATCGGTCAATGAAGCTGTCGAACTGGCGAAGAAATACAGCAGCGAAGACGCCGGTTCATTCATCAACGGCATACTCAGCAAATTATCGGATGTTAAAACTGGTGACGGGAGTAAAGATGGTTGCTGACATGAAGACAGGGACGAATATTCTGACTGTTTCCGAGGTAAACAGATATATCAGGGACCTGATATCGAGAGATGTCATACTTTCCGGGCTATGGGTCAGGGGTGAGATATCCAACTTCAAGAACCATTATTCCGGGCATTTCTATTTTACCCTCAAGGACGAAAAGACACTGCTGAAATGCGTGATGTTCAGGTCGAACGCTTCATTGCTGGCCTTTATGCCGGAGGATGGCATGAAGGTCATAATCAGGGGATATATCTCCGTGTTCGAGCGTGACGGCCAGTACCAGCTATACGCCGAAGAGATGCAGCCGGACGGGATCGGAGCTCTTTACGTGGCTTTTGAGAAGCTGAAAAAGAAACTCGAGGCAGAGGGACTGTTCGATGCGTCAAAAAAGAAGAAACTGCCGTATCTGCCGAGGGCGATAGGTGTCGTGACCTCCTCGACAGGAGCGGTGATCAGGGATATCATCAATGTGCTCAGCAGAAGGTTTTACAATGTCGATCTCAAGCTCTACCCGGTCCAGGTCCAGGGAGAAGAAGCTGCAGGCCAGATAGCGGCCGCCGTGCGCAGGCTCAACGAGCTCGGGAATGTGGATGTGATAATAGTGGCGCGGGGCGGAGGTTCGCTGGAGGATCTTTGGCCGTTCAATGAAGAGATCGTCGCAAGGAGCATCTATGAATCACGGATACCCGTGATTTCAGCCGTCGGACACGAAACGGACTACACCATCGCCGACTTTGTCGCCGATGTGCGGGCTCCTACGCCGTCTGCAGCGGCGGAGATCGTCATGCCCGAAAGGGCGGTGGTGGAGAACAAGCTCGACAGCCTGAAACTTCGCCTCAGGAATGCGATCATGAAAAAGACGGAAATGGAAAGGCTGCTGCTCAGAAAGATAGAGGGCAGCGTCGCTTTCAGGCAGCCGCTGAACAGGATCTACCAGGAAAGGATGCTGCTCGATGTACAGAAAAAATACATGCAGAAGGCACTGTCGGCGCTGAACACCAGTTACAGGAACAGGCTGTCGCTTCTGGCGGCGACGCTCGACTCGCTGAGCCCGCTGAAATCGCTGGCCAGAGGCTACAGCATAACAAAGTCGTTGGAGGACGGTCACCTGGTCAAGTCCGTGCATGCCGTCAAAGTAGGGGACAGGCTGGAAATACGCCTGACGGACGGGAAACTTGGCTGCACCGTCGACAGTATCGAGGAGGATGCAAATGGATAGTACCGAACTTACTTTTGAACAGGCGATAGCTGAACTCGAGGAGATCGTGAAGAAGCTTGAGAAGGGCGAACTGACGCTGGACGAATCGATAAGCTGTTTCCGCAGGGGCGTCGAGCTCACGAAGTATTGCAGCAAAAAGCTCGATGAGGCGGAGCGCAGCATAACGATGCTTATCGAGGGAGAAAACGGCGTGGTCGAGAAGGAACTGCCCGAACTGGACCAGGGACGGTAAAAGAGCCGGGACGGAAGGTGACGATGGACGGAACGAATACATTCAGGGAAAAATACGACGAGTATGTCAATATCGTAAACAATGCGCTCGATGACTGCGTTGCAACGGATGACAAACCCGGGTCTGAAATATTCAACGCGATGAAGTACAGCCTTGCGGCAGGCGGGAAAAGGCTCAGGCCGGTACTGGCGCTCGCGGTGTGTGATATGCTTGGTGGGAGCAGGAATGATGTGCTTCCCTTCGCATGCGCCATTGAGATGATACATACGTATTCCCTCATCCACGACGACCTGCCTGCCATGGATAACGACGATTACAGGCGAGGGATGCCGTCGAACCACAGGGTATTCGGCGAAGCGATGGCGATACTGGCCGGAGACGCGCTTCTCAACCGGGCATACGAGGTCATGATCTCCCATATAATGAAAAAGGAAGGGGATCTGCGGTCCTTTGTCAGGGCCATGGATGTCATCGCCGCCGGCTCCGGTGCCGAAGGCATGATACGCGGACAGACGCTGGACATCAGTTACGAAGGACGCGAACTTTCCGGTGAGACCCTTGAATACATGCACAGGTGCAAGACGGGCGCGCTTATCAGGGCTGCGGTACTTGCCGGAGCATGCATAGGCGGAGCGTCGGAGCAGGGATATGAAGCCTTGGCGGAGTATGCCGAAAATATCGGCCTTGCATTCCAGATAAAGGACGATATCATGGACGTCGAGGGCAGCCTCGACCGGATGGGCAAAACGTCGGGCAAGGATGCCGTGTCAGGGAAAAACACATATGTATCCGTGCACGGGCTCGAAAAAGCGGTGCAACTGCTGGATGGATCCGTATCGACAGCCGTGGAAGCGCTGGGATGTTTCGGTGAAAAAGCCGGCTTCCTCCGGGATCTGGCATTTTTCATAAAGGAAAGGGACAACTGAGAGATCGGTTCTCACAGCAGGCAGCATACAGGACGGTCCGTGAAAGTGCGTCGTTGCGGAAGAGCAAAAACAAGATACCGTGACATAACGCCCGAATTCCGGACCGGCTACCCTGATTCGCGACCCGGCGGTCCTTTATAGGTCGTGCGATATATGCTATAATAGGTTTGCAGACAGGGTGGCGCAGTATTCTAGTCAGTACTGCCGCTTCTCAGGACGGGCCTAAAAATCCGTCGAAGGGCATATCGATGAAGTTCCTTGTGTCGGCTTGCTGCGCCCAGCGGTGGGCTGATGCTGGGAGTTAAGGTTCAGGGGCGATCTGCAATGGCATGCAGGCGTTGACCCCTTTACCGTGGAGACCCTGACTTGTGGAAGAAATGAAGGTCATGAACTCCGAAGGCCGTGGGCTTCGTGCCGCCGGCATAGGAGGGATGAGACCGCATTCGACTACGATCAGGGATTAAACCTGTTATGCGGTACTTCGTGTGCTGCGAACAGCGTAGCCTGCCTTGAGTGGGTATGGTGGATAACGGATCAGATGCATGAATACTGGCCGGTATGAGTGCATTATTGCTGTTTGAAACCCTACTTGCAAAAGAGGCTAGGAAGCGGACAGACTGTCGGGGAAAACCCCTAGACTGTTCCCGGAGAGATATGCTGAGGATTGCAGTGTGGACTAAGTGGTGATCAGGCTCTGCCGCCGGCAACACGGCAGCTGCGGGTTTAAAGGGAAACCGCCGGGATGGCGACATTCCGGTATCTGCAGGGGAAATCCTGCCTGACCTAAGCCGCAAAATTAACTCAGCATATTGCCACCCGTAAAGCTTTAATTATCAACCATACATAAGAGCACGGAGGAGTTTTGTTGGAAGACAATCACAGGCGTCCCGCCGGGGAGAAGAAGGCCAGGCCCAGATCGCCGCGGAACGCCGGCCTTAATGGCAGCAACAGGATCTGGATCCTGACAGTTACCGTTTTATCTTTTTTTATATCGATCATACTTACCGCCGCTTCATCGGATGTGCTGAAGGAAGCAGGCATCCTTACGGCATTTCTGGTCATCCTTGTCATCATATTCGTCAACATCATATTCGATACGATCGGTACGGCCGTTACCGCCGCAGAGGAGGCGCCTTTCCATGCAATGGCGTCCAAGAAACTGTATGGAGCGAAGCAGGCTATAAGACTGATCCGTAATGCGGACAAGGTATCCAATGTCTGCAACGACGTGATCGGCGATATCTGCGGCATCATCAGCGGAGCCGCGGGCGCATATCTCATTTTCAGGCTTATCGGCAATGCCGGAAGATTAACGGCGGTCGAACTGGTCGTTACCGGCATGATCACCGCGCTGACTGTGGGCGGGAAAGCATTCGGCAAAATAATTGCTTTGCATAACAGCAATTATATAATATACAAGGTAGGTACTTTAATACATTTCGTGCAGAGCAGAACACGATTTTTACGGCGCAAAGGGAATGCAGGCAATGGCAGAAGGAAGAAATGAAGCATATTTGCTTGACACAATAGGATCCCCCGAAGATATCCGGGGACTGGATATTGCCGGGCTGGAAAAACTCGCCGGAGAGATCAGGAGTTTCCTGATCGAAAGGGTATCTGTGACCGGAGGTCATCTGGCGTCAAATCTGGGCGTGGTCGAACTTACGCTTGCGCTGCACAAGGTATTCACGACTCCGCGGGACAAGATAATCTGGGATGTAGGGCATCAGTCATACGTACACAAGATAATCACAGGCCGCAGGGACAAGTTCGAAACATTGCGCCGGCTGGACGGAATATCCGGATTCCCGAAATGCAGCGAAAGCGAATATGACTGCTTTGATACGGGACACAGCAGCACTTCCATTTCGGCTGCGTTGGGTTATGCCCGTGCCAGGGATATCCTGAAGGAGGATTACCATGTCGTCGCCGTCATAGGTGACGGAGCGATGACGGGCGGCATGGCATTCGAAGCGC